>Ga0184637_10000650_pt1 | contig 25395 bp, 23 predicted proteins | sample PLM3_127_b2_FD_133143 | JGI IMG/M metagenome (GOLD analysis project Ga0184637, IMG submission 133143) | Groundwater sediment microbial communities from an aquifer in East River, Colorado, USA - PLM3_127_b2 | ecosystem: Environmental > Terrestrial > Soil > Riparian zone | place: USA: East River... | reverse complement strand
GATCGCCGCCAGCGCCATGCGTTCGCCGGGATCGAGCTCGCGCAGCGCCTGGACCAGCGTGTGCTGCCGCCCGACCAGGAGCGATTTCACCTGCCGCTTGCCAGCCTCGGTCAGTCGCAGCGCGACGGAGCGGCGGTCCGATCCGGTTTTGCGCTCGACCAGGCGGGCCTCGGCCAATCGATCCACTAGGCGCACCGTGCCGGGTTGCGACAAGCCGACGATCTTGGACAGTCGATCAACCGACAGACCACTCTCCTGCCCGATTACGATCAGCGCGGAACAGGTGCTTTCGTTGCCCTCGGCCAAATCCTGCATCGCCGCCTTGAAATCATCAGCCAACGCCAGAGCAAAGGCTCCGATCACATTGAGATCGCGTAATTCATCCGCTCTCATGGATTGCTCCTCACGACGCCCTCCAGGAATCGCCCAAGGCGGCGGCCACAGGCGCCGTCCGGGTCCTTTTCCGGGTTGTAGCAGGTGGTGACGACGCCCAGCAGGTTGGGCGATTTGGCCAGCGGGCCAGCCAGGGTCTCCATCTCGTCCCAGTCGAGCCCGTCACCGATCAACGCATCGGTGGCCGGGAAGACGTCCGGGTCCAGCGCGTCGACATCCAGGAACAGCCAGAACGGCAGGCCGAGCCGGTCGAAATGAGCGCGGGCCTCGGCACCGATCCGGGCCGGCCCGCGCTGCCGGATGGCCGGCGTATCGGCGTGGCGGAAATCCGGATCGAAATCCTCCGGCATCAAGGAGCCATGGCCCTTGGCCTGCAAGGCGTCGCGATAGCCGAGCAGATAGACCGCGTCCGGCCGCAGCGAGGCGCCGCCCGCCGCATCCAGCACCGCCGGGTCGCCATGGCCCAGCATGGTGGCCAGCGGCACGTCCGCCGCCTCGCCGCTGGGCGAGGATTGGCCGTCATAGAGGTCGAGATGGCCGTCGATATAGGCGATGCCAAAGCGGCCGAGCTTGTCCCGCGTCGCGGCACCCAGGCCGATCATCAGAGTGCAGCAACCGCCCAGCACCGCCATGCGGCGGTCGGCCGCCAGCCAGGGATTGAAGGCGCTGCGGATGCGCGCGGTGGCGGCGACAACCTCCGCGTGGCCAACCAAGCCGCTGGCCGCGTCGCGCCTATGATCATGCACGGGTGCCGTGACATCACCGAGGTCACGATCGACAAGAGCGCCAAGCCGGCTCAGTTCCCGCAGCTTTGCCGCGGTCAGTTCCGTGCCGCCGACCAGGCCGGCGCTATCGATCGCGATCCCCGCCAAATCCCACGGCATTTCGACCTCCCAGCTATGAGATCGCTAATATATGCATGCCGCATGCAATTGTCAAACATCGACACAACAGGTCAGATTTAATAACTCAAAAATAACTACTTATAGTCCGATCTTAAAGTTACGAATGCGCCAGCAGATGAATCAGGCTGGAGGTATCCCAACGCTTGCCGCCGCGTTGCTGCACCTGGGCGTAGAACTGGTCGACCAGCGCCGTCACCGGCAGGCGCGCGCCGTTGCGCTTGGCCTCGTCCAGGCAGATGCCGAGATCCTTGCGCATCCAATCGACGGCGAAGCCGAACTCGAACTTGTCCTGCACCATGGTCATGGCGCGGTTCTCCATCTGCCAGGATTGCGCCGCCCCTTTCGAGATGGTCTCCACCAGCTTCACCGGATCGAGGCCGGCCTTCACGGCGAAGTTCATCCCCTCCGCCAGGCCCTGGACCAGGCCGGCGATGCAGATCTGGTTCACCATCTTGGCGAGCTGGCCGCTGCCGACCGCGCCCAAGAGGACGCAGGCGCGGGCGTAGGAATCGATCACCGGCTTGGCCTGGTCGAAAGCCGCCTGCTCGCCGCCGACCATGACGGTGAGCTTGCCGTTTTCGGCGCCGGCCTGGCCGCCGGAAACCGGTGCGTCCAGGAAGCGCAGCCCCTTCCCCTTCGCCAGCTCGCCCAGCTCGCGGGCGACATTGGCGGAGGCTGTGGTGTGATCAACGAAGATGGCACCCTTGGCCATGCCGGCAAAGGCGCCCTGGTCGCCCAGCACGATGCCGCGCAGATCGTCATCATTGCCGACGCAGGCGAGGACGATCTCGGCGCCCTTGGCCGCCTCGGCCGGGGTCGCGGCGGCGGTACCGCCATGCGTCGCGGCCCACTTCTCCGCCTTGGCTTTGGTGCGGTTATAGACCGTCACCTCGTGGCCGGCCTTGCGCAGATGGCCGGCCATCGGAAAGCCCATGACCCCCAGGCCCAGGAACGCAGTTTTCATGGATCGTCTCCCCTAAGATCGCTCGCCTAGAATCTTTCTTGCACCAACTAGAGCCGATCGATGATGAATTGCCAGACCGCCGCGCTGCGCGCCGTCAGCACGCCGTTGGCGGTCAAGGCGCGGCTCGGTCGATAGGCGGAGCCGTCGGCATAGCTGGCGCGCCCGCCCAGTTCCTCCAGGATCAGCGCGCCGGGCGCGTGATCCCAGGGCATGACGCCGGAGAACAATGCGAAATCCAGTTCGCCGCGCGCCAGGCGCAGATAGTCCAATCCGGCGCAGCGCAGGGATTTCACTTGGCGCACGTCTTTGCGCAGCGCGTTCGCGCGAGCGACCAAGTCGGGCCCGCCGCGCTTGCCGACCGCGATGATGCCCGATGGCGGCTCGGCGGCGGGCTGCAACGGTGGCAGCCGCTTGCCGGCGAAATGCACGCCGCCGCCGCGTTCGCTCGCGGCCGTCTCGCCGGTGGTCGGCAGATGGATCCAGGCGCCGATCAATTCGTCGCCCTTGGCCAGCGCCACCATGGAGCAGAATTCCTCCTTGCCCTCGGCGAAGTTGGCGGTGCCGTCGACCGGATCAACGATCCAGGCGTACTGCCCTTCGTCCAGGCGCTTCAGCAGCTCCGGTTGCTTCGCCGCCGCCTCCTCGCCGACCACGATCGAGCCCGGCAATTGCGCCATCAAGAGCGGCGTCAGCGCGAGCTCCGCCTGCTCGTCGGCGATGGTGACGACGTCGCCCGGTCCCTTCTCGCGCATCTCATGCGCGGCGAGGCAGCGGAAGCGGGGCTGGATTTCCCGCGCCGCCACCTCGGCGATGAGGGCGGAGACGGCATCGATATTCACAGTACTCATCGGAGGGGAACCATCAGTGCGTTGCGCCCGGCCGGCCCCGCTCGGGTCTGCTTTGTTCAAAACGATTGCGATCGTCGGACGACAGGCGGACGGTGAGGTTAGCGCCCTCTTCGTCATCGCTCCGCTCCAGAACCTCGCCATGCTGATAGAGCCAGGCGATGTCGCCGCCGCGGTCGTGGCCCAGATGATAGGTCGCGATCTGCCGGTCGCGCGCCAGGCGCTGCGCGATCTCCATCAGCAGCCGATCGCAGCCGGCCCCGGTCAGGGCCGAGACCGCGATGACGCGCGGATCGCGCCGCGCCAGATCCTCGATGCGACCCATATCTTCCGCCGCCAGGGCGTCGAGCTTGTTCAGCACCTCGATCATGCCGTCGACCATCTCCACATCCAGACCCAGGCCGCGCAGCACCGCCTCGACGTCGGCCTTCTGCGCCTCGGTCTCAGGATGCGCGATGTCGCGGACATGCAGTACCAAATCCGCTTCCAGCACCTCTTCGAGAGTGGCACGGAAGGCGGCCACCAGCTCGGTCGGCAAGTCGGAGATGAAACCGACGGTGTCGGACAGGATGATCTCGCGTCCGCCCGGCAGATGGACCCGCCGCATGGTCGGATCGAGGGTGGCGAACAGCAGGTCCTTCGCCATCACGTTGGCGTTGGTCAGCCGGTTGAACAAAGTGGACTTGCCGGCGTTGGTGTAACCGACCAGCGCGACGACCGGATAAGGCACCCGCTTGCGCGCGCGGCGATGCAAGGCGCGAGTGCGCTTGACGTCGTCCAAATCGCGCTTGATGCGCACGATGCGCTCGTCGATCAGACGGCGGTCGATTTCGATCTGGGATTCGCCGGGGCCGCCGATGAAACCGAAGCCGCCGCGCTGCCGTTCCAAGTGGGTCCAGGATTTGACCAGGCGCGAGCGCTGATAGGACAAGGCGGCCAATTCGACCTGCAACTGGCCTTCCTTGGTGCGGGCGCGTTCGCCGAAAATCTCCAGGATCAGGCCGGTGCGGTCGATGACCTTGGCCTTCCAGGCCTGCTCCAGGTTGCGCTGCTGCACCGGCGTCACGGCGGCGTCGACCACGACCAGCGAAATCTCCTGCTCCTCGATGATCTGGCGCAGCCGTTCGACCTTGCCGCTGCCGATGAGGGTCGCCGGCCGAGGTTCGGAAACGCGCACGACTTCGGCCGTGGCGATCACCAGGTCGATCGCCAGCGCCAGACCGCAAGCCTCCGCCAGACGCGACGCGGGCGTACGGTAATGCACGCCCGCGGCAGCCCGCGCGCCGCGCTGCAAATCGGGATGGATCACCAGCGCGCGGTCGCCATGACGGATGCCGTCAATGTCGACCCGCGGCTGGCGCCGGTCGTCCGGCGCCTGGCTAGCCACGCTTCAACCTCGCCTCGTATGAGCTCAGCGAATCTTGGGGGCGGCGCAGGCTCAAGCCTCTTCGCCTTCCTTCGCCCCTTCAAAGAGCTGCAGCGGCCCGGCCGGCATGATGGTCGAGATCGCGTGCTTGTAGACGAGCTGCGAATGGGCATCCCGGCGCAACAGAACCGAGAAATTGTCGAACCAAGTGATGATCCCCTGCAGCTTCACGCCGTTCACCAGGAAGACGGTGACTGGCATCTTCGCCTTGCGAATGCTGTTCAGAAATACGTCCTGGACGCTTTGCGATTTTTCGTTGGCCATGTGTTTCGTCCCTTTTTTTGGGGCGGCTCAATACCACCCATTTCACGCCCGGTTCGCCGGGCATGGCACTCGCCTGCAGACTTAACATAGGTCATCGGGCTTTGGAAACTAGGCCTGTCGCAAATAAGCCAGAAATCCGGCGCAATCCGGAAAATAGAGGCTGGGCTCATGGCCCGGAAACTCGGCGTCGCCCGGCGGCTTGGGCCGCACCAGGACCGGCAGGCAGCCTGCATTGTGAGCGCATTTCAGATCGATGTCGGCATCACCGACGAACCAGACGTCCGGTCCGGCCGCCTGGTCGCCGAGGGCAAGCTGCACATGCTCGATCGCCGGCTTGTCGCGCGCCGCGTCGCCCGCCCCCGCCATTTTCCGGAAGTAATCCAACCAGCCGAGATGCGCGGCCTCCTTGCGCAGAAAGGGTCCGCGCTTGTTGCTGACCACGCCGACATAAAGGCCGAGCGTCCGGGACAGATAGGCAAGCAGATCTTCAGCGCCGGCCAAGGGCCGCAGATGCTGCAAGTGGATGGCTTCGAAGCTGTCGTAGAAGATTTTCTCCGCCTCCTTCCAACGATCGCCGAACAAATGCGGAAAGGAATCGCGCAGCGAGGCGCGCACCCGCGTTTCCGTCTCCTCGCGGGTCCAGGGCACGTGTCCCATGGCGTCGAGAGTCAGATTCATCGCCTCATGGATGACGCCCCAGCTTTCCACCAGCGTGTTGTCCCAATCGAACAGGACGGCGCGCGGCAGCTCGATCATGACGGCGCCCGGTCAGTGGCCCTGAGATAGGCGCCGCGCAGGCGCTGCGCAATCGGGCCGGGCCGGCCGTCGCCGACCGGCTTGCCGTCGATGCGGGTGATCGGCAGCACGAAGTTGCTGACGCTGGTCAGGAAGGCTTCGCGCGCCCGGTAGGCCTCGTCGCGCGAAAAGGGGCGCAACTCGAGCTTCAGGCCCAGCTCGCGCGTCACATCCAGCACGATGGCGCGCGTGACGCCGGGCAGGATTTCCACCCCGTTGGGCCGAGTCGCCAGAGCACCGCCCTCGGTCACGATCCAGGCGCTGGTCGAGGAGCCTTCGGTGACGTTGCCGGTATCGTCCAGCAGCCAGGCTTCGTAAGCCCCCTGCTCCACCGCCGCCTGCTTGGCCAGCACATTGGGCAGCAGGTTCAGCGATTTGATGTCGCAACGGCCCCAGCGCTGGTCCGGCAGCGTGACAACGGATACGCCATCGCGCAGCAGCGCCGGCGGCGGCGGCGTCCAGCGCTTGGCCGTCACGAACAAGCCGGGCGCGGCATTCTTGGGGAATTTGTGATCGCGCGGCGCCACGCCGCGAGTCACCTGGATATAGACCGTGCCGTCATCGATGTTGTTGCGGGCGATCACATGGCGCAGCACGACCTCCAGCGCCTTGCGCGACATCGGTGCTTCGATGCGCAGCTCGCCCAGCGAGCGGTCCAGGCGCTGGAAATGCCGGTCGGCCGCGACCAGCGCGCCGCCATGGACAGGAATGACTTCGTAGACGCCGTCGCCGAACAGGTAACCGCGATCCTCCACCCGCACCCGGGCCTGGGCGCGCGGCAGATAGCGTCCGTTGAGGTAGGCAATCTGCGCCATGCTTAGTGCCGCACAAACTTACCCTTCCCCCCTTGCGGGGGAAGGTTGCGCAGGCTTAGCGAGGCAACGCCGAGCTTAGCCGAAGCTGGATGGGGGGTAGCGCGCCCTACGGGCGCGCATCGCCACAGGCGATAATCTCCGAGACCCAGCGCTGCATCACCCCCCTTCCCACCCTTCCCCCGCAAGGGGGGAAGGAGCAGACCGAGCCGAGCGTTGGTGTAAGGGACCAAGGCCATGATGGTCATGATTGCTGGATCGGTCGAACGTGCAAACACATCAAAAATACTCGAGCCGCACGGAGAACAAGCGCTCGACCTCGCGCACGTCCTTGGCGGCGGAGAACAGCACGACGTGGTCATCCTGCATCACCACCGTGTCGCCGGTGGCGATGATCACCTGGCCGTTGCGCACCATGGCACCGATGATGACGCCTTCCGGCAATTTCGCCTCGCGGATCGGCGTGCCGACCAGCCGCGCTGTTTCCAGCACCTCGATCTCCATCACCTCGCCGAAATCGTCACCCAGGGAATGGACCGCGCGCACCCGGCCGCGCCGCACATGCTGCAGGATGTTGGAGACGGTCGTGGCGCGCGGGCTGACCACGGCATCGATGCCGAGCGAGCCCATCAGCGGCGCGTAGTTGGTCGAATTCACCAGCGTGATGCTGCGCTGGCATCCGGCGCGCTTCGCCAGCAGCGAGACCAGCAGATTGACCTCGTCATCGTTGGTGACGGCGATGATGGTCTCGGAGCCCTTGACATTGGCCTCTTCCAGGATGCGCGGGTCGAGCGCGTCGCCCTGGATGACGACCCAGTTGGGCAGGCGCGCCGCCGCCGTAGCGGCGCGGCGGCGGTCGAGTTCGATCAGTTTCACGTCGATGCCGGGATTGCGCTCGGCGATCAGCTCGCTCAGTTGCAGGCCGATATTGCCGCCGCCGACGATGATAATCCGGCGGGCCTCCTGTTCCTCGTGGCCGAAGGCGTTCAAGGCGCGCTTCAAATGCGCGGTCTCGGCGACGAAATAGACGTCGTCGCCGACCAGCATGCTCTCGGCATCGTCGGGCACGATCTTCTGGTCGCCGCGGACGATGCCGACCACGGTGGCATGCAGGTCCGGGAACAAGGTCGTCAGATGCCGCAACGGCGTGTTGATGACCGGGCAATTGGCGCCGCATTTCACGCCCACCAACGTCACCAGCCCATCCGCCAGGGCGACCGCGTCGAAGGCGCCCGGCACTTCCAGCCGGCGATGAATGGCCTCCGCGACCTCGACCTCCGGAGAGATCACCGCGTCGATGCCAAGATGGTCGGAACCGAAGATGCTCGACCATTTGGATTGCAGATAGGATTGCTCGCGAATCCGGGCGATCTTGGTCGGCACGTCGAACACGGCATGGGCGACCATGCAGGCGGTCATGTTGACTTCATCGGAATGGGTGACGGCGATCAGCAGGTCGGCGTCGCGCAAGCCCGCCTGCTCCAGCACGGTCGGATGCGAGGCATGGCCGGCGACACCCTGCACGTCGAGCTGCTCGGTGATGTCGCGCACCAGATGCGGGTCCAGATCGACGATGGTGACGTCGTTGCCCTCATGCGCCAGGTATTTCGCGATGTTGGCGCCGACCTGACCGGCGCCGCAAATCACGACCTTCATGAAAGCTGTTCCATTCCAGATAGGGCCGATCCCGACAAGAACGGGCGCGCGGCCGGCCTATTCAGTTTTTTCCCCGCGCTCGGAGCTGGTGATCCCCAGCGAGCGCAGCTTGCGGTGCAGCGCCGAGCGCTCCATGCCGACGAAGCTGGCGGTGCGGGAGATGTTGCCGCCGAAGCGGGAGACTTGGGATTCCAGGTAGCGCCGCTCGAAAATCTCGCGCGCCTCGCGTAAGGGAAGCGACAGGACCTCGGTGCCGTCGGCGGCCGAGACGCCCGCCGCGTTGGCGGCGCCGATGTCGGGGGGCAGCATGTCGGCGCGGATCGCCTCGCCCGCCTCGCCCGGCACCATGATCAGCAGCCAGTCGATCACGTTGCGCAGTTGCCGGACGTTGCCGGGCCAGTCGTAAGCCTGCAGCAGCGCCAGCGTATCCTCGCCGAAGGCGCGCGCCGGCAGGCCGCTCTGCTCCGAGGCGGTGCGCATGAAATACTCCAGGAGATCCGGAATGTCGTCACGCCGCTCGCGCAGGCCGGGAACCCGCATCGGCACCACGTTCAGGCGATAGAACAGATCCTGGCGGAACTTGCCGTTGGACATTTCCGCCTGCAAATCGCGGCTGGTGGCGGCGATGACGCGCACGTCGACCTCCACCTTGGTCTTGCCGCCGACCCGCTCGAACGTCTGCTCCTGCAGCACGCGCACGATCTTGCCCTGGGTCTCCAGCGGCATGTCGGCGACCTCGTCCAGCAGCAAAGTGCCGCCATGGGCCTGCTCCAGGAAGCCGACCTTGCTGACCGTCTCCCGTCCGTCGCCGTTGCGCTCGGTGCCGAACAGCTCGATCTCCAGCCGGTCCGGATGCATGGTGGCGCAGTTCAGCACCACAAAGGGCATCTCCGCGCGCTTCGACTTGCGATGCAGCAGCCGCGCGGCGACCTCCTTGCCGCTGCCCGGGGGGCCGGCGAACAGCACCCGGCTGCCGGTCGGGGCCACGCGCTCGATCGCCTGGCGCAACTGGGTCATGATTGTGGAGCGGCCGGTCAGCTCGGCCTGCGCGCCGAAGCGGGCGCGCAGCTCCTCGTTCTCGCGGCGCAGCCGGGCATTCTCCAGCGCCCGCTCGATGGTGACCAGCAGGCGGTCGGCCTTGAACGGCTTTTCGATGAAGTCGAAGGCGCCGAGCTTGATGGCGTTGACCGCGGTCTCGATGTTGCCGTGGCCGCTGATCATCACCACCGGCATGTCCGGATAGCTCTCCTGGATCGATTCCAGCAGGCCCATCCCGTCCAGGGTGCTGTTCTGCAGCCAGATGTCGAGCACGATCAGGCTGGGGCAGCGCTGGCGCAGCAGGGCCAGGGCCTCGTCGCTGTTGGCGGCCTCGCGCGAGGTGAAGCCCTCGTCGCCGAGGACGCCGGAAATCAGCATGCGGATATCGGCTTCGTCGTCGACGATCAGGATGTCGCGCGCCATGCCTCGCCTCGACCGACTGGAACACTCATGCCCGGAAGATTCATGCCCGTAAAATTCATGCCCAGAGAACTCATGCTTGCGCCGCCCGCACCGCCGGATCGGTCAGAATCAAATCCGCCGGGAACAGAAGCTGCACGGACGCACCGCCCGTATCGCCGTCCAGAAGCTGCAGCCTGCCGCCGTGATCTTCCATGATCTTTTTAACGATCGCCAGCCCTAAGCCGGTGCCTTTCGTGCGCGTCGTCACATAAGGTTCGGTCAGGCGCTCCCGACCTTGCGGCGGCAGACCTCGCCCATTGTCGTCCACCCCCAGGGTGAGGGCATCGCCGCACCGGCGAATCCATAGATGGATACGCCCGGGCGTCAAGCGATTCTCGGTCTGGGCCGCCGGGTCGGCGCGCTCAAGCTCCAGCCGCGCCTCGATCGCGTCGGCCGCATTCTGCATCAAATTGGTGACAGCCCGGGTGATCTGCGAGGCGTCGCAATTGACCCAGATCGGCGCCTCCGGCAGGTCGAGGTCGTAGATGATGGCGGCGTTGGCGTTCTGCTGCAGGAACGCGCCCTGGCGCGCCAGGGCCGCCAGATCCTCGGGCGCCAGCACCGGCGCCGGCATGCGGGCGAAAGAGGAGAATTCATCGACCAAACGCCCGATGTCGCCGACCTGGCGCACGATCGTATCGGTACAGACCGCGAAGGTCTCGGGATCGTTGACGATCTGCTTCAGGTATTTGCGCTTCAGCCGCTCGGCCGACAATTGGATCGGGGTCAGCGGGTTCTTGATCTCGTGGGCGATGCGCCGGGCGATGTCGGACCACGCCGCCTTGCGTTGCGCCGAGAGCAGCTCGGTCACGTCGTCGAAGGTGACCACGATCCGGGTATGTTCGCCCTCGCCGCGCTCCGACACCACGCGGACATGGAGGGTGCGGGTGATGGGCCCGTGCGACATGTGGATCTGGCCGTCCGCGGTGCCGACGGCGCGCGACTGGGCGAGCGTCACCAGTTCACCCATCTCCGGCACCAGTTCGCCGAGCGGCTCGCCGATATGCTCGATCATGTTGCGGCCAAGCAATTCGGAGGCCGAGCGGTTCGGCAGTTCGATCTCGCCGCGCTCGTTCAAGCCGATCACGCCGGCCGACACGCCGGTCAGCACCAGTTCGGTGAAACGCCGCCGGTCGTCGAGCTGCTGGTTGGTGGTGACCAGTTCGGCCTGCTGGGTCTGCAGCCGCAGCGCCATGGTGTTGAAGGTGCGGCTAAGCTCGCCCAGCTCGTCATCGCGGCGGCCGATCTTGACCCGCGTGCCGAGGTCGCCGCTGCCAAGCCGTTGCGCCGCCCCGACCAGGCGGGTGATCGGTTTCACCAGGCTGGTGGCGGAGACGATGGCGATCCAGATCGCCGCCAGCAGCAGGAGCAACGCCAGCACGGCGAAGATCAGGCCGACGGTGATCTGCCACTGCGAGCGGTCGCCTTCGAGCTGCCGATAGAGATAGACCGCGTTCTCGTTGCCATGGATGGCGTTCAGCACCTTCTCGTCGATGACGCGGCCGGCATAGAGGTAGAGGCCGCTCTGGGAGTCGATGGTGACCAGCGAGCGCACGCGGTCGCCGGTCGGCGAGCGCAGGATGACCATGTTGCCGCCGTCGGCCCGCACCATCGCGTCGTCGGGCAGTTCCAGGTCGAACTCCATCATCAGGCTGAAGCCGCCGCTGGCCAGGATCTGCTTGCGCCGGTCGATCACCACCGCTTCCGAGAGGTCGCGCAGATCGACCTGACGATCCAGGAAGCTGTCAAGGCGCGACAGGTCGATATAGCCGCCCCAATCCTGGGCCCGGATCTCATTGGCGATCGACAGGGTGTCGTTCGCCACCCGCTGCTGATGGTCCTGCAGATAGGATTGCGAGACATAAAGCGAGCTCTCGACCGCTTCCTTGATCTTGTCGCCGAACCAGATGTCGAGGCCGTAATTGAGGAAGGTGGTCGAGAAGACCGAAACCACGATCGCCGGGATGAGGGCGATGAGGCCGAACAGCAGCACCAGCCGCGAATGCAGCCGGGCGCCGACCAGGCCGCGGCGCCGCTCCATCCACAGGGTGACGAAGCGGCGGGCGATGATGGTGCCGAGCGACAGCACCACGATCAGGTCGATGAGCAACAGCCAAGTGATGGCACGGGCCGGGTTCTGGGTCTTCCAGACGTCGGTCAGCACCAGATAGGTCATCCCGCCGGCGATGAACGCGGTCATCAGCAGGATGATGGCGATGCGCCGCTCGAGATTGATCCGGCGCGACCAGTCGAACAGACGGCGCCCCAGGCTATCCCTCTTCGCCGGCAGTGCCGCTTCGGTCATCCACCGGCTCCGGACCGCCGCGCCTGGATGTCGAGTTCGCGCAGCTTCTTGCGCAGGGTGTTGCGGTTGAGCCCGAGCAGCTCGGCGGCCTTGATCTGGTTGCCGCGCGTCGCCTCCAGGCAGATCGACAGCAGCGGCCGTTCGACCTCGTGCAGGATGCGGTCATAGAGGCCGTTGGACGGCAGCCTGCCCTGGTGCGCGGTGAAATAGGCGCGCAGGTGGCGGTCGACCGACTGGCTCAGGGTCTCATCGGTCAGGCGTCCGGCGGCATCCCTGCCCTCGCGATGGTTGGTGCCGACGGCGAGCGATTCCGTTACCATGCGCGCGTCGATATTGGCCTCGCTATAGAGCACGGCGATGCGGCGCATGAGATTTTCCAGCTCGCGCACGTTGCCCGGCCAGTCATAGCGCTGCAGTTCCTCGATCGCGATGGTCGAGAGATTCTTGGAAGCCAGCCCGTCGCGCGCCGCCGTCACCAGGAAGTGGCGCGCCAGATCGGGAATGTCGTCGCGCCGGTCGCGCAGCGGCGGCAGATGGATCGGCACCACGTTCAGGCGATAGAACAGATCCTCGCGGAACTTGCCTTGCGCGATCAACTGGCGCAGATCGCGGTGCGTGGCGGCAACGATCCGAACGTCGGCCTTCTGCACCACGCGGCCGCCGACGCTGGTGAATTCACCGGTCTGCAACACGCGCAAAAGCCGCGTCTGCGCCTCCATCGGCATGTCGCCGATCTCGTCCAGGAACAGGGTGCCGCCCTGGGCCAGCTCGAACTTGCCGATGCCGCGGGCGATGGCGCCGGTGAAGGCGCCCTTCTCATGGCCGAACAGCTCGCTTTCGATCAGCTCGCGCGGGATCGCAGCCATGTTGATGGCGACGAAGGGTTTGTCCTTGCGCCGGCCGAAATCGTGCAGGGCGCGGGCCACCAGCTCCTTGCCGGTGCCGGATTCGCCGTTGATCAGCGCTGTCATGTCGGTGTTGACCAGGCGGCCGATGACCCGGAAGACCTCCTGCATGGCCGGCGACCGGCCGACCAGGGGCAGCGATTCCTCCGGCTCGGCGGCGCTTGGCACCTCGACGCCGCTTTGCGTCAGGGCGCGATCGACCGCGGCCACGAGCACGTTGAGATCGAAGGGTTTGGGCAGATATTCGAAGGCGCCGCGCTCGTTGGCGCGGATCGCCGTCAGGATGGTGTTCTGCGCACTCATGACGATGACCGGCAGGTCCGGTCGGCGTTCCTTGATCCGCGGCACCAGGTCGAGGCCGTTGCCGTCCGGCATCAGCACGTCGGTCACCACCAGATCGCCCTCGCCGGCATCGACCCATTGCCACAGCGTGCGCGCGTCCGATGCCGCCCGCACCGAATGGCCGCGCTGGCTCAAGGCCTGGCTGACCACCAGACGTATGGCGCGGTCATCGTCGGCGATCAGGATCGTGGCGCTCATGGTCTAGCCCCGCTTTCGTCATCGTCCGAGATCGGCAGCAGCACCGTGAATCGGGTCTGGCCCGGACGGCTTGAGAACTCAATGACACCATCGTGGGCCCGGATCAGCTTCGCCACCAGCGGCAACCCCAGGCCCCGTCCGCCCGGCTTGCCGCTGACGAAGGGATCGAACAGATTGCCCAGGAGCGACTCCGGCACGCCCGGCCCGTCATCGGCGATGGTGATGGCGATGCGCCGCCGCTGACGATGCGCCTTGTTGCGTTCGCCGATGCGGAAACCCGCCTGGTAGGATGTGGTCACGGTGATCTCACTCGAAGTCTCGCTGGCACCATCGCCCGGCTGGTCGTTTGGACTCCGATCGCAGGCCTCGGCGGCATTCTTGATCAGATTGAGGAAAATCTGGATCAACAGATCGCGATTGCCCCGCACCGATGGCAGCGAGGGATCGTAGACCTCGCGCATCGCGACATTGCGGGCGAAGGAGACCCGCGCCAGCTTGCAGACGTGGTCCAGAACCTCATGCACATTGACCGCGCTCAGGGCCGGCACCCGATCGTCGGCGAAGATCTCGACGCCGTTGACCAGGCCAACGATGCGGTCGGATTCCTCGCGGATCAGGGCGGCCAGCGCCGCCTCCGCCGGATTGACCTTGGATTCCAGCAATTGCGCCGCGCCGCGGATGCCGGCCAGCGGGTTCTTGATCTCATGCGCCAGCATGCCGGCCATGGCGCGCACCGATTGCGCGGATTCGGCGGCGGCCGTCTGCCGCGCCATGCGCATCTCCAGATGCCGGTCGCGCATGGAGACCACGACCATCGCGTCGGGATCGTCGAGCGGCGCCACCTCGATCGACAGATGCTCCAGGTGCAGGCGCGGTCCGTCGATCGACATTTCCGCGTCGCTGACCGCCGAGCCGCTATGCGCGCATTGCTCGACCAGGGTGAACAGCGGACAGTCGGCGAACACGATCTCGCTCAGCTTGCGGCCCAGCAGATTCTTGCGCCCGACGCCGAGCAGGCTCTCCGCGGCGCCGTTCATGGCGCGGCAGCAGCCGGCGCCGTCGATCACCAGAATCGCCGCCGGCAGCGCCTCGATGATCATCTGCGGCAGGCTGTCGATCTCGGGAACGATGAGCTCCACCGTTTCGTCGCGGGACCGGAGAGGTGTGATGGCGCTGGTCATTGCTCGCCTCACGCCGCCTCGAGCTCGCCGGAGTCAGGCGACGGGGAGTCCGACGGCTCGGAGTCCATGCGATCCGGGATGGCCTGACCGGCCAGCGGCTCATAGAAGGCGCGCACCGTTTCCATTACCACGTTCGGATCGCCGATCTGGTTGACGCGCGTGCGGAACTCGGCGGAGCCCGGCAGGCCCTTGGAATACCAGCCGAGATGCTTGCGCGCGATCTTCAGGCCGGTGTCGACGCCATAGTGGCTCAGCATCGCCTGATAATGCTCCAGCACCGTCGCCATCTGCTCCAGGATCGGCGGGCTCGGCAATCGCTCGCCGCCGCGCAAGAAAGCGATGACCTGGCGCAGGAACCACGGCCTGCCATAAGCGCCGCGCCCGACCATCACGCCGTCGGCGCCGGACTTGTCGAGCGCGGTCTTGGCGGCCTCGACCGTGACAACATCGCCATTGACCACGACCGGGATGCGCACGGCGTTCTTCACGTTGCGGATGAAGTCCCAGTCGGCGTCGCCGTTATAGAGCTGGCAGCGGGTGCGGCCGTGCACGGTGATCATCTGGATGCCGCATTCCTCGGCGATGCGGGCAAGCTGCGGCGCGTTCTGGTTGGCTTCGTCCCAACCCTTGCGCATCTTCAAGGTGACCGGCAGCCTTACCGCCTTCACCGTCGCTTCCAGGATCTTCGCCGCCTTTGCCTCGTCGCGCATCAGCGCGGACCCGGCATGGCCGCTGACCACCTTTTTCACCGGGCAGCCGAAATTGATGTCGATGATGGCTGCGCCGCGATCCTCGTTGAGCTTCGCCGCCTCGGCCATCACCTGCGGCTCGCAGCCGGCGAGCTGCACCGCCATCGGCGCCTCCTCCGGCACGTTCTCCGCCATCTTCAGCGACTGCCGGCTCATGCGGATCATCGCCTCGCTGGCGATCATCTCCGACACCACCAGACCCGCACCGCTGCGCTTCACCAGCCGGCGGAACGGCAGATCGGTGACGCCCGACATCGGCGCCAGGATCACCGGATCTTCCAACTGGACCGGCCCAATTCTAATAGCCACGAATGCTCACTTTTTGGTCACTCAAATTCGCTGCCCAAATTCTGGGCAGTTATAGGACGATTTCGCGGTGCAGCAAAGAAGAAAATCAACGCCGAAGGGGGTCGACTTTCGTCTAACTCATGAGGATTTCGCGGACGAATTTGACCCCCGGATAGGCCAGGGTCAGCAGCAGATAGCCGGTCAGCAGCCAGCGGGCGGCCCGCCGGCCCCGCAGCCCGGTGCGGTGATGCAGGATCAGCAGCCCCAGCACCACCGCGAAGCCCAGGAACGAGAGCAGGATCTTGTGGGTGAAGGCGAGCGGCTGGCCCTCGATCAGCAACTCGTTGGCGGCACCCGTCGCCAGGGCCAGCAGCAGCAGGATGGCGGCGAGCTTCAGCAGGACGTTCTGCAGTCCCTCCGTCTCCGACAGCGGCGGCAGCACGCGCGTGGCCCAGCTTTGCACCCGCGCCTTGAAAGCGCGCTCCAGCAGCAGCACGCCGCAGGCGGCAATCGCCGCCAAGGTCAAGGCGGCATAGGCGCCGATCGAGAGCAGCACATGGCCGGCGAACCAGGCGCCGGGCGCTACGTCCATCGGCGGCTCCGTCTGCAGGACCAGGACCAGGGCGCCGAGCAGGATCAGCAGGGTCACATATGGGCCGACCAGGGCCGCGAGGCGCAGTGTTGCCGCATTCAGAACGGCGCTGGCGGCGAAGACAATCAGGCAGACGGCGGCGGTCACATGCAAGCTTGCCGCCAGGCCGGTGCGCCAGCCGCCCTGCAGCTCGACGAGCGCGGGTGCTACGCCGCCGACGACGGCGGCCGCCAGCAAGAGCCAGCCAAGCGCGTTGCGTTCGAGCCGTCCCAGCGCGGCCAGGATGGACAGCAAAAGCAGGGTGGAAACGGCCGCGATGACGGCGATCGGAAAGGTCGACATAGCGCGCATTATCGTTAAACTGCCCGGCCTTGGCAAACACGCCTCATGCGCCACATCACATGACCTCCCCGCGCACCTTTGTTCTCATCGTCGCCGCCGGCAGCGGCCAGCGCTTCGGCGGCGCCGTGCCGAAGCAATATCAGAGGCTGGCCGGCAAGCCGCTGCTGCGGCACAGCCTGGAAACCTTCGCCGCCCACCCGCAGATCACCGGCATCCTGGTGGCGATCCATCCCGATCACCGGGCGCTGTACGGCGAGGCGACGGCCGGCCTGTTGCGCCTCCTGCCGCCGATCGAAGGCGGCGCCTCGCGCCAGGATTCGGTGCTGAACGGCCTGGAGCGCCTGGCCGGCGAGCGGCCGGATCTGGTGCTGATCCACGATGCCGCGCGGCCGCTGATCGATGCCGGGACGATTTCGCGCACTATCGCGGCGCTGGGCGAGGCCCGCGCCGTGCTGGTCGCGGTGCCGGTGGTGGATACGATCAAGCGCGCCCAGGACGGCAAGGTCGGCGGCACGGTCGACCGCCGCGACCTGTGGCGCGCCCAGACGCCCCAGGCCTTTCATTTCCAGGATATACTGGCGGCGCATCGGCGCTTTGCCGGGCGCGAGCTGACCGACGATGCGGCTTTGGCCGAGGCGGCGGGGATTTCGGTCGTCTTCGTCATGGGCGCCGAACGGAATTTCAAGGTGACCAATGCGGAAGACATGGAGCGGGCGGAACGGATGATCGGCGGTTCAGCGAGCGGCGGACAGTTGGAATTCCGCACCGGCAACGGCTTCGACGTGCACAAGCTGATCGCCGGCGACGGCGTCACCATGTGCGGCGTGCGCATCCCGTGCGAGTTCGCGCTGGAAGGCCATTCCGACGCCGACGTGGCGCTGCACGCCTTGACCGACGCGGTGCTGGGCGCCATCGGCGCCAAGGATATCGGCGCGCATTTCCCGCCCAGCGATCCGAAATGGCGCGGCGCCGAATCCTGGAAGTTCCTGGATCACGCGGCCAAGCTGGTGGCTGAGCGCGGCGGCCGCATCGCCCATTGCGACGTCACCATCATCTGCGAACGCCCGAAAATCGGCCCGCATCGCGACGCCATGATCGCCCGCGTGGCGGAGATTCTTGGGCTGGCCGCCGACCGCGTCAGCGTGAAGGCAACCACCACCGAGAAGCTCGGCTTCACCGGCCGCGGCGAAGGCATCGCGGCCCAGGCGACCGCGACGGTGGCGTTGCCGGTGTTATGACCTACATATCCCACAAAAATATCTTCCCTTCCCCCCTTGCGGGGGAAGGGTGTGGAGGCTTAGCGAGCGCAGCGAGCTTAGCCGGAGCTGGATGGGGGGTAGCGCGCCTGCAGGCGCGCCAGCGTCGGCAGACGCTGTTCGGTGAAACCTCCGCGCTGCAACACCCCTTCCCTACCTTCCCCCGCAAGGGGGGAAGGGGTCCGACCGAGTGGTCGAAGCGGGCTGCGCTAAAATGAACCCAGCACCCCTCCTCTCCCTCTATCGCAGCAAGGGCCTGCGCATCGCCACGGCGGAATCCTGCACCGGGGGGATGATCGCCGCCGCCCTCACCGACGTCGGCGGGTCGTCGGACGTGTTCGAGCGCGGCTTCGTCACCTATTCCAACGCGGCGAAGACGGAGATGCTGGGCGTGCCGGCCGAACTCATCGCCAAGTTCGGCGCGGTCAGCGAGCAGGTTGCGCGCGAGATGGCGGCCGGCGCTCTGCGTCACGCGCACGCGGATGTCGCGGTCGCGGTCACTGGAATCGCCGGCCCCGGCGGTGGATCGCCGGGAAAGCCGATCGGGCTGGTCTATCTCGCGGTTTCCCGAAAGGGCAGCCAAACTCACTGCGAGCGCCTTCAGCTTCCCGGATCGCGCGCGGATATTCGCCGCGCGACCGTCGCGCGTGCTTTGGAGATGCTCGCTGAAATCTTAACCGAGGCCGAGGAATGACGCGCATCCTGGGTGTCGATTTCAGCGGCGCCAGCGATGCGGGACGGAAAATCTGGATCGCCGAAGGTCGGCCCGATGCGCGCGGCGCGTTGAAATTGCTCACCTGCGTCGCGGCGATCGATCTGCCCGGCGGCGGCAAGACGCCGGCCGAGGCCGTTCCGGCCCTCACCCGCCACATCGCCGGGCTGGGTGCGGCGCGGGTCGGGTGCGATTTCCCCTTCAGCCTGCCGCGCGATCTGGTGAAGGCGTCGAGCTGGCGCGGCTTCGCGTTACGCTATGCGGCCGAGTTCGCCGATGCGGACACGTTCCGCAGTTTGATGCGGTCACAGCAAAATGCGGTGGAGCACAAGCGCGCCACAGACCGCATCGCCGGCACGCCGTTCAATTCCTACAATCTGCGCCTCTATCGCCAGACCTGGTGGGGTATTTCCGGCCTGCTGCGTCCGCTGGTCGCCGATCGCAAGGCCATCGTCCGGCCGCAGCAGAAGTTGTCGGCCGGCAAGCCGGTGCTGATGGAGGTCTGCGCCGCCTGCACGCTGAAATCCATCGACCTCTACCCCTCCTACAAGGGCCGCGAGGCGAAGCATCGCCGCGCGCGGCGGAGGATTCTTGAGGGGCTGGTGGAGCGCGGTGCTTTGGCGCCGCCGAGCCGCAGAATGCGCGCGCTCTTGCTGGACAATGAAGGCGGCGATGCGCTGGATGCGGCGATCGGCGCCGTTGCCGCCGCGCGCGCCGACCTCAGCGTGGAACCCGACGCGTTCCAGCGCCTGGAAGGACGGGTCTATTACGAGATCGGCTGATAGAGCTGGTGGGCGCGCGCTTCGAACGCCGCCACCATGCGCCGCACCGCTTCGTGGAACAGCACGCCGATCACCTTCTGCAGCACGATGGAGCTGAACTCGAATTCCAGATGGAAGTCGATCTGGCATTTTCCTTCCGCCGTCGGCGAAAAGGTCCAGTGATTGTTCAAGTGCCTGAACGGCCCGTTGATGTATGCGACGTCGATGCGCAGTTTCGACCGGTCCAGAGTGACGCGACTGGTGAAGCGCTCGCGCACCATCTTGAAGCCGATCATCAGATCGGCCAGCAACACCTCGCCGGTCGGTGTGACGTCGCGCTCGCGGATGCGGGCGCCGGTGCACCAGGGCAGGAATTCCGGGTAACTGGCAACATCGCCGACCAGCTCGAAGATTTGCTCCGGCGTGAAGGGCAGGATGCGCCGCTCGCTATGGACCTTCATTCCGCAGCAGGCGCCTTTGATGGTTGCTGCGCCTCGCGCGCAGCCTTCAGGCGGCGGAAATCGTCGCCGGCGTGGTGCGAGGAGCGGGTCAGTGGCGAGGCGGCGACAAGGTGGAAGCCCTTGCCCTGCCCCTGGCGCTTGAACATCTCGAACTCTTCCGGCGGCACGAAACGCTCCACCGTATGATGCTTCTTGGTCGGCTGCAGATACTGGCCGATGGTGAGGAAATCGACGTCGGCCGCGCGCAGATCGTCCATCACCTGGAACACTTCGTCGTTTTCTTCCCCCAGCCCGACCATCAGGCCGGACTTGGTGAACATCAGCGGGTCGATCTCCTTCACCTGCTGCAGCAAACGCAGCGAGGTGAAATAACGCGCGCCCGGCCGCACCGAGCGATAAAGCCGCGGCACGGTTTCCAGATTGTGGTTGTAGACGTCCGGCCGAGCTTCGACCACCGTCGCCACCGCGCCGGGCTTGTTCAGGAAGTCGGGTGTCAGCACTTCGATCGTCGTCTCCGGCGACACTGCGCGGATGCGGCGGATAACTTCGGCGAAGTGACCGGCGCCGCCATCCTCCAGATCGTCGCGATCCACCGAGGTGACGACCACGTGCTTGAGGCCGAGCTGCGCGCAGGCCTCCGCGACATGGTCCGGCTCATGCGGGTCGAGCTGGTCCGGCCGGCCGGTCGCCACATTGCAGAAGGCGCAGCCACGGGTGCAGACCGAGCCCAGGATCATGAAGGTGGCGTGCTTCTGCTGCCAGCATTCGCCGATATTCGGGCAGGCCGCTTCTTCGCAGACCGTGTGCAGGTTGTATTTGCGGACCAGCGCCTTGGTCTCGGCATATTCCGCGCTGGTCGGCGCCTTGACCCGAATCCAGTCCGGCTTGCGCAGCACCGGATTGTCCGGCCGGTGTGCCTTCTCGGGGTGGCGGAGGGCGATTTTCTCGCTCATTTGCCGGCAGCTCTTTCCTCAAGCGGCCAGCGGGCGAAAGCGAACACCCAAAGTATGATGACGTTCACGAAGGGAACGAACCAGAGCACGACCCACCAGCCGGAATAGCCCGCTTTCCGCAGAATGTTCACGATCGGCACCACAAAGATCAGGACAACAACAAGCCCGACCAACCAATGAAAGGGCGAATACTGCATTGATCCCATCATCGTACCGCTCCAGCCTAGATATGGATCACTCTTCCGTAAGCCGCCAGCACCGCCTCGTGCATCATTTCCGAGAGGGTCGGATGCGGGAACACGGTGTGCATCAGCTCGGCCTCGGTCGTCTCCATGGTCTTGGCGATGGTATAGCCCTGGATCAGCTCCGTCACCTCCGCCCCGATCATATGCGCCCCGAGCAATTCGCCGGTCTTGGCGTCGAACACGGTCTTGACCAGGCCCTCCGGCTCGCCGAGCGCGATGGCCTTGCCGTTGCCGATGAAGGGGAATTTGCCGACCTTCACCTCATGGCCCGCGTCCTTGGCCGCCTGCTCGGTCAGGCCGACGCTCGCCACCTGGGGCATGCAATAGGTGCAGCCGGGGATGTTGCGCACGTCCATCGGATGAACACCTTTGACGCCGGCGATCTTCTCCACGCAGATGACGCCCTCATGGCTCGCCTTGTGTGCCAGCCAGGGCGGACCGGCGAGGTCGCCGATGGCATAAACGCCGGGCTCGCCGGTGGCGCCATAGCCGTCGGTGACGACGTGGGTTTTCTCCACCTTCACCTTGGTGCCTTCGAGACCGAGATTCTCCACATTGCCGACGATGCCGATTGCGAGGATCACCCGATCGACGGTGATCTCCTGCGACTTGCCGCCGGCCTCGATGGTGGCGGTGACATTGTCGGCGCCTTTCTTCAGCGCCTTCACCGTGGCGGAGGTCAGGATCTTCATGCCCTGCTTCTCGAACGCCTTCCTGGCAAAAGCCGAGATCTCGGCATCTTCCACCGGCAGGACGCGGTCCATCACCTCGACCACCGTCACCTCGGCGCCGAGATTGCGGTAGAAGCTGGCGAATTCGATGCCGATGGCGCCACTGCCGACCACCAGCAGCGATTTCGGCATGGCCGGCGGCACCATCGCTTCCTTGTAGGTCCAGACCAGCTTGCCGTCCGGTTCCAGGCCGGGCAGCGCACGGGCCCTGGCACCGGTCGCCAGGATGATGTGCTTGGCGGTGAGGTCGGCAACGGGTTTGCCGTCCTTCTCGACCTTCAGCTTGCCGGCGCCGTTCAGGCTGCCGTGGCCGTCGAATACCGTCACCTTGTTCTTTTTCAGCAGGCCCTTGACGCCCATCGAGAGTTGATTGGCGATCTTGCGCGAACGCTCGACGACCTTCTTCAGATCGAAAGTGACCCCGGTGGCGCTGAAACCGTAGGCGTCGGCATGCTTCAGCAGATGGCCCACCTCGGCCGAGCGCAGCAGCGCCTTGGTCGGGATGCAGCCCCAATTGAGGCAGATGCCGCCCAGACGCTCGCGCTCGACGCAGGCCACCTTCAGCCCGAGCTGCGACGCGCGGATGGCCGTGACGTAGCCGCCCGGCCCGCCGCCCACCACGATGATGTCGAAATTCGTATCGGTCATGGGTCTGTCCCTATTCCGCGATCTTGCGCGCGCGTTCCTGGCATTCGACGAAGTGCGGCCGCATCTTGGCAGCGGTCGGCTCCTGCTCCGGATTGACGGCGAAGGCGATGATCTCCTCGGCGCTCAAATAGCTCACCACCGACTGGCTGGTGCAGGAGCAGTATTTGACCATGACCGTGTGCGCCGCGGGATTGTCCGGGTCCAGATTCTGCGCCGCCCATTCCGCCTTCATCGCCTTCTCGCAGGTCGCGGTGAAGTAGTCGTAGAACTGCTTCTCCAACGGCTCCGCCGCCGATGCGGGAATCGCCGCGCAGGAAACAGCAAAGATCAGCAACAATCTATATGCCGTCACCCCAAGGCTTGGCCTTGGGGTCCACGAGTTTGCCTGCAATAGCGCAGTCCCGCTCATAGAAACTCGTGGATGCCAAGGCCAAGCCTTGGCATGACGACATGGCTGGCGTGTCTCATCCTGACCAACAACTTAGCCTTAGACCAGCATCGACAGCGGGTTCTCGATCAGCTTCCTGAAGGCGGCCATGAACTCCGCGCCGATCGCGCCATCGACCACCCGGTGATCGACCGAGAGGGTGCAGCTCATCACCGTCGCCACCGCAAGCTGGCCGCTCTTCACCACCGCGCGCTGCTCGCCGGCGCCGACCGACAGGATGCAGCCCTGCGGCGGATTGATGATGGCGGCGAAGCCCTTGATCCCGAACATGCCGAGATTGGAGACCGAGAAGCTGCCGCCGGTGTAATCCTCCGGCTTCAGCTTGCCGTCCTTGGCGCGCGCCGCCAGCGCCTTCATCTCGTTGGAGATCTCCGACATGCGTTTGTCTTCGGCGTTGCGGATGATCGGCGTGATCAACCCGTTCGGAATCGCGACGGCGACGGAAATATCGGCGGACTTGTACAGTTTCACACCGTCGTCGCTCCACGAGGCGTTGGCCGCCGGCACCTGCTTCAGCGCGACGGCGCTGGCCTTGATGACGAAGTCGTTGACCGAGAGCTTGAAGGCGCCCCTGCCTTCCTTCGGCGCGGCGCTGTTGATCTCCTCGCGCGCCTTCAGCAACCGATCGATCTCGCAATCGATGGTCAGATAGAAGTGCGGCACGAACTGCTTCGATTCCTGCAGCCGCCGCGCGATGGTCTTGCGCATCGAGGTATGGGCGACCAGGTCGAATTGAGGTTCGCCGAAGGCAGGCGTTCCCGGCATGCCGGGCGCGCTTGGCATTCCCTTTACCGCCGCCGGGGCGGCCTTGGCCCCGCCACCCGTCGCGGCCTTATCCACATCGGCCTTCACCACGCGGCCATGCGGGCCGGAGCCGACGATGCGTGACAGATCAAGGCCATGCTGCTGCGCCAGGCGTTTGGCCAGCGGGCTGACGAATTGACGTTCGCCGGATGCAGGCGCCGCGGCTCTCGGGGCGGGTGCCTGCGCGGCTGGGGCCGGTGAAGCGGGCGCGGATTTCGGCGCTTCGGCCTTGGCCGGTGCAGCTTCGGCTTTTGGCGCGGCGGCGGCCGGCGCCTTGATGTCACCTGGGCTCTCGCCCTCTTCCAGCAGCACGGCGATCACGTCATTGACCTTGACGCCCTGGCTGCCTTCGGCAACCAGGATCCTGCCCAGCTTGCCTTCATCAGCCGCCTCGACCTCCATGGTCGCCTTGTCGGTCTCGATCTCGGCGATCACGTCGCCGGGTTTGACGGCGTCGCCTTCCTTTTTCAGCCAGCGCGCCAAATTGCCCTCGGTCATGGTCGGCGAGAGAGCGGGCATCAGGATATTGATCGGCATGTCCCGCTCCCTTAGCGATAGGTGACGCGCTTGACGGCCTCGACGATGTGCTCGGCCTGCGGCAGCGCCAGCTTTTCCAGGTTGGCGGCGTAAGGCATCGGCACGTCGGCGCCATGCACGCGCACGACCGGTGCGTCGAGCCAGTCGAAGGCCTGCTCCATCATCACCGCGGCAATCTCGGAGCCGATGCCGGCGAAGGGCCAGCCCTCCTCCACCGTCACCAGGCGATTGGTGCGCTTGACCGATTCAACGATCGTGTCGGTGTCGAGCGGACGGATGGTGCGCAGATCGATGACTTCCGCCTCGATCCCCTGCTTGGCGAGTTCCTCGGCCGCCGTCAGCGCGACGCCGACCATGCGCGAGAAGGCGGTGATGGTGACGTGCTGACCGGGGCGCACGATCTTGGCCTTGCCGATCGGCACGATCCATTCCGGATCGGTCGGCACCGGGAAGCTCTGGCCGTACAGCACCTCGTTCTCGAGGAAGATGACCGGATTGGGATCGCGGATCGCGGCCTTCAGCAGGCCCTTGGCGTCGGCCGCCGACCAGGGCGAGACCACCTTCAGGCCCGGGCAATGCGCATACCAGCTCGCGTAGCATTGCGAGTGCTGTGCGCCGACGCGCGCGGCGGCGCCATTCGGGCCGCGGAACACGATCGGGCTGCCCAATTGACCGCCCGCCATATAGAGCGTCTTGGCGGCGGAGTTGATGATGTGGTCGATCGCCTGCATGGCGAAATTGAAGGTCATGAACTCGACGATGGGACGGAGGCCCGCCATCGCCGCGCCGACGCCCATGCCGGTGAAGCCGATTTCGGTGATCGGCGTGTCGATCACGCGCTTGGCGCCGAATTCCTCGAGCAGACCCTGGCTCACCTTGTAGGCGCCCTGATATTCGGCGACCTCTTCGCCCATCAGGAAGACCTTGTCGTCGCGGCGCATCTCCTCGGCCATCGCGTCGCGCAAGGCTTCGCGCACGGTCTGGACATGGGTCTCGCCCTTGTAATCCGTCTCGACCGGTGCCGCGGTTTTTGGCGCAGCGGCGCTTGCCGGCGCTTTCACCTCGGCGGGCGCTTCCGCTTTCGCCGCGGGCCTCGGCGCCGCCTTGGGCGCGGCTCCGGCCGCCTCGCCTTCGCTGCGCACGATCGCGATGGGCGTGTTCACCGCGACGCCTTCGGTGCCGGCGGGCACCAGGATCTGATCCAGCACGCCTTCCTCGACCGCCTCGACCTCCATGGTCGCCTTGTCGGTCTCGATCTCGGCCAGGATGTCGCCGGGCTTCACCGCGTCGCCGACCGACTTGCTCCACTTGGAAAGCTTGCCCTCGGTCATGGTGGGCGAAAGAGCGGGCATCAGGACTTCAACGGCCATCTCTGTC
>Ga0184637_10000649_pt1 | contig 25420 bp, 17 predicted proteins | sample PLM3_127_b2_FD_133143 | JGI IMG/M metagenome (GOLD analysis project Ga0184637, IMG submission 133143) | Groundwater sediment microbial communities from an aquifer in East River, Colorado, USA - PLM3_127_b2 | ecosystem: Environmental > Terrestrial > Soil > Riparian zone | place: USA: East River... | reverse complement strand
CGAGTTGCTGGAGTGTAGGCATGGGTTCATTGTCCTCCTCTACTTCTGACAGTATATAACGCTGTCAGAAGTATATGCCTCTTTCCATCGTTTCTATATCCTCACTTTGATGACGTGCGCCCCTCTCCAGTCGCCTCTTGACACGGAGCGGTGGAGCCTATATATTCCCGGCACCCCCTTCGGTCATTTGGCTAACTAGTCTGTTTGTTCATTGGAAAGGATTCTGAGGCAGCGAGACGGTTGGGTGTCCTCGCAGAAAATGCGTGCGGGGCTCGATGCCAACGAATCTTTTGGTTGGGGTCATGAAGGGCAGAAAATTAATATTCTCGATCGCTGCAGCCTCGATCGTCCTGGTCTCTCGTGGGTCTCACCGGTTCCGTCGCCTGGGCTCAGAGCCCGGACGACCCTACCCCTCTTGACAGGATCTCGATGTTTCATCGCGAGACTACCGTCCTGATCTTCAACACCGGCTTTGCGCGCACGAAAGAAGTGAACTATGACTAGACTGAGCCGAATCAGATCGACCCAGATTGCGGCCATACTTGGGATAGTCGGGATTTCTGGCCTCGGATCGCCTGCATGGGCCCAATCGGCCGCAGCGGCGGCAAGCACCTCTCAGGAAATCGCAACGCTCGAAGCCGTCCGGGGCGGAGTCACAATCATTCGCCTCGGGCTCACGCAAGCACCCACGCCGTCCATGCCCCTGCAGATGAACGACATCGTGGTCACGAAGCAAGGTCGTGCCACAGTGCGCTTTCACTCCGACGGCACGGTGCTGAGGGTCGGCCCCGACTCACGCGTCCAGATCAACGAAAGCGCGACGGAGAGAGACGTCACAGTGTTCTTCGGGCGGCTGTGGGCCCATGTGGTGCGCGCCCAGGAGCGGCTGTCTCGATTCCGCACCGGCAGCACCATCGCGGCGATCCGCGGAACCGAGGTGAGCCTCGCCGTTGCCTCAGACGGTGACGAGACCGAGCTGTCCGTGCTCGAGGGGCAGGTGGATGCCGAAACCGATACTGGAAGCCTGACGCTTGCGGGCGGGCAATCCGCCGTCGGCCGGAAGGGCGCTGCGCCCACGCGGGGGGTACGGGTGCGTCCCCAGGACGCCGTCCAATGGGCGCTCTACTACGTACCGGTCATCTCTATCGACCCGAGCGACCTCGGGGAAGGACCCTGGCAAACGATGGTTCGAGAATCGGCTGAGGCCTACTCCAAGGGCGATCTCCAGCAGGCCATCGATAGTCTCGCGAGCGCTGACGTCCAGGCCATCCAGGACCCGCGCTTCTTTACGTACAGGGCTTCGCTTCTGCTTGCGGCAGGGAGCGTGGAGGAGGCCGGAAGGGACATCGGTCGGGCTCTGCAGCTTGCCGCCAACGACAGCAATGCCCTCGCGCTCCAAACGATCATCGCCGTCGCGATGAACGACACGGACAATGCTCTTACCACCGGAGAGATGGCGGTCGCGGCCGATCCGAAGTCCGCCACGGCCCAGATTGCGCTGTCCTACGCCCGTCAAGCGGCGTTCAACCTGGAGGGCGCACGGGAGAGTCTCGAAACCGCGGTCGAACTCGACCCCAACGATGCACTGGCGTGGGCCCGGCTCGCGGAGATCCGCTCCTCACAGGGATACCTGGATGAGGCCCTCGAGGCGGCCCAGAAGGCGGTCGAGCTCGCGCCAAATCTTTCCCGGACTCAGACGGTCCTGGGATTCGCATATCTGACACGAGTTCAGACGCGCGAAGCCAAAGAGGCTTTCCAGAAAGCGATCGCGCTCGACCAGGACGATCCTCTGCCAAGGCTGGGCATGGGCCTGGCCAAAATCCGGGAGGGCGAGCTTTCAGAGGGCAGCCAGGACATCGAGGTCGCGGTCAGCCTCGATCCGGCCGCGTCGGTAGTTCGAAGCTATCTCGGCAAGGCCTACTTCGAAGCCAAGCGCGCCGGGCTGGATGTGCGCGAATACGACGTGGCCAAGGAGTCGGACCCCAACGATCCCACTCCCTGGTTCTACGACGCGATCACCAAGCAGACCACGAACCAGCCCGTCGAGGCGCTCGAAAGTCTCCAGGAAGCCATCGAGCGGAACGACAACCGAGCGGTGTATCGCTCGCGCCTCCTCCTCGACTCGGACCTCGCCGCGCGCAGCGCGAGCCTCGGTCGCGTGTACTCCGACCTCGGCTTCCAGCAACGCGCGCTGGTGGAGGGATGGAGCTCGGTCAATACCGACCCGACCAACTATTCGGCCCATCGCTTCCTCGCCGATTCCTACGCGTCGCTGCCTCGCCACGAGATCGCGCGAGTGAGCGAGTTGTTCCAGTCCCAAATGCTCCAGCCCCTCAACACCACGCCCATCCAGCCTCGACTGGGTGAGAGCAACCTCTTTCTCATCAGCGCCGGAGGTCCGGGGTCTCTCTCCTTCAACGAGTTCAATCCCCTCTTCAACCGGAACGGGCTAAACCTTCAGGCCACCGGCCTCGCCGGCGAGGACGGCCTCTGGTCGGGAGAGGCCGTCGTCGCCGCTATCTACGACAAAGCGTCTTTCAGCGTCGGATACAACCAGTTCGAAACGGACGGTTGGCGGGAGAATGCCTTCCAGGATGACAAGATCGCGAACGCGTTCTTTCAGGTGGAGCTGTCTCCGGAGACGAGCTTGCAAGCGGAATACCGGTACCGAGACCGGGCGCACGGGGACCTTCAGCAGCGGTTCTTCCAGGACGCCTACCTCCCCGGCTTCACCGACGAGCAGCAGAGGAACACCTTCCGCGTGGGCGGCCGGCACACGTTCTCGCCGAGCTCGATCCTCCTAGCGTCTTTCACTTACCAGGACTCGGATATCAATACGAGGGTCGAGTTTGGCCCGGAATTCTTCTTTGAATCCACGGTCCCTCAGAAGTCCTACGGTACGGAGATCCAGCACCTGTATCGCTCGCAGCACCTCAACCTCACGAGCGGGGTCGGCTACTTCAACATCGACGGCGAGCTTCAGGCGCGCCTCGGAATTGATGGCTTCATCGAAGAATTGCCGACCATACCGACCAAATTCGACCACGTCAACGCGTACGCCTACGCGAACGTGAAGCCCGTGGCGTCAGTTACATTGACGGCCGGTGGCAGTTTCGACCACCTGAGCGGCGACGTCCCCGGTGAGGGCGACGATCAGTTCAATCCCAAGTTCGGCGTCATGTGGAATCCCGTCGCGAGCACCACACTGCGCGCGGCAGCGTTCCGGTCGTTGAAGAGAACGCTCGTCACCGACCAGACCCTCGAGCCGACTCAGGTTTCCGGGTTCAACCAGTTTTATGACGACTCGGATCTAACGGAGGCGTGGCGCTATGGCGTTGGCCTCGACCAGAAGTTCGGCCGCAATGCCTTTGGGGGTTTGGAGTTCTCCAAGCGGGATATGACCGTTCCGTTCATTGACCTGGAATCCGCGCTCCAGGAGGCGCTGTGGGATGAGTCACTCGCGAGGGCGTACGTTTTCCTGGCGCCTCACCGCATGGTAGGGATCCGAGCTCAGTACATGTTCGAGCGTTTCGAGCACGACCTGGAATGCGAACTGGGTGGTCCTCGCGAGTGCCTTACGGTGGGATTCAAGACCGTGGACACGCATCGGGTACCGCTGGGGATGGCGTTGTTCCATCCCTCGGGCTTGAGCGCGTCCGTGACGGCGACGTACATCAATCAGGAGGGCGACTTCGAGGGGCTCTTCGAGCCGGGGTTTCTGACCGCGAGTTCCGACTTCTGGCTGGTCGACGCGGCTCTCAACTTCCGCCTCCCGAACCGATACGGCTTCCTCAGTATCGGGGCGGCGAATCTGTTCGACGAGGAGTTCGAGTACTTCGAGGTCGACTACGATAACCCGACGATACAGCCGAAGAGGACGTTCTTTGTGAAGTTCACGCTGGCGGTTCCCTAACCGGGAGCCAGGAAGCGTGCTCGTGGAGATTCCCAACCAGAGAGATAGCGCATCAAGAAAAAGGAGTTACCAATGTTCAAGAGAGTTCTCATGGTTTTCATACTGGCCTTCGGCGTGCTGGCACTCCGCAGCGGCGAGGTCGACGCACACCTAGCGGGGACGGTATACAACCCGACTTATCGACACATCGCGAGCTACGACTGCACTGGCACTTTTGCGCAAATCCCTAGCCTGACCCAGCACCCGGCTTTGTTCGAATGCGACGTCGAGGTCCATGAATTCCAGGTGGTGTGTGCGAACCCCGAGGGGAAGATCGTCACTCCGGGAATTCCGAGTGACGTCCGGGTAGGGCAGTTCGCGTCAGGCCTCATCACGCAGAGCCTTAAGGAGAAGAAGAAGGGTAAGGCCACTACGACGGTGCTGCTTCCGGACACTGTGAAGGACGCGGGCGACGTGATCTGTAGCGAACGGAACCACAACTGGATTGCAGGCGACGAGCTCGTCTTGTCGGCCGACGTCACGCTCAGGACATACGACTGCCCGGGCGGAGACTGCGACCAAAAAGTCCAAGCGTTTGAAGCTCTGCTTCACTGCACCGTTCCTGATTGCCCGAACGACCAGCCTTGCAGCCTTCCCGATAATCCTCCGCCTCAAGGAATACCATGGGATTACGATTGCGACGTGCTTGCAGAGGCCCACTGTGACGAGGGGGACTTCTGCCCTATTACACCGTAAGAGAACTCTCGGCGTCATAAGCTTTCCCGCGGTTCTGGGAGGTCAACGTGGGGCGGCCGGAAAGACCGGTCGCCCCCCCGGCGCTTCAGCGAACCGGAGCGTCCCGCACCGCCTGGGCGAACTCTCTTGCGGTCTGGTAGCGATCCTCGGGCTTCTTGGCTAGAGCCTTCCTCAGGATCTCGTCCCAAGATGTGTGGATCTTGGCGTCGATCGTCGATGGCGGTGCCGGATCCCCCTTCATGATCGCCATCATCAGGGCCGACATCGTCTCGCCGGTGAAGGGCTTCTTGCCGGTCAGGAGCTCGTAGAGGATCACGCCGAGCGAGAAGATGTCGCTCCGGGAATCGATCTTCTCGCCGTGGACCTGCTCCGGCGACATGTAGGCGGGGGTACCCATGATGCTCCCGGTCTTGGTCAGGTTCGATTCCACGACCCGGGCGATGCCGAAGTCCATGACCTTCACCAGGCCCGTCTTCGAAACCATGATGTTGTCGGGCTTGACGTCGCGATGGAAGACGCCGTTCTGATGGGCGTAATCGAGGCCCAAACCGGCGTTGAAGATTACGTGCTTGATCTGCTGGGGGCTCAAGCGCTGTTTCTTCATCAGCTGCGTGAGAGTGTTTCCCTCGACGAACTCCATCACGATGTAAGACATTCCGAGGTCTTCGCCGACGTCGAAGACCGTCACGATGTTGGGGTGCGCGAGTTTCCCGGCGGTCTGGGCCTCGCGATAAAAACGCTGGCGCATCTCGATCACCTGCCGCGCTTCGAGTCCCGTGTCGCCCCGGATCGTCTTGAGCGCCGCCTTGCGGTTGATGACGGTGTCGCGCACCAGGTACACGTCGCCCATGCCCCCGCGACCGAGGTGCTGTTCGACCTCGTAGCGGGAGAAGCGCGAGCCCGGAACGATTGGCCCCCCCGGGGGGGGCGTGAGGAGGGGGACTCCGCTACTAGGTACGCTTCTCAAAGATCCCGAACCCGCGGCGGGGACGCTCGCCCCCGAGGCGCGCGCGGGCTCTGAAGGAACACCCGCCGAAGCCGGCGACATCTCGGTCGGAGCATCCTCCATATCCTCCATGGGCTCCGCAGGCTCGACGGGCACGGGGGTTGCCACCGGTTGGGACACCGGCGCTCTGGAGGTGGGGGCCGGGGTGGGCGCTCTCCCCACGTGCGCGGTCGGCATCGGGAACAGGCTTGGTCCGGCGCCGGCCTGGCTGAGCCGCTCCATGCGGGGGGCCACATCCTCGAAGCCGGGGTCAGAGTCGAAGATCTTCTTGTAGACGAGGAAGGCCTTGTCGCGCTGCCCGCGGTTCTCGTAGTCCAGGCCCAGGTTCAGGTACACGTGCTTCATGTCCTGGGTGAAGGGCAGCTTGTTGAAGGTCGCGAGCGCCATGTCCAGCATCCCCTTCTCCTGGAAGCTGAGCGCGAGAAGTTTCTGGCTCTCGAGCTTCTCGGCGGCGACGTCGCGCGTCTCCCTCTCGCTCGCGGTCAGCCGGAGCGCCACCGTCGAGCCGAGGGGTACGAGGAGAGCGAGGGTGGGGTAGACGACCTTGATCCAGATTCCCTTCTGCACGAACAGGAAGGCCGCCGCGCCGAAGAAGAGGACCGCGAGGACGGGGACCCCGATGAGGAGGAGAGGTGTCGATAAACGCGGAAGCAGCCACACCCCAAGACCGCACACCGCGAAGAACAGGCCCCACTCCAGGAGAAAGGCCCACGTGGGCGCCTGCACGAAGTCGAATCGGAAGACGTTGTCCAGAAACGTCGCGTACATCAGAACACCAGGCGCCTCGACCGCGAAGGGGTAGTCCCGGTCGTCGACACCTGGCGCCGTTCCGGCCACAAGCACCGCCTTGCCGCGAAACGCCTCGTCCGGCACGTCGCCGCGCACCACATCGAGAAATGAGTACTGAGGGAAAGCCTGCTCGCCGGCGGCGGGCCAGTCGAGCAGCACCTCACCGGAGGCCGACACCGGGATGTCCCAGCTTCCCATCCCGACGAGGCCGTTTTCCAGCTCCACCTCCTCCATCGGCGTTTCCGTGTACACCCGCGCGATCTGGAGCGCGAGCGATGGGTAGACCTTCTCCCCGTGCTGGATGAATAGAGGCACCACCCGGATCCGCCCATCGTCGCTGGCGACGGTGTGTACGTGGCCGATGGCAGCGGCGGCTTCGGCGAGCACGGGCTCGGGCTCGATGAGGCTGGGAGCAGGAGGGATGGCGAGCGACTCGAACCGTGAAAGCGCATTCGCCTGCACCGCGGCCGAGGGAGGGGTGCCAGGAGGAGAGGGGTCGCCGAAATTCGTGAAGTCGTAGCCGAAGACGACGTTTCCCGCCTTCTTCATCGCACCGGCCAGGAGTTTGTTGTTCGCCGCTTCCCGTTCGAGGGCGGCGAAGGTGTAGTCGAATCCGATCACGCGGGCGCCGGCGGCCGCGAGCCGCTCGATGAGAGGCACGTACTCGTTTCGGGGCCAGGCGGGCGGGCCGAAACGCGCGACGCTCTTCTCGTCGATGGCGACGATCGCGATCTGTGGGCTCGGCCTTTCGGTGGCGCGCAGGGACTGCCAGAAGTCGAGGAGCGCGAGGTCGGGGCGTCTCATCATCGGCGCGACCTCCGCGAGGAGACGCACCACGACGAGGACCAAAACGGCCACGGCGGCCCACTTTCGAAGCCGCTGGCGCGCGATCACGGACTCGTCGAAAAGCCTGCTTCCTTCGTCACGCATGAGAAACCGGCGGTATGCTAGCAGAGCCGGCCCAGTGGAGCCAGCCAACACCTGGGCTCGTCAAAGAACCACGCACCGGCGCAGCACCAGATCGCCGCGGAGCTTCCCTTCCACGATTCCCACGAGATGGACCTCCTGCCAGTCGCGGAGCTTCTGAAGCTCGCGGCGGGCGAGATGGCACCGCACGAACGAGAGCTCGTAGTCCGTGGCCAGAAGCACGGGCTCGTGGACGTACGGCGTCTGCTCGACGAGCTTGAAGCCGTCGGCGAGATCCACCATGTTGTGGGGCGCGACCGCGCCGGTGAGCACCACCACCTTCCCGCGATAGCGCTCCTCCACCGCTTTCTCGTCGTTCGGAAAGAGGAACTCGCGGAAGAGGGCTTCAGCCGTGCGGTAGCTCACCCGCCCTTCCCTCGCACTCTCGGCGGCCTTCGAGCGAATCTGGGCGAGCAGAGCCCAATCGTCCCCGGACCTCCCGAACTCATCCACGAGCGCCAGGAGATCCGATTGCGACCTCTCGCGGTCTTCCTCCGAGACCACGAAGGTCCTGGCATCGAGCTCCGCTCGCTCTAGATCGCTCAAGAGCGGCTCTGCGGCCGGAGGAAGCCCCGGAGTCTCGCGGGGCGGTCTCTGCGTGAACCCCTCGCGCAAGGGGCGCCGTTCGTCCGGGGCAGGTGCGGAGGGCTCGAGCCGGGAGTCGAGCGGCTCCGAAGATTCTTCAGAAACCTTGCCGCAGGCCGCGAGGAGCATCAAGAGGACGAGCAGGATGAGCATTCGACTTTCGCGCCTTCGCGGGAGACTAGCACAGCGCCATTTGACTTCAACTGGGTCGCTTTTCTAACATGCGGTTTCCCGGCGTGCCGAAACCTGGGTTGGGGCCCCTGAAAGATGAAGCGCTGAATCGATGAAGCGATATCCTCTCCTTTGCGTACTTCTGCTCTCGAAAGTCGCTTTCGCGGACGAAGTCTCGTTCCTGACCGCGACCTCGACGAGCGGCCAGAATCTCGTCGAGTTCATGAATCCGCCTCTCGGCGGCTACGAGCTCACGCGGATCATCGGAAGGCGCGACCGCTTCGCCACTACCCACACCGACTTCGGCCCGCCGCCGCTCTTCGTCGTCGATGTGGGCGGAGTCGCGGGAGAGCGAAGCCGCGTCGTCCACACCGGGCTTCCGCTCGGCCAGAACCATTTCTACACCGCCTTCGTCTTCGACGGCCTGGACTGGTCTTTGGGAGCGAACCTCGCCGTGACCGCGGTCGACACCTCGGGCGCGATCCGCTGGAGATTCGTCACCCGCGCGGGCGCGACGCTCATGTCTCCTCCGGGTATCGGGTCGGTTCTTCTGGTGCTCTCGAACGATAAGAACCTCTATCCTCTCGAGCGCGGGCGCGCCGGAGGAATGTGGGCGGCGGACGCTCTCCCGTTCGGTCTGAGTGACGTCGCCATCCACCGGCCCTCGGTAGTTCCTTCCACGGGTCCGTGGGACGGGCATAGCGTGACCTTCATCACCACCCAGGATGGGTTTCTCAACTGCTTCAACGCTGACACCGGCGAGTTTCTCTGGAAGTCGGCGGACTACGGAATGCTCACCGGGGCGCCCGGCGGCTGGTTCTCCACTTTCTCCTCAGGGCCGGACGACATCGTTTACTTCGGCACTCGAAACGCCGGCGAGCGGAACGCCATCATTGCCGTCAATATCTTGGACGGCCAGGAGGTCTGGCGCTTCGACGATTCGAGTGGGACGGGAATCGGCATCATCGCCGGCGGGCCCACCATCGACTACAACAACGGGGCGGCCTATTTCGCGAGCCACGAGCTTACGGCGGGCGCCGATACCGTCTGGGCGGTCGACCTCCTCACAGGAGAAAGGCTCTGGTCAACGCCGGTGGAGAGCATCTCGGGAAGCCCGGTCCAGCGCGGCCTCGATCTATACGTCGGAACCGACGCCGGCTTCGTCCATGCCCTCGACGTTCGCGACGGGGCGCGCAAGGGGAGCTTCCCCTACCACGCCCCCGGCGGCGCCATCAAAGGATTCATATTCCCCAATTTCTCAGGTAACGAGCTCTACTTTTCGTCCCGAGACACGGTCCGGCGTATCCACGACTCGGGAACGAGTATCGTTCTCGACTGGGAGACCGATGTGCCCGGAGCCTCGATCCCCACGTACCCGCCGGGTCGGGAGTTCCTGTGGGCCGGATCGAGCGACGGGAGCCTCCACCAGATCGTAGCCGGGAGCGGAGCCAGCACTTTCGTCACGCTGACGAGCGGGGGCATGCCGGGAGTCGGAAGTCCATCCCTCGATCTCTTCAACAACCTGATCTATGTAGGGACCGAGAACGGCGAAGTGTTCGCCGTCGAAGTTCCCTTTTGAAGGGGGCGCGCGCGCTCCCGTGAAAAAGCTCTGGTGGCTCGTCGCTCTCTTCGCTCTCGCCACGGCGGTTCGGGAGGGCCTCGACTATTTCGGCCCCATGGCCCGCGCCTACCGAGCGTACGTCGACGAAGCGGAAGCCCAGGTCCGCGCGCGGCGCGGCGACGCCAACTTCCAGGGGATCGAGGGTAACGTCATCAACGTCGGTTATCGGCTCGAGTCGGCCGAGCGCCAGGACGACGGAAGCGTTCTTCTGGTGGTGGTCGAGGCCGTCCAGTTCCAGAAGTTCTCGGAATCGGGTCCGTTCGGAAACCGTCGAATCGCCCAGACCCGCCAGCATGTGGAGATGAGTCAGGTGGAGGGACGATGGGTGGTATCGGATCTGAGGGAGGAGACGACGGAGGTGAAGGACCTCAGCTCCGTGGCCGACGCTCCATGAGTCTGTGCTACTCTTTGCCTCGGTGATGAGACTGTTTCTCCTCTTGACCACGGTCCTCCTTCCAATGGCGCAGGAGGAGGAGGAGACCCGCTCGGTCCAGAGCGGCGTCTACACCGGCGAGCAGGCGGAGCGAGGGGCTGCGCTTTTCGAGGGAACGTGCGGGAGCTGCCACCAGCCCGCAGAGTTCGGCGACGGCGCCTACTTGGACGGCTGGTCGGGGCAGACAGCGCACGACTTGATCGAGCTCATCCGCGCGACCATGCCGCAGGACAATCCCGGAAGCCTCAAGCGAAAAGAGTACGTCGACGTCGTCGCCTATTTCTTCCGGATGAACGGTCTTCCCGCGGGCGATTCCGAGATGGACGTGAGCTCGGTGAAGCGGATCTTGATCGTGGGCCCCTACCGTCCGAGCTTGGATGTCTTCACCCAATAGCGCCGGATAGATTCGCCGGAGCTACTCCGTCCGGAGAGCGGTCGTCGGTTCCATGCGAAGGACGCCGAAGGCGGGCAAGAGCGAAGCGAGCACCGTCACGGCGACGAGCGTTACCGAGACGAGACCGAGCGTCAGAGGATCGCGCGCCGAGACCGTCACGAACATCCGGGAGACCAGTTGGCCGAGCGCGAGCGCGAGCAGGAGCCCGCAAGAGACTCCGGCGACACCGAGGAGAACTGCCTCCTTCAGAACGAGCGCGACCAGACGCCTCTCGTTCGCTCCAAGGGCGAAGCGAATCGCGAGCTCGCGCGTGCGCCGCGCGACCGAGTCCGCCGTGAGCCCGTACAGTCCCACGACCGTGATCCACATCGCGAGCACGGCGTAACCGACGAGCTGGCGTGAGAAGAACCGGCTCACCCATCTCACGCGGAAGACCGCTTCCTCCATCGTGAGAACTTCGGACAGGGGGATACCCGGCGCGGCGCGCCGGAGGGCGTCGCGGAGAGAAGCGGACAGGCGGGCAACGTCCCCTCTTCCGTCGCTGGTCTCTCGGGACTTCACGACGACGGCAAGCGCCTCCGGCGGTGCTTCGCCGTAGGGTTGATAGAGCTGAACCCCGGGAAGGTCCGCATCGACCATATCGCGGCCGATGTCGACGTCCGAAGCCACGCCCACCACCAGATACCCGCCTCTGACGCTCGACCGTGCACTTCTCAGCCGGCGGCCGACGACGTCCGTCGTCCTCCAGAGCACCCGCGCCAGGCCTTCGCTCACGACGACGACGTTTCCACCCTCGCGCATTTCGGTATCCGTGAAGGTTCTCCCCGACGCGAGACGAATGCCCAACGCTTCGAAATAGGGCCCGAGGATTTCCTGTACCGTCGTTCGGACGGCCTCGCTCCCCTCGAGGACACTCCCTTCGGCTTCGACTTCCCAGATCTCGTTGGACTGGCTCGCGGGGAGCCGGCTCGCGGCGGAAGCGACTTCCACGCCCCGAATCTCTCCGAGCGCCGCGACCACTCGCTCGGCGAGCTCCACCCTCTCCGCCGGACGATCGAGACCCTCGCCCGTAATCGACAGCTCCGCCGTCAGAACACCGTTCGACTCGAAGCCCGGATCGACCGCCTGGAGAGCGAGAAAGCTCCTCACCATCAGGAGCGCCGCGGCGGCGAGGGAGGTCGAGAGCGCGATCTCCGCAAGGACGAGGGCACCCCGGGTGCGCTTACCCAGGACTCCGCCACCGGTCACGCGTCCTCCGGTTTTCAACGCCTCGTGGAGCCGCACGCCCGAGCTCCTCACGACGGAGGCGAGGCCGCAAGCAATCCCGGCCAGAAGCGAAAGGAGAAAGGTGTAGACGCCTACCTCGGGACTGAAGGACATCCGGAAGAGATAGGGCGGCTCGACGGGAACGTAAGAGAGCATGGATCGCAAAACGAGAAAACCGAGGAGCGCTCCGAGGACGCTCGCGGGGATGGCGAGAAGAATGCCCTCGGCGAGGCTCTGGCGCGCGAGGCGAAAGCGGCTCGCACCGAGCGCGGCTCGGACCGCGGTCTCCCGGCTTCTCGCCGAAGCTCGAGCGAGCATCAGGCTCGCGACGTTGGCGCAGATGACGAGGAGCACGAACAGGGCGGATACGAGCGATGCCGTGAGCGCCGTTTCGACGACGTCGGGAACGAACGCCTCGCGGAGCGGAAGCACTTGAGCCGCGTAATCGCGGTTCGCCTGGGGGTACTCCGCTTCCAGTCGCGAGGAGATCGCCTCGAGGTCGCTTCGGGCGCTCTCGATCGGGATACCTGGCGCGAGGCGGGCGTAGACGCCGATCCACCGATGGCCACGCTCCCCGCCATTCACGTCGAGCCCGAGGGGGGTCCAGACTTCGGCCCACTCGGGGAAGCGGAAGCCCGGCTCCATGACACCGACGATCTCGTGGACGCGCCCGTCGAGGCGGATCGTTCGGCCGACGACGTCCGGAGAGGCTTCGAATCGTTCATAGCGGGCGCGCCAGAGTCTCTCGGAGACGAGCGCGACGGGAGCGGGAGTGCCGGGTCGATCGTCCTCGTCGGTGAAGGCTCGTCCCACGATGGGGGTCTTCCCGAGCAGGGGGAAGAGCGAAGCGGAAATACGGGCGCCATCCAGGCGGACGGGCTCGCCTTCGTCGGCCAGGTTGTAACGGTGACGCTGGAGCGCCCCCAGACTCTCGAAGGAGACCTGTCGCTCCCGCCAGTCCCCGTAGTTTTGCGGGGAGACGGCGATGCCGTCGCGCCCGAGCTTCGGCTGGACTTCTTCGAGCTGAACGAGCCGCTCGGGCTCGGGAAAGTCGAGAGGCCTGAGGACCCAGGCCTCGAACCCGGAGAACATCGCCGCGTTCGCGCCGAGGCCCAAGGCGAGCACGAAGACGATCGAGAGCGACCAGGTAGGCCGGCGCGTCAGCTGCCGAAGCCCGAGCCGGAAGTCCTGGAGCACGGGCCCACGATACAACGTGACCCCAACGATTGGCTAGGACACGAGCGGAATGTCTGTCATCGCCAGGCTCCCAGAATCGCGCCCATCACCGTGAAGGCGACGACGAAGTATCCGCCGTTGACCAGAATATAGGTCCACGAGCGGCGCTCGAAGAGCGCGACGATTCCGATCCCGAGCGCGACCCAGCCGAGGCCGGCCAGCAGCCCGGCGGTCGCGCCCCAGGCGACGGTCGTGTCGGGCCCCGCGAGAAACGCGGCGAGGTTCGCCGACATCAAAAGAGAGAACACGAACGCGAGCCCGAAGATCTTCCCCTCGCCTCCCTTGACGTCGGCCTCGCTGAAACCGTTCGCCTTCATCCAGGGCTTGTAGAAGAGGAGCGGCGAGTACCAGAGCCCGCCGATGAGAAACGTGGAGACCGCCGCGGCCACGACCGCCAGATAGTTCATTTCACCCATGAGTGCCTCCTGAGCCCGGCAGAGATTAGCGGGATTTCGAGCGCAGGTATTGTAAAAAAACGCCTTAACGCCTTAACGAAGGGGAACGAAGTTCAGGAACTCGCCCCTCTCGACCAGATACCGCGAGGGCGAAAGTCCCGAGAAAGATTCGAAATCCCGGATGAAGTGCGCCTGATCGTAGTAGCCCGCCTCTTGGGCGACGAAGCTCCAGGAGACGCGCGACTCTCGTTCGAGCTTCCTCAAAACCGTCTGGAACCGGAGGACCCGCGAGAGGGTCTTGGGCTTGAGGCCCACTTTCTCCTCGAAGGTGCGCACCAGGCGTTTTTGGCTGAGACCGGCGTCTTCCGCGAGAGAACGAATCGCGGTTTCGCCGGGAGTCGTCACCAGCCGATCGAGGACGTAGGAAAGAGCGGCATCGGGCTCGAGCTTGCCCCGGCCCCGGTCCGTCAATGCGCGATCGAGCACCTGGAATCGCCCGTCGACCGACGCCGCCGCGAGAAGCCGCTCGCGCAGCTCGCGGACCTCGCTCCCCCAGAGGAGGGCCGTCTCCTCGACGGAGTCGTTCACCTCGGAGACGGGCATCCCGAGGAACGGGTGGAGCCCGCCAGGCCGGAACCGGGCTCCGATCATGCAGGAGTTCTTCGCGGATTCGATGACGATGGAGCGGCGGTGCTGGCCCGAGAGCCAGCTCTCGCGAACCGTCCGGACCCGGCGCGGCGTTTCGGAGTCGTACCAGATCTTCGGCGTGCTGGTGAGATCGAAGATGAGCTCGATGGCGCCGTCGGGAAGGAGACGGTCCATCGCATGATTGGTGGTGACGCCTTCGTGGTACCAGAGATTTTCGATGAAAGGCCGGAGAGGGGGCGAAGGCTTCTGAACGCGGTAGAGCACCGGGCGATACTACTACTCGACCCATCCGAGAGTCCTCTCGACCGCCTTCTCCCATAGGGCTTGGAGCCGCTCTCTCTCCGAGGCCTCCATCCTTGGCTGAAAGCTCCGATCCGCCTGCCAGTGCGAGCGGAGCTCGTTCTCATCCGCCCAGAAGCCGACGGCGAGTCCGGCGGCATAGGCCGCGCCCATCGACGTCGTTTCGGTAATCCGCGGTCGCACCACCGGAACTCCGAGGAGGTCCGCCTGGAACTGCATCAAGAGCTCGTTTCGAACCATCCCGCCGTCGACGCGAAGCGTCGAGAGCGTCACTCCCGAGTCGCGCTGCATCGCGTCGAGGACCTCTTTCGTCTGGAATGCCGATGCCTCGAGGCTCGCCCGGGCGATATGCCCCTTCGTGATGTAGCGCGTGAGACCCACCATGACTCCGCGGGCATCGCTCCTCCAGTGAGGGGCGAAGAGGCCCGAGAAAGCGGGCACCAGGACCATGCCTCCGTTGTCCTCGACGCTCCGGGCGAGTGTTTCGACTTCGGAGGCCGACGAAATCAGCCCGAGGTTGTCGCGGAGCCACTGCACGAGGGCGCCGGCGATGGCGACGGACCCCTCGAGCGCGTACACCGGGGGACGGGAGCCCAGCTGATAGGCGACGGTCGTGAGAAGTCCCGACGGAGAGGGAACCCTGTTGGCGCCGGTGTTCATAAGAAGGAAGCAGCCCGTGCCGTAGGTGTTCTTGGCCTCGCCGGCGTCGAAGCACCCCTGACCGAGGAGCGCGGCCTGTTGATCCCCCACGTCCCCGCACACGGGAATGCTCCCTCCAAAGGGTCCGTCCGTTCGCGTTACCCCGTAGAGCTCGGGATCGGAGGAGGGCCGAATGCGCGGAAGCATGGAGCGAGGGATGCGGAGAAGATTCAGGATCTCGTCGGCCCAGTCGAGCGTCTCGAGGTCGAAAAGAAGCGTCCGGCTCGCGTTGGTGACGTCGGTGACGTGAGCGCCACCGGAAACCCCGCCCGTGAGGTTCCAGAGAAGCCAGGTGTCGATGTTCCCGAAAAGGGCATCACCTCGCTCGGCCGCCGCTCTCAAGCCCGTCACTTCGTCGAGAAGCCACTGGAGCTTCGGGCCCGAGAAGTAGGTCGCGAGCGGGAGTCCGGTCTTCGCGCGCAGCCGGTCGATTCCGCCCTCGCGCGCGAGCTCGGCGACGATACCGTCGGTCCGCGTGTCCTGCCAGACGATCGCGTTCGCGTACGGGCGGCCCGTCTTCCGGTCCCACACCACGGTCGTCTCCCGCTGATTCGTCACACCCACGGCCGCGACGTCGCTCGAAGCGAGGCTCGCCTTTTCCATCGCGCCTCGAATGACTTCAGCCGTCCGGCTCCAGATCTCTTCGGCATCGTGCTCGACCCAGCCGGGGCGCGGGTAGATCTGCCGATGCTCGAGCTGGTGCGACGAGACCGCATGCCCCTCACGGTTGAACAGGAGGCATCGCGAGCTCGTGGTTCCCTGATCCACGGCGGCGACGACTTGGAATTTCACATCAAACTCCTTGTTTATAACGACTTAACGCGTATCCATTCGGAATGCACACAAACCAGGCCCGAGTTAAAGTGATTCCTGAAGAAAAATAGCGAAAACCCTTGCAAACGCACGATTCGGTATTGTAAGGTTCTCCTACAGCTGGAGGCCGCTGCTCCAAAGAAACAAGCTTCAACGGTGCGGCCTCCGGCTCCAAGAAAAAAGCAACCAATCCAGGACGGGGTACACACACGATGGGCCAGGCCGACGGTAACCGATTTCGAATCGTTTCCGTCGCCCTGGCCCTCGCTTTTTCGGCCTGCCGCGTCGAGGAGCCGCTCCTCCCTACGGGTGGCACCGGAAGCGACTCCTCGTCGAACCCCGGGACGACCCCGGGAGCAAACTCTTCCACTCCGGGAAACCCGACAGGCACTCAGCAATTAACCGCGCCCATTATTGCGGATCCCCTCTCGGGAAGCACGGTCTCCGACACGCAGCCTACTTTGACGGTGCTGAACTCCGCGCGATCGGGAACGACCGCGCCCACATACCTCTTTCAAGTCTCGACGGAATCGAGCTTCACGAGCCTGGTCGCCCAATCGCCTCAGGTCCCCGAGGGAACGGGCGGATCGACGGCATGGAAAATCGAACGAGTCCTCGCCGCGGGCCGCCATTTCTGGCGCGTCCGGGCTCACTTGGGAACGGTAGAAAGCCCCTTTTCCGCGACTGCGGACTTTACGATCGGCTCGACCGGAGGGCCGACGACGACGCCTCCTCCTTCGTCGGGGACGATCCTTTCGGATCCTCTCACCGGCGGAAGCCTGGGCGAAGTGAGCGGCGGCCAGTTCACCTCCGGGGGTTGGCAAGTCACCAGCCCCGCCGATTACATCCGCTATGAGGTGCCGACGCTCTCGAGTGGATGGGTCGAGTTCGAGACGACGGGGCTCAGGCAGACGAACCCCTCGGAAGACCAGTTCATGTTGTTCGGCATGTGGGACCCCTCCGCCGGGGACTATCGACAGAACCGGTTCCGGGTCCATCTTCAGAAGCTCCATCCGAACCCCCATAACCCTCCGTACCTCCGCGTTCGCTGGATCTCGAACGGAGAGCAGCACGACGAGGGTTCGAACTTCTTCGCCTGGGAGGCGAGCCGCCGGTACCGGTGGCGCATCGAGTGGGGACCTTCGGGCGGCGCGAATCAGGCGTCCGTTCTTCTCGACGGCCAGCAGGTGATTACGGTGAACTACAACCGGACCTACGCGCCCGAAGTTCATTTCATCGAGCTCGGCATCGCCGAGCGCGGCGAATCCGTCGTGGGCGTGCGGTACTCGAACTTCCGAGTCGGGAGATGAGCCAGTTCCAGAGATTGATTTCGAGCCTCGGGACCGAGACGACCCCCTCGGCCCGATACCTCCCCTGAAGTCTTGCCCCCCCCATTCGAGACTTCAGGGGAGGCCCCCATTTTCGAACTGGCCGACGGCTCATCCCCGATCGGAGGCGGGTGGCCATGCCCTCCATTCAAAGATTCCGACAGAGAATTTATCGTCTACGTTTTGACGGAGGACGAATGACCTGCGAGTTTTGCGACGGCGAAACCGTCACCAAGAAGGTACAAAAGCACCACTGGCTTCACGGTAAGCTCTACGTTGTGGAAAACGTCGCGGCTGAGGTTTGTCGCAAGTGCGGAGAGCGGTATTACCACGCGAGAACGCTCGACGCCATCGACAAGCTGCTCGAGGGAGAGCACGAAGTCAAACAAAACCTCGCGGTCGAGGTCGTTACACTTTGATTTCAGTATCTGCAGGAGACGTTGACCACCGATCGCGATATGCTCTGCCAGCTCGGTGAACGCCGACCTGGAGGTCTCCTGGATGCTGAAGCCGCTCGCATTCGCCCTCACCGTCTTGTTGTCCACGCCGGCCCTGACGCAGGACCAAGTACCTGCAATCCTTTCGATGAGGGAGCGAGCCGAGACGATCGACCGCTGGCTCGAGATCCGGTTCGAGACGGTGCTCCCCCGCCTCATGCGGCGCGAGAACGTAGACATGTGGGTCATCATCGCGCGCGAGTACAACGAGGACCCGGTGATCGAGACCATGCTCCCCGCCACCTGGCTCGCCGCCCGGAGGAGGACGATCCTGATCTTCTTCGACCGCGGCGAAGCCGCGGGAGTCGAAAGGCTCGCCGTCGCCCGCTACGACGTAGGAAAGTCGATTCAGGGCACGTGGAACCCGAAGGAGGTGCCCGATCAGTGGGAGCGTTTGCGCCAGGTGATCGAGGAGCGCGATCCGAAGGCCATCGCCCTCAATCGCTCCAAGACCTTCGCGCTCGCCGACGGCTTGACGGACTCGGAGCTCGATTCGTTTCTCGAGGCGCTTCCCGATAAGTACGAGGAGCGCCTCGTTTCGGGAGAGCGGCTCGCCATCGGCTGGCTCGAGACCCGGATTCCAGAGGAGATGCAGGTCTATCCCGGCATCGTCAAGATCGCGCGCTCGATCATCGCCGAAGGTCTTTCCGAGCGAGTGATTCAGCCGGGAGCGACCACCACCACGGACGTGGAGTGGTGGTACCGCGATCGCATCGCCGAGCTCACGCTCGATACCTGGTTTCACCCGAGCGTCTCCGTGCAGAGGGCCGAAGCGCCCGGGCGCGGCGAGGGCTTCGCCTCCCGGCCGGAGGAGCAGATGATTCTCCCCGGCGATCTGCTCCACGTCGATTTCGGGATCACCTACCTGCGCCTCAACACCGACACCCAGATGCACGGGTACGTGCTGCGGCCAGGGGAGAGAGAAGCCCCCGCGGGCCTTCGCGAGGCGCTCTCCACCGGCAACCGTCTCCAGGACATCCTGACGTCGCAGTTCGCCTCCGGGAGAACCGGGAACGACATCCTGAAGGCGGCCCTCGAAGGGGCGAAGCGAGAGGGAATCCGGCCGAGCATCTATACCCACCCCATCGGCTTTCACGGTCATGCCGCGGGACCGACCATCGGTCTCTGGGATCGGCAGGAAGGAGTGCCGGGCGCGGGCGACTATCCGCTCTTCCCCGATACCGCGCACTCCATCGAGCTCAACGCCACGGTTTCCGTTCCCGAATGGGACGGAAAGGACGTCCGCATCATGCTCGAGGAAGATGCGTTCTTCGACGGGGAGCGCACCTGGTACATCGATCCGCGAATGGAGGAGCTCCTCCTGATTCCACGCCCGCGCCAGTAACCCGGGCTCAAGTTCTTGGTATATACTCCTAGCTGACACCTGAGAAATCGCGAGCGTGCAACGGAACCGCGCCGCCGGATTCGCCCTGGATTGGTATGACCAGCCCCAGTCTCGTGACCGGAAAACCGGAGCCCAAGGACGAGCGCTCGAGCCTCGTCGTCCTCGTGGATGACGATCGAAACCTCTGCGATCTCGTGGAGCGTTTTCTCGACCGCGCGGGCCACGGAGTGAAGGTGTTCCACGACGGCGAGAGTTTCCTCGCGTCTCTCGGGGCGATGATGCCCGACGTCATCTGTCTCGATCTCAGCATGCCGGGGATCGGCGGGCTCGACACCCTCGACGTCATCAAGGAGCGGCAGCGCCACCTCCCGGTCGTCATCCTCACCGCCGATCACACGGTCGACAGCGTCGTCGCCGCCATGCAGCGGGGCGCCTACGACTATCTGGTGAAGCCCATCGACCGCACGAAGCTCGTCACCACGGTGGGAAATGCCGTCGAGCGCTACCAGATGTCGATGCGCTTGAGTCAGCTCGAGCGCGAAGTCGGCGGCGAAGGCTACGCGAACATCGCCGGGGATTCGCCGGCGATGAAGGAGCTCTACCGCCAGATGGATCGCGTCGCCGCGAGCGACATCACGATCCTCATCCACGGGGAGAGCGGAACGGGAAAGGAGCTCGTCGCCCAGGCGATCTACCAGGCGAGCGGCCGCAAGTCCGGACCGTTCGTCGCGCTCAACTGCGCCGCGATTCCCGAGACCCTCCAGGAGTCGGAGATCTTCGGCCACGAGAAGGGGGCCTTCACCGGGGCCGTCGCCCGGCACATCGGCAAGTTCGAGCAGGCGAATGGCGGGTGCCTCTTCATGGACGAGGTGGCCGAGCTCAGCCTCTCCCTCCAGGCGAAGCTCCTCCGCGCAATTCAGGAAAAGAAGTTCCACCGCGTCGGAGGCTCGACGCAGGTCCACTCCGATTTTCGCCTCATCGCCGCGACCCACAGAAATTTGCTGGACATGGTCAACCGGTCCCTCTTCCGCGAGGACCTCTACTTTCGCATCGCGGTGTTCGAGCTCGAGGTTCCTCCGCTGCGCGAGCGGGAAGACGACGTCGTTCTTCTCGCGGAACGGTTTCTCGATCGGTACAACGCGAAGGCGCCCAAGGGCCCGAAGGGGGCGGCGCGGCCGCGGCTCTCGAACGAGGTCCTCGATCTCCTGAAGGCTTACCCATGGCCGGGCAACGTCCGCGAGCTCGAGAACATCATGCAGCGGTGCCTCCTCATCGCCAAAGGGGACATGGTGCTCCCGGAAGACCTGCCTCCCCGCCTTCGCGCCCGGGGAGCGATGGACGACGTTTCCGTCGAGCCGAGAGACGAGCCCGTGCGAGAGACCGCGAGGCCGGTTTCGGTACAGCCGCCGCCACGTCGAGACTCCGTCGACGCGCCGCGGCGATCGAGCCGGCTCGAGACGCTCGACCTCGAGGAGCTCGAGCGCCGCGCCATTCGGCAGGCGCTCGAGGAGGCGGGCGGTAACCTTTCTCAGGTCGTGCGCCTCCTGGGCATCGGTAGAACGACACTCTATCGGAAGCTCAAGTCCCACCGGCTTCGCGAATAAGAAAGCCTGTGACCGAGACCCCCGGTCCCCCGGAAGTCGATCTCGCCCTCTCTCTTCAGGCCCTCCAGGATCTCGTCGATAGCGAACGACGCTATCGCCAGATGGTGGAGCACGGCGGCGCCTTCATCTGCACCCACGATCTGAAGGGCAAACTCCTCTCGGTGAACCGCGCCACCGCCGAAAGCCTCGGTTACCGCCCCGAGGAGATGACCGGGCGCAGCCTCGGCGATTTCCTCGAAGAGGGGACCGAGTCGGCGTTCGACGCCTATCTCGCCGAGATCGCAGCCACCCCCATGGTCAGCGGGCTCATGAGCGTCAAGACCCGCGACGGCAAAATCCGCACCTGGGCCTATCACAACTCCCGCTACGAGGAGCCGGGACAGGAGCCCTCGGTCCTGGGCCACGCTCAGGACGTCACCGAGATGAAGATTCTCGAGGAGACGCTGAAGCTGACCCAGTTCTCCGTCGACCGGGCCGCCGATGCCGTCTTCTGGATCGCGAAAGACGGCGAGCTCCGCTACGTGAACGACGCTGCCTGCGACTACCTCGGCTACTCCCGGGAGGAGCTCCTCGGGTTCTCGATCTACGACGTCGACGTTACCCTCGACCGCGCGGACTGGCCGGCGCACTGGGAACAGGTGCAGAAGCTCGAGAGGCTCACGACGGAGACCCTCTACCGCGCCCGCACCGGCCGGCAGTTCCCGGTGGAGGTCACCGTCAACTTCCTGAGCTTCCGCGGCCATGAGTACCACTGCGTCTTCGCCCGGGAGATCTCGTGGCGGAAGGAAGCGGAAGACGCGATCAACGCCACCACCGCCCGCCTCGAAGGTCTCATCGAGAATCTTCCCGTCGGAATCCTCTTCGAGGACGACCACCACAAAGTGGTGCTCGCGAATCAGGCGCTCTGCCAGATGCTCGACATCCCGGTGCCTCCCGTGGCGCTCGGCGGGGCCGATTCCCGAACGCTCCTCGAGCAATCGAAGCACCTGTTCCCCGCTCCCGAGCTCTTCGTCTCCCGTGTCGAGCAAATCCTCAAGATCCACGCCCTGGTCCGAGGTGAAGAGCTGAGCCTCGAGGATGGGAGGGTCTTCGCCCGGGACTACGTTCCCATCGTCAATCTGAACTACCGCGCCCACCTCTGGCAGTACCGCGACATCACCGAGCGCAAGCGTGCCGAAGCGGAGATCCTCAAAGCGAAATTCGAGGCCGAGAAGGCGAACAACGCCAAGAGCAGCTTCCTCGCGATGATGAGCCACGAGCTCCGAACGCCGCTCAACGCCATCCTGGGAATGACGGAGCTGTCTCTCGAGACCGAGCTCGGCGCCGAACAGCGAGAGTTCCTCCGGACCATACAGACGAACTCCGAGAATCTGCTGCGGCTCATCGACGACGTCCTCGATCTCTCGAAGATCGAGGCGAACCGGATGGACATCGAAGAGATTCCTTACGACCTCCGGGAGCTGGTGGAGGAAGTCGCGGAATCGCTCAACGTGCGCGCGGTGATGAAGGACGTGGACCTCGTCCTCGACGTCGACCCCCACCTGCCGGCGGAGGTGGCAGGGGACCCCAAGCGCGTGCGCCAGGTTCTCGTGAACCTCGTGGGAAACGCCGTCAAGTTTACCGAAAAGGGTTTCGTCGCAATCTCGGTCGAGATCGAAGACTGGAAGCCCGGAGACCGGCTCGCCCTCGCGCTCGCCGTCAAGGACAGCGGAATCGGTATTCCCGCGGACAAGCAGCAGGATCTCTTCACCCGGTTCTATCAGGCCGAGGGCTCGACCACCCGGCGCTTCGGAGGCACGGGGCTCGGCCTCAATATCTCCCGATCGCTCGTCGAGCTCATGGGCGGAAAGATCGATTTCGTAAGCGAGGAAGGCAAGGGAAGCACTTTCCGCGCGAGCTTGACGACAACCGTTCCCCAGAACGTCGAGCCCAACAGCACGCGCCACCGCGCCCAGTTCGGCGACAAGCGCGCCAGGGTACTTCTTTCCGTCGGGAGCGAGGCCCTGAGGCGCTCTCTCGGCCGGATCCTCAAGGCCTGGGGGTTCGAGGTCGAGGTCGCGTCGAGTCCGGAGGAGCTCGAAGCGATGCTCGCCGCCGAGACCCCCGAGACCACGATCACTATTCTCGAGCAGCGGAGCGATTCGCTCGAGCTAAAGACGCTGAAACGGCTCCGTCAGCCGCCGCGGCTCGAGCTCCTGCTCGTGACCTCGATCGGCGCGAACACTTCGGCCGTCCTCACCGAGCGCTGCCCCCACGTCGCGGTCAAGCCCATTCGGCAATCGAAGCTCGCGAACACCCTCGCGCGCGCTCTCTCGGTCCCCGTTGCGCCCACGGCTCGCCCCTTGCTTCCGGAGGCCGCGCGGGAGACGAGAATCCCCCACCGGATCCTGCTGGTCGAGGACAACCCCGACAACCAGAGGCTCGCCGCCCGGGTTCTCGAAGGGGCCGGGGCCCGTGTGGATAACGCCGAGAACGGGGAAATCGCGGTCGCGATGGCGAAGACCACCCTCTACGATCTCATCCTGATGGATCTCATGATGCCGGTGATGGACGGTTTCCAGGCGACGGCCCGCATTCGCGAGAACGAGACCGCACCCAACCGCGTACCTATCGTAGCCCTGACGGCGCACGCGACCGAGGGCTTCCGCGACCGCTGCCTCGCCTCGGGCATGGACGACTATCTTTCGAAGCCGTTCAAAAAGAAACGACTGGTGGAACTCGTGGATCGATGGGTCGATCGGAGGCCTGTCATCCTCGTCGCCGATGACGCGCCCGACAGCCGCCTCATCGCGAAGAGATTCCTGATGGCTGGCGGGGGCTACCGCCTGCTCTTCGCCACCAACGGCCGGGAGGCGCTCGACCTATTCGGCCGAGAGAGAGTCGCTCTCGTGCTCCTCGACATGGAGATGCCGGTGCTTTCCGGGTACGACACTGCGACCGAGATCCGGCGAAACCCCGAGGCTGGCGCCGCGATCCCGATCCTGGCGATGACTGCGCACAGCGACCCCGCGGAGCTGAAACGGTGCCTCACCGCGGGGGCGACCGCGGTGCTGCAAAAACCGCTCGAGCGCCGGACGCTGAACGCCATGGTGGCGAAGCTCCTTTCGTCCCCGTTCGCGCCGCGGGTCGAGCTCGAGGTCGACCTGGAGACAAGCCTGCCCGAGGACGTCGTCGGCATCGATCCCGACATCCAGGATCTGGTGCCGAGGTTCCTCGAGGATCAGAAGACCAACGTCAGCCTCATCCTCGAGCTCGCCGCCTCCGGAAACTTCGACTCCGCGCGCCGCATCGGCCACAACATGAAGGGCACGGGCAAGGGCTACGGCTTCGACGTCATCAGCGGGCTCGGTTACGCAATCGAGCAAGCCGCCGCTCGCTCGGCGGCGGCGGAGGTCGAGAAGCTGGCGAACGAGCTCTCGCGCTATCTCGCCTCGGTCCAATGGCAGTCGCGTGGCAAGACGCCCGACGCCTAGATCAGTTCTTTTTGATGATGCTTCGGTGAAGAAGCCCGGCGCCCCGGTCGTGGTACTCGAAGACGACGGTGTTCGCGGACTCCGTCGTTTTTCGGAGCATCGACTCCGACAGCTCTTCCTCCTTATCGGATGGGCCGGCGGATTCCGCCAGAAACCGCGCCGCGCCGTCCGCTACCGGCGCCTTCTTCCCCTCGTCCGGGGCAAGCGCGGCTTCACGGGCATACGAGGCGAGGAGCTTGGTCGCGAGACTTCGAAAGAGCTTCGGAGACCCATAAACGTCCGCGGCGACGAATTCTCCGTTGACCGCGGCGATGATTCCGACGGCATCCGAAACACCCTCGATCCCGGGAAGCAGCGCATCGACATAAGCGCTCTCTCTCGAGCGAACCGCGGCGTTCTCGACGACCGCGTTATACGTCCCGGTGTGAGACAGCGCCGAGAGCGCGGCGACGCCGGACATCCGGGCCACGTCCTCCGACTGCCGCGCGACCTCGGCCCACACGGCGCTCTGATCCTGGTCCTGCTGGATACGAAGCTTCAGCGCTGGCCCGGACGCCATCGCGGTGCTGTGCGCGAAGTCCGCCGCTCCCGACCAACGACCCTGTTCCACACAAAAGGCGTCGATACTGACCGGGGGCGAGCCCGGAGGCACCACGACGTCGGAAGCGATCGTACGGTCCTGCTTTCCTCCGGTCACGATGTCGGCGGCGTGCAGAAAGAGCCACCGGTCGGAACGATTCTCAACGACCAGGGTGTTTACCTCGCCTTCCGCCGTCTCCCGGAGGACGACCGACCCCTCCCGCAGCCCTTCGTCCAGCGTGAGGTAGGCCCGGGCGTCTGTCTCCTCACCCCGAACCACGTAGATCGCCAGGTTCTCGTGAACGAACGGTCCTTGGAGCCCCTGGAGTGAAGATGCGTCTTGCGGTCCCTCGGCACATCCGAGAAGCAGCACGGTGCTCGCGAGCAAGGTTTCGTAGGTCATGGTTCTTCTCCTCTAAGACTTAGTACCCACGAGCTCCGCGATCGTTCCCACGGAGAGGAAAAAAAAGCTCGGGTCAGCGACGCCAGGCGAGAGCCAGACGCTCGATGCGAATGTCGGACTTCCGAGGGGGGAGAGACAGGATCTGGACCTCGGCTTCGGGAGCCGCCGCGACGGCAGCGGTCTTCTCGGCGAGCTCGGCCTCGAGCCGGGCGAGCTTCTCG
>Ga0184637_10000648_pt1 | contig 25461 bp, 23 predicted proteins | sample PLM3_127_b2_FD_133143 | JGI IMG/M metagenome (GOLD analysis project Ga0184637, IMG submission 133143) | Groundwater sediment microbial communities from an aquifer in East River, Colorado, USA - PLM3_127_b2 | ecosystem: Environmental > Terrestrial > Soil > Riparian zone | place: USA: East River... | reverse complement strand
TTAATCATGGAATAGAATGGGTTCACGGAGGAGCGAAATATGTTGACCATTGGGTCTATTATCATTGGTTTGTTTGCCGGGATTGCAAGTGGATTCTTTGGAATTGGAGGAGGCCTAGTAATGGTTCCTGCCCTGGTGTTTTTCTTTCAAATTACACAGCACCAGGCACAGGGTACATCTCTTGCGGTACTTACTCTCCCCGTGGTTATTCTCGGTGCTATCAAATACTATAAAGAGGGAAATGTTAATTTATACATGGCAATGTTTATCGCGGTGAGTTTTGTAGTCGGTGCATATCTAGGGGCGGTACTAGTACACCATGTTTCAGACCCTATGTTAAAGAGAATTTTTGGGGTACTTCTACTTATTGTGTCTATAAAATTGATATTGGGTAAGTAGGGGCAATTCATGAATTGCCCCTACATTTCAAACCTCAACGGGCATATAAATAAAGACTTATGAGGGCATCAGTCCCTACATTTTTTTCCATGAAGGTAAACTATACCAATTTAATTGTAAAAATTAACAACTTCATTAACAATGTCATCTGAATTTACTGGTTGTTTATACCATCTTATTTCTTTATCGCTCCTCAACCACGTCATCTGACGCTTGGCAAAGCGTTTCGTGTCACGCCTTATTAGCTCTACCGCCCTATCGTGTGTAATTTCTCCATCGAGGTATTCGTTTATCTGTTTATAACCTATTGCCTGCATAGGTTTTAAATCTCTTCGAACGCCCATCTCCCGGAGTTTCTTCACCTCGTCAACGAGTCCTTGCCCTAACATCCTATCAACCCTTTCATCTATCTTTGTTCTAAGTATCTCCCTTTCTTCTAGAAGCCCTATCTTTAGAACCTCATACTCATCGCCTCTAAATCCGTGTTTTTCTTGAAGCTCGGATATTTTTTCTCCGGTAAGATAATAAGCCTCTAGGGCGCGCTCGATTCTTACATAGTCATTTGGATGGATACGGGTAGCGGCATCGGGATCAAGGGAGCTTAATTTTTCATATAGGAAAGAGATACCAAAAGAAGATCTTAGATCTCTGATCGCTTTTCTAATGTCTTTGTCACTTTCTACCCCCTCTAATAAGCCATGGATTAAGACTCGAACATAGAGATATGTGCCACCTACTATAATAATTTTGGAAGATCTCTTACTGATCTCATCGATAGCTTTAATAGCATATTTCCTAAATAGCCCAGCATTAAATTCATTATCGGGATTGATTATATCGATGAGATGATGTTTAACGCCTCGCTGTTCTTCTCTAGATGGTTTTGCGGTACCTATATCCATGTACCTGTATACTTGGAGGGAATCGGCATTAATAATCTCGCCATTTATCCTCTTAGCCAGTTCAATTGCTATTCTGCTCTTTCCAATTGCTGTGGGACCAAGAATAACTATGAGCCTTGGTTTATTCGGTTTCACTCAGGACTAAAAAAGGTTGTGGATTGATATCTTAATAATTAGTTTACTGTCTCTTTATAATTCTCTATATTTTCTCCAAGTGCTTCCTTTCTACTAAGCCTGATCTTACCATCGTCATCCTTTCCGATACATTTTACTAGAATTTCATCACCTTCAACCACTATATCTGAAACCTTTCCGACCCTAGTGGGCGCGAGTTGTGAGATATGCACTAATCCATCCTTTCCATGGGAAAGTTCAACGATTGCTCCAAAATCGAGGATCTTCTTTACCCTTCCAAGATAAACTTTACCAATCTCTATCTCCTGAACTATCTCCCTTATCATCTTCTCTGCTCTATCACATGATTCCATACTGGGAGAAGATACGTTTATGAAACCTGAATCATCAATGTCAATGTCTGCACCGGTAATCTCAATTATCTTCTTAATCGTCTTTCCACCCGGACCGATGACATCCTTTATCTTTTCTGGTTTTATCTTGAATGTCAGAATCCTTGGAGCATAAACTGAGATCTCAGCCCTTGGCTCTGATATAACCTCTTTCATCTTGTTAAGGATAAAAAGCCTACCTTCCTGTGCCTGACTAAGGGCAACAGACAGTATTTCTTTATTTACACCGGTGACCTTGATATCCATCTGGAGAGCGGTTACACCGGCTTCTGTTCCCGCAACCTTGAAATCCATGTCCCCAAGATGATCTTCGTCTCCAAGAATATCTGAAAGAATGACAAACTCTTCACCCTCTTTTATCAAACCCATTGCAATACCACCTACAGTCGCACTTATTGGTACTCCGGCATCAAGAAGGGAAAGAGAAGCCCCGCAAACCGTTGCCATGGATGAAGAGCCGTTTGACTCGAGTATTTCGGAAACAACCCTGAGTGTATAAGGGAATCTCTCTTTAGAAGGGAGAACGGGGAGAATTGCCCTTTCAGCAAGTGCACCATGTCCAATTTCCCTTCGTCCAGGTCCTAGGCGACTTCCAATCTCACCTACACTATACGGTGGAAAGTTGTAATGAAGCATGAATCTTTTTTTTAAATCGCCTACGATAGAATCAATCCTTTGTTCATCATAGCTTGTACCTAAGGTTGCCGTAACGGCTGCCTGTGTCTCACCCCTCGTAAAGAGTGCTGATCCATGGGTTCTGGGAAGAAAACCAACATCGATGCTTATCGGTCTTATATCCCTGTAGCCTCTACCATCTACCCTAATCTTATCTCTCACAACTAGTTCCCTAACAGCATCTCTTAATACATCTTCAAGTGCTCGTTGAACCTGGCCCTCATTTGCTGAATACCTTGAGGACAAAGAATCTATGGTTTCTTGAAAGATATTTTTAATCTTCTCCTTTCTTTCAAATTTATGGGGAAAGACAACGGATTCTTTAACACGCTGCCCGGCAAATGATCTAACGGCGTCAATAATATCTTTATCTTCAACTAGAGCTGGAACTACTCTCTTTCTTACGGTATAGCTACCCACAAACTCTTCCTGAATCCTTATAAATTCCTGAATGCATGTATGAGCAAACATCAGTGCATCTATGATCTCAGCTTCAGGTACCTCGTTTGCCCCACCCTCAACCATGACTATTGCCTCCTTAGTCCCGGCAACAACGATATCCATGTCGCTCTGCTCAAGCTCCGCCCTTGTTGGATTACAGATGAAAATACCCTCCTTCTTACCAACCCTAACTGCCGCGATTGGTCCATTGAAGGGTATATCAGACACCGATAATGCAGCCGAAGCCGCAATTATGGAGAGCACATCAGGACTGTTGTCCTTATCCGCAGACAACAAGGTAACTATTACCTGTGTCTCATAGCAGAACTCTTTAGGAATGAGTGGCCTTATCGGTCTATCAATAAGCCTAGATATCAATATCTCTATTTCGCTAGGGCGTCCTTCTCTTCTAAAATAGCCACCAGGTATCTTACCGGCAGCAGAAGATTTCTCTTGATAGTGTATTGTAAGTGGTAGAAAATCTTCACCCTCCATCCTAGTATCGGCAGCAACTACGGTCGCCAAGACTACGCTATCTCCATAACGAGCTAACACAGCACCGTTTGCCTGTTTGGCAAGCCTTCCCGATTCTATTTCAAAATACTTGTCAAATACCTTAGTCTTTATAGTTCTAAAATCATGATTCAAGAGGACGCCTCCTAATATCGCCTATTTTCTAAGACCCAATTTCTCAATTAGGCTTTGATACTTTTCAGGGTTTATTTTCTTAATATAGTTCAGCAATCTCCTTCTCTTTGCCACGAGTGATGTAAGTCCTCGTCTGGAATTATAATCCTTTGGAGCATTTTGCATGTGTGTAGACAGCCCATTTACTCGTTGGGTAAGTAACGCGATCTGGATCTCCGATGAACCCACATCTCTGTCATGAGCTCTATAACTTTTTATCAATTGAACCTTTTCATTCCTTTCCAATGGCATTTTAGTTCTCCTTGAGATAATTAATTACATAACTAACTGTTATTAAAGACCTGTAATATTATATTCTATAAACATCAATTAAAAACCCTTAGATGTTTAATCAAAATTTTATCCACGTTAAATTTATCTAAATCTCTAGAACTTGCAATGGCCTCCGAAATAGAAACAATCTCTTGACCTTCACATACCATCAGAAGCTCACCCGCTTCAAAGTCAGGTGCATTTGATAAATCAAGGTGAAATTTACGAATCTGTTGTCCTGACTTTACCTTTCCAGAAACCATGCTTGAAACATTGAGAATTTTTATATGGGATAGGGCCCACTGGATCGGTATAAGCCTCAACATTCCACTTGTAATATCTTCAAGTGATATTGTGTCTTCTAACTTGAAATTACCACTCTTTATTCTTCTCAGCTCTACCAAATGTCCGCCATATCCTAGTCTTTCGCCAATCTCTGATGCTATAACCCTAACGTAAGTCCCACGCGAACATCTTATAAAAAACTTTAGATTCGGAGGGTTTAATTCGATAAGTTCTAGTTTTTCAATATTAATGCTTCTCGGTTTTCGATCAATGACAAAGCCACGCCTAGCATATTCATACAATCTTCTACCCCTGTGTTTAATTGCAGAATACATTGGCGGAATTTGCGTATTCTCTTTCTCAATCTTAGAGAATATATCTAATATTTCTTCCACTGATACATTTGTAACCTCTCTTGTGTTGATGATTTCGCCAGTTTCATCAAGGGTGTTTGTAGAAACTCCTAACTTTAGAACAGCCTCGTATTCTTTAATACTCTCGTCTAAGAAAGGTATGACCTTTGTCGCGTTATCGATACATATTGGCAAAACTCCTGTAGCAAATGGATCAAGTGTTCCCGTATGACCGGCTCGTTTCGATTTGAGCAGATTTTTCACTTTCTGCACAACATTTAGCGAAGACATGCCTTTTGGTTTGTCTATAAGAACGATCGCATTCATGTGTATATCTTATTTAAGACGCTAAACAATTTTTGTTTTACTTCGTTCAATGAGCCCTTAATAGTACATCCAGCCGCCCTTTCATGCCCTCCACCGCAGAATAGTTCAGCAACACGAGATACATCAACATAACCCTTTGATCTGAGACTTATCTTCCACCGTGATTCGTTCACATTAATCCTTTCTAATTCATTAAACAGTATCGCAACCTCAATCCCTTTTATGCTTCTGGGCAGGTTTACAATTCCATCCGTATCCTCTCTGGTAGTACCCGTCATCGAATACATCTCTTTATTTAGCACCACCGAAGCTATACGACCATCCTTAGAAATTTCTAATGTTGATAGCGCAAGACTGATTAATCTCAGTCTTTCTTCAGTCTCACTTTCGTAGAGTGCCTGCGAAATTTCTGATGGGTTAGCCCCATGTTCAACTAGTTCAGCAGCAACCCTAAAGGCTTCCGGGCTGGTGTTCGAATACCTAAAGGAACCAGTATCCCCAAGGATTGTAGCATAGAGATTAATTGCTATACCTGTATCAATATTAACATGGAGTTCCTTTATAAGAGAATAGATAATTATCCCGGTTGACGGTGAATCTGGGTTTAATAGACATGAATCGGAAGAAATTTTGTTGGTTTTGTGATGGTCTATGATAACAACTTTCCCACAACGTCCTGAGTCAATCAGTGAGAGGATATCTACACCCACCCTTGACGGGTCAGTGCAATCGACTATGAGAGTGCAATCGAAATCATTTGTCACTTTGTCAATTGAACTTTTAATTAAATCCGATCCTGGTAGAAAACTTAAGACCTTTGGGACACCGTCTTTGTTGTATAAATAAACATCTTTATCCATTAAGAATAAGGCTAAACCCATAGCAAGCATTGATCCAATTGCATCTGCATCAGGATTTTCATGGGAGGCAACAAGAAATTTTTGTGAGTTTCTAATTAACTCTACTATTCCTCTGTGTTCACTCACCTTTAGCTTTCCTTAACAAGTCATCGACTCTATAACCTTCTTCTAGCGTCTCATCAAATTCGAATCTGATCTCAGGTATTCTCCTTATTCTAAATCTCTTTGATAACTCCCATTTTATAAAACTGGTTGCACTCCGCAGACCAGAAAGTATTTCCTCTTTGTCATAATCACTTTCCAGGGATGTAAAATAAATCCTCGCAAATCCTAGGTCATTCGTAACCTTAATTCCTGTTAAAACCAAGTTGACAATCCTAGGATCCTTTATGTCTCCTCTTAAGATCATCTCTGAGATCTCTTTAATTATCATATCTCCGACCCTGCTACTTCGTTTATAACCCAATGCCACTTTGATCTCCTAAAAATGAATTATCTCCATCTCGCGTTTAGCCAGATGGGCAAGACCCGTTGACTCTATATATCCGGAAACTTGATCAAGAACAGAATTGACAAAATTCGTCTCATTGCTAACAATGGTAATCCCTATCGTGGCTTTCTGCCATAGATCTTGTGAATCTACCTCTGAGATGGAAATGTTAGAGTATCTTGATTTAACTCTTTGAATCAAACTCCTGAGGACTTGTCTCTTCCCCTTTAGGGATCTGTTACCATCTAAGAAAAGTTGTATTCTGAGAACTCCAATAACCATCAAATTAGAGCTACAGCTCTTGTCTAATCTCTTCTAAGGCATAGAATTCGAAATTATCACCGATCTTAATATCATTGAAACCTTCAATGCCTATACCACATTCAAAACCAGACTGCACCTCTCTCACATCATCCTTAAAACGCTTAAGAGAGTTCAACTTGCCATCGAATATCGATGAACCTTCTCTTATTACCCTGACGTTGTTCCCTCTAGATACCTTACCGTCTAAAACCTTGCATCCAGCGATTGAGCCAACCCTTGAAATATTGAATATAGCCTTAACTTCAGCATGACCTACGACCTTCTCTTTTAACACTGGCTCGAGAAGACCCTCCATTGCCTTCTTAATCCTATCCACTGCGTCATAGATTATTGTGTGAATCTCGAGAGATACCCCCTCCCTTTCCGCAGCAAAATGGGCATTGGCATCGGGTCGAACATTAAATCCCAATATCACGGCATTTGATGCGCTTGCGAGATTCACATCAGTTTCATTAATAGCACCTACTCCTGCGTGAACTACTTTTACACTGCATTTTGGTGTTGATAATTTTAGAACAGATTCCTTTAGGGCCTCGACTGATCCTTGAGTATCCGCCTTTATAATGAGTAGAAGTTCCTTCTTGCCCTTCTCAATAGATTCAAATAGATCCTCTAATGACAACTTCCTCTGCGTAGCAGTTATTCTTTGTCGTTCTTTAGTCTCTCTATAATTGGCTATGTCTCTTGCCGTCTTCTCATCCTTTACCACGTTGAATCGCTCTCCGGCAACAGGCACTCCCGAAAGCCCCATAATTTCTACCGGCATGGAGGGGCCAGCAAGACTAAGCCTACTACCTTTGTCATCGAGTAAAGCCCTTATCCTTCCAAATCTGACTCCGGCAACCACACAATCCCCCACCCTAAGAGTTCCCTCATTTATAATTACGGTTGCAGTGGGTCCCCTTCCCTTATTTAGCTCAGCTTCAATAACAACACCGTTAGCACGTTTATTGTCAATTGCCTTCAATTCTAAGACATCAGCCTGAAGCAATACTAGCTCGAGTAGTTCTTTTATTCCCTTATTACCTTTTGCGGATACTTCAGAAAATAGGGTATCACCACCCCATTCCTCAGGTATCAAACCTACCTCAGATAATTGCCTCCTAATCGAATCAGGATTAGATCCAGGCTTATCTATCTTATTAATTGTGACAATAATAGGAACTCCTGCGGCTTTAGCGTGATTAATTGCCTCCGTAGTTTGAGGCATTACCCCGTCGTCGGCTGCAACCACTAGTATTACAATGTCGGTTACCTTTGCACCCCTTGCTCGCATGGCTGTAAAGGCCTCATGACCGGGTGTATCGATAAATACAACCTTCCTCCCATCCAACGATACGCAATACGCTCCTATGTGTTGAGTAATTCCGCCATGCTCTTCACTCACTACGTTGGTCTTTCTTATCGTATCAAGAAGGGTAGTCTTGCCGTGGTCAACGTGTCCCATAACTGTAACTACTGGTGGACGAGTCTTGTATTCACCATTTGCATCTTTATCTTTATCAAATAGTAACTGTTCTTCTTCAAACTTATCTACAATAACATCAAAACCAAGTTCTTCAGCCACGATTGAAATAGTCTCCGGATCAATGGATTGGTTGATTGTATAAATTGCCCCAAGTTCCATAAACTTCTTTATCAGTTCTCCGGCCTTGACACCCATCCTCTTTGCCAATTCTCCAATGGTAATCGACTCTCCAACCTTTATCGTCCGTTTAACCTGCTTCGTGGGAAATGGTATTACATCGGCGAACTCGTTATCCTTATAAGAAACCTCCGATTCTCCAGTGTATTCCTTCCTGACCCTCGAACTAGATTTATCACGATATGTACTTACCAAGCCGGCCCTCGATCTAGATCTCCTATCTTCTACAAGATATTCCCTCTTTCTAACTGGAAGTTTCGTCTTAAATGCCCTACGAAGCTCTTCTAGGGTGTCTTCGTCTATTATTTCTTCCTTTTTAACCTTAAATTTGCGGCCCTTCCTTTTGGCTTTATCTTCCTCTTCCGCTCTTTGTTTTTCTTTCTCTTCCTCTTTTTTCTTTTGCTGCTCCACTTGGACTACTTCAGGACTTGCGATCTCTTCAGGGACAATTACCTTTTCTGCTTCACTACTTAGCACCTGTTCAATTATCGGAACAAGAATTTTTTTCTCTTCAATTTGTTCCTCCGGAATATGTTGGGAGATATCCTCAATAGCAATTTCGGAGATTCTATTGGATTCTAATTCCTGCAGAGTCGATTCCTCAATTATAGGCTCCTCTATTTTCTTTTTCTTTCTCAATATTACCGATTTACCCTTTCTTCTCTCTACAACCTCTTCGCCACCATCAGAACGAATTATTTTCACGGCTTCATCTGGTTCTTCGACCTTTTCTTTTGTCGAGACAGATCCTTGATTCCGTGGTGATTTTACTGTTTCCCTGATCAGTCTCGCATCTTCATCTGTTATAGAACTCGTATGACTGCGTATGGATATACCAAGCCTATTAGCTATCTCGATAACCTCCTTATTTGAAATGCTTAATTCCTTAGAAAAATTATAGACTCTAATATTTGACATCAACCTTTATCCTATCGTTATTTAATAAATGCAACACTGTATGAGTCTCCCTTTAATGACTAAAATACCAATTATGGTTTTACTAATCAAAAATTTCTAATTTAACCATCTGTTGTCTGTGTTGAGGCCTGTTCAGGGACCGACATTTTGTCCAGTTTGTCCTTTAGGGCTATTCTGGCTGCGGTCTGTATTTTGTGGGTTTCCTCCTCGCTCTTAATACCCGCTGCTTTCGTCAGCACCTCAGTATCGGAGAAAGCAATATTTTCTAGTGTCTGATAACCTTCGCTATAAAGGAGCTTTGCAGTCACTTCACCAATATTAGGTAATGTCATGAATAGAGCTACCACATCCTGTTGCTCCCTCTTAACTTGAGATTCAGTCTTTATGTCAATCTTCCATTCCGTAAGCTGAGAGGCTAATCTCACATTCTGTCCCTTCCTACCAATAGCGAGGGAGAGCTGATCATCGTCTACTATTACCTCCATCGATTTATTGTTTTCATCTATAATAACCTTGCTAACAATCGCAGGAGATAGGGCATTACAGACGAATTTTGCCGAATCTGAACTCCAAGCTACTATATCAATCTTTTCTCCCCTTAACTCCTGGATGATATTCTGAACCCTTGAACCTCTCATACCCACACAGGCTCCGACCGGGTCAACGTCAGAATCTTTGGATATAACCGCAATCTTGGTGCGACTACCCGGATCCCTGGCGACAGCCTTTATTTCAACGACCCCCTCACTTATTTCCGGCACCTCTGAATCAAAAAGACTCCTCACAAACATTGGATGGGTACGAGAAAGGATTAGCTGGGGTCCCCTTTTCGTTTCCTTTATATCAAAGAGTATCGCTCTAATCCTTTCTTTTGGTTTATAGTATTCCTTAGGAACCTGATGTTCAAACGGAAGTACTGTCTCAGTTCTACCTAGATCCACGATTACATTCTTTCTTTCAATCCTTCTCACTATCCCGCTTATTAATTCACCTTTCCTGCTAATAAACTCTTCATATATTACCTTTCCTTCCGCCTCTTTTAGCTTTTGAAGAATTTTTTGCTTTGCATTCTGTATAGCAATTCGTGTAAATTCGGGGTTAATTTTAACCCCTATCAAATCACCCAATTCAGCTTCTGGATCAAGCACTGTGGCTTCCATTATTGCTATTTCCTTTTCCGGATCGGTGACATCGTCAACAACTATTTTAAATTCAAACAACTCAACTTCACCTTCATCTTCGCTGAAGTGAACTTCAAGTTCTTTGTCAATTCCTTCCATCCTGAAAAGCTTCTGTGCTGCAGATAGCACGGCTTCTTCGACAGCCCTGATGATTTCCTCTCTTTCGATGCCTTTATCTTTTCCAACTGAGTCCATGACCCGACTTAACTCTGTAGCCATATTTACCCCCTTATAAATCCAATTCTATATTGGCTTTTACTATGTCGTTAAAAGGTATATTGTACGTCTGCCCTTCTATATCTACGCATGCAATATCATCAATATAATCCTTTAACTGACCTACAAAGACCTTCCTGTCATATAGATTTTGTTTAGTTTTTATCTTGATCTTTTTCCCCTTAAATTTTAGAAAGTCCCCCGGCTTCTTTAATATCCTGTTTAGCCCAGGTGAAGAAACCTCTAGCCTATAGGAGTATGGAATTACATCATGAACATCTAGAAGTACACCGAACTCTCGGCTGACGTCAGAACAATCATCGATAGTGACACCGGTTACCTTATCAATATAGATTCTAAGAATACCCTTTAAATATTCGATATCATAGAGTTCTAGACCAAGCCTACTAAGAATAGGATGGAGAAGTTCCTGAATAGATTTTAGGGTTTCTTCACGTGAATAGATCATTATTATTCTTGTACCTTTAAATTAAAATAAAAAAGCGGGTAATCACCCGCTTGCTACAGAACTATTTTACCAAATTATGAATATTTGAGCAAATCTTTTGAAGAACGGTCAGGAATTTATTATAAAAACTGTTCTATGTAATCCTGTTAAGATGTTGAATAGGGGGATTAGATTTCTATAGCCGGGTAAGTTTTATAATCAAAGGATATCAAATAATTTCTCTCTTAAGCCTTGAATACAGCTTCTCCAGATAACCGATCCTTTCCAGGCTGGTTTCTAAACCAAATCTCATCTCAATATAGGCTTCTGTTATCGTCTTGAAAGTATTATATTTATCTCCCCCCATTATAAACACCTCGTTCGCAAATTCCCTATGAGTTAAATAATCCGGTTTCCTGAAACCATGCTTAGACAATAAAGAAAGCGTCTTGTTATAAATCTTATTTGCCCTCGTATTTCGTTTTACATCCCCGTTTCTAAAAGGAATAGCTAATATGCGATTTTTAAAAAGAATTGATAAAACACAAGACAATACCAGTATTCCAATCAACAATTTCCATCTGGTTATAATTTTGTCCATAGATCCTTTATAGAACTTAGTCTTGTGCCATTGAAATTCCGCATTTAGGTCTTTAAATAGTTCTAACTGATCCCTCCGACTGAAATCTACTATATATCGAGTCCATCTGAATCTCAGATAATCTATATATGATAAAACGAAATAATGGGGGTGCCTTTCTGCATTTGTAATATTTGTCTCAGTTGTAGGATCAAACTTAATCCAACCGTATCTTGGGAAGTAGACCTCGACCCACGAATGTGCATCGCTCTTTCTCACTGTAAAAAAGCTACCATGCTCATTCCATTCACCCTCTAAGAATCCATTTACAATCCTTGAGGGAATACCTTCTACCCTTAGTAGTACCGCCATCGCTGTTGCAAAATATTCACAATGACCAGCCCTATTCTCAAAGAGGAAATCGTCTAATGGAAATTCAGCCTCTCCCCTTTCTAGGATCCTCGTGTATCTCATATTCTCCTGTAGATATCTTTGTATAGCTTTAGCTTTATCGTAGGCATTGGTTTCATTCGCAGCTATTTTCTTTGCTAGATCATAAATCTCCTGGCTGACAGCAGGTAACTTAGTAAAGGCGTCCTTAACCTCCTGAGGATACCCCTCCACATCATTCTTTAACTCGTCTACAGATGGGGTTTCCAAATTCGAAAAGGCCAAATATTTATACCTCAATGAGCTTTTGATGTTTAAAACATAAGAGTCATTAACCACGGTTATTCTTCTCCCTACCAGTCCTTTAAACCCAACCGGCTGACTCGCCGCAAAAACTATATCCGTGTCAATAGGCTCCGTGATTATCTCGTGTGCAACCAAGTTGCTGGATGTCCTCTCACCATTTGTAAATCCTTCTTCGTCATTATAGATTGTCTTTGAATCAATATAACTCGCTCTCCAATGTACACCATCAAAATCATCTAGAGCTATTCCTCTCCAATATATCGGTCGTGGTAGTTCAGACAGGTTCTCATTTATCATCCTAATTCTAAAAACGGTTGCACTATCGAGCAAAATCTCCCCAACCTGTCCTAATCTCACTTCATCTGAAAACCCGCTTTTTAATATGTTAGGTTCTACGAGATTGCTCATAAAAAACCCGGTTTTTACCCTAGGAATTGTTATAAAGAGTAAAGCTGTGAATGACAGGATGCATAGACCAACCAAGGCAGTTATTGATAGGAACTTAGGACTTATTATCTTTGGATCCTCATTGGAAAAAGCCTCATTAGACTCGTTTTTAACATTTAAGACCATTATTGCCCAAACCGATACGACTACATACAAGATAAACGCTGCTCCATATGTGGCATTTATTGTAATAACGGAACAGGCAAGAAATTGGAAGAAGCTGAGTATATAGATTTGGACTATGTCTCTTACTTTCTTTTCACCCAATAGCTTTATTATCTGTGTATAAATTAAGAATATTAAAACTCCATCAAATAATTCCCCTTTTAAGAAAACTGCCCTTATTAAAACAAAGACTAACAAAAAGATCGAAAGCAGAGTCGATACCCTTTGATTGAGGTAATAACGACCTTCATAGTAATCGTTATATAAACTGAAGATGATGGCTATAAAAAAAACTAGAGAACTTATGTTGCCCAGTATCCCAGCGGACAAAAGAGAAAGAAAACCCATCAGGGCGATTACATGTGTAAATAGAATTAGGGCTATCGACAATCTCACTTTATCTCACCTAGATATTTGATTTCTAGCTCGCGCAGTTTCTTTATCTTATCCCTGGTCTTAGCTGCCTTTTCAAATTCGAGCTTCTTAGCAGACGTTTTCATTTCTTTTGCTAGTTTATCTAATAATCCAGGAATCTTTTCAGGCGAAATATCAAACAAATCAATTTCATCCTCTTTTGGTACAGTGAAATAATCCGCTTCGTATATTGATGATAAGATATCGGTGACGCCCTTTTCAATGCTCTTAGGGGTAATCCCGTTTTCCCTATTATATGCCTGTTGAATCTCTCTTCTCCTATTAGTCTCAGCAATCGCTTTAGACATTGAGGATGTAATTGTATCCGCATAGAGTATTACATTCCCCCTTATATTCCTTGCGGCGCGACCGAAGACCTGTATTAGCGACGTCTCCGATCTAAGGAACCCCTCCTTATCGGCATCCAAGACTGCAACAAGGGATAATTCAGGTATATCAAGCCCCTCGCGCAGCAAATTTATGCCTATGAGAACATCAAAAAGCCCTAGCCTAAGATCTCTAATTATTCTAATCCTTTCGAGAGTATCTATATCAGAATGAATATATCTGACTTTGATTCCTAGCCCTTTGTAGTACTCAGCGAGGTCCTCCGCCATCCTCTTAGTAAGAGTAGTTACAATAACCCTATCACCCAAATTAATCCTCTTTCTTATTTCCTCGAGAAGATCGTCTACCTGATTTTCCGCTGGTCTTACTTCTATCTCAGGATCTGCAAGGCCGGTGGGTCGAATAATCTGCTCAACGATTTGCGAGTCACATTTAGTAAGCTCATAGGGGCCAGGGGTAGCAGAGACAAATATCACCTGGTTTATTCTACTTTCAAATTCTCTGAAATTTAGTGGTCTATTATCTAATGCGGAAGGCAGCCTGAAACCATGTTCAACAAGGGTAGTCTTTCTGCTCCTATCTCCTTCATACATACCCCTTAGCTGGGGTATTGTCTGATGGCTTTCATCTATGATAATCAAATAATCCTGGGGGAAGTAATCTAGTAGAGTCCATGGTGGCTCTCCGGGCTGTCTACCCGACAGGTGTCTCGAGTAATTTTCAATACCAGGACAATAACCGATCGTGGAGAGAAGCTCTAGATCGTAATTTGTTCTATCCTCAATCCTCTTTCTCTCCAGTAGCATTCCTATTGACTCAAAATAATTCACCCTTTCCTTAAGTTCTTCCTTAATTGTTTTTATTGCAAGAAGAAGTTTCTCACGTGGAGCAACATAATGTGTGTTTGGATAGATTATAACCCTAGAAATCAACCTTAATGCATTTCTCCTTAGTGGATCGATCTCCTTAATTGAATCGACCCGATCGCCCAGGAACTCAATTCTCAAAGCCTTAGAATCTTCATGAGAAGGAAACAATTCGACTAGGTCACCCCTGACACAATAGCAACCACGGTAAAGATCGTTTTTACTCCTTTCATACTGCATTTCCGTAAGTCTTTTAAGCAGTTCATCCCTCCTAAGCCATATGCCCTCCTCCAAGATAGTTAACATCCCATAGTAGTCCTCTGGAGAACCAATACCATATATGGATGAAACACTTGCAACTATTATCACGTCTCTCCTCTCAAAAAATGATGAGGTGGCCGCATGTCGCAGCCTGTCAATATGTTCGTTTATGGCAGCGTCCTTTTGTATATACGTATCAGTTTCAGGCACATAAGCCTCTGGCTGATAGTAGTCGTAATAGCTAACGAAATAATGAACGGAGTTCTCCGGAAAGAACCCTTTAAGCTCTCCGTACAATTGTGCCGCAAGTGTTTTATTATGAGCAATTATCAGGGCAGGTCTCTCTACGTTTGCAATTACACGAGCGATAGTAAAAGTCTTTCCGCTGCCTGTGACACCGAGTAACACCTGGTTCCTGACCCCTTGGAGGGTTCGTTCAGTGAGTAGATCAATGGCCTTAGGCTGATCACCTTTTGGTGGAAAATTGGTTATTAGCTTGAACTGATTTGACACAATATAGCTAGGTTAAGTCTAATTAAAACACAGTGGAGTGTAAACATAAGATTTGAACGGTGGGACAACATAGTTGACCCATTAAGGTGGGTTTGAGTAGTTAATGCCCTAATTTGTCAGCTTTTTTCCTTTTAGCTTTTATATCGTGAATTTCCCTAAGCTTGATCCTCTGCTCTAACGATAGAACCTCCCTAATCTTTAGTAGCATCTCTAATCGAAGTCTTTTTACACTTGATTTCAGATTATCAACGTCATCACTTAATATTAAAACATCTTCGCTCTTCGACCTCGGGTTCCTCATCGCATCTCTTAAGCTCTTCTGTTTCGTTTTTAGTGCCGAGTTTTGCTGATTGATCTTTTCTTTGTATGAAACAAATACACTTTCAATATCATTCGCCTGATCATTACTGAGATTAAGCTCTCTTGCGATCTCATTATTTTTCCACCATTTTGCTTTTTTATAGCTACCCTGACCGTATGCATCAAATGAAAAAACCAAAAGAAAGATAAACAAGGTATAGAAAACTCTTGGCAAACCTATCCTCCTCAGTTTTTAATAAGTTTATCGTCCCAAGGACCGTATATCTCTAATAAGTTTATATTGTTAATTGATAGGGTTCTATCCAGTTCAAATAAAAGCTCCTCATCTCTCTTATCCCTCTCTGTATAAGAAACTGGCTGGTTTGATAAGTAAGTGAAGAGTATAGAAGCGGCAACCATAGCAAACACGAATGACAACGATGGTATCAGTGACCAGCTAGGAATCAATGACTTGAAGAAATTAAATATCCCATTTTCTTTACCCAAATTCTCATCGGAAACCCTTTTCCAAAATCTATTAATAATGTCCCCACTGGGGTCTATATTTCCCCATTCTTCTAACAATCTCCACTCATTTCTTGCATAGAGTAAGAATTGATTACAATCGATACAGTCCTTTATATGGTTCTCTACCCGCAGCCTTTCAACATGATCAAGTTCATCTGCGGTGTAGTCAAGGATTAAGTCTTTTATACTCTCACAGCTCATAATCCTATTCCTCTCCTAAAAATGGTTTTAACCTGTCTATCAATTTTAGCCTTCCCCTGTGAACATATGTCTTTACAGCCCCCACAGTACATCCTATAACCTCGGCTACTTCATCATAGGAAAGGCCTTCATACTTGCAAAGTATTATAGAAACCCTCTCCCTCTCTGGTATGGAATTAAGTGCATCGAAGATTATTTTCCTCATCTCGCTCCTATACTTCAGATCAAACCCGTCTGAAATTTTTGGATCCTTCAGACCCTCCGTACCTGAAACGTCATCTAGGCTAAGTGTTTGCTCCTTGTTCCTGTATTTTACCTTCGTGATGCATAAGTTCGTTGCTATTTTAAAAAGCCATGTTGTAAATTTTGCCTCTGGCTTATAGCTTTTGACAGAACGGTAAACCCTTAGGAACACCTCCTGAGTTAGGTCTTCAGAATTCTCTCTATCACTAGTAAATCTATAAATAAAGTTCATGACTGATCGATAATGTCTCCTAATAAGCTCATTAAAAGCGCTATCATCCCCATCTTTGACCCGCATCATGAGCTCAATATCACTTTCCATCTGCATATAGAAAAGATTTTATTAATAAGTAACTATAATTTTAAGAAAAGGTTGCACTTTTTGATCCACTAAGTAACTTGTTACTTAAAATGAAAATATGATTATATTCCCATTAAATGATGAGGCACTGACTTTTCACGCCACTTGCTTAATCTAAATAAACCATTTAAATAAAGCCTGTTGAAGATACTTAATATACATGAAAAGCTATTGGGGACTTTGTAAAACAAGCTCCCCAAGTTCTCTTATATTAAATTCTGATTTATGAACAGATGATAATAACTTAAACCCAAGACAACACCAATGCTAAAATCGAAAACAGAAAAGATATTCGTAACTATAGGGCTCATGATAGGAATGTTTCTCGCGGCCCTTGAAGCTACAGCGGTCAACACCGCAATGCCAACCATTGTTTCAAGATTGGGGGGTTTGCATATTTATAGCTGGGTCTTTTCAGCCTACGTTCTCACGTCTACAATATCCCTTCCGTTCTGGGGAAGATTATCCGACCTTTATGGTAGAAGGAGGTTTTATATAATTGGAATCGTTTTATTCCTTATCGGTTCCGCTCTTTCCGGACAGTCAAATTCAATGTTTGAGTTAATACTCTTTCGAGCCCTCCAGGGCATTGGCGGTGGGGCGCTCCTAACCTTGGGGATGATAATAAGTGGGGAGATGTATTCCCTAAAAGAGAGAGCCAGAATTCAGGGGCTTTTTGGGAGTGTCTGGGGTCTATCAAGCATAGTTGGACCGGTTTTGGGCGGATTTGTCACAGATCATTTTTCATGGCGTTGGGTTTTTTATCTGAATATCCCTTTTGGCCTTATAGCATCGCTAATTATAGGTTTCTCTCTTAAAGAAACCCGTGAAAGGTCAAGGGAAGTATTCATTGACTATAGGGGAGCTATAGTTCTAACTATACTGATAACACAACTGCTGGTTGCATTAACCCTTTTCAGTAAGGGACCCATTTTGTATTCCCAGATATCAATTCTGATGCTACTGGGTTGCGTGCCCCTTCTCTGGATTTTTATTAAAACTCAAAGGCTAGCGAGGGATCCAATCCTACCATTAGGGTTATTCAACAATAGCTTTTTTAAAACATCATCGATTACCGGTTTTCTTGTCGCTATGGCTATGTTCGGCTCAATATCGTTCATACCACTTTTTATTCAGGGAGTAATAGGCACAACAGCTACAAAGGCAGGCACTATTCTTACACCGCTATTGCTGAGCTGGGTTTTCTTCTCGAGCATCTCGGGAAAACTGATGCTACGTTTTGGGTATCGTCGAATAATAATATTCGGCACTGCAATCTTATCTGTGGGGTTTTTCCTCCTGACAGAGCTGAATAGAAACACCCCATATGAACTAACAGTCCTCAATTTGCTCATACTTGGTAGCTCCATGGGAATAATCTTCATTCCATTACTTCTTGCCGTCCAAAACTCAGTCTCAAGAACATATCTAGGAATAGCCACGTCGACAAATCAGTTTTTTAGGTCATTGGGTGCAACATTCGGGGTATCCATAATGGGTATGGTTATGGGCTTTTCTATGTTTAATGATGCTATTACAAATTCCGAGAATATTAGATCCTCAGACCTAAAGCTTCTTGAGAGCCCGGATTTAATTGTTGATCCAATATCGAGAAAACTCCTGAACCCGGAGGTCATAGACGTTCTTACAAATCTCCTGGCGCATTCATTAAAATACGTTTTCATTACCGGTTTCGTAATGGCAATCGCAGCCTTCCTTTCAGCATTCTTTATCCCTAAAGAAAAATTCGTAGACATAAGGGAAGAGGAGCGAGTTGCAATTAATTAGTTCAGGTTAGCCATTGCATTGCTGTAAAAAATAATCTGTGATTCCATTTTATTAAAAGCTAGAGATGATTAATCGGGAAATGTTATTTTTGTAAGAAGATGAAGAAGGGAAAGGTTTATCTCATTGGGGCTGGACCTGGCGATCCTGGGCTATTTACACTCAAGGGAAAGAAGTGCTTAGAAAAGGCAGATGTAATAGTCTATGACCTTCTTGTTAATCAGAAGATCATTAATTTTTCAAGAAAGGAAACCGAGATCCTTTATGTGGGGAAAAAAAGCGGTCATCATGAAATCTCCCAAAATGTTATCAATAAGATTCTGATTGATAGGGCTAAAAAAGGAAAGATCGTGGTTCGACTAAAAGGGGGGGATCCCTTCATCTTTGGTAGGGGTGGAGAAGAGGCTGAGGTACTTTCAACACACGGTATAGATTTTGAAGTCGTACCCGGAGTTCCTTCTCCCTCTAGTGTTCCTGCATATGCCGGGATTCCACTTACTCACAGGAAATTATCCTCCTCCTTCACCGTTATTACGGGCCACAAGGATACTGGGCAAGCAACAGGAGAACATCCCTGGGAAGCCCTTGCAAAGCTGGGCACTATAGTCATCCTCATGGGAGTAGAAAGGGTAGAACAGATCCTCAGGAAGCTCATTGAGAATGGCAAATCACCTAAGACACCCGCCGCTATAATCTCCTGGGGTACCTTACCTAAACAACAAACTGTTACAGGAACACTCGAAACCATATCAGATTTAGCAAGGAAAAAGGGAGTGAAGCCACCTGGGGTAATAGTTGTCGGCGATGTTGTTAAACTTAGAGAAAAGATCTTGTGGTTTGAGAAGAAGCCACTCTTTGGGAAAAGGATTTTAGTAACAAGACCAAAAGAACAATCCGAGTCCTTCGTTAACCTTTTAGAAGACCTGGGCGCAGAGGTAATAGTTTTTCCAACTATTGAGATTTTTCCTCCAAAAGAATGGGATAGCCTAGACAGAGCCATCGAAAGATTAAACAGGTATGACTGGATTATTTTTACAAGTGCAAATGGAGTGCGTTTCTTTTTTTACAGGCTTAAAACTGTTGGTAGAGACCTTAGAGAGCTTAAAGGGATAAAGATAGTTGCAATCGGGGAGCAGACTGCAAAGGCGGTAGAGAAACATGATCTTAGGATAGAAATGATCCCATCGGTCTTTAGAGCCGAGGGTATTATTGAGGCTTTTCGTAATGTTGATTTAAAAAATAATTGTATTCTGATACCCAGGGCAAAAATCGCACGAGACCTTCTACCCAATGAATTGGGGAAAATGGGAGCAGAGGTGGACGTTGTAACCGCTTATGAGACAAAAAAACCAAGGGTAAAACAGATATCAAATATTAAAGGGATGTTTAGACTCGGGTTAATTGATATAGTCACGTTTACAAGTTCTTCCACCGTGAGGAATTTTATGGCTATTTTTGGAACTGATAAGGATTTATTAAAAAAATCAACAATAGCATGTATTGGTCCTGTAACGACTTCTACTGCTAAAGACTTGGGGATTAAACCAAAAATTGTCTGCAAGAAATACACGATGGAAGAGCTTGCAAGAGAAATAGTGGACTATTTCCAAAAAAATAGCTAGCAATTAGAAAATGCAGGGGCGATTCATGAATTGCCCCTGCAATTCCCAACATGCCAAGGTTTCCGATAAGTAGAGGCTCAATAATAGATCAAAATGCCGTAATCGCCGGTGCTGATTATAGGCATATTGTCAAGGTATTAAGGCTCGGACTAGGTAGTGAGATCATACTGTTTGATGAGGATTCCTTAGAATACATAGGAGTTATTACGCGAGTAGGTTCAAGGGATATTACGGTCAGATTAAAGGAATCAAGGCTTGTAACTAGAGAATCTAGGTTAAGTATTACCCTTCTTCAGGGACTTCCTAAGGGTGACAAAATGGATCTCATCGTTGAAAAGGCAACGGAGTTAGGAGTGAATACCATCGTTCCGGTGACAACTGAAAGATCTCAGGTTAAGAATACAAGGAGGTTAAAAAGATGGCAGAGGATTGCACTAGAATCCTCCAAACAGTGCGGCAGGATCAATCCGCCGAGTGTTGAAGAGGTAAAGGAACTTATTAGCGCAATAAATTTATATAAAAATAGATGTTTACGATTAATATTTTATGAAAATGCCGAGGTGAACTTACGAAACTACGTGAGAAATATTAACGAACCCCCTATAACTATTGTATTATTCATAGGTCCTGAGGGTGGATTTTCGGAAAAGGAAGTAGATTTGGCGATGAAATGCGACTTTATCCCCTTGAGCCTCGGTCCAAGAATATTTAGAACAGAAACCGCCGGCATAGTAGCAGTTTCTATACTACAGTATCTCTTTGGAGATCTTTAAAATAATCCAAAACTTTAGGAACTTATGGACTTAAATTCGACATGTGAGCTTTATAAGTCTCACACTAATCCCAATCTAAGATTAATAGATATTTCCTTTTGAAAATTACCTTTTGAATATCGTTGAATAGATAATGCCTGCGCATATGAATGATAGGAACACAGCCAATGCGACCAACTTTAATATTATCGTAGAGTCAAAGGGTTTCTCTATTGTTATTATTATGCTTGATCCTTTATTTAGATTATTACCAATCCATTTTAAGTAATTATTCCCCTCGATCTCAACGGATTCTCCCCCTAAAAGTCCTTCAACGCCAACCTCATTTCCCGAATCTGAGACCAAGAGGAGGAAGCTATCTGTCGGATAGCTAACCACCTTTGATATTTCATTTCTACCCGACTCATAGGGTAGAGTATAGGTGTAAACTACCCTTTTGGTCCCAGGCCAGACACCCTGTGTATCAGAAAATCCTTCTCTTGTTCTGACAAGCATATCTTGTGAGAGTCCATGTATAAAACTGACGTCTGTTGCTCCATTTGGGAGACTAAAACTAAGAGTTTCCTTTCTACCCCCTTCAACATCATTTTCCCCAATAAATATAACATCACCCTTGTTATTCAATACCGTAATGTCGGCAACACTAATTGAACCATCTGATACCTGTATTATCATATGACCTTCTTCGATCGTGATATCCGTATCACTCTCAGTGGTTTCATACACAGGGAACTCTAGCACCTTTTCATCCTCGTCGGGGGAAAAGACCATCTTATCAGTAACGTATTCCGCCCCTTTGTAGTTTAGGGAGATGGTATAACCCCTATCCCATGGTAGGTTTAGAAATTCAAATTCCCCTTTCTCGTTGCTTTTTGCGCTCCTCTCATCGGTTTCCCTATCACCCATAAAGGCTTTTAGAACCAGTTGAACCCCCGCTTCGCCCAATTTCTTATTATTATTTATAACCTCACCCTTGATTATTCCACCCGTTGTATCAACTGATGTTTGTGCTTTATAAGAAAGTAAATAATCTGATATCATTTCAGCATCATCCCCAGATATCTCCAGGGGTGGCATAGGTGGATATCCATCGTTAAGTGGCATCTTCCCCTTCGATCTGTAGATCAATTGTGGATTCGTTATCCATTGCTCTATCTCATCCCTACTATATCTACTTCCTACACCGCTTAGATCCGGCCCAACAAATCTTCCCCTCCCAATCGTATGACAATTGACACAACGGTTTTTTATGAATAGCTCTCTTCCGGTATTTATGCCTTGGGATGTCTCAACGGCAAGTGCTCCTCCAGCACAGTAAAAGAAGAGACTGATTATGATAAATGAATAACCTTTCCTCTTGTCAGCTTTCATTAATGCCTTTTAAAAACTCAGTTTATTCCCACACTTGGAACAAAAGACATCATTTGGGTTACATTCCTTTCCGCAATTCAAGCATTCTATCTGAGGATCAATGGTGTTACCCGACTTCCGAAATTGAAGAATCTCTCTTTCTATAACATCCTCTTCCTCTGATATTTCTTTACTTTCATTTATATTATCTTCTTCTAAATTAAACTCTTTAACCTTTAAGTTGATCTCGTTGTCAATCTCATCAATCTCCTTAAGTATTGATATTGCCTTACTTTTATAAGACAAATTCAGTCCCTCAAAATCACTTTTTGAAAGCTTTCCAAGTTCATAATCGAATTCAATATCCTTCAGTGCATTATAAAGAGACTCCTTTTCATTATTAAGCGCATTTAACCTCTGGATCAATTTCCCTTGAATTGGATCTGTCTCTTCTTCTAAGTAGGGTTGATCGAACCTGTTTTTTCTAAAAAATGGCAAGGATATAAAAACGGATACAACTATAGCAATAGCTAAAACTATTAGGATTTCTAGCACCATTCCCTTTATAATAACGTAACTGAGGATTGAATCTTCTAAGAAGGTAAATCTAAACCTCTGCAGTTTGATCCTTCGATCCTACTGCATAGCTGAGTGATATTTCTTTCTGCTTCTGTCTAGTGGCAGGCCACATTATGATAGTAGCACCCATTAGTAGGACTATTCCACCAGCCCATATCCAACTCACCATTGGATTTATGATAACTCTGAAGCTTGCCTTACTCCCCTCAAAATCTGTTAGGATGATATAGAGATCATCCGTGAATGAAGAAAGAATGGCTACCTCTGTTTCCTGATTAATTTCACGATTTCCCTCGTAATTATATATGTTTTTTTGCGGAACCATGGAGCCGATCTTTTTCTCCCCTTTAAAAATAGAAATTCCAGCAGCTGTAACCTGTTTGGCCTGTGTTGTATACTGGCTAAGTTCATCAAATCTTATATTATAATCCCCGATACTCATCGATTCCCCTTTGGCAAGCACAGCTTCTCTTTGTTTTACAAACACAGAAGATGCCGTTATTCCGATCACTATTAGTACGACACCTAGATGGACTATATAGCCGCCGTATCTCCTGCTGTTTCTAGATATAAGATTAAATAGGGCAATTAGTAGGTTATCGCCCCTTCTTATCCGAACGCTTATTCCTCGATAATACTCGAAAATAACCGTTGTAGTTACAAATGCACAAAAACCAAATGAAATCAGTGCAAAGAGGTCCCTAATCCCAAGAAGGACTAACACAATGAGCGTTAAAACAAATAATGCAATGGGGAGTGAGAAATTCTTTACTAGGTTTTCCTTAGAGGCCTTTCTCCATGATATTAAAGGACCCACACCCATGAGAAAGATCAATACAAGACCAATTGGAACATTTACCTTATTAAAATATGGGGGGCCCACAAGGATTTTTTCCCCTTTTATAAGTTCGGAAATAATCGGGAAAATCGTTCCGAGAAATACAGTGAATGCTGCCCCGAGGAACAGGAGATTGTTGAAGATGAACGCACTTTCTCTCGATAAGATTGAATCAAACTTATTTTCGCTTTTTAAATCATCAAGCCTAAGAATAAAGATTACAAAGGAGAAAAGCAAGATAAAGCCAATAAAGCCGAGAAAATATGGGCCGATGTCAGACTGAGCAAATGAATGAACCGATGAAATTATTCCGCTTCTTGTGATAAAAGTCCCAAAGATTGCTAAGAAGAATGTGATAATAATAAGAACCATATTCCATTTTTTTAGCATACCTCTCTGTTCCTGAATCATAACCGAGTGTACAAAGGCTGTTCCTGCCAGCCACGGCATGAATGCCGCATTCTCTACAGGGTCCCAAGCCCAATATCCACCCCATCCCAGCTCCAAATAGGCCCATCTTGCACCCAACAATAATCCAAGGCTCAAGAAGGTCCATGCGAGAAGTGCCCACTTCCTTGATTGCCTTATCCACTCATCGTCCAGCTTGCCACTTAGTAGAGCGCCCATTCCAAATGCGAAGGGTACGGTTACTCCAACATAACCCAGATATAGTGTAAGTGGATGAATTGCCATATATTCGTTTTGTAGGATAGGATTAAGGCCTCTTCCCTCCACTGGTACAAAAGGAAGCATTTCAAATGGACTCTCGACAAAGGCTATCAAGAAAATAAAAAATGCAGATACGGCAGAGAGTGTTGCAATCACATACGGCATAAGCTGCCTGCTTTGCCCCTTGTTTTGAATCACCACAACTGCGGTATAAATTGAGAGTATCAAGCACCAAAGTAATAGTGATCCAGCCTGACCTGCCCAAAGTGAGGTTATCCTATAAATTGGTAAGAGATCAGTACTAGTATTCATGGCGACATACTTAAGGCTGAAATCCAGATTTAGTAATGAGTGAAGAAGGGATACTGTGGCAATTATGAGCAAAAAGCATACCGCAAGCGCACCGTGCTCTCCACTTCGGACAAGATCCCTTTTTCTATACCTAGCGCCAACGACCGATGCTATGATCGCGTAAATAGATACTGCGAATGCCAAGAATATAGATATGCTCCCGGTTCCAATCATGTTAATTGTATGCCCTCTTTAGAGAATCGGTAGATTCGTATTTCGTCGGACACTTTGCCAGGAGAAGATCAGCCTTAAAAACGTTTTCTGAGGTATAATTTCCCTCGACTACAGCCTCGACCCCATCTTTAAATATATCCGGCACAATACCCTTGTATATGACATCGATCGAATCTCCCCCATCCGCAATTTTAAATTCCAGGTTGCCATCTAAGGATTTCTTTATTGAACCGGCTACAACATTTCCGGAGACCCTTACCTTCTGTTCATAAACGCCGGGTACCCTTTCCTTTAGTTCCTCTACCGTTAAGTAATAGACCATTGTATCTCTCACCCCTCCATATACTAGATACGCTATGGCCAGGGCAATGACTCCAATTGCTATTATGAATTTTATCCTTCCTCGAAACATTGATTATTTGGGCTCCCCATTACCTTGGGATTCA
>Ga0184637_10000647_pt1 | contig 25480 bp, 24 predicted proteins | sample PLM3_127_b2_FD_133143 | JGI IMG/M metagenome (GOLD analysis project Ga0184637, IMG submission 133143) | Groundwater sediment microbial communities from an aquifer in East River, Colorado, USA - PLM3_127_b2 | ecosystem: Environmental > Terrestrial > Soil > Riparian zone | place: USA: East River... | reverse complement strand
GTGCTCCTCGAGCCAGTCCGTCTCGACCAGCGCGTCGGGATTCGCGTACGTGCCCATGGCCTTCTCCTTCCTCTCTCCATGCCAGCCGTCAGCCGAAGCTGCCGAATGGGTCGTTCCCGGAGCGTTCCCGCGGGATCAGACCGGCGGGGAGTGCAGGTGCGCCCCCGGGCAGGCGCCGGCGCTGGTACAGCACAAGCGGGAGGGGATCATCGCCCCGACCAGTCCGTAGCAGCGCGTTCGAATCACGGAATTCCGACTCCCAGGCTCGGATTCGACCGCGATTCTCTCCGTGTTGCAGGTGCAATGTCAAGGGAACCCATCGACGGGTAGTGGGTCAGTTTGAAACGGGCACGTCCAAGAGCCCTGCGATCTCCTGAAGCGTCCAGACGTGATCGGCCACCCCTGCCGCCATAGCGGGGGTCCGGGGATAGGGGTCGGCCAGGCCAGCGTGGGGCCGCGCGAAGTTGTAGTGCATGAAATGGAGCGCGACGGCAGCCGCCAGGTTCTCCACCTTCTTCGAGAACGCGTTGGTCAGCCGAGTAAACCGGCGCATTCGCATCCGCATCGTGAGGTTCTGCCGCTCGACGTAGCTTGTGGAGATTAGCTCGGGGTCGGGGTCGCCCTGGATCACCCGAACCTCGGCACCGAGACATACTGCGGGGCTATAGCGCTTCTCGGCCTCCTGCGGCACCCCGTATATCTTCTGGAGCATCGCGTAGTCGATCTCTCCGAGCCGAAGGCTCCCTCGACGGCGATGAGATAGGGGCGGTGAGCGTCCGTTGTGAGTTGAACCCGATGCTTGAGCCGTCCAGCAAGGTCCGTTATGAATCAGTAGGCATCCGCAGCGTCCCGACGACCGATGTGTCGGAACCCCATCGCCTCAGCACCCGCCAGGGACCAGCGTCCCCTGACTCGGCCCAAAACGAATTACGGCCCTGTCATTGGGGTTTTTACCGCGACTTCTTGCCCCACCTTGCCTGAGCAGCCCTTTTGGCGATCTCCGTCCGTTTCCGCGCAGAGAGCTTCTTCGCCCTGGCCGGACCACCCTTCAAGCCGCCCCGCCGTCCCAGCTCGACGGCGGCGGGGTCCTTCTGTGGCTCGTCGGGCTCGGGTGGTGCCTCACCCGTCGCATCGTCTACGATGGACTTCGCCATCGCGTTCAAGTCTCGCGGGCGCTTGCGTGAGCGGTCAGGCATGACCAGGAGGATAGCATGGCGATTCGCAGAGTGTTTGGGGTGGTCTTGCTGGTCATTGGATTGTTGCTGACTCTCACCACGATCATCGGTATCGGGAACCATCTGGGGGTCCTAGAAGCGACACTCCTGTTTCTCGCATCCGCATTCTTGGTGGTCTTCGGCTGGAAGCTCTGGGACTCGGGGCGAGTGACGGCTCACTCAAACTGACCAACTACCCATCGACGTCCCTGGCGGCCGTCCGCCTAGAAGACGCCCAGGGCTGCCTTTGCCTCCTCGGACATCATCTCCGGGCTCCATGGCGGGCGGAGCACCATCTCGGCATCCACGCCGTCGACGCCGGGGACCGTGGCCAGGAGCTGTTGCATCTGTTGCTCGATGAGCGGGCCGATGGGGCAGCCCATCGTGGTGAGCGTGTATTCGATGTGCACAACGCCCTCCTCGATCTTCACCGAGTAGACAAGGCCGAGGTCCACGATGTTGATCCCGAGCTCGGGGTCGAAGACGTTGCGCAGGGCGTCAAGGACCTGGTCCTCGGTCAGCCCCGCCGGCTGCTCCATCTGTTCGTTCTGCTCCACGGTTCCGTCCTATCGGCCGATTCACCCTCTATCCTAGAGCCGCTTTCGACAACCGACCCGCAAAGGCTGGCATGCCCGGCATCAGGATCCTGATCGTCGACGACCACCCGGTGACCCGGGAGGGGCTGCATTCCGCCCTTGACCTGGAGGATGGCGTCGAGGTGATCGGGGAGGCGGCCAGCGGCGAGGAGGCGGTGACCTCGGCCGGCGACCTGCGGCCCGAGGTCGTGTTCATGGACGTCCGGATGCCCGGGATGGGGGGGATCGAGGCCACCAGGGCCATCAAGCAGGCGTCCCCGGACACCAAGGTCATCCTGTTCACCGTGGACGAATCGCGCGCCTCCATCTCCGAGGCCATCCAGGCGGGCGTGTCCGGCTACCTGCTGAAGGATGCATCGGCCGAGGAGCTGGTGAACGCCGCCCGGCTGGCCGTGGAAGGCAAGGCCGTCATCCACCCCCAGCTCACCAGGGCCTTCATCGAGGAGGTCCAGTTCGCCGACAAGCGTCCGGACGTCCCTGGGCTCTCCAACCGGGAGAAGGAGATCCTCCAGAAGGTGGCCTACGGGGCCACCACCAAGGAGGTCGCCCACGACCTCGGGATCTCCCCCCACACCGTGAAGACCCACCTGGAGCGGATCTTCGAGAAGCTGGGGGCGAACGACCGAGCCCAGGCCGTGGCTATCGCGATCCGAAGCGGCATCGTCGAGTAGCCGCCGCCCAACGGCGGCCCGCTTCCTCCACCGGCCCGGGCGGGTCCCCTTCCTCAATCGCCCTGCGGGCCAACCGATACCAAGGATGATGCCCACCAAGCTGCTCCTGTGCGACACCGCGGACGGGCTGGCCCAGCTGCAATACGCCCTGCTCAAGTCCAGCACCGACATGGAGACCGAAGCCGTGACCGACGGGTTCCGCGCCGTCGACGTGGCGGCGCGGATCCAACCCGACGTGGTCGTGGTCGAGGCCGGCCTCACCGGCCTGTCGGGGGCGGAGCTGGTCCGGCGCCTCATCGCCACCGTTCCGGAGACCAAGGTCATCTGCTGGACGTCGCTTGACTCCCCGTTCACGGCCGCGGAGATGATTGCTGCCGGGACCTCCGGGTACCTGTTGAAGTCCGACGGCCCCGAGGTGGTCGTGCGGGCCATCCGCTCGGTGCTCGACGGGAACGTCAGCATCAGCCCACGGGTCGCCGAGTTGCTCGCCGAGGGCTTCGCCGATCCCGCCCGCGCGTACCGCGAGCTGAACACGGCGGCCGTGAAGGACTCGGCAGCGGTCGAGGAGCAGGTGACGTCGGCCAAGGCCGACTTCCTGGCGAACGTCTCGCACGAGCTCCGCACCCCCATCACGGTGGCCAAGGGCATCGCCTACGTGCTTCGAAATCGCGGGATCTCCGAGGAGGAGCGGGAGGAGTTCCTGGACAAGCTGAACGACTCCTTGGAGAAGCTGATGATGATCGTCGACGAGATGCTGACGGTCGCCGAGCTCGAGCAGGGCACGCTCTCGCTGAAGCTGACCGAGGTCGATCTGGCTCCGCTCATCCGCCACGCCGCCGACGAGGCCCATCGGCACTACCCGATCATCGAGATCCAGCGGCTGATCCCCGAGCGCTTGCCGGCCCTGGCGGACCCGGTGCGGATCTCCGAGGTCATCCGCCAGCTCCTGGACAACGCGTGCCGGTACTCCCCCGAGGACCGGCCGGTCAGCATCCGGGCCCGGACCGTGGACGAGGGCGTGGTCCTGTCGATCACCGACCGTGGCGTGGGTATGGCTCGCGAGGTCGTGGCCCAGGCGTTCAACGAGGCCTTCACCACCGGCGAGGACATCCTTCGAAAGGAACGGTCCGGGATCGGGATCGGGCTGCACATGGCCAGGCGCCTGGTGCTCCAGCACGGCGGCATCATCTGGGCCGACCCCGTCCCCGCCGGCGGCACGCGGGTCTCGTTCTGCCTCCCGGCCCACCGCGGCGAGAAGATCCTCACGCCGCCGAAGCTCTCCAACGAGGACATCGGGCCCCCGGACGACCGGTTCGATCACCCCACGATCACCTGGTCGTAGCGGTCCCGCTCACCACACGACGACCTGGTCGTAGCGGTCCACCACCTCGCAGATCTCCCGGAGCGCGTTCCAGAGCTCCGTGGCCTGACCACCCGTGAAGTCTCGCTCGACCATGGGCATCCGCTCGACCAGGACGGTGGGCGTCCCCGCTCGCGCGGCCTCCAGGGCGATCCGAAGGTTCGGCAGGTTGCCCGGACCGTACGGCGCGTCGCACACGACCAGGAGGTCCGCCTGTCGGATCATGGCCCGGCAGTCCTCCGCCGATCCGTCGTCGATCTCCGAGAACGGCGGGACCGTCACGCGCAGCAGGTTCATCCGTTCGGCCACCACGGCGTCGGTGTCGGTGGCGTGCAGGACGCCCACGCTGACGTCGTAGCCGGCCGCGGCGAGCCGCCGAATGAGCGGCGCGCCGCGGCCCGCGCCCCCGATCACGTGGGCCCTCCGGCCGAGCGGCGTGGGCACGGCCCGAGGGGGCCCCACGCGGACGGCCGGGCGTCCACTGAGCTCGTCCGGGACGACCTCTCCCTCGACCCCGTACACGGCGCGGAGCAGATCGGCCGTCACCACCCGTTCGGGCGAGCCCTCGGCCACCACCCGGCCTCGATGGAGCGCGATCATCCGGTCGCAGGTCGCGGCGGCAACGTTCAGGTCGTGGAAGATCGCGAGCACCGCCGTCCCGTCCCGTTCGGCCAACCCGCGAACGATCGACAACAGGTCGAGGACATGGCGGATGTCGAGATGGGTGGTGGGCTCGTCCATGAGCAGCGCCGGGGCGTCCTGGGCCAGCGCCTGGGCCAGGACGACCCGGCGCTGCTCCCCTCCAGAAAGCTCCTCCAGAGGCCGGTCCGCCAGATGCTGGACCGACGTCGCCACCATGGCCTCCCGGACCCGGGCCCAGTCGCGCGGGCTCCCCCCTCCCCAAGCCGAGAGGTACGGGGTTCGGCCCATCAGGACCGTCTCGAGCGCCGTGAACGAGAACGCCGGGATGACGTCCTGGGGAACCACGGCCACGAGCCTGGCCGCTTCCCTGGCCCCGAGCCGGTACGGGTCTCGGCCCGAGAGCAGGACGGTCCCCGCCCCCGGCCGGAGGGACCGGGATGCCACGCGGATGAGCGTGGTCTTGCCCGAGCCGTTCGGGCCGACGAGCCCGACGACCTCACCCGGATCCACGGTGAGGCTCACGCCTTCCACGACAGGTACGCCGTGGTAGCCGGCGGTCACCCCGTCGAGGACGAGCGCGGGATCACGCGCGGGCACCGGCTCCCCTTCCCTCCCGTCGCAGCAGATACAGGAAGAACGGGCCGCCGAGGAGCGCGGTCACGATCCCGACGGGGAGCTCCTGCGGGGACAGGACGGTCCGGGCCACCAGGTCGGACAGGATCAGCAGCGTCGGCCCAGCGAGCAGCACCGCCGGGAGCAGGCGCCGGTGGTCGGCCCCCACGACCAGCCGGAGCAGGTGAGGCGTCATCAGGCCCACGAACCCGATCACGCCGGCCACCGAGACGGCGCACGCGGCGAGCAGGGCCCCGACCGCGATCGTCCGCCGTTTGAGGCGCGTGACCTCCACGCCGAGCTGGGCCGCTCGCTCCTCCCCCAGCGAGAGCAGGTTCAGGTCGTGAGCGGTCAATGCGGCGGCGGCCAGTCCCAGCGCGACGAGTGGGACGACCGCACCGATCGCGCCCCAGCCCTGGCCCACTAGGCCACCAAGCAACCACGCGTAGATGTCGCGGACCTGCTCGCCGGAGAACGACATCACGAGGGACATCGCGCTCGAGATCACGGCGGCCACGGCGATCCCGGCGAGCAGCAACGTGGCCACGTGCACGGTCGGTCCGATCCTGGCCAACCGGTACACCAGGAACGCCGTGAGGATCGCTCCGCCGAAGGCGGCCAGCGGAACGCCGAAGGCCGCCAGCGCCCCGGAACCGGCGAACACGATGACGGCGATGGCCCCGAGCGCAGCGCCGGAGGAGACCCCGATGATGGCCGGGTCGGCCAGGGGGTTTCGGAAGAGGCCCTGGAAGACGGCGCCCGACGCGGCGAGCGCCGCCCCCACCACCGCCGCGAGCACGACCCTCGGCAGGCGAAGCTGGAGCAGGATCACCTCGGTCGATACGGGCACGCCGGCGGGCCGGCCGGTGATGCCGAGCTTCCACGCGATGACCCGGATGCTCGTCCACGGCGAGATCCACACCGTCCCCACCGCCACGGCGAGCAGGAACGACGCGACCAACGCCGCGACGAGCACCGCGAGGATCCGGCCGTACCGCCGAGGCGCGATCATCCGAACGCTTCGGGGTGGAGCGCTCGCGCGAGGAGCCGGAGCCCGTCCACCACCCTCGGTCCCGGCCTGCTCACGAGGTCCGCGTCGATAGGGACCACCCGTCCGGCAGCGATTGCCGCCACGGCGTCGAAGCCGGGCCGGGAGGCTACGGCCCTGGGGCTGGCCCCCGACTCGGATGACACCAGGTACACCTGGGGGTCCTGGCGGACCAGATCCTCCACCGACCACTGCGGATAGTCACTCCTTGCCCGGGCCGAGACCGACCGGCAGCCCGCCCGAGCGAGGAGGTCGCCGATGAACGTGTCCGGCCCGACAGTGGTGAGCGGGGGGTAGTACACCTCGTAGAAGCAGGTCACCGCGGGATCGCCGACGACGCGTCCTTCCACGTCCGCCGCCTCCCCCCGCATCCTCGAAACCACCGCCTCCGCCGCATCGACCGTTCCGGTCAGCAAGCCCACGGTCTCGATGTCGTGGAACACGTCCGCCACGTCGGTGGAGTCGGTGGTGAACACGGGAACGCCCAGGTCACGCAGCCGCTTCTTCCACTGCTCGCCGCCCGAGATCGTGAGGAACAGGTCGGGCCGAAGCGACACGACCTTCTCGATGTTGGGGTCGACCCCGAAGTCGCCGGCGCCACCGATCTCGTCGATCCCCTTCGCCGCCGCGGGATAGTCGTCGAAGGCCCCGGACACCCCGACCAGCCGCTCGCCGAGCCCCAGGGCGAACACGATCTCGGTGGCCGAGGGGGCGAACGTCACGATCCGCTGGGGCGGCGCGTCCAGCGTGACCGGAACACCGTCGTCGTCGGTGATCGTCACGGGGAACGAGACGCCGGCGGTCGCCGGGGCCTCGGACGCGCGCGGCGCGGTGCCCGCGCCGCGCGCACACCCCGCCATCAACACGGCCAGGGCAAGGACGATGAAGCGGTGAGGGCGGGACCCGGTGGGTCGCATCGCGCGTCTCCTTTCGTGCGAAGGACGACACTCGCTCGCCTCGGGGCAGGTCTCCTGACTTCCGGATCACCGCTCCCCCGACCCTTCCCGGGTTCCCCTTGCTGGGACCCAGTGGTCTCGTCGGGATCGCTCCCCGGTCACAGTGGCGCGACCGTGCCGGACTCACACCGGCTTCCCTCTTCGCGGGACGGGATCCGCCCGCCCCGCTTCCGGCCCCCGCCGGAACCGCCGGCCGGGGCCGCCTCGAGGACCGAACTCTTCAGTTGTGGCGCGGAGTCTATCCCCTTCGACCAGGGCCGGGACACGCCGAAGAGCAGGGCGGCGGCCTAGGACCTTCCGCGCTAGCAAGGATGCGAAACCCGGACTATGCTCGGTTTGGGAATCGGGTTTGCGCAAGATTGTCGGTTGCCTGGTCATCGCCCTGGTCGCCGCGGGTTGCCGTGACGCGACCGCGACTTCGACGCCCCCACTCGGCGCCTCGGATCTTCAGATCCACGAGTCCCCCAGCCCGTTCACGGAGGTCGAGGCGGGGGGCGTGACCGCAATGATCCCCGATCGCTGGCACCCGCAGCTCTTCGCCGGGGCGAGCGACGCCCAGCGGGGGTTCATCGCCTCCCCCAGGCCGGGGGACTGGGACGGAGGCCGTGCTCCGATCGAGGGGATGGCCGCCATGTGGGTGGACGGGACGCGGGTCGGCGTGCCGTCCGACTATTACTACCTGGCCGCGACGGGATCCGCCCTCGACGCGTTGACCAGATCCCCAGAGTGCAGCGCGACCAAGCACCTGATCGTGGTCAACCACCGGCCGTCCTTCGCGGACGGTCCCCTCGACTCTCCGGGCGACTACATGGCGATCGGCCAGGGCGTGTGCCAGACCAACGACACGGCCACGCGGTGGGCCTACTTCGTGGCTGCGCCCGGGTACGGTCCGGTCCGCACGGTCGGCATCCCGAGCTCCGGCCTGTACATGGTCGTCGCCGTCATGAGGGACGAGCCGGGGGCCGCGGCCACGCTGGACACCCTGCTTCGCCGAACCGAGTTCGGCGGGGACAGCGTCTCGGACTTCATCGCGGCCGCGCGCGCGGCGTAGGGCCTAGCGGCCTCGCGGGTTCCGGTCGACGAACGGCGGCTTGACGATGCGCGCCGGCCCGACCCTTCCACGCACGTCGATGAGGACCTCGGCACCGGGCTCGAAGCGCTCGGCCGGCGTGAGGTAGGCCAGCGCGATGCCTCTCTGGATGGTCGGGGAGAACGTCCCGCTCGTGACCTCCCCGATCCGGACCTCGTCCGCCAGCACCGCGCAATGGGCCCGAGGGATGAGGCGGCGGCCTTCAGTAACCAATCCGCGCAGCCGGGTGGTGACGCCCTCGCGCTTCTGCCGCTCCAAGGCATCCCGGCCCCGGAACGCTCCCTTGTCGAACGACACCGCCCACGACAGCCCAGCCTCGAGCGGCGTCCGCTCGGGGAACAGGTCCTGGCCGTACAGCGGGTAGCCCATCTCCAGGCGGAGCACGTCGCGGGCACCCAGGCCGCAGGCCTGGATCTGGAACGGCTCCCCCGCCTCCATCAGCTCCGTCCACAGGTCCCTGGCCGAGTCGCCTTCGGTGAACAGCTCGAACCCCACCTCGCCCGTGTATCCGGAACGGGTCAGCACGAGCCGCTGCCCTCGGTACTCGGTCTCGGTGCAGCCCATGAAGGCCAGGTCGGCGGCCTCGGGGAGGAGCGCTCCGACGACCTCGGGGGACCGGGGGCCCTGCACCCCCAGGAAGCACCATCCCGGGTGCTCGACCACCTCGGCTCCCGAGGCCTCCTCCCGGAGCATCGTCACCACCTTGGCCGTGTTCGACGCGTTCGGCACGACGAAGAAGCGGTCCTCGTCCAGCCGGTAGGCGATCAGGTCCTCCTCCACGCCCCCCCGGTCGTTCAGGACCAGGTTGTACAGGGCCCGGCCCACCGCGAGCTTGGACTGGTCGTTCGTCAGGGTTCGCTGAAGGAGCGGCAGGGCCCCCGGGCCGGCCACGTCCACCTTGCCGAGGTGGCTGAGGTCGAACAGTCCCACCCGCTCGCGGACGGCCCCGTGCTCGGAGACGGTCCCCTCGTACTCGAGGGGCATGGCCCATCCGGCGAACGGGCCGACCTTCGCGCCGAGCTCACGGTGGACCTCATCCAGCGGGGTCCGGTGCAGGTCCCCCGGGTGCATGGGTGCATCCTACGGATGCGACGGCGGCGGTAACATGGCCGTTCGGATGGCTGACGGCTACGACGTAGTTGTGATCGGCTCGGGGACGGGAGGCTACTCCTGTGCCCTGCGGTCGGCACAACTGGGCAAGCGCGTGGCCCTCGTCGAACGCGACGCCAGGCTGGGCGGGACGTGCCTGCTCCGCGGATGCATCCCCACGAAGGCGCTGCTCCGATCGGCCGAGGTCCTCGACACCGTGAACCGGGCCGAGGAGTGGGGGGTGAAGGCCAGCGGCTCCCCCGACTGGGACGCGGTGAAGGCCTTCGAGGAGCGGATGGTCGACAAGCTGGTGACGGGCCTCACCGGCCTGATCAAGTCGCGCTCGATCGACGTGATCCAGGGGACGGCGATCCTGCGACCCGGACCCTCCGTGTCCGTGGACGGCAGGGAGCTGACCGGGACCGACGTCGTCATCGCCACCGGCTCGTCCCCCAAGCTGCTGCCAGGCGTGGCCGTCACCGACCGGATCATCACGAGCGATCAGGCGCTCACGTACCCGTCGATCCCCGCCTCCGCGGTGGTCATCGGAGCCGGGGCCGTGGGCCTGGAGTTCGCCTCGTTGTATCGCTCGTTCGGGGCGGACGTGACGGTGCTCGAAGCGCTCCCGCGCATCGCGCCGCTCGAGGACGAGGAGATCTCCAAGGAGGTCGGACGGGCGTTCCGAAAGCGTGGGATCCAGGCCTTCGCCGGCGCGCGCGTACAGGGGATCGATTACCTCGGCGATTCCGTGAAAGTGGTGTACGAGGTGGGCGGGGAGAGCAAGACGGTCACCGCCGACGTGTGCCTGGTGGCCGTGGGGCGCGGACCGGTCACCGACGGCCTGGGGGTGGAGCAGGGAGGCGTCGAGCTCGACCGGGGGTTCGTCAAGGTGGACGGCCAGCTCCAGACAACGGCCCCCCACGTGTGGGCCGTGGGCGACGTCGCCGCCACGCCGCTCCAGCTCGCGCACGTCGCCTTCACCGAGGGGATCGCCGTCGCGGAGCGGATGGCCGGGATCCAGGTCCCGGAGATCGACTACACCGGGATCCCGCGGGTCACCTACTGCACGCCGGAGGTCGCCTCGGTCGGACTGACCGAGGCCCAGGCGGTGGAGCGGGGGCACGAGGTCGACGTGGAGAAGCTGAACTTCCAGGCCATTGGCAAGGCCAACATCGTCGGCGAGGGCGGGATCGTGAAGCTGGTGGCCGACAAGGGCGGAGGCCCGGTGCTCGGCGTCCACCTGGTTGGGCCGCACGTGACCGACCTCATCGCCGAGGCCATGCTCATCACCAACTGGGAGGCGGTCCCCGCCGAGGTGGCCGCACTGATCCACCCGCATCCGACACTGTCCGAGGCTATCGGCGAGGCCCACCTCGCGCTGGCCGGCAAGCCGTTGCACACCGCCTGAGGGGGCGCCATGGCCACCGACGTATCCGAGAAGCAGGCCGAAGCGGACTGGCGGGTCGGGCTTTCCGACGATCAGCTGAACGACATCCTGTACAAGCTCAAGCTGTGCCGGTACTTCGACGAGCGGATGGATGCCCTGTACCGGCAGGGCCGGCTGCCCGGCGCGATCTACTCCGGCCGGGGCCAGGAGGGGACGCACGTCGGGGTGGCATACACGCTCCGCGAGGACGACTCCCTGTTCCCCACCCACCGGGACCTCTCGGCACAGCTCACGAAGGGCTTGGACCTGAAGCGCGTGATGGCGCAGTTCTGGGGCCGGATCGACGGGTTCACCCGGGGCCGGGACGGCAACAGCCACGTGGGCGACTGGTTCGGCAAGCGAACGTGGACTCCGGTTTCGCACCTGCCGCTCGCCTATCCCGTGGCGTGCGGCGCGGCCCTCGCGTACAGGCGACGCGGGGAGCCGCGGGTAGCCATGGCCATCTGTGGGGAGGGCGCCACGTCCAACGGCCGGTGGCACGAGGCGCTGAACGTCTCGGCCGTCCACCGGCTCCCCGTGGTGTGGGTGGTGAACAACAACCAGTGGGCCTACTCGACGCCGAACCCGCTCGAGTTCGCCGTCCCCACCGTCGCCGAGCGGGCGGTGGCATACGGGTTCCCGGGGATCCGGGTGGACGGGGCCGACGTGCTCGATGTGTACCGCGTGGCCCGGCAGGCCATGGACCGGGCCCGAGCCGGAGACGGGCCGACCCTGATCGAATCGGTGTCCCTTCGGTGGCGAGGCCACGCCGGGCACGACCCGGCGAAGTACGTCCCCAAAGAGATGCTCGAGGAGTACATGGAGCACAAGGATCCCGTGAAGCGGTTCGAGGAGCTTCTCTTGGCTCACGAGGTCGTGGACGCGGAAGTGGTCAAGCGGATCCAGGAGCGCATCGAGCGCGAGTTCGACGAGGGGTACGAGTTCGCGCAGGCGTCGCCGTTCCCCGTGCCCTCCGACGTGACCAAGGGCCTGTGGGTGGAGGACGGGTACTGGCAGAGCGAACCCTCGCGCGAGGGGGGAACGGGCTGATGGCGACGGCACAGGTCGAATCGGGAGCAGCCGGGCACGGGGCCGAGCCGCGCGGGAAGCGGACCGAGGCCGGCGAGGCCACCTACCTCATCGCCATCGCAGAAGCGTTGTGGGAGGAGATGGAACGCGACGAGCGCGTGTACCTCCTGGGCGAGGACATCGGCGCGTATGGCGGCGCGTTCAAAGTGACCGAGGGGTTCATCGAGCGGTTCGGCCCCGAGCGGGTGATGGACACGCCGATCGCCGAGGAGACCATCGTCGGGATGGCCATCGGCTCGGCCATGGAAGGGTTCCGCCCGGTCGCCGAGTTTCAGTACGCCGACTTCATGACCTCCGGCTACGACGAGATCGTGACGGCGGCCGCCAAGTACCACTACCGCTCCGGCGTGCCGCTGCCGATGGTGCTCCGCGGGCCATCCGGCGGCGGCGTGCGCGCGAGCGCCTTCCACTCGAGCAACCCGGAGCCGTGGTTCGCCCACGCTCCCGGGCTGAAGGTGATCTGCCCGGCCTTCCCTTCCGACGCGAAGGGGTTGCTGAAATCGGCCGTGCGTGACGACAACCCCTGCGTGTTCTTCGAGCACAAGTGGATCTACCGGCGGATCAAGGAAGTCATCCCGGACGACATCGACTTCCTGGTCCCCATCGGGCAGGCGAAGGTACAGCGCGAGGGCACCGACGTGTCGATCGTGACGTACGGGGCGATGGTGCATCAGGCGCTCGAGGCGGCCGAGGACCTCTCGCAGAAGGGCGTCTCCGCCGAGGTGGTGGACCTTCGCACGGTGCACCCGCTCGACACCGAGACCGTGCTGAAGTCGGTGGAGAAGACCAGCCGCGCGCTGGTCCTGTACGAGAGCCACCGGTTCCTGGGGGTCGGGGCCGAGGTCGCCGCGATGATCGCCGAAGAAGGGTTCCAGCACCTCGATGCGCCAGTCATGCGCCTGGCTCCGCCGAACGTGCCAGTGCCGTTCTCTCCGCCGCTCGAGGACGCCTACCTGCCTCAGGTGGCCGACATCGAGGCGGCGGCGGAGAAGCTGTCCGCGTGGTGACCATCTCCCGGGAGGGCTCATGACCACCGTGACCATGCCGCAGCTCGGCGAGACCGTCGTCGAGGGGACCATCACCAAGTGGCTGAAGAAGGAGGGCGACCACGTCGACCAGGACGAGCCGCTCTTCGAGATCTCCACGGACAAGGTGGACACCGAGGTCCCCTCCCCCGCCGCCGGGACGCTGACGAAGATCCTGGTGCAGGAGGGACAGACCGTGTCCGTGAAGACGGCGATCGCCGAGATCGACGGCGCTGGGGAGGCTGGAGGAGAAGCGGCGGGGGCCGGGGCTACGGGTGGTGCCACAGCGACCAGCGAGGCTCCGCCGGACTCTGCCCAGCCACCGGCCACACCTCCCTCTGTTGCAGCACCTGAATCTGCACCCGAGCGTGGGGCAGGGCCCGGCTCCGCCCCGCCGGTCGCTGCGCCCACTCCAGCTGCACCCGCTGCCCCCGCCGCCCCGGCCGCGCCCGCCGCGCCCGCCGCGCCTGCGCAACTCCCCGATCGGGGCCCGGGGAGCCAGATCATCTCGCCACTCGTCCGCCGGCTTGCCGAGGAGAACGGCGTCGACCTCTCGCAGGTGATCGGCACCGGGACCGGCGGCAGGATCACGAAGAACGACGTGCTGGCGTTCGCCGCGTCACGGGAGACGGCGGCGCCGGGAGCAGCGCGGCCCCCGGCCGCGACGGCGACGGCGGCGACGCCCGCCACGGTCCCGGCCACGGTTCCCGCAGCGCCGGCTCCGGCAGCGGTCCCCAGTCCGGAGCTTGCTCCCGCCCCGGCCGTGGCCGGTGGCGGCGAGGAAGTCATGCCCATGACTGTGGTTCGAAAGGCCATCGCCGAGCACATGACCCGGAGCCTCCAGGTCTCGGCCAGGGCCTGGAACATGGTCGAGGTAGACATGGAGAGGATCGCCCGCCTGCGCTCGTCGGCCAAGGAGGCGTTTACCGCCAGAGAGGGCTTCAACCTCACCTACATGCCGTTCCTGGCCCGGGCCGTCGTCGACGCATTGCTCGCGCATCCGCTGGTGAACAGCGAGCTCCGGGGCGAGGAGGTCATCGTCAAGCACTACGTCAACCTGGGGATCGCCGTCTCGTACGACCAGGGCCTGATCGTTCCCGTGGTGAAGGGGGCCGACGGGATGAACCTCATCGGCCTCGCCCGGGCCATCAACGACCTCGCGACGCGGGCCCGAGCCCATCAGCTGAAGCCCGACGAGGTCCACGGCGGAACGTTCACGATCACGAACCCCGGCCCGTTCGGCTCCATCCTGTCGCTGCCGATCATCAACCAGCCGCAGACCGGCATCCTCGCGTTCGACGCCGTGGTGAAGCGGCCGGTGGTCATCGACGACGCCATCGCCGTCCGTCACATGGTGTACGTCTCGATGTCGTGGGATCACCGGGTGATCGACGGCGCGCTGGCCTCCCAGTTCCTGGCCCGGATCAAGGAGAACATGGAGACCTGGGACTGGAACGAGGACCTGGGCCTGTAGCGATGCCTCGATCGGGTTGGCTCGTTCGGCCGCCGGAGCCCGTCCCGTACGCAACGGCGAACGAGGCGATGCACGATCTGGCGAAGCGGCGCCTTGCCGGGCAGATCCCTGACTCGCTGATCCTCCTGGAGCACCCGCCGGTCTACACCGCTGGGCGTCGATGGAAGCAGGAGCACATCGTGTGGCCCGAGGACCGCATCCTTGCCGCCGGGGCCGAGCTGCACTTCATCGACCGGGGCGGCAGCCTCACGTTCCACGGCCCCGGCCAGCTCGTGGGCTATGCGATCGTGGACCTCGGCGCGAAGCCGGACGCACTCAGATACGTCCGGCGGCTGGAGGAGGTCGTGATCCGGGCCGCCGCCGACGTCGGCGTCGAGTTGCACCGGAACGAGGTCCAGACCGGCGTCTGGTCGGGCGAGCGAAAGGTGTGCGCCATCGGCGTTCGCCTGATGCGGGCCCGCGTCACGCTGCACGGGTTCGCGCTGAACTGCACCACCGACCTGTCGTGGTATGACGCCATCGTGCCATGTGGGTTGGCGGACGAGGGCGTCGCCTCGCTCTCGCAGCTCGCCGGGCACGAGATCACGGTTGCGGACATGACGGTCCCGGTCCTCCGCCACTTCGAGCGGGTCTTCGGCCTCGAGCTCTCGTCATCCGCAGCCGAAGCCGCCGCCTTCGAGCCGGTACGGGCTCAGGCGTCGGCGACGATCGCGTAGCGCGGCACGCGCTCCAGCCATCCCAGGACCGGCGGTGAGCCGGCCCGCTGGGCCCACTCCACATCACGCAGCCGGTACAGCCGGACGGCACGCCAACCCGCTTCGAACGCGGCCTCGATGATTGGCCTCGGCGAGTCCAGCCGGGCGAGCGGCAGCGCCGACAGGATCTCCGGGTCGTACGGCGCGTGGTGGTCCGGCGGCATCCCGTAGAAGCGGCGAACGACTTCGATGGCCGCCTCCCTGGCTTGAGCGGCCGGGCCGGCTGCGCCCCACGCCCCCTCGAACAGGACCACCCGTCCCCCGGGCGCCACCTCGCGCCAGGCGCGAAGCGATGCGACGGGGTCGGGAGCCGTCCACAGCACGTGCCGCTCGATCACCACGTGGAAGGGACCGGGAGGCGGTTCCTCTGCCGCCCCCACGACGAAGTCGACGTCGAGGCCCTGGGCCTCCGCCTTCGCCCGAGCTCGCTCGAGCATGCCGGGCGACAGGTCGAGTGCGGTGACCCGGTGGCCCAGCTCCGCGGCGAGCAGGCTCAACGCGCCGGTTCCCGCCCCCACGTCGAGGACGCGGGCCGGCGGTTCCGGCAGGGATCGTTGGAGCGCGGCCCGCCACGCTGCCGCCTCCACCGGGTCGGTCATGGCGTGCGAGGCCGAGCGGTCGTACGTGCGGGCGTCCCGGTCCCACCAGTCGCGGATGCGGTCGTGGACCTCGGCCACGCGCTTCTCCTTAGAAGAGGGCGTTCGCCAGCCTGCGGCGGTAGTCCGCGACGAGCGGATCGTCGTCGCCGAGCACCGCGAACACGTCGAGCATCGCTTCCCTCGCCGCCGGGTCGTCGGGGAGCGCACCCAGCATCCCGTCGAGCGCCTCCCGCCACCTCCCTAGCGCCGCGAGGCGCTTGGCCGAGGCCAGCGTGCCGGGGCCTCCCAGCGCGCTCCACTCGGCCACGCGCAGCCCGGCCAGCAACCGCTCCGCCTCCGGGTCGGGGAGGAGCGGGGTCAGCATCTCCTTCGCGGCCTCGGCCTCGCCTCGCTCGGCCAGGATCCGCCCCAGCCCCAGCCGGGCGGCCCGGTTGTCCGGATCGGACTCCAGGACCTCCCGGTACCGGCGCTCGGCATCGGCAACGTCGCCCGACTTCTCCTCGTCGAGCGCCTCCCGCGCGGCGACGTCGGCGTCCGAGGGGAGCAACCGGTCGACGAACTCGTTCACCATGGGCTCGGGGATGGCGCCGATGAACCCGTCCACCGGCGTTCCGTCCCGGAACGCGATCACGGTGGGGATGCTCTGCACCCCGAACTGACCGGCGGTGTACGGGTTCGCGTCCACGTCGATCTTCGCCACCAGGACCTGGCCCCCGCGCTGCTCTGCCACCCGTTCCAGGATGGGGCTGAGCGTCCGGCACGGGCCGCACCACGACGCCCACAGGTCGACAACGACGGGGCGCCGCTTCGATTCCTCGATCACCTGCTCCATGAAGTCGGCGTCGGTCACGTCCACGACGACCGGCTGCCGCTCCACCACCTGTTCCGCCATCTGTTCCATGTCCATGTCTCTCAGGTTACCTTCGCTCGCTTCAACAGCAGGGCGTTGACCGCCACCAGCACGCTCGACCCCGACATCGACAGCGCCGCGATCTCGGGCCGGAGCGTGAGCCCGGCCCACGCGAACGCCCCACCCGCGATCGGGAGCGCCAGCGTGTTGTAGCCGATGGCCCACCCCAGGTTCTGCCGCATCTTCCGGACTGTGGCCCGGGACAGGGCCATCGCCCTGGGGACGTCGACCGGGTCGGCCCGCATCAGCACCACGTCCGCCGTCTCCATCGCCACGTCGGCGCCGGTTCCGATGGCGATCCCCACGTCCGCCCGGGCCAATGCGGGCGCGTCGTTCACCCCGTCGCCGACCATGCCCACCCTCCTGCCCTCACGCTGGAGGGCGGCCACCTGCCGCTCCTTGTTCTCCGGGCGGACCTCGGCCAGGACCCGGTCGATCCCGAGCTCGGCCGCCACTCGCTCGGCGGTGGCCCGGTTGTCGCCCGTCAGCATCACCACGTTGACTCCCTCGGAGCGAAGCCTTTCCACCGCCTCCCTGGCGGTGGGGCGGATGGGGTCCGCCAGGGCCACCACACCGGCTGCGTGCCCATCGATGCCGACGAAGGCCACCGTGCGACCGGCCCCTTGCAGCGCCGCTCCCACCTCGCCCAGCCCGTCCAGGGACAGCCCCACCTGCTCGAGCAGCCGCCGGCTCCCCACCACGACCGTGCGGCCGTCCACCTCGGCCACCGCGCCGGCTCCGGCCACGGCTCGGAACGACGTCGCCCGTGACGCCGCCAAGCCTCGCTCCTCCGCCGCCTCGGCGATGGCCCGGGCGAGCGGATGCTCGCTCTCCCGTTCCACCGCGGCGGCCAGGCGAAGCAGCTCATCCTCCGGAACCCCGTCGGCGCGGATCTCGACGACCCGGGGCTCCCCCAGGGTCAGCGTCCCCGTCTTGTCGAACACAACCGTCGTGAGCGCCGACGCCTGCTCCAGGGCCCCTGCGTCCTTGAACAGGATCCCCCGTCTCGCCCCCATGTTGGTGCCGACCATGATGGCCGTCGGCGTGGCCAGGCCGAGGGCATCGGGACACGCGATCACCACCACGGTGATGGCGAACTGAAGCGACGTGGAGAAGGAGGCCTCCGCGAACACGAACCATGCCACGAACGTGAACAACCCTCCGCCGAGCGCCACAACGACCAGCCAGAACGCGGCCCGGTCGGCCAGCCGCTGGCCGGGCGCCTTGGACTCCTGGGCCGCCCGGACCAGCTCGACGATCTGGGCCAGCGCGGTGTCGGACCCCACCTTCGTGGCCCTGGCCCTGAGCGCGCCCTCCTTGTTGATCGTGCCCCCGATCAGCTCGTCCCCGGGTCGCTTCGTGACCGGCATGCTCTCGCCCGTGATCATCGACTCGTCGACCGAGGACTCGCCCTCCTCCACGACCGCGTCCACGGGAACCCGGGATCCCGGACGGATGAGCAGGAGGTCGCCGACGTGCACCTCCGAGGTGGGGACCTCGACGGGCATGCCGTCACGGATCACCACGGCCATCGGCGGCGCCAGGTCGAGCAGGGCCCGAACGGCGTCGCTCGCCCCGGCCCGGGCGCTCATCTCCATCCAATGGCCGAACAGGACAAACGCGGCCAACAGGGTGACGGCCTCGAAGAAATGCTCGCCCGCAAGGCCGAAGACCGTGAGGACCGAGTACGTCCAGCCCACACCGATCGACGTGGCGACCAGGACCATCATGTCCAGGGTCCGGTTCCGAAGGGCCGCCACCGCACCGCGGAAGAAGACCGCCGACGAGTAGAAGACAACAGGCAGCGACAGGAGGAGCGACAGCACGTCGGTCCGGATGCCGAACGGCGGGGCCGGTCGCAGCCCGAACACCTCCGCCGCGATGGGCGAGTACACGAAGATTGGGACGGAGAAGACCAGCGCGACCAGGAACCGGCGGCGCATGTCCCCGACCATCTCCGCCATCGACATGCCGCCGTGGTGGCCGTGGCCCGAGTGCATGCCGTCGGCCCCGTGGTCGGGGCCCGCGTCGTGGCCGGCCTGATGGCCGGCGTGTGCGGCGTGGTCCATCGAGCTCGATGCCTTCCCCTCGGTCACGCCTATCGCCCCACGAACCGGGCCACGGCCGCCAGGAGCTCCTCGACCTTCTCCTCGCCGCCACCCTGCTCGATGCTCTCCTTGACGCAGTGGCGAACGTGCTCGTCGAGGAGCCCCATCCCCACCGCCTTCAACGCAGCGGTGGCCGAGTTCACCTGGGTCAGGACGTCGATGCAGTACTGGTCCTCCTGGACCATCCGCTGGATGCCGCGGACCTGGCCCTCGACCTTTCGCAGGCGGTCCAACACGTCCTTGCGGTTGACCGAATAGCCGACCATGGCTCCTCCCCTCGGGTTGAAGCTGTGTGCCCCCAGTATACCCTGGGGGGGTATCCCTGGACCCGGGTGGGGACTCGGGCGGAGGGGCCCGTCCACCGGCGACGGCCGGTCGATCCGAGGGGGCCAACCCCATGTCTACGTGGTGGGGAAGGACCAGGTTTGGCCGATGCTAGACTCGGATTTCGAGGAGGGTGATCGTGGCGACCCGGTTGAGCGACACCTCGCACGAGGCCCTTGGCCTCACCCCCGACGACCTCCTCTCGATGTACCGCACGATGCTCACGGCGCGCCTGGTGGACGAGGCGGCGTTCCGGCTGAACCGCCAGGGCAAGGCGCCGTTCGTCGTCCCCGTCTCGGGCCACGAGGGCTGCCAGATCGGCACGGCCTGGGCCCTGGAGCGAGGCCGGGACGTCTGGCTGCCGTATTACCGCGACCTCGGCGTGGTGCTGGTGGCGGGCATGACCCCGTACGAAGTCTTCCTGGGACTGTTCGCCAAGGCCGACGACCCCGCCTCGGGCGGCAGGCAGATGCCCGCCCACTGGAGCTCGCGGCGCCTGGGGATCATCTCCGGCTCGTCGGTCATCGGGACCCAGGTCCCCCACGCCGCAGGGATCGCTTTCGCGGTGAAGTACCGGGGGGAGGACGCCGTGGTGGCCACGTGGTTCGGCGAGGGCGCCACCAGCGAGGGCGACTGGCACGAGGGGCTGAACTTCGCCGGCATCCACCGGCTTCCCCTCATCTTCGTCTGTGAGAACAACCGGTACGCCATCTCGGTCGAGCAGTCCAAGCAGATGGCCGTGGCGAACGTGGCCGACCGGGCCCCCGCTTACGGGTTCCCCGGCGTCGTGGTCGACGGCAACGACGTCCTGGCCTGCTTCGCGGCGATGAAGGAGGCCGTGGCCCGGGCCAGGGCGGGCCAGGGCCCCACCTTGATCGAGTGCAAGACCTACCGGTTCCAGCCCCACACCTCCGATGACGACGACCGGAGCTACCGCAGCCGGGAGGAGGTCGAGGAGGCTCGCCGCAACGACCCCGTGTCGCTGTTCGCCGGCTACCTCACGGGGCAGGGCCTGGCTCGGGACGAGGAGATCGCATCGATGGCCGAGGAACTCAAGGCCGACCTCGACGCGGACATCGACAAGGCGTGGAACGCCGCCGACCCCGACCCCTCCACGCTTACCCGCCACGTCTTCCGCGAAGATCCGTGAGATGACCGAGAAGAACGTCGTCACGGCGATCCACGACGCCCTCCACGACGAGATGGCCGCGGACGAGCGCCTCGTCGTCCTGGGAGAGGACGTGGGGGCGCGGGGCGGCGTGTTCCGGGTGACGCAGGGGTTCCTGGATGAGTTCGGCGAGAGGCGTGTCATCGACACGCCGCTCGCCGAATCCCTCATCGTGGGGCTGGCCATCGGCATGGCGCTGCACGGCCTGATCCCGGTGGCCGAGATCGAGTTCGCCGATTTCATCCACCCGGCGTTCGACCAGCTCGTCTCGGAGGCCGCCCGGATGCGCTACCGGACCAACGGCGACTTCGAGCTCCCCATGGTGGTTCGGTGCCCCTGGGGTGGTGGGATCCACGGGGCCCTCTACCACTCTCAATCGATCGAGGCCTTCTACGGGCACGTCCCCGGGTTGAAGGTGGTGGTGCCCTCGACCCCGTACGACGCCGTCGGGATGCTGCGCTCCGCCATCGCCGACCCGGACCCCGTGCTGTTCCTGGAGCACAAGAAGACCTACCGCCTGATCAAGGGCGACGTGCCCGACGAGCCGTTCACGGTGCCGATCGGCCAAGCCGACGTGAAGCGGGAGGGCACCGCCCTCTCGGTGATCGCCTACGGGCTCATGCTGCATCTCTGCCTGGAGGCCGCCCAGCGCCTGGAGCAGGAAGCCGGCCTCTCCGCCGAGGTGGTGGACGTGCGGACGATCGCCCCCCTCGACAAGGAGACCATCCTGGCGTCGGTCCGCAAGACCGGGAAGGCCATGGTGGTCTACGAGGACAACCGGACCTACGGCGCCGGCGCCGAGATCGCCGCCAGCATCGCCGAGGAGGCCATGTTCGACCTTGACGGGCCCCTGGTCAGACTGGGGGGTCCGGACGCGCCGGCTATGGGGTTCGCCGCCGCCCTGGAGCACGCCTTCATGCCCGACACGGACCGGATCTACGAGCGCATGCTGGAGCTGGCCCGGTTCTGAGGGCCGCTTAGGCACGCCCCCAGGCCCGCCGATAAACGGGAAAACGACCTTTCGCCATGGACCAGGGAACGAGGCCGCGTCGCCACCGCTCGAGGGCGCTGCGGGATCTGCTGTTGATCTCGCTGGCCGGCCTCGTCGTGTTCTGGCTCGGCGCGGCCACGGACGCGTTCCAGCGCGCCCATGAGTGGATCTCCTCCCGGTACCCAGGCCAGGACGACGAGATCGTCGCGGCCATCTGGCTCGTCGCGCTCGTGTTCCTGGTGTTCTCGATCATCCGGTGGCGGGACGTCCGCAGGCAGATCAGGGCCCGCAACACCGCGGAGCATCGCTACCGGACCCTGGTCGAGGGGATGCCGGTCGTGACCTACGTCGCGGGGGCCCCGCACGAGCCAACCGCGGCGTTCCGGTACGTCGCACCGGGCATCCGCCAGCTCCTCGGCTACTCCCAGGACGAGTGGATCGCCGACCCGGACATCTGGAAGAAGCGTCTGCACCCCGAGGACCGGGATGCCGTTGCGGCCGAGGCGGACCGGGCCCACGAGACTGTCGGTCCCTTCAGCATGGAGTACCGCATCATGGCCAAGGACGGCCGCATCGTATGGGTCCGCGACGAGGCGGTGGTGGTGGAGCGGGGTCGCAAGGGCCTGTGGAACGTGTGGCAGGGCGTCCTCATGGACATCACCGAGCGCAAGCAGGCCGAGGAGCGGTTCCTCGAGGCCGAGACCCGGTACCGCTCCCTGGTCGAGAGCATCCCGGCCGTCACGTACGTCGACCTCGTGGACGAGCTGTCCACTACCGTCTACGTCAGCCCCCAGATCGAGACCATGCTCGGCTACACGCCGAAGCACTGGCGCGATGACGCGACCCTGTGGATGCGAGCGGTGCACCCGGGCGACCTGGACCGAGTGGTCGAGGCGTCCACACGACACAACCAGACCGGTGAGCCGTTCGACCAGGAGTACCGGATCCGGACCACGGACGACCGGTGGCTGTGGGTCCGCGACCAGGCCACGATCGTGCGAAGCGAGGACGGGCGCTCCCTGTTCTCCCAGGGCGTCATGTTCGACGTCACCGAACGCAAGCTGGCGGAGGAGGCCCTTCGCGAGAGCGAGCAACGCGAGCGCGAGGCGGCCGAACGCATGCGGAACCTGGACGAGATGAAGAACACGTTTCTGGAAGCGGTCTCCCACGAACTGCGGAGTCCCCTGACCTCGATCCTGGGGGTCGCGGTGACCCTCGAGAACCAGGACTTCCCGGAGGCCGAGCGGCGGGACCTTCTGGACCGCCTGGCCGCCAACGCGCGCAAGCTCGATCGTCTCCTGCGGGACCTGCTGGACATCGACCGGCTGAGCCGGGGGATCATGACGCCCCAGTACCACACCGTCGACCTGGGGGATCTCGTCCGGCGCACGGTGGAGAACTTCGACGTGCCGGCCACCCGGAGCGTCGAGTTGGACGAGACGTCCATCACGGTGCAGGCCGACGCGCCGAAGGTCGAGCGGATCGTGGAGAACCTCCTGTCGAACGCGCTCCGTCACACGGCTCAGGACGTGAACGTCTGGGTCCAGGTCCGAAACGAGGACAGCGGCGTTCTGCTGATCGTCGACGACGACGGGGCCGGGGTTCCCCGGCATCTCCAGAAGGCCATCTTCGAGCCGTTCCGCCAGGGACCGACGGCCTCGCCCCACTCACCCGGCACCGGCATCGGCCTGTCGCTTGTCGCGATGTTCGCAGAGCTGCACGGCGGGAAGGCCTGGGTGGAGGAACGCGAGGGCGGCGGCGCCTCGTTCCGGGTCTTCCTGCCCGCGGTACCCCCGTACAGCGACAGCGAGCTCGAGGAGGCCGGGGCCTCGCCACCCCTCGATGCGGCGAGTGCGGGCTAGACTGGCGGGGTGACCGGTCGCGATCACAACCCGCACAAGCGGCGTCTGTACCTCCCGCTCGTCGCAAGCTCCTCCGGCCAGGCGTCCTCAGCGGTGGCGACCCTGGACGACACCCATGTGGCCCGATCGGCGGGGTGCGCCCAGACGGCGATGCCTTCGCCCCGCCGTCCCGACTGGCTGAAGGTCAGCGCCCGGACCGGCCCCAACTACCTGGAGTTGAAGCGCATCATGCGCGACCTGTCCCTGCACACCGTCTGCGAGGAAGCCGGGTGCCCGAACATCTACGAGTGTTGGGAGGACCGGGAAGCGACGTTCCTGATCCTCGGAGACAAGTGCACCAGGCGGTGCGGCTTCTGCGACGTGATGACGGCCAAGCCGGACGCGGTGGATGAGGACGAACCGGCCCGGATCGCTCAAGCCGTCCTGGACATGGGGCTCCGGTACGTCGTGCTGACCGGCGTGGCCCGCGACGACCTGCCCGACGGCGGTGCCCGCATGTGGGCGGCGTGCCTCCGCGCGGTGCGCGAGGCGGTGCCCGGATGTGGGGTAGAGGTGCTCCCCGCCGACTTCAAAGGAGGCGAGCGCGATATCGCCACCGTGATCGAGGCCGAACCGGACGTGTTCGCGCACAACCTGGAGACTGTCAGGCGGCTGCACGGGCGGATCCGCCCGGCCTTCGGCTACGAGCGTTCGCTGGACGTGCTTCGGATGGCCAAGCGCACCCGGCCGGCCCAGGTCACCAAGTCGAACCTCATCCTGGGGATGGGCGAGCGGCCCGAGGAGGTGCCGGAGGCGCTCCGCGACCTGTCCGAGGAGGGCTGCGACATCGTCACCATGGGCCAGTACTTGCAGCCCACAAAGCTCCATCTGCCGGTGGACCGGTGGGTCACCCCCGAGGAGTTCGCCGAGCACAAGCGAACCGGTGAGGCCCTCGGCGTCGCCCACGTCGAGGCCGGACCGCTGGTGCGGAGCTCGTATCACGCCGGAAAGCAGCTCCGCCGGGCCCTCGACGCGAGCGCCGCGAGGAGCTCGTGGAAAGAAGGGGGAGCCAGCCTGTAAGCCGGATCCTGTGCCGGCCCTCGCGGGCCGGCGGCGGCCATCCCTCTGAGCCCCGCTTCCGCGGGACCCCGGGGGCGCTCCCGTACGACGAACGCCCCTCGTGCGGCCTACCCGGGAGCTCGGGCGGGCCACCCTCGAACGCTCCCTGCTTGGCCTTGCTCCGGGTGGGGCTTGCCGAGCCGGGCCGGTCACCCGGCCCGCTGGTGAGCTCTTACCTCACCGTTTCACCCTTACCCCCTCGCGGGGGCGGTCTGCTCTCTGTTGCGCTTTCCGCGGGTCGCCCCGCCTGGGCGTTACCCAGCACCCTGCCCTTTGGAGTCCGGACTTTCCTCGAGCTCTCGCCCGCGGCCGCCCGGCCGACTCCCCACGAACGAGTATAGGACCGGCTACCATGCGGCCGTCCCATGCGACGCCTCGCGTTCTCCGGCTTGCTCCTCCTGGCCGCAACGACCTGTTCGCCCCCGCTGGAGGGCGCTTCCCAGCCCCTGGCCCAGGAGCAGGTCGGAGCGGGCCTGGGCCTGGACGTCGCCTCCGCCCGCCGCACCGCGCTTGACTTCGTGAACGCCTACGCGCACGCCACCGAGGACGACGGTGCCCGCCTGTCCACCCTGGTTGTCGGTCCGAAGCTCACCGCGTGGGTCCACTGGATGACCGTGCAGAACCAGCAGTTCGACGGCACGATCTCCGGGGTCGCCGACGTGCGCTCGGTGTCGTTCGTGGACTCGTTCCTGGTGGAGAACGCCGTGGGGGGGCAGCTGAACCTTGGGGCCTCGGTGACGTTCACCTACGATCCCGCCGATGGTGAAACGTTCGCTCGGACCCGGATCATGGACGGGCCGGTCACCCTCCTCCGGACCGGCACGGCCCAGTGGCGGGTCGTCGATGCGACCCGCGACGGACAGTCCATGGACGACGGCATCCAGCTCTTCCAGGACGTGTCGATGGCCAGCCACGGGGTGACCGTCTCGTTGCATTCGCTGTTCATGTTCACTCCGGCCTGGCAGTTCAACGTCACCGTGGTGAACGGGACCGGCGGCCTGATCCGGTTCGAGCCGAACCGGCTGGGGCTGTACGTCCGGCAACAGGGCGCCCCTCCTCAGCGCACGGAAGGGGTGTACACGCAGGCGCTCGACGTCCTGCCCAGCGGATTCGATGCCGAGGGGCTGGTGGGCTTCCCGCAGCCGGAGCAGGCCAAGGGGCGAATCCTTTCCCTGGCTTACCGTCTAGCCGGCGGGCGGCACGTGGAATTCGACTTCCCTCTGGGGGACGTCGTCACTCAGGTTCCTCCCACAGGCTCGGAGCCCTCCCCGGGGGGGACCAGCTAGCGCCCTCCCCCGACAGCCACTCGTCGACGCCCTGGTTGGCGAGCCGGTCCGCCTCCTTGTTCTGTTCCCTGGGAACGTGCTCGTAGC
>Ga0184637_10000646_pt1 | contig 25484 bp, 20 predicted proteins | sample PLM3_127_b2_FD_133143 | JGI IMG/M metagenome (GOLD analysis project Ga0184637, IMG submission 133143) | Groundwater sediment microbial communities from an aquifer in East River, Colorado, USA - PLM3_127_b2 | ecosystem: Environmental > Terrestrial > Soil > Riparian zone | place: USA: East River... | reverse complement strand
TGGGCGTGGGTCTGGGAGGCATCGGGACCTTCGCTTCCATGCTGCACCTGTTGAACAACGGCATGGCGAAGGGGGTGCTGTTCCTCTCCGCGGCCAATATCCACCGCGCCTTCGCCAGCAAGTCGATCGATCAGGTGCAGGGCGCCATGCGCAGGGTGCCTCTCTCGGGGACGCTCTTCCTGCTCGGATTCTTCGCGATCACCGGCTCGCCGCCCTTCGGGCCCTTCCTGAGCGAGTTCCTGATCGTGAGCCGCGCCTTCGCGGCGGATCGGGTGCTCGTGGCAGGGGGAGTCCTGCTGCTGCTGCTGCTGGTGTTCGTGGGGATGGGCCGGACGGTGCTGGCGATGGTGCAGGGGCTTCCCTCTCCCGAGGCCGAGCGCACCCGCTACCAGGATGGTCTGCTCACGGGACTCCCGGTGGTGCTCTCGATGGCGATCGTCCTGCTGCTCGGGCTTCACATTCCGTCGCCGCTCGAGGCACTGCTGCGGGACGCCGCTGCCTTCGTGGAGAAGCTCCCGTGAGCTGGAATGCAGAAGCAGCGCGCTTCGCGACCAGCGGCAACGGCCGCGCGATCCCGCGCTCCGCCGTCCCGGAGCTATCGCCGGGCGAGCTGCTCGGCGCCATCTCGGAGGCGGCCCGGGCGGGGCTGCGGGTGGCCAGCTTTTTTGGCATGGCGGACCCGGATCCGGAAGCCGTGGGCCTGGTGGTCGTGCTCGCCGACGACCGGCACGCGCGACTGCACCTGGGCCGGACGCGCGTGCAGGGCGCCGCGTTCGAATCGCTGACCCCCGCCTGTCCCCAGGTGCATCTGTTCGAGCGCGAGATCGCGGAGCAGTTCGGTCTGCGCGCGGACGGCCACCCCTGGTTCAAGCCGGTTCGCTACCACCGATCCCAGCGACCCGGCCATCAGGCGTTCGCCGGGGTCGATGGGCAAGCGCCGGTGATCGGAGTGACGGACTTCTACCGCGTGGAGGGCGACGAGATCCACGAGGTGGCGGTCGGCCCCGTCCACGCCGGGATCATCGAGCCCGGGCACTTTCGCTTCCAGTGCCACGGAGAGAACGTCTTCCATCTCGAGATCTCGCTGGGCTATCAGCACCGCGGGGTCGAGAACGCCATGCTCGGCGGGCCAGGTCAGCGCTCGATCCACCATGCCGAGACGCTGGCAGGCGATACCAGCGTCGGACACGCCACGGCGTATTGTCAGGTGGTGGAGGCGCTCGCCAGGTTTCAGGTGACGCCGCGCGCTCAGGTCCTGCGCGGCATCGCGCTCGAGCTCGAACGCCTGGCGAACCACGTCGGTGATCTCGGCGCGCTCGCAAGCGACGTCGCGTTCCAGCCGACGGCTGCCTACTGCGGGCGGCTGCGCGGCGAATTCCTGAACCTGACGGCGACCCTCTGTGGCAGCCGCTTCGGCCGCGGGATGATCCGGCCCGGCGGCGTCGGCTTCGACCTCGACCCGGGGGTCGTCCGCGACCTGCTGGCACGTCTTTTCGAGGCGGAGCGCGACACCACGAACGCGGTGGAGCTGCTCTGGAACTCGCCGTCGGTGATGGCGCGCTTCGAGGAAACCGGGCCGCTCTCCAGCGAACTCGCCGAGAGCCTCGGCCTGGTGGGGCCGGCCGCGCGCGCCTGCGGACTGCCGCGCGACGTGCGCCACGATCATCCGTCCGGGATCTTCCGGTTTGCCCATCTCCCCGTCTCCACCTGGAGCACGGGAGACGTGTTCGCGCGCGCCTACGTGCGCTGGCTCGAGGTGCAGCGGTCGATCGACTTCGTGCGCGAACAGCTCGGGAGCTTGCCTCCGGGAGACGTGCGCAGCTCGCTGGGAGCGCTCGCGCCGGACCAGATCGCGGTGGCGCTGGCGGAGGGCTGGCGTGGCGAGCTCTGTCACGCCGCCCTGACGGATGGGGCCGGGCGCTTCGAGCGCTACAAGATCGTGGACCCTTCCTTCCACAACTGGACCGGCCTGGCGCTCGCGCTCCGGGGTCAGCAGATCTCCGACTTTCCTCTGTGCAACAAGAGCTTCAACCTGTCTTATTGCGGACACGACCTGTGACGCGCGATCCGCAACCGCAAGGAATTCTCGCATGATCGACTTGATCCGCGCTCGGCTCCAGCAGGGGTATCGGACCATGGCCTATCCGGATGGCCCGCCCCCCGCGCTGCCGGAGCGCTTCCGCGGCCGCCCGACCATCGACGCTTCGAAGTGTCCGGACGGCTGCGCGCGCTGCGCGGAGGCCTGCCCGACCCGGGCCATCGATCTCAGCGACGGGCCCCGCATCGATCTCGGCCGCTGCATCTTCTGCACGGATTGCGTGAACGCCTGTCCGGAGGCTGCGCTCGCCTACAGCGGAGATCATCGGCTGGCGGTCCGAGAGCGCGCGGACCTGCTGGCTGCGCCGGATCGCGAGCTCGAGCTCGCCGCAGCCTTGCAAGGCAGGCTGCGCCAGCTCTTCGGCCGGTCCTTGAAGCTGCGCCAGGTGAGCGCCGGCGGCTGCAATGCCTGCGAGCTCGACGTGAACGTGCTGAACACGGTGGGCTGGGACCTGAGCCGCTTCGGGATCCAGTTCGTGGCGTCGCCTCGCCACGCCGACGGCCTGCTGATCACCGGCGCGATCTCGCAGAACATGCGGCTGGCGCTGCGCAAGACGTATGACGCGGTTCCGGAGCCAAAACTCGTGATCGCGGTCGGCGCCTGCGCCATTTCGGGCGGCCCCTATCTCGACCACCCGGAGGTGGCAAACGGCGTCGAGGGCGAGCTTCCGATCGACCTCTACATTCCCGGCTGTCCTCCCCATCCCCTCACCATCCTCGACGGGCTGCTGCGCCTGCTCGGACGGCTCGCGCCGTAAAGATCGTGAAGATCGGAAGTGCCAGGATCGAGGGGGAGTGCGAGGAGCGGTTCGCGCCGGTGCGCGACGTCTTTGCCAGGAGCTTCGAGACCGGCGAGATCGGCGCCGCGCTCGCGGTGACGATCGCGGGAAGACCGGTCGTCGATCTCTGGGGCGGGCATCGCGACGCGGCGCGCACGCAGCCCTGGACGCGCGACACGCTGGTCAACGTCTACTCGACCAGCAAGGGCATCACGGCGATCTGCGCGAATCGGCTGGTTGAGCAAGGACGGCTCGATCTCGACGCCCCCGTCGCCTACTACTGGCCAGAGTTCGCGGCCGAAGACAAGGGCCGGATTCCAGTGCGCTGGCTGCTGTGCCACAAGTCCGGCGTGGCGGCGCTGCGCGAGGACGTCCCCCTGCACGCGCGCTTCGATTGGAGTTACTGGATCCAGGCGCTGGCGGCCGAGCGGCCCTGGTGGGAGCCGGGCACGCAGCACGGCTACCACGCGCTCAGCTACGGCCATCTCGTCGGTGAGATCGTGCGGCGCGTCGACGGACGCTCGCTCGGCAACTACTTCCGCGAGGAGCTCGCCGAGCCGCTCGGGCTCGACTTCCACATCGGCCTGGCCGCCGAGCACGACGCGCGCGTGGCCGAGATCGTCCCCGCCCCAGCGTCTCCCCCGGGTGCTCCCAATCCGTTCGCCGCCGCGCGCAAGAACCCGCATTCCCTGGTCGGGCGCGTGTTCGGCAACCCCACGTTCGAGACGAGGGATGTGAACTCGCGCGCCTGGCGCGAGGCCGAGCTTCCCGCGGTGAACGGTCACGGCACCGCGCGCGACCTCGCGCGCGTCTACGGCGCGCTGGCGACGGACGGCGTGCTGGACGGCGAGCGCGTGCTCTCCCCCGAGCAGATCGCCCGCGCGAATACGGAACAGGCCCGGGGGATCGATGCGGTGCTCACGCCTTTGCACTCGCGCTTCGGGCTCGGCTTCATGCTGACCCAGCCGATGATCCCGTTCGGCCCCAACCCGCGCAGCTTCGGGCACCCAGGCGCCGGGGGCTCGATCGCGTTCGCGGATCCCGACGCGCAGCTTGGCTTCGCCTACACCATGAACCAGTTGCAGACGGGCCTGGGCGGCGACGCGCGCGGCTTCGCGCTGATCGGCGCGCTCTACACCGCCCTGAGGGCTACCCCATGAAGAACGAGTTCAACTTGTTTCCGTCGGGATCCCGGAAGTAGCCGGCGTAGAAGCCGTCTCCGCGGGGACCCGGCGCGCCTTCGTCCTTGGCCCCCAGCTCGAGCGCCTTGCGGTGGATCGCGTCGACCTGCGGCTTGCCGCTCGCGGCCAGCGCGACCATCACGCCGTTGCCCACCGTGGCGGGCTTCTTGTCGTAGGGCTTGATCACGCACAGCATCGGCCCGTCGGGCGCCGATGCCCAGGCGATGAGGCTGTCCGTCTCCATGGCGCGCTTGGCGCCGAGCTCCGCAAGCAGGGCATCGTAGAAGCGCGCGGCTCGCGCGATGTCGTTGGTTCCGAGCGTGACGTACCCGATCATCGTCGTCCTCCTCGTGCAGCAGGGGCGCTGCCCGTCGGAGGCCGAGCTTAGCGCCTGGGGCCGGAAGCGCGGGTCCTCGGTCCCTGGGGTGGCCGCCGCGGGCGGATTGACGCCGACGGACTGGGGGACGCCTGCGATTCGAGCTGACAGGCGTGGCGGTCTCTCCTTCTGGTGTCGGCGTGCCGATACCGGGCGATGGCTTGGGTCCACGCGCCCGGTACGGGCCTCCTGGCAGGCGCCTGCTTCCTGATTGGGATCGACTCACCATCCGCCATGCTCGAAAGTGATGTGTCGGAGTGTCGGTGCACCGGATGGCGCTCAACTCCCGGTGTCGGAATGTCGAAATCGTGCAGTCAGCAAATCGTCGGGAGGCCCCACATGCTCCGCAGCTTCCTCGCCTCGCTCGTCGTTACTCTATTCGGCGTTCCCACCATCGGCTGGGCTGCGGACTCCAACGCCAATCGGTATTGCGGGGACGACTACTACTTCACATTCACCGCCCCTCGGGGGTGGGCCGATGATGCGAATTCAGAAAGCGCGTCGGCGGAGCTGGCCTTCGCTCCCGTGGACGAGAACGCGGAAAACGAGGGCGTCTCCATCTCGGTTTCTCTTCGACGGGCGGGTTTCAAGGACGGTTTCGATCTCGACTCTCAAATTGAACGGGCGGTCGCCGAGCTGACGATGCGAAAGGCTCCCACGGCGGTCCGAGATGGCAGCATCCGACATCCGAGCCTACCCAGCCGCTCCGCAGTTCTCGAATTCCCTGACCTGCACGTCTACTACGTCTTGATGGACGCGCAGAGCGGCCGTGGCTATGTCGTGGCCGCAGTGCTCGCCAGGGTCGGCGGAAGGTTCTCTGCGGGTCAGCTCGCCCTCTTCGAGAGTTCGCTGGCTTCGCTTCATTACGACGCGGGCAGGGTTTGCAAGCCGGGGCCCGACGACGAACCCGTCGAGACGGTCGTGAGCCCTCCGGCCGTCCGGGACACCAGCGGAGCTGCGACGAAACCGGAGCTGACCAAGGGGCAGCGTGCCATGCACCGTGCATTGATGGGTTGTAGCCTGCTCAGCCAGCTCTTCGTGCCCGTCGTATGCATGCCCGGACGGCTCGCGGGGACGCCCGCCCTACTTGCGGAATTCCAGAAGAACGACTCGCGCTCCGCAGAAACGATCTTGGAGACTTTTCGTGACCGCGTCGCCGCCACGTACTGCTGGGCCGCCCAGAGTCACGAACTCCCACGCCTGGCGTTCGGCACTCACGAGAAGAAGCCGACCAGCGCCAACGCCAGGCCGATTCGCGAGTACTCCTGCCAGACCCGCGACTTCATCAAATCGTATCCGCCGGAGCAGTTCGACTATGATCGAAGCGCCTTCGAAGGACTCTGAGGGTCGAGATCAGCTTGACAGCGCGCCGGAGCGAAGGTGGTGCTCGATCCCGGCCCGGGTGACACCGGAGCTGCCGGAGGGGTAGACTCGCGCTCGTCGAGCCAGGAGGCCGAATGGCCCATTACGCGTGCATCGTCCAGGCCGGCCAGACGGCAGAGCGCGAGCAGGCGCGGCTCTCGGAGGGACTGAGGCTGCTGGCACGGGATGCGTTCGGAGACGCGCCGGAACGAGTGGAGATCCAGTGGATCTCGGTCCCGGAGGGGTTCGGATTCACGGCCGGGGAGCCGAGCCGGTCGTCGCTGGTGGTCCGCTCGGTGCCCGTGGGCTTCGCGGACGCGCAGCGCGAGCGCTTCATGTCGAAGGTCACCAGCCTCTGGCAGGACGTCACCGGGTGCACGCCGGACGAGATCGTCGTGACGGCCCTGGACGGCCCCTTGCCGCCGCTCTAGCCGCAGAGAGAGAGAGAGAGGAACCCGCATGCCCCTCTATCGCTGCAGCGTGTCGCCGGGTCTCACGTCCTACGAGCAGAGATCCCGGATCGCCAAGGAAGTGACCAGGATCCACTGCGAGATCACCGACGCGCTTCCGATCTTCGTGCACACGTTCTTCGGCGAGGATCGGGAGGGCAAGCTTCCGCCGGGAAAGCGAGCCTTCCTGCTCGGGAGCATCCGAGCCGGGAGGTCGCAGGAGCAGAAGCAGCGTCTGAGCTCGGAGATGACGAACGCGCTGGCGGACGTTCTTGGCATCTCGCCGGGCGAAGTCGCCGTCGTCACGGTCGACGTGCCCGCGCGCTGGGTGATGGAGGGCGGCGACATCCTGCCCGAGCCCGGCGACGAGGCCGCCTGGCTGGAAAGACACGGCTAGTCCGCCTCCTCGATCTCGGCACGAGTGAAGCCGAAACGTGCCAGTACCTGCGCGCCGTGCCGCTCCTCGGGCAGGGCGGGGAGCGGAAGCCGGACGGGCGAGCGCACGAGCTTCTCGCCGCGCTCGCTGCCCGCGCGCGTGGCGCGCTCCATCAGGACGGATTCCGCGACTTCCTGCGTCGAGAGCACGGGGCTCGCGCAGGCGTCGGCGGCGCCGAGCGCTGCCATCGCCTGGTCGCGGGTTCGCCCGGCGAAGAACCGGCGGAAGGCAGCCCACGCCTGCTCGCGCTCCTCGCCCTCGGCGAGCTGGCGCGCCGCCAGCTCCGGATGTCCGATGGCGCGGCACAGCGCGGCATGGAAGTCCGGCTCGACGGCGCCCACCGCCACGGCGCCGCCGTCCGCCGTCTCGTGCACCGCATACCACGGGTGCCGGCCCGTGAGGTGGCTGTCGCCCGGCCCGCGCGCCGAGCCGGAGCGCCAGAAGCTCTCGAGCTCCGTCGCCATCAGGAACAGGGGACCATCGACGATCGCGAGGTCGAGCCGCTGGCCGCGCCCGCTGCGCCCAGCAACCTGGAGCGCGGCCACCAGGTTGAGCGCGGCGGCAAGGCCGGCGAGGCCGTCCGCGAAGGTGGTTCCCGGGAGCCCCGCCGGGTTCGCAAGACCGAGCACGCCGGTCTCCGCCAGGTAGTTGACGTCGTGGCCGACGCGCTGGCTGGCGGGGCCCTCCTGCCCGTAGCCCGACAGCGATGCGTAGACGAGGGCCTCGTGATCCCGGCACAAGTGTGCGTAGTCGATGCCAAGCCGCGCCGCGACGCCAGGACGGAAGCCCTCGACGACGGCGGCCGCCGCTCGCGCCAGCCTTTGGAAGGCTTTGCTTCCGGCGTCCGATTTGAGATCGAGCGCGACGGAGTGGGTTCCCGCCGTGAGCGAGCGGGTGGGAAAGCCCGTCGCGAGGCCGGCGTACTTCGCCTCGCCGCCGCGCGCCAGGCGCTCGACCCGCACCACCTCGGCCCCGAGGTCGCGCAGCAGCGCCAGGCAATACAGACCCGGCAGCGTGTGGCCCACGGAGAGGACGACCGTGCCCGCGAGCGGCGCATCCGGTCCGCTCAAGCCGGGTCCTTGCGATACAGCGTCACGACCGCGGCGCCGCCGAGGCCGAGGTTGTGCTGGAGGGCCACCCGCGCGCCCTCGACCTGGCGCTTGCCCGCCTCGCCGCGCAGCTGCCAGGTGAGCTCGGCGCACTGCGCCAGCCCGGTCGCGCCGATCGGATGGCCCTTCGAGATCAGTCCCCCGCTCGGGTTCACGACCCAGCGGCCGCCGTAGCTGGTGGCCCCCGAGTCGATCAGCTCGCCGCCCTTGCCGGGCGCGCAGAGATCGAGCCCTTCGTACGTGATCAGCTCGTTGGTCGAGAAGCAGTCGTGCAGCTCGATCACGTCCACGTCCTCGGGCCCGAGCCCGGATTGCTGGTAGACCCGCCGCGCGGCGGTGCGCGTGAGATCCGCGCCGATCATCTCGATGTCCCCGGCCTGGAACGTGCTGGGCAGATCCGTCGCCATCGCCTGCGCCGCGATCTCGACCGCGCGCGAGGCGAGGCCGTGCTCGCGCACGAAACGCTCGCTCGCCACCACCGCCGCCGCCGCGCCGTTCGAGGTCGGGCAGCACTGGAGCAGCGTGAGCGGCGGATACAGCGCGGGAGAGGCCATCACCTCCTCCAGGCTGAACTCCTTCTGGAACTGCGCGCGCGGGTTGTGGACCGAGTGCTTGTGGTTCTTGACCGCGATCCGTGCGAAGGACTCGGGGCGCGTCCCGTAGCGCTCCATGTGCTCGCGGCCGGCGTTGCCGAACATCTGGGCGGTGATCAGCGCGTCGCTCTTCGCGTGGCGCCCGGCCATGCTCGCGAGGTGCCGATCGAGCGGGTAGGCGCGGTCGGAGTACGTCGCTACCCGCCCCATCTTCTCGAAGCCCAGCGCCAGCGCGCAGTCCGCCATCCCCGCGGCGACGGCGCTGCGCGCGACCATCAGGGCCGTGGAGCCCGTCGCGCAGGCATTGTTCACGTTGATCACGGGCACGCCCGTGTGCCCCAGCTCGTAGACGGCACGCTGACCGGCCGTGGTGTCTCCGAAGCAGTACCCGACGGCCACGTGCTCGATCCGCTCGTACGGAAGGCCGGCGTCCGCGAGCGCTTGGCTCCCGGCCTCGCGCGCCATCTCGGGGTAGTCCCAGTCGGGCCGGGCCGATGGCTTCACGAAGTCGGTCATCCCGACACCGACGACGAAGACGCGTTCAGCCATGTTCCGATCCCTGCGCCGGGCCTGCTCGAACCCTGGCGCGGATCGTATCACGCGCGCGTCCTGTTCATGAAGGGCCGCGGGAGCGAAGAAACGCCAGATACTTGAGGAGCTCTTCTTCCTCCTCGGCGGTGAGGTCGTCGATCGCGAACGCCGCCAACCTTCGGCGGCGCCCGCCTCCCTTGCCCTGGGAGGGCAGCAGGTATCCGGCCTTCTCCATCAATGTCTCGTAAGGCACGGCGTAGACGTCCGCCAGGCCGTGAAGCACGTTGGGCGACGGCTTCCGGATTCGTCCGTTCTCCAGCTGGCTCAAGTAGGCGTTCGAGACGGCCTTGCCCGTGGCCTCTTCGACCTCTCGGAGTGAAAGCCCCTTGGCCATGCGCAAATCGGCCAGCAGGGCGCCGAGCTGGTTGGGTCGCCGTACCGACTTGGAGCGCTCGCGTCCAGCTCGCCTGGGGCCATCTCGCATGCGCCCCAGTATCGGCCGGCTTGCTTGATCGATCAAGCGTTTCATGTGAGTGCTATACTTGCTTGGCAAATGCACTATTTTTAGCAGCTGGCGCGAGGAGTCCAACGGACATGTGGAAACGCTTGCGGGACGGGTTGCGGCGCCTCTGGCGACCGTCGCAGGGAGGATTCGACCCGCGCCGGACGGCCCGGGCGCGCGCTCGTTTCTGGGCCGAGGTGCGTGAGGGACAGCGTGAAGCCGAAGAGCGCCTCCGTCCCTCGACCGCTGATCCTTCTGCGTGAGCTGGTCAGTTCGCGCCGATCTTCGCGAGGAGATGCGCCCGTCGTCTCTCGTAGAGCGGCCGGTTCCACTGCTCACCGTCGATCTCGAGCGCTGCGAGGGCCTCGGCGGGATGCAGGTCGTCGTAGACGGCCAGCGCCGACGTCGCATCGGCGAATCGCTTCGAACGGAACTCCGACCCGGCGTGGGACGAGCGGTTCTTGCCCAGGTCGTATCGAGCAAGCGCGACGAGGCGCGAGAAATGTTTTCGATTCCGGTCGGGCATGGACGAGCCGCCGTTTATGGGTTCGAGGGATACCGGGATGTGTTGGGCTTGTTGATCATACCTGACTCGGCGCCCTCCCGCTCGCGCATCCGAGGCGGCGAGCGACGCACTAGCTGCTGATGTCGTCCTCGTCGACGGTCATTTCCACCTGCAAGTAGCGGGGATTCGCAGCGAGGAACTCTCTGGCCCCGGCCTTGCCGGCATCCTCTGGATTGCGTCCGTGTCGCATGACATTGATCCGAGGAACAGAAGTTCTCTTGCGTAATCCGGCTTCGCATCGGCCGGTGCGATCGCAAATGAAGGTCCAAGACATGGCGCCAGTGTACCACTCTTCCGTGCGTTCCCTGCATCGGCGCTCGCGAGAGGACCGGTGAGGGTGTCCGTCCTGCGATCGCTCTGGGACCCGTCGCTGTCTCCTCGTCGGGACAGCGAAGATCCGATTCGGGCGGAGGTATTCAGCGTCGAGCGCCTCGAACAGCATGCGGAGAGCCTCGCGGCTGCCCAGCGCGTGACGACCAGGCCGACTCGCGGTCGGCCGGTGGCAAGACGGCTCCGGGACAATGGTCGGGTGCTGCTGGGCGCGTATCGCGCCATCGCCGCGGCGATCCGCGACGATCGAGCCATCACCCCGGCCGCCGAATGGCTGGTCGACAACTTCCACGTCGTGGAAGATCAGATCCGCGAGATCCGCGACGATCTCCCGCGCGGCTTCTACCGGCAGCTGCCCAAGCTCTCGGAAGGCCACCTCGAGGGCTTTCCCCGCGTCCTGGGACTGGCATGGGCGTACGTCGCGCACACCGACAGCCGCTTCGACCCGCAGACGCTCTGCCGGTTCGTGCGCGCCTACCAGCGCGTGCAGCCCCTCACGATCGGCGAGCTCTGGGCCGTGGCGATCACGCTGCGGATCGTGCTCGTGGAGAACATGCGGCGCGCTGCCGCGATCATCGTCAGCAGCCGAGCAGCGCGCGGGGAGGCCGATGCCCTGGCCGACCGCTTGATGGATGCCGGCGACCAGGAGGGGGGACTCGCGGGCAAGGCCCTGCGACGCCTCGAGCAGGGATCCCTGTCGCGGGAGTTCGCGGTGCAGCTGGTCCAGCGGCTGCGCGATCACGATCCGAGTGTGACGCCCGCCGTCCAGTGGCTGGACGCGCGCCTGGCCGCCCAGGGGACGAGCGCCGACGAGCTGGTCCGACAAGAACATCAGCGGCAGGGTGCGATGAACGTGACGGTCCGAAACGCGATCACCAGCATGCGCCTGATGTCGGCCGTCGATTGGGCGGAGTTCTTCGAAAGCGTCAGTCTCGTCGATGCGACGCTTCGGGCCGACAGCGACTTCGCGGACATGGATTTTCCGACGCGGGACCGCTATCGCCACGCCATCGAGGAGCTCGCGCGAGGCTCGAAGCACTCGGAGCTCGAGGTGGCTCGGAGTGTGATCCGGGCGACGCAGCGCGAGCAAGGCCTGGCGCGCGACGACGGCGAGAAGAACGTGCGCCGCGAGCAGGATCCTGGCTACTTCCTGATCTCGAGCGGACGCCGAGATCTCGAGAGGGAGCTGGGATTCCGCGTTCGGGTGAGCCGCTGGCCCTTCCGCGCCGCCGCGCGCGCGGGCCTGCCCGGCTATCTCGGGACGATCGCGATCCTCACCGCGTTGATCCTGGCTCTACCGCTCGTCGCGATGGCCCGATCCGGCGTCGGCGAAGCGACGCTCTTCCTGCTCGCGTTGCTGGCTCTCGCCCCCGCGTCGGACGTGGCCCTGGCGCTCGTGAACCGTTTCGTCACGACCCGGGTCGGCCCGCGGGCGTTGCCGTGCCTGGAGCTTCGTGAGGGAGTGCCCTCGAGTCTGCGCACGATGCTCGTCGTGCCTACCCTCTTGACGACGCGAGCGGAGATCGAGGAGCAGATCGAGCGGCTCGAAGTTCACGCGCTGGCCAGCCCCGACGACGATCTCCGCTTCGCCCTGCTCTCGGACTGGACGGACTCCGACACCGAGTGTGCGGATGGAGACGAGGAACTCCTTGCCGCGGCCACCGCGGCGATCACGCGGGTGAATCGACGCCATGGACCCGCGCCGGATGGCGACCGATTCCTCCTGCTCCATCGCCGGCGGATCTGGAACCAGGGACAGGGAAAGTGGATCGGCTGGGAACGCAAGCGGGGGAAGCTCCACGAGCTGAATCGACTGCTTCGCGGCGCGAGCGATACGACGTTCATGGAAATCGGCGGTCTTCCGCCCGTCGTGCCCACTGGCGTCCGCTACGTGATCACGCTCGACGGCGATACCCGACTTCCCCGCGGAGCTGCGAGACGGCTGGTCGGGAAGATGGCCCACCCGCTCAACCGTCCGAGGCTGGATGGCCGCAGTGGCCGCGTGGTCGAGGGTCACGCGGTGCTTCAGCCGCGGGTCACACCGTCGCTCCCGACCGGTCGCGAGGGATCGCTCTTCCAGCGCGTCTTCTCGGGTCGAGGTGGGATGGACCCCTACGCGTTCGCCGTCTCCGACGTGTACCAGGATCTCTTCGGGGAAGGCTCCTACAGCGGAAAGGGAAGCTACGACGTGGATGCCTTCGCGACCGCGCTCGAGGGGCGGATCCCCGACAACACCCTCTTGAGTCACGACCTTCTCGAGGGGATCTTCACTCGGGCCGGACTGGTCTCGGACATCGAGGTCGTCGAGGATTACCCCTCACGCTACGACGTCGCCGCGGCAAGGCAGCATCGCTGGGCGCGCGGCGACTGGCAGCTGCTTCCCTGGATTCTCGGCTCTGGGCCCGGTTCGGACCGCCAGCCCGGCCGCGCCGCGATCCCGATGATCGGCCGCTGGAAGATGCTCGACAATCTGCGCCGGACGCTGCTCGCGCCTTCTGCATGGCTGGCGCTCGTAACTGGATTGACGCTGCCTCTCGCTGCGGCCGTCCCGTGGAGCGGGTTCATTCTCGCAACCATCGCGATCCCCACACTGTTGCCATTTCTCGCCGGGATCGTGCCGCGACGCTTCGGGATCTCGAAGCGGAGCCACCTGCGCGCAGTCGGCGCGGATCTCGGGCTCGCGCTCTCGCAGATCGGGCTCGGTGTCACGCTCCTCGCGCACCAGGCTTGGCTCATGACGGACGCCATCGCGCGGACGCTGTTCCGTCTCGCCGTGACCCGGCGGCGGATGCTCGAGTGGGTGACCGCCGCGCAGGCGACCCTGGGCCCGCGGCTCGATCTTCGCGGGTTCTACCGGCGGATGGCCGGCGGCGTCGCGCTGGCCGCCGCGGCGGCGACCCTCGTCGCGTGCACAGGCCAGGCGTCTTTGGGAATCGCCCTTCCGTTCGCGGTGCTGTGGATGCTGTCACCCGCGATCGCACGCTGGGCGAGCCTCCCGCCGCCCGTGGCGGGCCGCAAGCCGGTCTCCGCCGCGGACGCCGACGTGCTGCGATCAATCGCGCGTCGCACCTGGCGATTCTTCGAGACCTTCGTCACCCCGGCGGATCACATGCTTCCTCCGGACAACTTTCAAGAGGACCCGAAGCCGGTGGTGGCCCATCGGACGTCCCCCACGAACCTCGGGCTCTACCTTCTGTCGGTGGTCGCCGCCCGCGATTTCGGGTGGCTGGGGCTGCTCGAGACCATCGAAAGACTCGACGCGACGCTCACCAGCATGAACGCGCTCGAGCGCTGCCGGGGCCACTTCTACAACTGGTACGCCACGCAGGACCTGCGCCCGCTGGAACCAAAGTACGTCTCGTCGGTGGATAGCGGAAATCTCGCGGGGCACCTGATCGCTCTCGAGAACGCATGTCGCGAAATGACCGGGCGACCCGTCGTCAGTCCGGAGTGGCTTGCCGGGATCAGAGACACACTCGCGCTCACCCGCGAGTCACTCCGGGCGCTCGCCGATGACCGGCGAACGCAAACGGTGACCTGGAAGCAGCTCGGCGAGGCGCTCGAGGCTCTCGCCGCTTCGCTCTCACCGGCTCCCGAGACACCGGCGGGGGTAGCAGGCCGGCTGGCGGAGATGATCCTGCATGCGGACACGGTCATCGACATCGCGCGAACGCTGACCGTAGAGCGAGGCGATGGCGACGCCGCCGAAGTACTGACCTGGGCGGAGGCGCTCGGCGCATCCATCCGGGCCCACGAGCGCGACGCCCTTTTGTTGCTGCCTTTCGCGCCCCTGCTCGCGGACGAGGTCCTGATCCGGCCCCTTTTCGACTCGATCCCGAGCCTGGCCGACCTGCCGGACCGCTGCGAGACGGCTCTCGGCATCCTGGCGGGCCAGCGGACGGAGCGCGCGGCCCTCCTAGTCGACGCCCTCGAGCGCTCGGCGGCCGCCGCCCGCTCGCTCGAGCGACGTCTGATTACGCTTGCCGATCGGGCAAGCAGCATGTTCCGGGTGATGGAGTTCGGGTTCCTGTTCGACACCGGGCGACAGCTGCTCTCGATCGGGTACCGAGTGGCCGACGGCGAGCTCGATCCCAGCTGTTACGACCTGCTCGCTTCGGAAGCGCGTCTCGCGAGCTTCGTCGCGATCGCGAAGGGAGATGTCCCGGTGCGGCATTGGTTCCGCCTCGGGCGCGCGTTGACGCCGGTCGACCACGGCTCGGCGCTGATCTCGTGGTCCGGATCGATGTTCGAGTACCTGATGCCGTCGCTGGTGATGCGCGCGCCGGCCGGGAGCCTGCTCGAGCAGACGAGCCGCTTCATCGTTCGCCGCCAGATCAAGTACGCCGCCAAGCTGGGTGTGCCCTGGGGCGTTTCGGAATCAGCCTACAATGCGCGTGACATCGAGCTCACCTATCAGTACTCGACCTTCGGCGTTCCCGGCCTGGGTCTGAAGCGCGGTCTCAGCGAAGACGCCGTCGTCGCTCCCTACGCCACGGCGCTGGCGGCGATGGTGGATCCGCAGGCCGGGGTGCAGAATTTTTCCCGTCTGGCCGCAGCCGGCGGCCGGGGCCAGTACGGCTGGTACGAAGCCCTGGACTACACGCCGTCGCGTCTCCCCGAAGGCGAGCCGGTCGCGATCGTCCGTACCTACATGGCGCACCACCAGGGGATGACCCTGGTCTCGATCGTGAACACTCTCCAGGACGGAAGGATGCGCGCGCGCTTCCACGCCGACCCGATCGTCCAGGCAACCGAGCTATTGCTGCAAGAGCGAACGCCGCGGGACGTCGCCGTCGCCCGCCCTCGGGCCGAGGAGGTGAATGCCGCCTCCAACGTGCGCGAGCTGGTTCCGACCATGCTGCGCCGATTTCATTCCCCGCACGACCCGACGCCCCGGACGCACCTTCTCTCCAACGGCAGGTACGCCGTGATGCTCACCGCCGCTGGATCCGGATACAGTCGCTGGGGCGACCTCGCCGTCACGCGTTGGCGGGAAGACGTCACCTGCGACTCCTGGGGCACCTACATCTTCCTGCGCGACGTGGGCAGCGGCGAGGTCTGGTCGGCGGGATACCAGCCGAGTGGAGCGGAGCCCGACAGCTACGAGGTGGCGTTCTCCGAGGACCGCGCGGAGATCGTCCGCCGCGACGGGTCGCTCACGACGACGATCGCGGTGGCCGTCTCTCCCGAGGACGATGCCGAGGTTCGCCGCGTGTCGCTTTCGAACCTCGGAACCCGCACGAGGGAGATCGAGCTGACCTCCTACGCCGAGCTCGTGCTGGTGCCTCCCATGGCGGACGCGGTACATCCGGCCTTCTCCAAGCTGTTCGTCCAGACCGAATTCGTGGCCGACGTCGGCGCTCTGTTGGCCACGCGGCGGAGGCGGTCGCCCGGCGAGCAAGAAATCTGGGCGGCGCACCTCGCCGTCGTCGAGGGCGAGAGCGTCGGCGATCTGGAGTTCGAGACCGACCGCGCGCGCTTCCTCGGTCGCGGGCGCAGCATCCGGACGCCCATCTCGGTGATCGACGGGCGGCCTCTCTCGGGAACCGTCGGCGCCGTGCTGGATCCGATCTTCAGTCTTCGCCGCTGCGTACGGGTTTCGCCGGGCGCCACGGTCCGCGTCGCGTTCTGGACGCTGGTCGCGCCGTCCCGTGACGAGGCGCTCGACCTGGTCGACAAGCACCATGACTCGGCCGCATACGAGCGCGCGGTCACCCTGGCGTGGACCCAGGCGCAGGTGCAGCTCCGCCATCTCGGTGTCGGGCCGGACGAAGCGCAGCTCTTCCAACGCCTCGCGAATCGCGTCCTCTACTCCGACCCGACGCTGCGCCCCGCTTCCGAAGTGCTCAGTCAATGCCGGGGCGGGCCGGCGACGTTGTGGGCGCACGGGATCTCGGGCGACCTGCCCATCGTCCTGGTTCGGATCGACGACGTCGAGGATCTGGAGATCGTCCGTCAGCTCCTGCGCGCCCACGAATACTGGCGGATGAAGCAACTGGCCGTCGATCTCGTGATCTTGAACGAAAGGCATGTGTCCTACGCGCAGGATCTCCAAGCCTCCCTCCAGGCACTGGTACGGGCGAGCCCATCGCCGGCGCACGCGGTCGGAGAAGGCGCGCGCGGAGCGCTCTTCGTCCTGCGGAGCGACCTGGTCTCGGCCCCCGCGCGTGCCGTGCTACGGACCGCGGCGCGAGCGGTGTTGCTCAGCCGCCGCGGGAGCCTGGCCGAGCAGGTCAAGCGGCCGGAGGAATCCGAACCCGCCCGCGCGCCGAGTTCCGGGCACTCGCCGGAAGGCGGGACACCGGAGACGCCTCTGCCGCGACCGGCGCTCGAGTTCTTCAACGGCCTCGGCGGTTTCGCGTCAACAGGCCGGGAGTACGTGACGATCCTCGGCGAAGGGCAGTGGACGCCGGCGCCCTGGATCAACGTGATCGCCAATCCCTCGTTCGGCTTCCAGGTGTCGGCCGAGGGCGGGGGCTACACGTGGTCGGGCAACAGCCGCGAGAATCAGCTCACGCCCTGGTCGAACGATCCCGTCGGCGACCGGCCGGGCGAGGTGTTCTACGTCCGCGACGAGGACTCGGGAGATCTCTGGGGGCCGACGGCCCTTCCGATCCGGGAGGCGACCGGGCAGTACGTCGCCCGACACGGCCAGGGCTACAGCCGTTTCGAGCACACGTCGCATGGGATCTCGCTCGAGCTTCTGCAGTACGTCGCGCCGGGCGACCCGATCAAGATCTCTCGACTTGCCATCCAGAATCGATCCGCGCGCTCTCGACGTCTCTCGGTCACCGCGTACGTGGAGTGGGTGCTCGCCGCCGCCCGGGACGGCGCCGCACCCTTCATCGTGACCGAGATCGATGCGGAGACGGAAGCGATGTTCGCACGCAACCCGTGGAGCAACGCGTTCGGAGACCGTGTGGCCTTCGTGGACCTCTCCGGGCGACAACTCGCGTGGACGGGCGACCGGACCGAGTTCCTCGGCCGCAACGGCGCTCTCGATCACCCGGCCGCGCTCGCGGATGACGCGGCGCTTTCGAATCGGGTCGGCGCCGGCCTCGATCCCTGCGGCGCCCTGCAAGCGCGGCTCGAGCTCAAGCCCAACGAGCGATCCGAGATCGTCTGCTTCCTCGGGCAGGCGGCCACGACCGCGGAGGCGCGTTCCTTGATCGCGCGCTACCGGACCGCCGATCTCGACGGGGTCTTCCGCGCGGTGGCAACGGGCTGGGACGACGTCCTCGACACGGTTCAGGTGACGACGCCCGATCGGTCCATGGACGTCCTGATGAACCGCTGGCTGCTCTACCAGACGCTCGTCTGCCGGGTGTGGGCGCGGTCGGCCTTCTACCAGGCGAGCGGCGCCTACGGCTTCCGCGACCAGCTCCAGGATGGGATGGCGCTCACGGTGTCGCAGCCGGCGCTGACGCGGGAGCATCTGCTGCGAGCCGCCGCGCGGCAGTTCGCCCCGGGCGACGTTCAGCACTGGTGGCTGCCGGCGTCGGGCCAGGGGGTTCGCACCCGAATCTCCGACGATGCCGTCTGGTTGCCGTACGCCACGTTCAACTATGTCGAGGTCACAGGCGATCTCGGGATCCTCGACGAGAGCGTTCCCTTTCTCGAGGGGCCTGCTCTCCGCAGCGGCCAGCACGACGCGTACTTCGAGCCCACGGTGTCGGGCGAGCACGCGACACTGTTCGAGCACTGCGCTCGGGCGCTCGACCGGAGTCTCTCCGTGGGGAGCCACGGTCTGCCGCTCTTCGGCGCGGGAGACTGGAACGACGGCATGAACCGCGTCGGCGCCGAAGGGAAGGGGGAGAGCGTCTGGCTGGGCTGGTTTCTTCACGCGACGCTCGCTGCCTTCGCTCCGCTGGCAGAGAGTCGGGGCGAGCCGGCGCGCGCCACGGCCTGGAGGCAGCATGCCGACGGCCTGCGGCAATCGCTGGAGCGAGACGGCTGGGACGGCGATTGGTATCGACGGGGCTACTTCGACGACGGAACGCCGCTCGGCTCGGCTTCGAGCGACGAATGCCGGATCGATTCGATCGCGCAGTCGTGGGGCGTGATTTCCGGGGCCGCCGATCCGGCGCGCCGTGCGAGCGCGATGGCGGCGGTGGACGAGCATCTCGTTCGCCGGGAGGACGGATTGGTCCCCCTCTTCACCCCGCCATTCGATCGGACATCACTCGATCCGGGCTACATCAAGGGCTACCCGCCCGGCATCCGAGAAAACGGCGGACAATACACGCACGCCGCCATCTGGTCGGTGATCGCCTTCGCGATGCTCGGCGACGGGGATAAGGCTGCAGAGCTGTTCTCGATCTTGAACCCGATCCATCACGCGAGCACGCGCGCCGCCGTCCATCGCTACAAGGTGGAGCCGTACGTGGCCTGCGCCGACGTTTACACCGAACCGCCTCACGTCGGCCGCGGCGGCTGGACCTGGTACACCGGATCGGCCGGATGGATGTATCGGGCCGGCCTCGAGTGGATCCTCGGCTTCCGCCTGCGCGGCGCGACGCTCGTCTTGGATCCATGCGTGCCGAGAGAATGGAGGGGGTACCAGATCGTCTTCCGCTACCGCTCCGCGCGCTACCAGATCGGGGTCGAGAATCCGCACGGGGTCTGCCGAGGCGTCACGTGCGTGGAGCTCGATGGTGAAGCATTGTCGGGAGAGCGAGCGCAGATCCCCCTGGCCGATGACGGAGCGACGCATCGGGTGCGGGTCGTCCTCGGATGAGCTTCAGCGCCCGCCGCGCAACGCAGCGATGCGGTCCACCGTTCCCGGATGCGTCGAAAAGAAGCCGCCGCCGGAGTCCCCCGAGACCTGCATCAGCCACGTGAGCCCGTCAATCATCACTTGCTTGCTATAGCCGGCGCGCTCCAGCAGCTCGACGCCGTGGCGATCGGCGGCGAATTCTTCGTCCCGGCTGTACTTGCGTGCCACGAGCTCGCCCGCGATCGGAACGACTTGACCGGTTCCGGGAAAGATCTGGTCGATCAACGCCGCTCCGATGCCGAGCCCGGCGGCGAGCACCTGCGCCCTCGCGACGTGGTTGAGATCCTCGTGCGCGATCTCGTGTGCGAGCACGGCCCGCAGCCGGTCGTCGTTCGCGCGCTCGAGCAGCCCCGTGGTCACGAAGAACCGCCCCCCACCCGCGTTCGCCGCGTTGATCTGGGGATCCTTCATGATGCCCACGGAAACCTGATCGAGGCGGACCGGGTTGTCCATGACCTTCAGGAGCGGGACCATCACCCGCTGGAGGCGCGCGGCCTGCGCGGGGGTCGCAACCGAGGCGGTCGTCTCCGGCGCCGGGCGGCGCGCAGGCTCGCTGCGCGTGGTCGGAAGCGCGACGCAGCCGATCACCGGCACGAGCACGAACGCGAGACCGATGGCGAGCGCACGACGCATGGGGTCCTCTCAGTTCTGGTTGCCGAGCACGAACTCGCGCTCGAAGTGGTTGATCTCCGGCAGGTCGCGAATCACGCGGTGACTCACGCCCGCCCGACCCATGGCTCGCTGCTGCGATCCACTCAGATCGAAGACCTGATCCGTCGCGCGCAGGCGCGTGAGCATCACGTCGTCGCTGAGGCCGGCGCGATGCATCGCGATCAGCTCGTCCGTCGTTACGAACCCATCGAGGTTCAGGTCGGCGGTAAAGGAGCGGCGGACCTCGTCGACCGTCGCCGGGGAGCTCTCGGCGCTGCGGACGGCGTCATGGGCCCGCGTCTGCCGATTGGGGTCGTCGAACCAGTCGGTGTCGGCCCCGATCAGGTAGCCGCCACGGGCTCCCAACGCTCCGCCGATCAGCGCGCCGAACAGGCGATTCTCTTCGTCGATGGTTGCGCCCGCCTCGTTGTCCGCGACGCCGTCGCTCGACGTGACCTGCTGCGCGTGCGTTCCCGAGAGACTCCCGCAGCCGATCGCGAGTCCGCCGCTGATCGCTGCGATCGTCACGAGCTTGCTCCCGATCATGGCTTACCTCAGTGGGTCTATGAGACGCGTAGCAAGAAGCGAACCAACACAATCAAGCCGTGGGCGGATCCTTTTGCCGGGTCACGGTCACACCGTGGAGGATGGCCATGCCGACCAGGCAGATGACGCCCACGACGATCCACTGCGAGGGCACATGAAGCAGGTTCGCGCCCAACGAAAGGCCCGCGATGAGTATGATGTACCCGAAGATATAGATTCCGAACGACATGGTGTACCTCCTAGACCCCTTCAATCATTCGCCGGGCGACGCTCGTGCTCACAGTCGGCCGGTCAGGAGTTGAACTACGACGATCAGCAGGATGATCCCGCCGGCTCCGTAGTACATCTGATTTCCTCCTCGTTGCGATCAAGAGCAAGACGCGTGCCGCCCCGCTCGATTCCCCCGCGCATCGGGGAGCTCTCCGCGTCGACCTGGGCGCTTCCTGTACCTTTGGCTTCGGATTGGTACAAAGCTCCGCGCAGGTCGCTCTCCTCGAGCTTCCCGCGCGCCCTGGGAGCGAATGAGGGTGGCACGCCGCTTGCTCTCTCCGAACGCATGGACAATAAAAGCAATCCGTGGAAGTGGTCGTTCATCGCTGCGGTGATTGGAGTTCCGCTGACCGTGCTCGCCTTCGCGGGCGGCGCGCGGCTCTTGCAGAGCGAGCCTGAGGCAGAGGCTCGCTCCTCGGGTGGGGCGGTGGCCCGTCCTGCGCCGGCGGTGATCGAGGACTGCAACCAATACGCGGCCGCGGCGCGCAACAACATGCGTATCGTGAAGGATGGCGCGATCGGCGGCGCCGTCGGCGCGGGCGTTGGCGCGGCGGGCGGTGCGATTGCCGACGGTGGAAGCGGCGCCGGGAAGGGCGCAGGCATCGGTGCGGTCGTGGGCGGCGCGCTCTACGGGCTGAACGAAGAGAACAAGAAATCGGACCGCTCGCGCGAGGCCTATGCCGAGTGCGTCGCGCGCCGAGGCTAAGAGCCGCGCATCGGGGCCGGGCGGCGCACCAGAGCCAGCACGTCCTCCTGGAGCAGCGTCAACTCCTTCCAGAGTTCGCGCACGAACGCGAGGCGCGCCGCGTCCGACTCGCTTCGGGACAACGTATCCGCCAGATGCGCCATGTACGTCAGCGCCTCGTTCTGACTGAGCAGCAGCTGAAGCTCGAGCTCTCTTCCGCTCGCCGCGAGCAGCTGATCGCGCCGTGTGGCAGCGATCGCCTGCCGCGTCCGCACCTCCTCGATGGGAAGCCCGGTGTCGACCAGGTCGAGGCTAGGGTCCGCCTTGGCGAGCGTCTCGAGCCGCTCGTAGGCCTTGCCGCAGGTCTCGGCGATCGCCTGGATGACCGTCTCGAGCGCTTCCCGCTCCCCCTTGATCAGCAGCAGCTGCGAGACCTGGCGCTACTGCCCGAGGATCTCGTAGAGGAGCGCGTAGCCGTGTCCGGAGGAGGCGTGCACCTCCTGCGTGCGATTCGCCGCGCCCGAGCTGGCGCAGCCGCGCGAGGCCGCCAGGAGAACAAGAGTGAGTACCCTACGCATCGTCATTTTCCACCTTCGACACCTCGCGTGCGCTCACCAGGTCAGCGAGAATTTCGTTCGCTGGACGCGCCGGTCGCATCGGACGGGCCTCTCCGAGGAAGGGCCAGACAGCGTCGCGTATTTCGTCCGGGAGCACGGTCTCCAGGTATTCGAGGGCGGTTCCGCGAAGGCGCGTATCTTCCTGGTGCAGCGCTTTGAAGGCGATCCGGATCGACTCGCGATCGAGGACCAGCGCGAGAATCGAAAATATGTGCTCGAAGCTGCGGTCGAACCGGTCGCGCAAGAGCCGGTCGATGAGGGCCGGCGGTTCATCCTCCTCGTCGTCGAACTCCGGCACGCGCTGGCTGTCCCACACCTCCTTGCTTTTCGCGACCTCTCGTCCCACGATTGCGATGGCGATCTGGAGGGGAATCACGATGGCCGGCTCCGAAGCGGTGATCCGGAGGAGCGCGCGGCTGCATTCGTAACGCACCTCGAAGCGCTCGTCTGCGGTACCGAGGATCAGCGCATCCGCGGCCGCCTGTGTCGGGCAGGCCGACAATACGCGCGGGATCCTTCGGCGAACGTCGAAGTCGACGCTGGGATCGCAGAGCCCGTCCGCGAGCTGTCCGGTGGCCCTTCGCGCGATCTTCCGCAGCGCGCGAATCGCATCGAGGTGAAACTCTCCGCTCGCGAGGAAGAGAATTGCAAGAGGAATCAGAGGCGCAGCCAGCGGCGCCTCCGCGTTGAGGACGCTGCGGACCCGCTTCGGACTTCCCGAAGACAGATCGTGGATCGCCTGGAGCGACACCTCGAGACTCGCCATCCCGTCCACTGGGGCAGGCGCCGCGGCCTCGAGCGGCACGGCCGCATCCTTCGGCTCCGCCGTCGCGAGCGCCGCGAGCTCCACGGTGCGCGGTAGATCTTGTAGGTGCTCGACGATCTCGTCGCGGACAGCGGCGCTTTCTCGTGTTGCTGGCAGCTCGGATGCGTCGCCACGCGGTTGCATCCTCTCCGCCTCCTTCCGCAAGCTCTCCTCGAGCACCGGTACGTAACCCATGTGCAGCGGGCTCGCGCGCGTCAGGGTCGCGAGCGCGCTGGCCACGGTGATGACGAGGAGGATTCCGCTCGCCCGCTCGCCGTCCTGCTGCAACTGAAGCGTCACGAAGACGATTGCACTCGCGGCGATCGTACCCAATCGGTCGAAACCGACGTCGATGAGCAGTTTCGTCGAGCGCCTCTTCTGCTCGGAGAGCGGTGTGTAGAGCAGTTCGTAGGCCGCGCGGAAGAGGGAGTTGCGCTGCGCCGCTTCGCCGCCCCTCAGGAGGGCCGTGCTCCAGAGCCCTGGCACTGCGAGCCCGAACACTCCCCCCAAGACGACCACGCCCGGCAACAGCGCGATGGTAAAGGCGAGCCCGAGCTTCTCGAGGACGATCCCGCCGAGCAGTATTTGAAGTGTGAAGGACAGCACCCCGACCGCAAGCCAGAAGAGCGCGAAGAACGACAGGAGGTCCGGGCCCCCTGCAAATGTCCTTACCGCCTCGGCGCTGAATACATAGTCGAGCAACCCGGACGTGACGGCGCCCAGCGCGACCACGAGCGCCAGATTCTGCAGGTAGGGTGCCTCGCGGAGGATGCGCAGAGGGGAAAACTCCGCGATCGAAACCCGCTCGACTCCTTCGGCGTTCGGATCTCGGCCACCCCCGTTTGCCATCGGGGGACCCACCGAAGCCAGCGTCTGCGAGTCTCGCGAGCGCAGGCTCCCCCACAGGCAGACGATGTTCATGGCGGCGAGCAGTGGAAGCATCGTAGGCACCGCGATGACCGAGGAGGCGCGCCAGGCCAGGACTCCACCCAGCACGCCACCAAGCGTCCCCGCGCCTGCAATCAATCTGACCGCGCGCTTGCCGGTGTGCGGATCGAATCTCTCGTTGATGAACGACCAGAAGGCGGAGATCACCGAAGCGCCGAAGAGCGCGGTGTGCAGGTAGACCGCGACGGCTGCAAGCCGCGGAGCGGGAAGGGAGAGCGCCCACGCGGCCAGGAGTGCCATGCCGCTCACCCCGAAGCTGGCCGGCACGACCCTCTCAGGTGAGTGTCGCAGGATCATCTTCGAGAGCCAGAGCACCGCAAAGATCGAGAGCACCGCGGAGGCGGCCATCATCAATGGCAGGGTCGTCACGTCGAAGCTCGTGAGAAACAACGCATCACGCGTCGCCTTCCCGGCGACTTGCTGCGCGATCATCGCCGCCGAAGCGGCGGCGATGGCCCCCGCACCTGCCGGGAGGGGAAGCTTCACGGATACCACGAGGTGGGTCGCACGATGGGGAGCGTTCGGTCAGGCTGCATCACACTCGAGAGCATAGGAGGAAGAATCGGAGTCTGCGTCTCCGCCGCCTCCCTTCGCATTGAAGAGACTCTGCCTATCCGATTCACTCCGCCTGTGACCCTATATGACGAGTCAGGAAGGGCGCTGCGCCGAGGAACCGGATCGACTCGCGCCGCAGCATGTGCAGGACGACCGCCACGACCTCGCGCTCGTCGGCCGTAACCGCCGACACCGCGGCCACGGCGTCGCCAAGGGTCAAGACGGCGTTCTGATCCTGGAATCCACGGCGCTGTCGGACGTGCATGGGCACTCCTCTTTCGCTCTAGGAGGGGGATCAGCAGGATTCGTGCCAGCGCTCTGGCGCTCTTCGCCTTCGCGGCGCCGGCGTGCGTCGCGACCGCGTGCGGAATTTGTAGAATGAGTCATCCGCGCGCCCGGCACGTTGCGTGCATCTGGATTTGCGACTTCGATTCGAGGTATCCACATGGAACGCCGCCCGCGCGCCGACCTGGGCGCCCTCCTCGGGATCGTCCTCGTGATCGCCGCCCTCTACTTCGGCCGCCCCTTGCTGATGCCACTGGCGCTGGCGCTGCTGGTCACCTTCCTGCTCGCGCCGCTGGTGGGCCGACTCGAGCGCATCGGCCTGGGTCGGACGCTGTCCGTGGTGGTGATGCTCCTGATGCTCGTCGCGGCTGCCGGCGGGACCGGATGGATGGTGGCACGCGAGGCGTCGGAGCTCGCCGACGAGATTCCCCAGTACCGGAAGAATCTGCGCGCGAAGATCAAGGATCTGCGCGGCCCGCTCGGATCGCTCTCCGGCGCCGCCGAGGAGATCAACCAGCTCGGAGACGCCATCGAACAGCAGGAAGGGCGACCCCCGCCGCAGGTCGAAGTGGTCGAGTCTCCGGGCATGCTCGGCAAGCTCGGCGAGCTGCTGACGCAGGTCGCGATCCCCCTCGGCACGGCGGCCCTGGTCGCCGTGCTGGCGCTCTTCATGCTCCTCGAACGCGAGGAGCTGCGCGATCGCATGCTCTGGCTGATCGGCGCGCAGGACCTGACGCTCACCACGCACGCCGTCGACGACGCCATGCAGCGGGTGAGCCGCTACCTCGGCATGCAGTCGCTGATCTGCGGCATCCACGGGCTGGCGGTGGGCATCTCGCTCGCCGCAATCGGTGTACCGGGCGCCGTGCTGTGGGGAGCGCTCTCCGCGGTGCTGCGTTTCCTGCCCTACTTCGGGCCGTGGCTCGCGGCGGCAGGCCCGATCGCTCTGGCGCTGGCGGCCTTCCCCGGCTGGAGCGCGCCGCTGCTCACGGTCGCCCTCTTCGTGATTCTCGAACTCGTCAGCAACAACGTGCTC
>Ga0184637_10000645_pt1 | contig 25513 bp, 27 predicted proteins | sample PLM3_127_b2_FD_133143 | JGI IMG/M metagenome (GOLD analysis project Ga0184637, IMG submission 133143) | Groundwater sediment microbial communities from an aquifer in East River, Colorado, USA - PLM3_127_b2 | ecosystem: Environmental > Terrestrial > Soil > Riparian zone | place: USA: East River... | reverse complement strand
GAGCTCGACGCGGGCGACGCGCGAGGCGCTCATCGTCCGGCCACTAGCCGCTGCGCGCCTTCGACCGGCGCTTCACCGAGACCGCGTAGGCGCGCGGGCGGGTGGCGAGGATCTCGTCGTCGGTGCACTCGATCCCGTCGGTGACCCGGGTCGGATCGACGACCACGACATCGCCGCCGGTCTCGGTGTCGGTGTCGAGCTGGGTCAACTCCATCTCGCCCAGCGTCATCGTGGGTCTGTCATCGGGCCATGGGGCGGTCGGGTCGTCGAGCGGATCGCCCTCCCCGGCGATCTTCACGCTGAGGGTGAACGCCACCGATCCGGCAGCGAGCCGCTCGGCCAGCTCCTCCTGGAGGTAGTCCGGCGCAGCGGACTCGATCTCCTCCTCGGAGAGCGTGTGGACGCCGGCGTCCGGCTCCCAGCGGTAGCGGCCGTGGCGCCGCTCGCCGGCCTCGTTCGAGAACTCGAACGCGTGCAGGCTGTTGTACGCGCACTCTGCGTAGCTGGCGGGCGGCACGAGGCTCGGCAGGATCAGCTCCACCGCGGCCTGGGTCTCCGGATGCGCGGCCACGAAGGCGCGCACCTTCTCCATGTCCATCTCGCCCGTCTCCGGATCCGGCTTGCGGACACGCAGGAACTCGAGGAAGTCGTTCGCTGTTCGGACGAAGAAGACGGGGATCGTGATCGCCACGATGTCGGTCTCCCCGCCGCCGGGGAGGTGGAACGCTGTCGCCATCCCCCGGCCGTCACGGCGGTCGGCGTCGGGAGCCTCGGGGTTCCCGCTCCCGTTCGAGAAGCGAACCGTCACCTCGACCGGCTCGCCCTGCATATGGGCTGCGCGGGTCAGCTCCCGCGCCTCGGGCTTGGCCGTGAAGGTCCCGCGGCAGAAGAGTCCCTTCGCGTGCGCGGCGCGGTAGCCGGGATGGACGCCGTGCAGCTCGCCCATCGCGTCGACGATCTCCTCGTAAAGAGTCGCCACGGCCGCAGCCTACCCGGCGCGGCGCGCGGACAGCACGAGGTTGTAGAACAGGGCGGGAGGGAGGCGCGGCTCGAGCACCGCCGCGTCGAGCTGCTGCAGCGCGAGGTAGCTGCGGAAGGCAAAGCTCTGCCACGCCCACGGCACGCGCTCGGGGTCGGCCGTCGCCTCCCACGCGCGAAGCACCCAGCCGTACATGCTCGCCAGCAGCTCCTCGCCCCGTATTCGCACCTCGCCGAAGCCCGCCCCCTCGAGCAGGTCGCGGAGCTGCCCGGGCGCGAACGCGTGCACGTCCACCTCGCGCTCGAGCTCGCCGGCCTGCCGCGCCTTGCCCGCCTCCGGGGCGCGCTGGGGCGCGCCGACGGCGCGCCGCCATAGTGGCGCCACCACGTGCGCGGAGCGCTTCGGAAGCGCCGCGACGAGGTCTCCGTAGCGCGACGGCTCACCGCAGAAGGCGAGCGCCCCGCCGGGACGCAGCACGCGGTGGAGCTCGCCGAGCGCGCGCTCGAGCCCGGGGATGTGGTGCAGGACCGCGTGCCCGAAAACGAGGTCGAAGCTCCCGTCCTCGAACGGCAGCTCCTCGGCGTCCAGCTCCACGGTGCGCACGTCGAGCCCGAGCCGGCCGGCCGACGCGCGCAATTCGGTCAGCATGCCCGCGGAGATGTCGGTCGCGGTTGCCCGCTCGATCAGGCCGAGCTGAAGCAGGTTGAGCGAGAAGTAGCCGGTTCCCGCCCCGATCTCGAGGCCGTGTTCGTACGCACGCTGCGGCCAGAGCCCGAGCGCTTTCGCCATCTTGGCTCGAACCTGCTCCTGGCCCCTGGTCCCGAAGTCGATCCCCCACTTGGCGTCGTAGGAGGCCGCGGTCGCGTCGTGGTAGCGGACGTTCGCGTCCCTGATCCGACCGACCGTGGGCTGCGGGGATGCGGACACGCGCGAACTGTAAGTACAACTGGCGGCTGAGGGTGAGCCATGTGCAGCACAACCAGCCGTCCGGCGTGCCGCCGCTCGAGCTGACCGGCGAGCGGACGCTGCCCGACGTCCCGGCCGAGAACTACTGGTTCCGGCGCCACCTTGCCGCGTACGAGTGGATCGCGGAGCGCTGCCGTGGCCTGCGGGTGGCGGATCTCGCCTGCGGGGAGGGGTACGGATCGGACGTGCTGGCGCGCACGGCCGCGGAGGTCGTCGGGATCGACGCCAACCCGGACGCGCACGAGCACGCCCGCCTGCGCTACCGGCGACCGAACCTCCGCTTCGAGCGGGCCCTGGTCGAGGAGTTCGCCGCGCCGTGCGACGTCGTCGTGTTCCTGCAGACGATCGAGCACATCCGCGATCCCGACGCGCTCCTGCGCAGGATCGCCACCGCGGCGCCGGTCGCCTACATATCCACCCCGAACCGGCTCACGCTCGCGCCGCCCGGCGCCGAGAAGTCGGACAACCCCTGGCACCTTCGCGAGTACACGCTCGAGGAGTACCGGGCGCTGCTCGAGCCGTGCTTTGCGGGCGTCGAGGTCCTCGGCCTGTTCCACGCGCGCAAGCTGCGCGCGCACGGGCTCGCGCTGCGGCTCGGCTGGGACCGCGTCCATCGCGCGCTCGGGCTCACGGCTCCGTTCTACGACCGCTTCGTCCCCGCGATCTCCTCCGCCGACTTCGCCCTGCGTGAGGCGGGACTCGAGCGGGCGCTGGATTTCCTCGCGGTCTGCCATGCGTGAGGTCGGCGACCTCAGCATCGTTCTTCATTCGCACATGCCCTACGTCGAGGGCTTCGGGACCTACCCGTTCGGCGAGGAGTGGCTGTTCGACGCGTTCGCCCGCTCGCACCTGCCGGTGCTCGAGGTCGCCCGCGACCTCACGATGTCGGTGACCCCCGTGCTCGCCGACCAGCTCGAGGCTCCCGGGGTCCCGGACCGGATGCGCGCGTTCCTGCGCGAGCACCGGCTCGGGGCGGCCGAGCGCGACGCCTCCGGCGCGAGCGAGCTGACCCCGGCGGCACAAGCCGAGGCCGCGCGCTACGGCCGCGTGCTGCGGCGTGTCGACGAGCTCGACGGCGACCTGCTCGAGGCGTTTCGCATCGCCGCGCGGGAGCGCGGCGTCGCGCTGATCCCCTCCCCGGCCACGCATCCGGTCCTGCCGCTGATCGCGACCGCCGCGGGGCGCCGGCTCCAGATCGATGCCGGGCTGCGCTCGCACCGCAGGCGGTTCGGCGAGGCGCGGTGCCTGTGGCTTCCCGAGTGCGCGTACGAGCCCGGACTCGAGCGCCTGCTCGCCGAGCACGGCGTGGAGGGCTTCTGCGTCGACCAGAGCGCCCACGAGCCCCCCCTCGACGCCCTCGCACCGGTGCGGACCGCGGTGGGCCCGCTGGCCTTCACGATCGACTGGGAGGCCGTCTCGCTGGTGTGGTCGGAGCGCGGCTATCCCTCCGACCCCGGCTATCTCGAGTTCCACCGCACCTCACCCAACGGGATCAGGCTGTGGTCGATCGCGGGCGGCGCCTACGAACCCGACGCGGCCGCGCGGCGCGCCGAGGGCGACGCGGAGCGATTCACCGAGCGGGTCGCGGAGCGCCTGCGCGAGTTCCGCGACGAGCGCGGCAGGCCGGGGCTTCTGACCTTCGCGATCGACACGGAGCTGCTGGGTCACTGGTGGACGGAGGGGCCCACGTGGCTGCGCGCCGTGCTTCGGCTCGCCCCCGAGCGCGGGATCCGGCTGCTGACGCTGCCGGACGCGGGCGCGAGCCACGCGGGCGAGGAGCGCCCGCTGCGCGGCTCGAGCTGGGGGGAGGGCAAGGACCTGGGCACGTGGGACTCGCCCCGGGTCGCCGACCTCGCATGGGGTGCCCGCAGGCTGGAGCTGAGGGTGCTCCGGGCGCTCGATGCGGGGCGGCTTGAGCAGGCCGCCGCCGAGCGGGCCGCCCGCGAGCTGCTCGCGGTCCAGGCGAGCGATTGGGCCTTCCTGGACGCGAAGCGGCAGGCCGGCGACTACCCCCACGCGCGCGCCCTGGGCCACGCCGAGTGCCTGCTCGAGGCCATAGACTCCGACGAGGTGCCCGACCCCCGCATGCGCAACCTGGCCCCCGACCTCAGCCTCTCCCCGCTCGTCGAGCCCTAGTGGTCACCGCCGCGCGTACGGTCGCGTTTGGCGTGGGACGCGGCCCCTGACGTGAGCCGAGTGCTGATCCTCTCCTGGGAGTACCCGCCACTGATCGAGGGTGGGCTCGCCCGCCACGTCCGCAAGCTCTCCGAGAGCCTCGCCGAGCTGGGGACGGAGGTGCACGTGCTGACTCGGGGCGGCGAGGAGTCCCCGCCCGAGGAGGTTGCCGCCGGCGTCGCCATTCACCGCGTCCGCGAGCCGACCCGGCCGCGCGACCTCGGCGAGTTCGTTGCCTGGGTGGAGCGGATGAACGCCGACATGCTGGCCGCCGGAGTGGAGCTGGGCGACCGCCACGAGTTCGACCTCGTGCACGGGCACGACTGGCTCGTCGCCGCCGCCTGCGATCACCTGGCGCGCCGTTTCCGCGCGCCGCTGCTCACGACGATCCACGCCACGGAGCACGGGCGGCATCAGGGGTGGGTGGAGGACCATCCCCAGTCCTACATCCACGGGGTGGAGCGCTGGATCACAAACCGATCCGACCGCGTGATCGCCTGCTCCTACTACATGGGGGAGCAGATCGCGGACATCTTCGGCGTCGACGAGGATCGGGTGACCGTGATCCCGAACGGGATCGATCCCGACGAGCTACAGCCCCAGGACGGCCCCGAGCTCGAGCGCCTGCGCGCCGAGTTCGCCGCCCCGGACGAGAGGCTGGTGCTTCTCGTCGGGCGGCTCGTTTACGAGAAGGGCTTTCAGATCGCCCTCGAGGCGCTGCCGGCGCTGATCGAGCGCCTTCCCGGGACGCGGTTCGTCGTCGCCGGATCGGGCACCCACGAGCGCGAGCTTCGCAGCCAGGCGGCAGAGCTCGGGCTGGGCGAGCACGGCAAGTTCCTGGGCTGGATCGGCGACGACGTGCTGCACTCGCTTTACCGGATCGCGGACGTGTGCGTCGTGCCCTCGATCTACGAGCCGTTCGGTCTCGTCGCCCTGGAGGCGATGGCATCGGGCTGCCCGTGCATCGCCGCCGACACCGGCGGCCTTCGCGAGGTCGTGCCGGACGGCGAGGTCGGGCTGCGCTTCCGTGCCGGCGATCCCGACGACCTCGTCGAGGTCACGGCCCTGGTGCTCTCCGACGTGGACCTTGGCCGGCGGCTGGTCGGCGAGGCACACGAGCACGTGCGCCGCTTCGACTGGCTCGACGTCGGGGAGGGAACGGCTGCTGTCTACGAGGCGCTCGTGAGCGCGGCCGTTCGGACTGGGTCGCTCGATGCCTGAGCTCAGGGGCAAGCCTCCGCCCCCGGAGTCGCCGCTGTGGAAGCTCTGGAACGCCTTGACTCGCGCCCACGCGCTCGCCTACCGGGTGAGCGGGGGCACGATCGGAGCAAGGAACGCGGGCATGCCGATCCTGCTCCTCGATCACATCGGTCGCCGCAGCGAGAAACGGCGAACGTCGCCTCTGCAGTACATGCCGGATGGCGACGACCTGGTGATCGTCGCCTCGAAGGGCGGCTCGCCCAAGCACCCCGCCTGGTGGCTGAACCTCCGCGAGGCGCCGAGCACGACGGTGCAGGTGCGGCGCGAGCGGCGCGCGGTCGTCGCCCGGCAGGCGAGCCCGGAGGAGAAGACTCGCCTGTGGCCGGCGCTGGTCAATCTGTACGCGCCCTACGCCGACTACCAGGCGCGGACCAGCCGCGACATACCGGTCGTCATCCTGACTCGCGCACACTAGCCCCGCGGGCAGCGCGCGCAAGGGCCTGGCGGCACAGACCGCCAGGCCCAAGCGGCGTCGCTTCCTCAGCTAGCGCTCTGCTCCTCGCCGCCCTCGGCGGCACCGCCCTCGGAGCTCTCTTCCGAGGGCGGTGCGCCCTCGGAGCTCTCTTCCGAGCTTTTCTCCTCGCCGCCGCCGGTCTCGGGCTGCTCGCCCTCCTGCGGCGGAGTCTCGCTCTCGAACATGATCCTCCCTTCGGATTCGGGGGTCGCTTGCCACCGCACCTTACCCGCGCGCCAGGAGGCACTTCAACACGTCGCGGCGTTGACATAGGCTGCGGGCGTCGGAACACGGCCGCCAGTGGAAGCGCTGATCGACACCCGCGAGGAGTTCGATGACCTTCTGGGGCTCTACCTCCCGATCGGGATTGCCGTGGCGGGGATCGTGTTCGCGCTGGTGCTGTTCGCCGTCCTGCGCTACCGCCGCCGCGGGGACGAGATGCCGCGCCAGCGGGAGGGGCTGCCGCTCGCCGAGGCCCTGTACGCGCTCGTGCTGGCCGCGATTGTCGTCGCGCTGCTGGCGGCGACCTTCACGACCGAGGATCGCGTCGACCGGATCTCCGATCACCCCGGGCTCGAGGTGGACGTGACGGCCTTCCAGTGGGGTTGGCGCTTCACCTACCCCGGCGAGGCCGTGACCGTGGTCGGGGACGACAGGCGCCCGCCGACCCTGGTCGTCCCCACGGACACGACGGTGCGCTTCACGCTCGAATCGCGCGACGTGATCCACTCCTTCTGGATCCCGGAGCTGCGGTTCAAGAAGGACGCGTTCCCGGAGCGCGAGAACACGTTCGACCTCACCTTCGAGGAGGAGGATGCGGTGGGCCGCTGCGCTGAGTTCTGCGGCCTCGCCCACGGCGAGATGACGTTCGACGTGCTCGCCCTGGCGCCGCCCGACTTCCGCGACTGGCTCCGCACCCAGCGCCGCGAGGGAGAGATCCAGCATCGGACGGAGACGTGAGGGGAGCGGAGATCGGCGCGGGGACAGCGATCGCGGGACGCGTTCCCTCGGGCGGGCTTCTGGCGTGGATCGCGACCACTGACCACAAGCGGATCGCGCTGCGGATGGCGGCCGTCGCGTTCGGCTTCTTCCTGGTCGGCGGGATCTTCGCGCTGCTGATCCGGACCGAGCTCGCCGAGCCGGAGCTGCAGCTGGTCGGCCGGGACACCTACAACCAGCTGTTCACGATGCACGGCTCGACGATGATCTTCCTCGTCGTCACGCCGCTGGCGCTGGCGCTTGGGGTGTACCTCGTTCCGCTGCAGGTCGGCGCTGCCGACATCGCCGGCCCCCGGGCGGCGCTCGCCGGGCACTGGATGGTCCTGGCCGGGGGGCTGACCATGTACTCGAGCTTCCTCACCGACCACGGGGCCGGCAAGGCGGGGTGGACCGCGTACTACCCGCTTTCGGGCGATTCCGCCACACCCGGCACCGGGATGGACCTGTGGGTGGCGGGGGTGATCCTCGTCGGCCTCGGCCTCACCCTCGTCGCCGCTTGCCTGGTCGCGACGGTGATCCGGCTCAGGGCGCCGGGGATGACGATGCTCAGGGTCCCCGTGTTCAGCTGGACGATGCTCGCCGCCGCCCTGATGGCCGTGATGACCGTCCCGGTGGTCGGCGTCGCTATGGCGCTGTTGCTTGCCGACCGGCTCGGCGCCGGGATCTACGACTCGGCGGGCGGGCCGATCGCCTACCAGCACCTTTTCTGGTTCTTCGGCCACCCCGCTGTGTACATCATGTTCTTCCCCTTCCTCGGGATCACGGCCGAGGTTGTGGCCACGTTCTCGCGCCGGCGCTTCGTCGGCTACAAGCCGCTGATCCTGGCGCTGGCCGCGTTCACGGGCCTCTCGATGAGCGTGTGGGCGCACCACATGTTCACGACCGGCCAGGTGGTGAACAAGTACTTCTCGCTCGCCTCGACGGCGCTGGTCGTGCCGGCGGGGATGGAGTACTTCGCGATCATCGCGACGATGATCGGCGGCGCGATCCTGCTCAGGGCGCCGATGCTGTTCGCGCTCGGGTTCTTCCTCCAGTTCCTGATCGGGGGCCTCAGCGGGGTGATCCTCGCGTCGCCGCCGCTCGACTACCACGCCCAGGACAGCTACTTCGTCGTCGCCCATTTCCACTACACGCTGTTCGCGGGGAGCCTGTTCGCGGGCTTCGCCGCCGTGTACTACTGGTTCCCGAAGTTCACCGGCGTGATGCTTCGCGACTCGCTCGGGAAGCTCCAGTTCGTGCTGCTGCTCGCCGGCACGAACCTGACCTTCTTCCCGATGTTCCTGCTCGGCTACGACGGGATGCCGCGCCGGGTCGCCGACTACGCGCCCGACGCGGGTTTCACCGACCTCAACCGGCTCTCGACGCTCGGGTCCTACCTGGTCGCGATCGGCGTCGCCGTGTTTCTGTGGAACCTGTACGTGTCGCTGCGGCGCCGCGAGCCGGCCGGGGACGACCCCTGGGAGGGACACACGCTGGAGTGGGCGACCAGCTCGCCGCCGCCGCGCTACAACTTCCGCTCGCTTCCGCCGGTCACCTCCTACGCGCCGCTGCTCGATCGGCGGATCGAGAGGTCCCGGGGCGGACGCGGTTCGGGGCGGGGAGGTCGCCGGTGAGGATCGAGGCGGTGTGGATGGGTGCACTGGCGCTGTGGATTGGGACCCTGTCGCTGGTCCTGTGGCTGTGGACCAGTGACGACCTCGCTCCGGCCCTGCTCACCGGCACGGCGGTGGCCCTGGCGCTGTTTGCGCTCTACGCCGCAACGGCCGGCGAGGCACCCGGCACGCGCAGGCTCGCCGAGTCGAGCCTGCCGACCGTGGTGCTCGTGTTCGGACTCGCGATGGCGCTGAACGGGCTCGCGTTCGGCCTCTTTCTGATCCTGATCGGGGCCGAGGTGGCGGCGCTCGGCCTCGCCGGCCTGGTGCTTCAGCTTCGAGCCGAGCGGGGGGAACGCGGATGAGCGCGGCGCACATGGTCGAGCACTCGCTGATTACGGGGGTGGCGGCTCCTCTGCTCGTCCTCGCGTGGACCGCGCTGGGATTGCCGCGGCGCCCGCTCGGTCGCCCCGTGCTCGCCTGGTCGGCATTCGTGATCGCGCAGTGGGTCTTTCACCTCACGCCGCTGCTGGCCGACTCGCAGGGCGCGCCGGCGCTGCACGCGGCCGAGCACCTCGCCTTCCTCGCCGTCGGCGTGTGGTTCTGGGTCCCGGTGCTCGGATCCGGCCTCGGCGACCCCGCTCGCTCGCTGTATCTGTTCCTTGCGGCGCCCGCGGTCGACCTCGTGGGCGCGGCGCTGATGGCTCGCGGGGCGGAGGCCGCGGGCGTGGCGATGCTGGCGGGGACGCTCCCGATCGTCGTCGCGGCCGTGATCGTCACGTGGCACTGGCTCGCGCGCGAGCAGCGCGAGGCGGCCTCGCTGGAGAGAGCGCATGGGGTTCCGGGCTAGGCGCGGGGCCCTCGCCGCGCTGGCCGCGCTGTGCGGCGCCGCGTCGGTGCTCGCGTTCGCCGGTGCATCGAGCGGCCAGATCAACGTCGGGGGCGGGCCGAGCCAGCCGGGCGGAGCCGCCGACGGCGGTCGCCCGCCGCCGCCGGACCCCCAGCAGGTGGCGCGCGGCCGCGAGCTGTTCCTCGAGGGGTGCTCCTCGTGCCACGGCCTCGACGCGCGCGGGGTCGAGGGGACGGCGCCCTCGCTGCGCGGCGCCGGGGCCGCGGCGGCCGACTTCTACCTCTCCACCGGGCGGATGCCGCTCGACAAGCCGGGCGACGAGCCGGTTCGCTCGCAGCCGCGTTACCCGCCCCACGAAATCGACGCGATCGTCGCCTACGTGGGCTCGCTCGGCGGCCCGCCGATCCCCGATGTGAGCCCCAGGCGCGGCGACATCGCGGAGGGCTTCGAGGCGTTCACCGAGCACTGCGCCGGATGCCATCAGGCCGTGGCCAAGGGCGGGGTCGTGACCGGGGCGTTCGCGCCCGACCTCGGGGAGGCCACCCCGACCCAGGTGGGCGAGGCGGTCCGGGTCGGTCCCTACATCATGCCCCTGTTCGGCCACAGGCAGATCGACGACCGGACCCTGGACTCGATCGCCCGCTACGTCGAGCTGACGAAGGATCCGGTCGACGAGGGGGGCTGGGGGATCGGCAACATCGGCCCAGTCCCGGAGGGCATGATCGCGTGGCTGCTGGCGCTCGCCGCGCTGCTCCTGGTCGCGCGGCTGATCGGAGTGCGGGGGACGGATTGAAGCCCGCGGAGCGATCGGTGCTCGTCCTGCTTGCGCTCGCGGTCGCGGCGGCGGTGATGTTCATCGTCGCGTACGCGCTGGAGTGGTCCACGCAGGTGCTCGGCCTCGCCATCGGCGGCGCCCTGATGGCGATCGCCGCCGCGCTGATCCTGGCCGGCAAGCGCGTCGCCCCCGGCAAGCAGGTGACGGAGGAGCGCCCGAAGTTCCCAGACCGTCGCGCCGAGCGTGAGCTGCAGCGCGACATCGAGCGTGGCGGAAGGGGCGTCTCGCGCCGCGGCGTCCTGCTCGGCGGAGCGGCGGCGGCCGGGACGGCGCTCGGCGCCGCGTTCGTGATCCCCGTTGCTTCGCTCGGACCGAAGCCGGCGGACCGGATCGGCGCCTCGCCGTGGCGGCGCGGGACGAGGGTGGTGAGCGAGGAGGACGCCCAGCTGACGCCGGCCGACGTCGAGGTCGGCACCTTCGTCACCGGCTTCCCGGAGGGCGCCGACAAGCGCGAGCTCGGGTCCCCCGTGGTGCTGGTGAGGCTTCGTCCCGAGGACCTCGAACTGCCCTCGGACCGCAGCGACTGGGACGCGGACGGCGTGCTCGCCTTCTCGAAGATCTGCACCCACGCGGGGTGCACGATCAACCTCTACCGCTACCCCCTGTACCCGCCGCAGTCGCCCGGCCCGGCGCTCGTCTGCCCCTGCCACTACTCGACCTTCGACCCGGCGACCGGAGGCGAGCGGATCTTCGGCCCCGCCGGCCGCGCCCTGCCCCAGCTTCCCCTGGACCTCGACGGCGCCGGGCGGTTGATCGCCGCGGGCGAGTTCTCCGGGGCGATCGGCCCCTCGTGGTGGGGGGTGAGGAAGGGCACGTGATCCGCGGCGCGATCCGCTTCCTCGACGAGCGCACCGGCTCAGCCCCGCTGCTGCGCAAGGCATTGCGCTACGCGTTCCCCGACCACTGGTCGTTCCTGTTCGGGGAGATCGCCCTGTACTCGTTCATCGTCCTGGTCGGCACCGGCGTCTTCCTGACCCTGTTCTTCGAGCCGAGCCTGGCGAGGACGACCTACGACGGCGTCTACGACCCGCTGCGGGGGCTCGAGGTCTCGGTCGCGTACGACTCGGCGCTGCGGCTCTCGTTCGACGTCAACGGCGGGCTGCTGATGCGCCAGACCCACCACTGGGCCGCGCTGGTCTTCGTGGCGTCGATCGCCGTCCATCTGATGCGGATCTTCTTCACCGGCGCGTTCCGCAAGCCTCGCGACCTCAACTACTACATCGGCCTCACGATGCTGGTGCTGGCGCTGCTCGAGGGCTTCGCCGGCTACTCGCTGCTCGACGACCTGCTGTCCGGTATGGGTTTGGTGATCGCTTACGCGGCGACGCTCTCGATCCCCGTGATCGGCGGCGACGTCGGCTTCCTGATCTGGGGCGACCAGTTCCCCGGCTCGGACGACTTCATCTCGCGGCTGTTCATCGCCCACGTGCTGATCCTGCCGGTGATCATCGGCGGGCTGATCGCGGTCCACCTGGCGCTGATCGCGGTCCCGCACCACTCGCAGTTCCGTGGAGGCGGCGCCACGGAGAAGAACGTGGTCGGGACGCCGATGTGGCCCGGGTACGCCCTGCGCTCGCTGGGGCTGATGTTCGCGACGGCGGGCATCCTGTTCCTGCTCGGGGGGCTGATCCAGGTCAACCCGATCTGGCAGTGGGGCCCCTACGAGATCTACGACGGGACCAACGGTGCCCAGCCCGACTGGTACATGGGCTGGCTGATCGGGGCGCTGCGGATCATGCCGCCGATCGAGCCGAGCGTGTTCGGTTACACGCCCTTCCCCAACCCGTTCTTCGGCGGCCTGCTCGTGCCGTCGCTCGTGTTCGGCTTCCTGTATGCGTGGCCCTCGATCGAGCGGCGAATCAGCGGCGATGGCGCCGTCCACCACCTGCTCGACCGGCCGCGCGACAACCCGTGGCGAACGGCGATCGGGGCCGCGCTGTTCACGTTCATCACGCTGATCTTCCTCGCGGGCGCCGCCGACCGGATCTTCGTCTCCTTCGGGATCGACTACGGCACCCAGGTGTGGATCTTCCGGGTCGCCGTGTTCGTGCTTCCCGCGGCCGTCTACCTGCTGACCAAGCGCATCTGCGAGGAGCTGCGCGAGTCCGACTGGCATCCGTTGCGCGCGCCCCCGCCCGCCACCGTGACGAGAACGGCGCGGGGCGGGTTCGAGCTGACCCGCGAGGCGCGCCCGCGCCGGCGAAGCTAGTCGGTTTACTCGGGCTCCACCGGCTCGCGCCAGCGAAGCGTGCGTGGCGCCTCGCGCATGCGGATCACCCGTGCCGGGACGCCGGCGACCACAGCGTTGGCGGGCACGTTCCGGGTCACGACCGCGTTCGCGCCCACGATCGAGTTGTCGCCCACCTTCACCCCGCGCAGGAAGCACGCGTTGTAGCCGATCCACACGTTCGACCCGATGTCGACGTCGCGCATGTAGATGCCCTGGTGGCGGATCGGGCGCTCGACGTCGACGACGCCGTGGTCGAAGTCGATGAACATCGCGCGGTCTGCGATCACGCACTGCTCCCCGATCCGCACGTGCCTGTACGCCGAGATCGTGCACTCCTGCCCGATCACCGTCTTCGCGCCGATCACGACCTCGCCCTCGTGACAGCGGATCTTCGTCCCGTCGCCGACCCACACGAAGCGACCGAAGCTGACCCGGCCCCGTTTCCCGATCTGGATCTGGAGTCGCTTCCCGAGGAAAAGGGGCCCGTCGGTCTCCCAGCGCCACCCGGCCCCGGTCAAAAGGCGCCGGCGCAGGTAGCGCAGGGCCAGTCGCGCGTACTTCCAGTTCAGCATCCCGTTGCGGGCGAGGAAGCGGAGCAGCTTGAACGGCCCCGAGCGCGGGCGCGGCGCGAGCGCCTCTGGCTCGGCGGCGGCGGGCGGCGCGCCAGCCGCCTCGGGCAGGGTGGTGTGCGGATTCGCGCTCACGCTCGGATCATAGGAACCACGCCCGCCGGTGAGAGGCGAGGGCCGGTCGCGCCCGTACACTCAGCCTCGCGATGGCATCGAGCGCGAAGCCAACCGCAACCGAGGCGGAGTCGCTCGCCGAACGGCTCCTGGCCGGCGAGGGGCGGGCGCTCGCGCGCGCGATCACACTGATCGAGAACGGCGACCCGGCGGGCTGGGATCTGGTTCGGGAGGTGTTCCCAAAGACCGGCCGCGCGCGGATCGTCGGGCTCACCGGCCCGCCCGGGGTCGGGAAGAGCACCCTGATCGGAGCCCTGACCAAGCAGCTCCGGGAGGCGGATCGCGAGGTGGGAGTGCTGTCGATCGACCCGTCGAGCCCGTTCACGCGCGGGGCGCTGCTCGGCGACCGCATCCGCCTCTCCGACCACTTCCTCGATCCGGGCGTGTTCATCCGCTCGATGGCGACCCGCGGCGCGCTCGGCGGGCTCGCCGAGGCGGCGCTTCAGGCGGCGCTGGTGATGGACGCCGCCGGCAAGGACGACATCCTGCTCGAGACGGTAGGTGTCGGCCAGGCGGAGATCGACGTGGTCGACCACGCGGACACGATCGTGCTCGTGCTGATGCCCGGCTCGGGCGACTCGATCCAGGCGCTGAAGGCGGGGGTGATGGAGATCCCGGACGTGATCGCGATCAACAAATCTGATCATCCGCTGACCGACACGATGGAGCGCGAGGTGCGGACGGTGCTCTCACTGGGCCCGCAGCGATCCTGGAGCGTTCCGGTGCTGCGCACCGAGGCGGCGCGTGGGGAGGGGGTGGCGGATCTGCTCGTGAAGATCGACGAGCACCGCGGCCACATCGAGGCGGAGGGGTCGCTGGAGGAGCGTCGCGAGCGCAACCTGCGAAACGAGGTGCTGGGGTTGGCGGCCGCCCGGCTTCGACGCGATCTCGAGGCCCGCGCCGAGGGCGATCCGGCGGTCGCGGAGCTGCTGCGCCGCGTGGTCAGCCGGGAGACCGACCCGGCGTCGGCCGCGCGCGAGCTGCTAGAAAGAGGCGCCGATGACTGAGGCCGCCCAGACCGACGAGCTGGACGGACCCGGGGCCGAGACGGCTGCTCCCGAGCGCCCCGGCCTCGAGGAGGTCAGGGGCTGGGTCGGCTCGCGGCTCGACGAGATCGGCGGCGCCGCGGTCGGGAAGATCGAGGGCGTCTACGTCGACGAGGAGGACGGCGGGGCCGAGTGGCTGCTCGCGAGGCTGAGCCGCTTCGGCCGCCATTCGCTGGTCCCGGCCCGCGACGCGGTGGCCGGCGTCGGCCACGTGTGGGTTCCCTACGGGCGAGAGGTGATCCGCGGCGCGCCGCGGGCCGAGCCAGGCCAGCCGCTCGGGATCGATCGGGAGCTCGAGCTGTGCGCGCACTACGGGACCCGCAGGGAAGACGAGCTTGCCGGGCGCCCGCCGATGGCGATTACCTCGCGTCCGGCCGGCTAGCAGCCCAGCTCGCGGGCGATCACCATCTGCTGGACCTCGTCGGTCCCCTCGCCGATCGTGAGGATCTTCGCGTCGCGGTAGAACCGGCACACCGGGTACTCCTCGATGTACCCGTAGCCGCCGTGGATCTGCACCGCCTCCTCGCTCGCGCGAACCGCAAGCCGGCCGGTCTTCAGCTTCGCTTGCGCGGCGAGGAGGGTGAACGGCTCCCCCCTGTCCTTGAGGATCGCCGCCTTGTAGGTGAGCAGGCGCGCCGCCTCGATCTCCGCCGACACGTCGGCGAGCTTCGCCGCAATCGCCTGGAACTTGGAGATCGCCTGGCCGAACGCGCGGCGCTCCTTCGCGTAGGACAGAGCCTCGTCGAGCGCGCCCTGGGCGAGGCCGACCCCCATCGCCGAGACGCCGATCCGCCCGCCGTCGAGGATGTGCAGGAAGTGCTTGAAGCCGTCGCCGCGCCGGCCAAGCAGGTTCGACTCCGGCACGCGGCACCCGTCGAACGACAGCGGCCGGGTGTCCGAGGCGTTCCAGCCCATCTTCCGGTACGGCTCACCCTGCTCGTAGCCCGGGGTCCCGTTGGGGACGATGACGTTCGAGACCTCGCGCCGTCCGTTCCCGTCGCCGGAGGAGGAGGACCCGTCGTCGGTCCGCGCGGTGATCGTCACGCAGCCCGTGATCTCGGTCCCGGCGTTGGTGATGAACTGCTTCGCGCCGTCGATCACCCACTCGCCGTCCTCGAGCCGCGCCCGGGTCCGCGTGTTGCCGGCGTCCGAGCCCGCCTCCGGCTCGGTGAGCCCGAAAGCCGCCAGCTTGCGCCCGCTGCACAGCTCCGGAAGCCACTCGTCCTTCTGCTCGCCCGTGCCCCACAGGTGGATCGGCATCGTCCCCAGCGAGGTGTGCGCGGCCATCGTTATGCAGACCGACGAGTCCACGCGCGCCAGCTCCTCGATCGCGAGCGTGTAGGAGAGGTTGTCCGCTCCTCCTCCGCCGTACTCCTCGGGAAAGGGGATCCCCATCAGGCCCAGCTCGCCCATCTTGGCGACGATCTCGTAGGGGAACCGCTTGTCGCGGTCCAGCTCCTCCGCGACTGGCGCGATCTCCTCGCGGGCGAACTCCCGCACCGTGCGCTGAAGCAGTCGTTGCTCGTCGGTCAGTTCGAAGTCCACGCCGCCGCAGCTTACGATGCACCCGTGCCCAGGGGATTGAAGCCACCGCCGGCGGTCCGGCTCGGCAGGACGGTGGCGGGCGGGGTCGCGCCGAGCATGTACGGGTTGATCGAGCGCGGGGTGGAGCGGCGTCCCAAGGTGGCGCGGTCCATGCGAGGCAGGGTCGTGTTCCGCTTCTCGGAGGGGTTCGCCCCGCTGCGTGTCACGTTCGGGCCGCGGAGCGTCAGGGTCGAGGACGGCAACCTGCGCAGGCCGGACCTCACGATCAGCGGTTCCCTTCCGGACATCGTCCACTTCGCGACCGCCCCTCACGTGCGCGGCGTCCCCAACCCGGCGCGGGTGCGGGGCCGCGCCGCGCTGGCCAGGGTGGCGCGACGGCGGGTGCGGGTGAGCGGTGACCACGCCCTGGCCCGCAGGCTGCTCAGGCTGCTGGCGCTCTAGCTGCCAGCCTATTCCTGCGCCAGGCGGCCCGCCAGCGCGACCAGCAGCCGCACCCCGTAGCCGGTCGCGCCCTTGCCCACGTATTCGCGCCCCACGTCCCACGCCGTGCCCGCGATGTCGAGATGTACCCAGGGGACGCCGGCCACGAACTCCTCCAGGAAGGAGGCGGCATAGATCGGCCCGGCCTTGCGCTTCTCGGAGGCGTTGACGAGGTCGGTCACCGTGCCCCTGGTCAGCTGCTTGTACTCGGGGTGGAGCGGAAGTCGCCACGCCAGCTCTCCCGTCTCCTCAGCGGATCGGCGAACGCGCTCCGCCCATTCGTCGTCGTTCGACAGCAATCCGGCGTACGTCGAGCCGAGCGCGGTGATCACCGCTCCCGTCAGCGTGGCGAGATCGACGATCCGGTCGGCCCCCTCCTCGACGCACCAGCTCAGCGCGTCCGCCAGGATCAGCCGCCCCTCGGCGTCGGTGTTGATGACCTCGACCGTCTTGCCGTTGTGCTGCGTGATGATGTCGCCCGGCTTGGTCGCGGTGCCGCTGGGCATGTTCTCGGTCGCCGGGACCGCCGCGAGGATGTTCACCGGCAGCCCCAGCTCGGCGATCGCGGCGACGGCCTCGAGAACGGCCGCGCCGCCCGACATGTCCATCTTCATCTCGTGCATCTGTGCCGACGGCTTGATCGAGATGCCGCCCGAGTCGAACGTCACGGCCTTGCCGACCAGGGCGAGCAGCTCCGAGCCGTCCGCGCCCCCGCGGTAGCGGAGCACGATCATGCGCGGCTCCTCCGCGCTTCCTCGCGACACCGCCGTCAGCCCTCCCATCCCCAGCCGCTCGATCTCCTCGCGCTCCAGCACCTCCACGGTGAGGCGGTCGTCGCCCGCGGCGATCTCGCGCGCCCGGTCGGCGAGGAAGGAGGGGGTGGCGACGTTGGAGGGGAGGTTCTGGAGCTCGCGAGCGCGGTTCTCCGCCTCCGTCGCGATCCGAGCTTCCCCGGCCGGCGCCGACAGCTCCTCGCCGCCGAGCAGCGTCAGCGCCGCGATCCGCGGGGGCGGCTCGTCGTCCTCGCGCGTTTGCTTGTAGCGGTCGAAGCGGTACGCGGCGAGGACCGTTCCCTCCACCAGCGCCGCCGCGACGGCGGCGGGCTCGCCGGCCGTCGGGGGGACCCAGGCGATCGTCTCGGCCTCGAACGAGGCGGCCTGGCGGGCCGCGAGCGCCGCGGCGACGCGCGCGCGCTCCGGCTCGAACTCGTCCCGCGGGCCGAGCCCAACGACCGCGACGCGCTGAGGCTGCTCGGGGCGCAGCACGGCGAGCTTCCTGTACGCGGCCTTGGCGTCCTCCGCGCCCGCTGCGTCGGCGAACGGCTGCGGAAGCTGCTCGCCCTCGAACAGCCCCAGGCACAGCACATCGGCCTCGACCTGCCCGGGCGCAGTGTCGCTTACCTCGACCCTCACCCGCCGTGTTCTAGCATTGGCCGCCCACCGGCCACCGCCCCACCGGACGAGAGCACGAATGCCCCACACAGTCATCCTCGGAACCGCGCGCACGCCGTTCGGCAAGATGGGCGGCGCGTTCGCCTCGATCGACGCGATCGAGCTCGGCGGCACCGCGATCGGCGCCGCGCTGGAGCGCTCCGAGGTCGCTCCCGACCAGGTGCAGCAGGTCGTCTACGGCCAGGTGCTGCAGGCGGGCCAGGGCCAGATCCCCTCGCGCCAGGCGCAGATCAGGGCGGACATCCCGCGCGAGGTGCCCTCCGAGACGGTGAACAAGGTGTGCGCGTCGGGGATGCGCACGATCGGGCTCGTGGACCAGGCCGTCCGCGCCGGCGACCTCGAGATCGCCGTCGCCGGCGGAATGGAGTCGATGAGCGGCGCTCCCTACATGCTTCCCAAGGCCCGGTTCGGCTTCCGCATGGGGGACGCGAAGGCGATCGACTCGATGACCCACGACGGGCTGACCAACCCGTTCAGCGGCAAGCACATGATGCTCGAGGCATCCGAGGTCGCCGCGGAGCTCGAGCTGACCAGGGCGGACATGGACCGCTGGTCCGAGCGCTCCCACCAGCTCGCCGCGAAGGCGACCGACGAGGGCCGTCTCGCCGATGAGATCGTCGGCGTCGCCGTGAAGGCCAAGAAGGAGGAGAAGGTGGTCGAGGCGGACGAGGCGATCCGCCCCGAGACCACCGTCGAGGTGCTGGCGAAGCTGCCGCCGATGTTCGACGAGGAGGGCACGCACACCGCCGGCAACGCTCCCGGGGTGAACGACGGCGCCGGCGCGGTGGTCGCCGCGTCGGACGAGTGGGCGAAGGAGCAGGGACGCGAGCCGCTCGCGAAGGTGATCTCCTACGGCACGGTCGCCGACGACTTCCCCTATTTGGCGCGCACGCCCGCCAAGGCCGCGAAGCAGGCACTGGAGAAGATCGGCAAGAGCCCCGAGGACGTCGACCTGTGGGAGATCAACGAGGCCTTCGCCTCGGTGGCGATCAACTCGGTGCGGATGCTCGAGGTCGACGCCGAGAGGGTGAACGTGAACGGGGGCGCGATCGCGCTCGGCCACCCGATCGGCGCCTCCGGCGCTCGGATCGTCGGGGCGCTGATCCACGAGCTGCGCCGTCGTGGCGGCGGGCTCGGCTGCGCGGCGATCTGCTCCGGCGGCGGCCAGGGCGACGCGATCGTGCTGGTGGTCGACGGGGCCTGACCCGGCGCGCTTGCCGGCGCGCGGTGTTATCGTCGTGTTCGATGATGCGGAAGAGCGGGGGGGAACACCGGAACTTGCGCAGGGGCATGCTTGCGTTGGGCGCCTCCGCGCTCCTGCTCGGGATCACGGCCGTCGTGGCGCTCGCGGCGCCCGGGTCGCTCCTGTTCGTCGAGGTCGAGAAGGACGGCGTCGCCGGGGTCGATGGGCTCAACGGCGCGGCGGGCGTCGCCTCCTCCCCGGACGGCAGGCACGTCTACGTCGCCGGCGAGGTCGACGACAGCCTTTCAGCGTTCTCGCGCGACCCGGCGACGGGTGCCCTCACGTTCATCGAGTCCGAGAAGGACGGTGTGGCCGGGGTCGACGGGCTCGATGAAGTCTCGGGGAGCGCCGCCTCCCCGGACGGGAAGAACGTCTACACGGCGAGCGTGACCGACGACGCCGTGGCCACCTTCTCGCGCGACCCGGCGACCGGCGCCGTGACCTTCGTCGAGCAGGACAAGGACGGCGTCGGGGGCGTCGACGGGCTGGACGTTGCCGTTGGCATCGCCGCCTCCCCGGACGGGAAGAACGTCTACGTCGCGGGCCGCGCCGACGACGCGATCGCCGTCTTCGCGCGCGACCCGGCGACGGGCGCCCTGACATTCGTCGAGCAGGAGAAGGACGGCGTGGGAGGCGTCGACGGGCTCGACTTAGTTGGGGCCGTAGCCGTCTCCCCCGACGGGGGGAACGTGTACGCCGCCGGCACCACCGATGACGCCGTCGCCAGCTTCGCGCGCGACCCGGCTACGGGTGCGCTGACGTTCGTCGAGCAGGACAAGGACGGCCTCGCCGCCGTCGACGGGCTGGACGGTGCCGAAGGCGTGGCCGCCTCCCCCGACGCGAAGCACGTCTACGTCTCGGGCGGCAATGACGATGCCGTCGCCACGTTCTCGCGCAACCTTGCTACGGGCGCCCTCACCTTCGTCGAGCAGGACAAGGACGGCGTCAGCGGGGTCGACGGGCTCGACGACGCCCGTCGCGTCGCCGCCTCGCCAGACGGAGGGAACGTGTACGTCGGGGGCCAGGACGACGACGCGATCGCCACCTTCGCGCGCGATCCGGCAACCGGCGCCCTGGCGCAAGTCGAGCAGGACACGGACGGCGTCGCCGGCGTCGACGGGCTGGACGGCATCCTCGGCATCGACCCCGTGTGCGACGGAATGCACGTCAACACGACGGGCTTCACCGACGACGCGCTGACCGTCTTCTCACGCGAGGGCGGGCAGCCCGGCACCTGCGCCCCGGACCTGGAGCTGTCCGGGAAGAAGAAGAAGAAGCTCGCCGCCAAGGTGCCGACCACGGCCACGTGCATCAACGAGCTTTGCGAGGCCACTGCGAAGGGCAAGCTCAAGGGCGCCAAGGGGAAGCTCAAGAAGGACACCGAGGATCTCGACTTCAACGATCCCGGGAAGCTGAAGCTGAAGCTGAAGGGGAAGGCCCGCGACGCCGCCGAGAACGCGCTCGACGACGGCAAGAAGGTCAAGGTCAAGGTCACCGTCGAGGCTGAGGACCTGGCCGGCAACGTGGCCACCGAGAAGCGGAAGGTGAAGCTGAAGGGCTAGCGGGTCCGCGGCCCGCGCCGCTGGCGGCATACTCCCGTCCGGATGGCACGGGCCGCCGCGTTCTTCGACCTCGACCGGACCCTGATGGCGGGGTCGAGCGCGATGCAGTTCGGCCGCGCCGCGTACCGGTCCGGGATGGTGAGGCGCCGGCAGCTCGCGCGGTGGGGGTTGGACCACCTGCGCTTCCGCTTGCGCGGCTCGACCGACGAGAGCACCGAGGCGGTGCTCGCGCTCGTCAAGGAGCTGCTCGGTGGCGTCCCCGAGAGGGAGGTCGCGCGGATGGCACCCGAGCTGCTCGCGGGGATCCTGCCCCGGATCTATCCCCAGATGATGGACGAGGTCCACGCGCACCAGGACGCCGGGCGTCCCGCGTTCATCGTCAGCGCGGCCAGCAACCCGCTGGTCGAGCTGCTCGCGCGAGTGCTCGGGTTCGAGGGAGGGATCGGCACGCGCTACGGGGTGGCGGCGGACGGCACGCTCACCGGCGAGATCGAGGGCCCGTTCATCTACGGGGAGGGGAAGGTGGAGGCGATGCGCGGATTCGCCGGCGAGCACGGCATCGAGCTGGAGGAGTCGTGGGCGTACTCCGACTCGGCCTCCGACCTGCCGATGCTGCGCGCCGTCGGCAATCCGGTCGCGGTGAACCCGGACCCCGAGCTCGCCGAGGTGGCGAAGCGCGAGGGGTGGGGGATCATGCGTTTCGAGAAGCTGGGGCGGCGGCTGACGATCGCGGGGGCGACGATCGCGGCGGCCGCCGTCGGGGGTAGCGGCACGCTGCTCGCCGCACGGCGACGCTCCTCGCGCCAGGCGCGCGCCGCCCGCCTAGGCTCCCGGGTCCGCAAGCACTAGGCGTGCTCGGGAGCCTCGCCTCGCTCGCGCATGATCTCCACCGCCATCAGGACGACGACCACGGCGTATGGCGGATTGGTCAGGACGTCTCCCGCCGTCTCCGCAAGCCAGTCCGCGAGCAGCCCATCGCCCAGCAGCGAGTGGGCGAGCTCGACGGCGCCGGCGATCGCGGCCTCGGACGCCAGCGTCACCCCCAGGATCGCCGCGAGCACGACCCAGAAGCGGCCCCTGACCAGCTCGCGGCTGCGCCGCAAGCCGTCCCGAAGGCCGCGGTCCTCGATCTCGATCACTGGGGCGACGAACGCGAACCAGGCCAGGAAGACGATCCCCGGAGCGATCAGCAGGACGAGGCCGATCACGACCAGGACCGAGACCAGGATGTCGGCCGCGATCAGCCTCCCCCAGGGAAGCTCACGGACCAGGCGGGCGATCGACGGCCGCTCGCCGGTGGGCGTCTTGGCGAGCAGGGCGGCGACGGCGCCGCTGTACAGCACCTCGCCCATCAGCGCGCTCACGACCAGCGTCACGACGATCAGGCCGAGCGCGGGGCTGAGCTCGTCGGCCTCCAGCTGGTTCATCAAGGCCTCCAGGAACCCGATCGGCACGAAGACGATCAGCACCAGGATCAGCAGGAAGGCGGACTCGGTGCGGAACACCGCCACCGCGCGGCGAAGCACGATCGACAGCAGGGCTCGCGACGAGGGTCGGTCGGGCTCCGGCTCCATCGGGCGCTAGTCTCGCCGCCTCGATGGACGCAAGCGAGCTCGCGTACACGGGGATCGCCCGCCAGGCGGACCTGGTCCGCGCGGGCGAGATCTCCTCCCGCGAGCTGGTCCAGCTCTACCTCGATCGGATCCCCCGGCACGACCCGCGGCTGAACGCGTTCCGGGTCGTGTGGCCAGAGTCGGCGCTCGCCGAGGCGGACGCGGCGCAGGGCCGGCGTGCGGCGGGCGAGGAGGCGCCCCTGCTGGGCGTCCCGGTGGCGATCAAGGACGGCGTCGACGTCGCGGGCGAGGTGACGACCCACGGGACCGGGGGGTTCGACCGCCCGGCGGCCGAGGACGCGGAGATCGTCAAGCGGCTGCGCGCTGCCGGCGCCGTGCTGATCGGGAAGACGAACCTGCCCGAGTTGGCGATCTGCGGCTTCACGGAGTCGAAGACATGGGGCGTGACCCGCAACCCCTGGGATCCGGGCCGGACGACCGGAGGGTCGAGCGGGGGAAGCGGCGCCGCGGTCGCCGCGGGGCTCGTCGGGGGCGCGTCGGCCTCGGACGGCGCCGGCTCGATCAGGATTCCCGCCGCCAACTGCGGTCTGTTCGGGCTCAAGCCACAGCGCGGGCGGATCTCCCTGGCGCCGCTGCGCGAGCACTGGCACGGGATGACGGTGATCGGTTGCCTCACCCGTCATGTCGTCGATACCGCCCTTTACCTGGACGTCACGGCCGGGTCCCGCGGCGGGCGACGTGGAGTCCCCGCCGGCGCCCGATCGACCGTTCACCGAAGCGGCTCGCAGCGCTCCGGGCCGGCTCAGGATCGCCGTCTCGACGACTCCTCCGAGGCTCGTCGCCCCGCCGATCGTGGACGAGGCGGTGCGCGGAGCGGTCGAGGAGACCGCGGCTTCGGGCGACTCGGGTCGCTGATCTCATCGCGCGCGCTGAGGCGAGCCAAGGCCGCGATCCCAAGGCACGCGGCGCGGATCAACCGCCTGTTCGACGACCACGACGCGCTGCTGATCCCGACCGTCGGCCGACCGCCCGTCGAGGTTGGGAGGTGGGAGGGAATGGGCGCGCTCCGCACCCTGCTTGGGATGAGCCGGGTGTACCCGTTCACCGGCGCGTGGAACTACACCGGTCAGCCCGCGGCCTCCGTGCCGGCGGGCTTCGACGCCGAGGGGCTCCCGCTCTCCGTGCAGCTCGTCGGACGACCGAACGACGAGGCGACCCTGCTCTCCCTGGCGGCGCAGCTCGAGGCGGAGCGCCCCTGGGCCCACAGGCGGCCTCCCGAGTAGCCCGCGGGGACCGCGTCTAGACTTCGCCCATGGCCACCGAGCCACGCTCGCGCCGACGCGCACACGAGTGGAAGGAGGAGGTCTACTCCGGCCGGCCGGAGCGCGACGCCCTGTTCGAGACGATCTCCGGCCACGAGGTGCGTCCCCTGTACACCGAGGAGGACCGCGCCGGGAGCGACGCCGAACGCGATCTCGGCCTCCCGGGCGAGCACCCCTACACGCGCGGCATCTACCCGTCGATGTACCGGGGGCGCCTGTGGACGATGCGCCAGTTCGCGGGCTACGGCACCGCCGAGGAGACGAACGAGCGCTTCCACTACCTGCTGGACCAGGGCCAGACCGGCCTCTCCACCGCGTTCGACATGCCGACCCTGATGGGGCTCGACTCCGATCGGGACCGCAGCCTGGGCGAGGTCGGCGTCGAGGGGGTTGCGATCGACACCCTCGACGACATGCTCGACCTGTTCGCGGGGATCCCGCTCGGCGAGGTAACGACCTCGATGACGATTAACGGGCCGGCGGCGATCCTGCTCGGCTTCTATGTCTGCGTCGGCGAGGAGCAGGGTGTGGCGCCCGAGCGACTCGGCGGCACGATCCAGACCGACATCCTCAAGGAGTACATCGCGCAGAAGGAGTGGTGCTTCCCGATCGAGCCGGCGATGCGCCTGGTAACCGACATGATCGAGTGGTGCTCGGAGGCGATGCCGCGCTGGCACCCGATCTCGATCTCCGGCTACCACATCCGCGAGGCCGGCTCGACCGCCCAGCAGGAGCTCGCGTTCACGCTCAAGGATGGCTTCACCTACGTCGAGGAGGCGCTCGCGCGCGGGCTCGACGTCGACGACTTCGCGCCCCGGCTCTCCTTCTTCTTCAACGCCCACATCGACTTCTTCGAGGAGATCGCCAAGTACCGGGCGGCGCGGCGGATCTGGGCCCGGGAGATGAAGGAGACGTACGGCGCCACCGACCCGCGCTCGATGATGATGCGCTTCCACACCCAGACCGCGGGGGTGTCGCTGACCGCGCAGCAGGCGCTCGTCAACGTCGTCCGCACGACGATCGAGGCCCTGGCGGGCGTGCTCGGGGGGACGCAGTCGCTGCACACGAACTCCTACGACGAGGCGCTCGCGCTGCCGACCGAGGAGGCGGCGCGCCTCGCGCTGCGCACCCAGCAGGTGATCGCGCACGAGTCGGGCGTCCCGAGCACGGTCGACCCGCTCGGCGGCTCCTACTTCATCGAGACGCTGACCGACGAGATGGAGCGGGCCGCGTACGAGTACTTCGCCCGCATCGACGAGTTGGGTGGCATGGTAGAGGCGATCAAGCAGAGCTTCCCGCAGCGCGAGATCGCCGATGCCTCGTTCCGCCACCAGGAGGAGGTGCGCTCCGGCAAGCGGATCGTCGTCGGCGTCAACGACTACCGGATCGAGGACGACGACGAGATTCCGACCCTGCGCATCGACCCGGCTTTGGAGCGCAAGCAGGTCGATCGCCTCGAGGCGACGCGCGCCCGCCGCGATTCGGCCGCCGTGGAGCGCGCGCTCGCGGAGCTGAAGCAGGGGGCGGCGAGCCCCGATCGCAACCTGATGCCCTGCTTCATCCAGGCGGCGCGGGCGCGGGCCTCGGAGGGCGAGATGATCGCCGCCCTCCAGGAGGTCTTCGGCACCTACACCGAGACGCCGATCTTCTAGGCCGATAACGCTTTAGGCGGCCTTGTGCTGCGACTCGACGATTACGACCAGCTCGCCGCCGGGAGCCGGCTCGGAGCCGGCCATGAACATGCGGCCGACGCGGCGCCGGCGCGCCTCCGCGCGGGCGATGGTCACGGCCGAGTCACGGCCCAAGCCCGCGGCGATCACCCTCCGGTGGCTGGCCTGATCGAGGTAGAGGACGTCGTACACGCTTCCTCCTGTCCCGGTGGTTCGGGCGGAAGCATGGCGCCCGGATCGGACCGACATATGACGGAGCGGCTAGATTTCGCTGCGTGGAATCGGCTGCCGAGCAAGCGTCGGGAGCGGGGGAGGCCGATCGAAAGATCCGCGTCGTCGTGGCCAAGCCCGGGCTCGATGGGCACGACCGCGGCGCGAAGATCATCGCGCGGGCGCTGCGTGACGCGGGGATGGAGGTGATCTACACCGGCCTTCACCAGACACCGGAGCAGATCGCGGCCACGGTGATCCAGGAGGACGCCGACGCGATCGGGCTCTCGATCCTGTCGGGTGCCCACATGACGCTCGTCCCCCGCG
>Ga0184637_10000644_pt1 | contig 25550 bp, 44 predicted proteins | sample PLM3_127_b2_FD_133143 | JGI IMG/M metagenome (GOLD analysis project Ga0184637, IMG submission 133143) | Groundwater sediment microbial communities from an aquifer in East River, Colorado, USA - PLM3_127_b2 | ecosystem: Environmental > Terrestrial > Soil > Riparian zone | place: USA: East River... | reverse complement strand
GTCGGGAGTTCGACAATCCAGGGTAGGCTCTTGTCCTAGCCCCTGGTAGGTGATCGGTCTGGGGTTGAGTTGTGAGGTCGTGCTGTTGCCCTTGTGCGTGTCCTGGCCCGTCCTGGGGCGTTTTAGGCATGAGAAAAAGCGACCGGATCCATCTAGGGGATGGATCCGGTCGCGAAGGTGCGCGGAGTGGTCAAGGCTCTGGCACCGGAGCGCTGCTAGGGAGGAGAAAGCGCGCTCTTGGGATCGTCCAGGGTCTGGTAGGCGATCTAAAGAGCGCCCGACCTTGTGAGCCGGGCGCCGGGACCGTTTTGATCCGGGTGAATCACGGCTCGGGGGAGCCTGAACGGTCCCTTAGAGTAGTTCTAAAACGGTTCGGTGTCAATCGTCTTATTTGCTTTTACGCTTGCCTGTTCCCGTTCCCATTATCTCGATGGTAACGGTGTCCCCGACTTTCACATCATCGAAACCGATTGAGTCAGCCGGAAATGTAAGCTCTGTTGTTTCGTCATCCGGTCCGGTAACGGAGAGCTTGACCGTTTCTGGATCCTTTTCATCCTTGTTGCGAATCGAGGCATGGAGTTTCAAACGCATGATTTTACCTTTCAAGTTTTGAGTAACTTATAAAACCGTGTCACTCTAACGGTTGCAGCGAAATCTTTATCATCCGCTTGCTATTCCCTTTACTGTTGTCGAAAGTTTCAGCGAAGGCAAACCATCCGCATCAAATTCTTTTTCTTCTAGAACGGTAATTGTGGTAGCGGGATAAATCTTTTTCAAAGCATCGAACGCTTCTGTAAGTGTTTTGTGATGCACAATCGCGCTGTCAAAAGTGTAACCTTTGGGTGTCCTCACGCGGAAGTAAAATGTTTTGCATCCCGGCAGGTCGTGGAAACGATCGAGCAATCCCATCTTATTTCCCGTTGAGTTTCATTGTTCATTCTTGCTGATTTTCGCGCGCAAGCTGGCCGGCATGGTGATGCGAAGATTGGCACGTTCTTCCGTGCTTAGAGAGAGCACGTAAGTTTGCTCGTTCATGGTTTCGTTTACTTGCAGGATGCTGGAAACGATCTTATCGTGCTCGCTCTTACCTTCCCAGGTCATATAGGCGATCAAGCACAGCGCGATCAGTGACAAAGTGAGGATCGTTCCTAGTCCACGCACTTCAAACGTTCCCCACGGCGTAGGGATTTTGATGCCGTTTGCGCGCTGGTTTACGTATGATTTTTCTATATCGTTTTCCATTGGGTTTAGATCAGTAAAGGTCCGAGTAACCGGGGATGTTCCCGCCTGCTTGTGGGGCGTTGGAAGGCGCGCCAGGTTTGGGTTTCAATTCCCGGATGATGAACCAGGCGAATAGCGCTATGCCGATCGCGGGCACGATCGAGGTCCGGGTTTTTAGTTGGCGGCGGTTTTTCATGGTGCGATCTCACAACGTTATTTTGAGGGCGGAAGCGTATTGACAATGGTGACCTTGCACTCGCTATCAACCGATACGGTTCCATTCACGACAACCGCTTTGTCCAGTATCACGTATACCGCCACGCCGCGACCGTAGGGAGAATTCAGCACGCCGCAGCTTATGTTTGCGTTCTTGTCTTTTCCCCATTCGCGCAATTGTTCAGCGGACATTTTAGCCGGATCAACCGGAAGTTGTGCACAACCTGAAAATAAAACAAGTAACAGCAACCAGAGAAGTTTCATGCGAATGTCCCTCCCGCGTCCGCGTAGATCGTTCTCGCCCCGTCCGGGGTTACCGGGAAAGTGCCGGCGAGGATGCGCTCGAAGGCTTCCCATTCGTTGGTCAGGCGCATCATGGCCGCGTCGTAGTGGCCGTTCATGACCAGCGTGAGGGCGCCGCGACGGCGCAGCAGGTCGATCGCTGCGGCGTCCTGTGCGGCGGGATCGAACGAGCCGTATTTGGTGGCGCCGCCGAGATCCTTCCAGGTGGTGCGGGTGATTTGGTAGGCGCCTGCGGCGGTGGTGAGTCGTCCATCGTCAAGGCGCACGCCGGCCCATCCGAGCAACGCGGGATGGTTGGAGAAGTCGGAGAAGGATCCGCCCATGACGAGCGCCTGGTAGTCATTGTTCGATTCCACTTGCCGGATCAATGCCAGGAAAGCGGACAGGTTGCGGTTGTTCTGATCGGTCATTATTTCCGTTCCTTCAAAAAAAGATGCACCCGCATTTTTCCCGGTCAAGTTTTCCGATTCTTCGATTCGCTCGGGATCGAAATAGGCGGCTCCCGCGCGCCCGGCTAGTAAAAGTAACCCAAGCCCGGCGAGAACGGCAAGCGTGATGGCGGTTGCACGGTTCACGTTATAGCAGGTATTTCAAGGTTTAGGCGGGAGATTGTGTTCAAAGCGAGTTGTGCACTCTCGCGCGCGGCACGATATTTTATAATTGCTTGGGGAGTGTGCGCGATGGAAACGAATTGTTGAATTTGCCTGAGGTCCGCGTCGTTAATCGCGGGCCAACCCATTGCCTGTAAATGCTTGTTCACTGTTTTGAAAATCGGCGCCGTATCCTCGCCTGGCGGGAGCGTGAAACGGTGATAACCTTCGTTGCGTTCACCGATTATCTGTCCGGTCACATCATCTTCAAAGGTGAATCTTAACCGAACCTGAATGTGTCCCGATTCTGTAATTTCAACCTGGTTGACGATCGTGCGCTGAATAGTTTTCATGTTCGAGTCCTAAGGATGATAAATTAGCGTTCCCCATATTAGATCGGTGCTCATTGTCGCGTTGGTGATATTCCCAGCGGTTGCATTTGTCAGAATCACTGTTGTCGCACTAGCGTTTGTCGGCGCATAGCGCAGTGTCAATTCTGTTGTCAGCGACACAAATCCTTGTCGAGTTTCGGTTGCGGCGGGCGTGGTAAAAGGTAGTCCGCTGATTGTTGCATTGCGGCATCCGCCGTGACTGGGTAAGTTACCTCATAGCGTGCGGTAACCTGTCGTCCAATTTTTTCATAAGTTCCGCTTGCGCTAGTGAATCCTAAACCGGCCCCGCTCGCATCCGTCGGCGTCCAGGTGCCTTCCTCGTAGTCGTCGAGCGTGTTGGCGCCCGCGCTCGGGTTTTGCACTGCGGGAAACTGGATCTGTCCCGCGCCCGCAGCCGAGATATCGACCAGGCCGGTCGCGGAAATGGTTGTGAACGCGCTGCTATTCGGCGTTATCGCGCCGATCGGCATGTTGTTGGCGCTGCCGCCGACCAGTGTCAGCGCCGCCGGGATATCATCGTCCACTAGCGCGCGGAAAGTAGGAGCCGCCGCGGCGCCCGCAGCGGGACCGGCCAGAGCGAGGTTCGCCGCCTGGTTCGGAAAATCAATGGTGATATTGCCGTTCGCGCCGCCGTCGGTTAGTTGCAGCGGGAGATTGATCGCGAGCACGCGCTCGGCGGACAGTAACGCGTTCAGTGCCTGCACTACGAAAGGCGCATTGGACGGTGCGTTGTTACCGGACGATCCTGATCCGTAAGCCATATCATACTCCGTCGAATCCTGGTCGCGGTTGTCCGTAGGGGCGGCGGCGCTGTAAGCTTCCTGAGGTCATCACGCGTTGTCCCGCGCCACTGATAGCGAGCGCCACGAACATGTTGCCGCCGTGGTTGCTGGTCGCCCATCCTAAATTGTTGGCGACGGTGCGGCTCGTCCAGGTGATGCCGTCGGGAGAAGTCATCACCGAATCGAAGGGGGCGGGACCGGGGGCGTCGGTTGCCACCGTGACGAATAGTCCAGCGTTAAAGTTAATACCGCGCCAGGCGCGGTCTGCGGCACTTACGCGGATCGTCCAATTGATGCCGTCGGGGGAAGTCATGATTCGATTTCCCACGCCGCTAATCGCGCTTGCGACAAACAAGTTGTTGCCGAAAGTTACGGACTCCCAAATGTTGTCCACCGGGGTTACGCGCCGGGTCCAGTTGATGCCGTCGGGGGAAGTCATGGCGAGGAAGCCGGCGCCTACGCCAGCGTTCACGGCTCCGACCGCGACGAATAGATTGTTGGCGAAAGTGACGGCGATCCAGTTGGCGTCGTCAGGATATAGGCGGCTCGTCCAGACGATACCGTCGGGAGAAGTCATCACTCGATTGCCGATGCCGGTATCGGCAACCGCAACGAATAAATTTGCTCCGAAGGCAACGCCGCGCCAGCCATTGTCGGCGGCGCTCACGCGGCCGGTCCAGGTGACGCCGTCGGGGGAAGTCATCACCCGATTGCCGATGCCGGTTTGAGCGACCGCGACGAATAGATTGTTAGCATGGGTAACGTCCATCCATTCGTTGTTGGCGGCGGACAACTGAGCGGTCCAGGTGATGCCGTCGGGGGAAGTCATCACCCGATTGCCGATGCCGGACTGCGCCACCGCGACGAACAATCCGGCGCCGTAAGTAAGGCCGCGCCATAAAAGATCATTGGCGCTTGCGCGTAATGTCCAATCAATACCTGGAATACCGCCTCCGCCTCCTTGCCCTGACGCGAACATATCAGGTCACCAGCGTTCGGTTGCGCCCCGTTAAGCGAGCGCGAGAAGGATAATGCCGGCGGTGTTCGCTCCCGCTGCCGCGATGTGAATTGAGTTACTGGGTACGATCCACGGTTCGTAAAAACCGAGATTAGTTTCCAGAATCAAACCGTTCAACACGTTCGGCTCGTAATCGAAGCCGACAAACATTCGATTAACCGCGCTGTTGTTGACGATAATGAGATAAAAGCGTTCCGGTTGCGAAGGGATGATTTGCGCGCTTGCCACTTGCGCCAGAAAGGGATGGGGTATGAAACGCCCGATGCGGCGTCCGGTGCGCTCTCTAATGTGTTCGCGGACGCTTTCAATCGAACGATCATCGAATTCTCCCGGTCGCACCGGATCGGGCAAGGGAAAATCGCCCTCGCGCGGGTGCGGATCCGCCGCCAGGTCGTAGATGTTCCTGACGGTGCGCTCGAATGGATTTCTCGGCATATAAAACTCTCATGTCTCAAGTTTCAAGTGTCAAGTCTAAATTTCGTTTTCAAACATCAGATTCTGGACTTGAGACAGAAATCAGCCTTGTGGAACTTGTTCTGGGAATTGCTGTTGACCGGTCTGGTAATAGTAGATTTTCCATCCGGTGAGGGTCAAGCGCAGGTTGCCGGTTGCCACCGCCGCGTCGAAGTTGGTCGCGGTCACCGCGATGTTGGAATTGGCCTTGAACACTTTGGTGATCGGCAGCACGAAGGGTTTGGTCAGCGGTCCGAACAGGTTGTGCACCGGCACCGCCGCATTCGACAGTTGCCGGCCCGATCCCGAATCGGTCACCAGGATCGTCATGTTGGGGACGGATTGGGTGGAGATCGTTATCGCGGCGCTCGCCAGATCGAACTCATAGCCGCCGATCGACCATTCGAAATCGGAATCGGCCTGGATCAAGAGGTTGTTGGTAACGGTGCCACCGGCGGCGGCGAGGGACGCGAACACCGGAACCTGATACTGAAAAAACTCCCGCATCACCGAGAAGCCGGGGGGCGGGCCGCGAAAGCTCGAAATCTGTCCCAGGATCAGATCGGAATTGAGCGAGTAGGCGTCGAGTTTCATGATGCGAATCCTTTAATAAAACGGGCGGGAATCTTGCGACTCTCGCCCGTAGTGTTACGGCCCTAGCGCGGGCTTGAGCGTTCGATTACTGTGCGTTGCGGTAGAGGATGCCGTCCAATCGCACCGCCACGCGCGCGTTTTGCGCGGAGGGAGTGGCAACCGCGACACCCCAATTCAGCGTCACCACGAAGTTGACGTTGGGCATCAGCAGGATCGGCGGATTGAGGTAGAACGGGCGCCCAACCGCGCGATTGACCGCAACGGAAGTGATTCCCAGGTTGACCGCTTGTGACATGGCAGCGTCCGGTGACATGTAGGCTTTTGCCGGGAAGGAATCTCCGCGCGATACCGTGAGGTAGGACGCGCTGCCGACGAAAAAGTCGAGCCAGGAGCCGATGAGGATCTGATTCACATCGTTGACCGCCGACAGATTCAGCGCGCCGGCAATGGTCGCGACCGACGCGTTTGACAGTGTTGCGATCACCTGTGGGCTCCAGGCGTTGGCGGTCGAGATCATGCCGCCGTCAACGATCACTTCGATGGAGGTTGCGAGAAACGCCTTGGGCGAGGGCAGTTGTCCCGCCGCTTCCATGTTAGTGTCATCCAGCGTTTTGACCGCGCCGGTGCCACCGATCGCGGATGAGTTACCTTGACCTTGCGGAAGCTGGAAAAACCGCAGTTGCGTTTGACCGGCGTCGTCATACACCAGGCGGTCGTAAAGGGGTTGGCGGATGCTTTGAATCGCGTCCGGCACGAAAATCCCGTAGCTCGCGAGTTCCGAGAGCGTGCGCGGGGGTGAGCCGAATTCTTCCGAGAACGGCATCACGCCAAAGCGTGGCGGGGCAAGGCCGAGCATGATGCAGGTTTTGATAACGGCTGCGGCAAGGGGAGCGAGTTTCATCATGTCACCTTTTCAGAAAGTTTTAAGTTTCAAGTTTCGATTTCAGATTTGAGACTGAATTATTACCGGCGCGGAATGAAGGCGCCGACTCCGGGCGCGCTCATGACCGCCCTCGGCATGAGGCGTCCCACGTTGCCGATACGCGCTCCGGGACCGTTGACGACGCGCGCCGGTCCGATGTAGCCCAATCCTGACAAGTTGAATCCTTGTTGCAGCGCGATCAACTTGCCGAAATCGGTCGCGGTCACGATGAGGGAGCCGACCGCGGCATCGCGCGCGAAAGGACCGACCACCGGGATGCGCGGGCCGAATATGCCGAGCAGCACCGCGATCGCGGCACGCGTCAGATACAGCACGTTGCCAGCTTTCAGTTGATCGGGGATCGGCGCGTAATTGATGATGCCGTTGACCAGGAGCGCGCCAGCGGCGCCGGTGGCAGCGGGGGCGAGCAACGTCAGGGGTTGGCGGAAACTGCCGCGCGTCAATGCGCGGCCTTTGGAGCGTTTGCGGCGGCGGGCCATGTTGTCTCCTATCGGATTCAGCAGCACCAGTTGCGGCATGGGACGGTGCCTTTTAGCGCGGCTTATCGACGATGCCGCGATGCGTGAACCGATACGCTCCACCGAGCAGCATCAGATGTTTCCCGTCGTGCGAGACTGCCAAGAGTGGCCGGGAACCTATTGCGAAATCGTGCCGGTATTCTGTTACTACACCGTCACGTTTCGAGACATAGTATAAACGAGAGACATTTCCGATTGCAAGCGCTACTTTCGGGAGCGCGGGAACGTTGAGTTTCCGGGAACGGGCGGGGGACCGCAACATGAACGCGGAATAAAGCTGTTTTCCTTGCCGCGTCAGAGTGTTGATCGGGTTTCTTGTGGCGTGAAGATAGAGGGGCAAGGACGCGCCGGGGTTATAGCGCTTGAACCATCTTCGTGCCTCGTTAAAGGCGATTTCGAGCGCCCGCTGCGCGGGAACTTCCTGGTGACGGAGCTTGCGAGTGTTTCTCGCGATGGTTTCGCGCGAATAGCCGGAAGCAAGTGGGAGCGGGTTAAAGCGCGTCACTTTCACGTTTGCGTTCGGCCAGATAATTCGCCAGATTGTAAAGCACGGTTGCCGCACCGATTGCGGTCAATGTGGTTTTTTCGAGGGCGTTCAAGCGTGGGCGTCTCGCGGCGTAGATCATGAAGGGGCCGAGCACCAACACGTCAACCAGGCGGATGAGTTGAGTTTTCATTTTTCGTAACGGGCAAAACGTCCTTCAAAGCCGGGGTGACGGATGAGGTATCTGCCGAGTTTTTGAATGTGTTGTTTCGGAACATCACCGACCGTATTTGCTCCCGCTTCCGCAACAAAAATAAAAGGTATTCCAGCGTCCGCCATTGCACGCGCGATCTTGAATTTGTCCCCTTTTAAAACCACGCGGTAGGCTTTCCCGCCGCATACCGTTGTTGGATTCTTTTTCACTCTCAATTCCACGGCTTTTTCCCGGATCGCTTGAAAGTAATAGCGCAGTAGATGTTTCGCGGTTTCGTTTCTTACTTTGGCCGAAAACGCGCCAAATCCCTTGTAACGTTGCCAGGTCGAGTGCGTCACTCCCGGCTGCGGCACATCAAATTCGGTGGAATACTTTTTCGCGCCGTTGTCCGCGAGATAGCGAAAGAGCTTAGCCGCTTTGACGTGCGAGAAAATCCCGCGTTTGATCTTCCGCGCGAGATTCAAAATGATCGGAGTGGTTTGTTGCCGGTAGAGATCGCTGTCGTTCTCGATGTAGAGCGACAGTTCGCGTGCTTCGCTCGACAACGGATTGTTGCGCTTCATTTCATGCGCTCAATCAACTTTGGCGCGACGAACACCGCGATCGCGATGATTCCACCCCATAGCGCCACGCTGCGAATGGTGGCACCGAAACCGAAAGCGGACGTTTCGCGCGCTTCATCGCTTGCGGCCCGGTTCGCTTCATTAAACGCGATCGTGCCGGCGCGTTCGGGCGCGACACCGGAAGCGACCAATTCCTGGGTGCGCTTGTCGATATAGGGCTGCATTTCCGTGAGTCGGCTATTTTTGGTCGCAAGGTAAGTAACAAAAGCGCTCACCCCGGCCACCGCTGCCACCGCTGCGGCGGTCAGCGACAGCACGCCCGCCAGCGTGATGGGGAGTGCGAAGGGTGCGAAGCCGAGACTGCCAAGCGCCCCATCACGGCGCATCCCTGACAGGCCGGGGATCATGCTGGTGGCTTGAGCGAACCAATCGGCGACGGTGGACACCGCGTTGGCGGCGGAATCCATCAACGACATGGAGAGATTCACTTTATCAAAGTGACGCTGCCACTCCGCGAGATCGGCGGGATCCTCTTGTGCGATGGGGTGAACGTTATAGAGTTGCGTTTCAGCAGCGGTCAGTTGCTCGCGCGCGCTCTGAAAATCCGCGATGCCCTGGTCCCATTGCGCGCGCAGATCGTCCACGATACCGGAGACGCCGAACAGTCCCCGGCGCGTCTGCCGCGCGATGGTTTGAATGGAGGGCATGGGCGCCGACGCCTAACGGCGGCGCATGAGCGTGCCGAGCCCAAGAATGACGACGAGCCCAATTCCCGCCCACATTAGCATCCGTTGCGTATCCGCCGCCACGCCGACGTTGACGCGCGGCGCGGTAGCAGCCATGTAAGCGCTGGATAGCGGCGGCTGTCCCCGGCGCGCGCGTTCCAGATTGATCTCGTTCAGATCCTGTTGCTGTTGCGCGGCATAAACGACGGGAACAAGCTCCTTCGCGGTCTGCACGATCGGTTCCAGGTATTGGGACCAGAAACTTTGCGATTGCACGACCGGGGGCGCAGGCACGTCAGCGGCAAAGCCATAGTCCCAAGTATACTCACTTCCGAAATCCTGTCCCAGACCTTTGAGATCGAAAGCCTGGCGTTGTGTATTGGAGCGGTGGCGGGTGCTCATGATGATTTTCCTTCACGATGGGGACGTTTCGAGCGCGTCGCAAAAAATAACGTTGCGGCGAAAATAACGGCGCCGCCAACCCACAGCATACGATTGTCTGCAGACATCGTCAAATCGTCAGTGAGCGGTGCTTGAAGATAGAGCGATTGCGGGGAACGTTGCGTGGAACGTATGGTATAGGGGGACGCGACCGGAGCGCCGCCCGGTTTCGTGAATGCTTTCAACGCCAGGGGCAGCGCTTGTTGAGCGAGCTTTGCCGCGTTTTGGAGCGTGAAACCGGAACCGGTTTCGGGCGGTGGCGAGGGCATGGCATCCGGCGGGAACGAAGCCGGTTCCAGGGCCGGTGAGGTTGCGATTTCCTCAATTCCGAATTCGGTGGCAATTTCCTCGAATGTAAACTCGGCGGCTGCTTCCTCGATTGCCAGGTCCGCTACCGCTCCCTCAAAAGCCAACTCGCCGGCTGTTTCCGCTACCGCTCCCTCAAAAGCAAACCCGCCGGCTGTTTCCGCTACCGCTCCCTCAAAAGCCAACTCGCCGGCTGTTTCCGCTACCGCTCCCTCAAAAGCAAACTCGCCGGCTGTTTCCGCTACCGCTCCCTCAACAGCCAACTCGCCGGCCGCTGTTCCGGCGGTTGTGGCGGCGCCGGCCCCTAGCATTGCGATGCCACCAATAGCAGCGCTAACGATCGCAACGCCGTAGCGGCTGAGAAAATCACCCGAAGGATTTATGGGCGTGAAGTAAGTTGACAAGTAAACAAAAGCGGCGTCGTTATCCGTCGTGAGAGGTTTATAGGGAACGGGCGTCCCGCCTAAAATTCGCCATTCCCATGTTCTTGACGCGAGCAAATTTTCCCATGAAGGCATTTGCTCGCGGGGAATACGTGGACTCAGGTTCATAGGTTGCTGATCGCTGATCAGCCAATTTTGAATCTTCCGCAGTCCTTCATTATAGTAAGCGGCAGCGTAATAAGGCGCTAGTAATTCCCGTTCACTCCACTCCAAACCGGCCGTTCCGACGAGCTCCCAAAGTTCATAACCCTCGTCATCAATCGAGCGAGATTCAACACCTTCCGGACCCATCCTCAGGCCGGATTCGGCAAGCACTTGATCCAGATTCACGTAATTGAAGGACATAGAGTGCCAATCATCAGTTATGAACAACGTAACGGTTTTTGACTTCGTCAGATGTGAAGGGCAGCGCGCCCGCTTCAATCAACTCGGTTGTTTCCAACGGGATCCAGGCGTCCCCGATCTTGGTTTCAAGATAAACGTGAGAGAGTTCACCGGGTGCGAGTCCGATTGCGATAAAGCGCGTCGGGTGTCCGACCGATTCCAGGAGCGCGGCGAGAAGTGTCACTTTGTCATCACAATCTCCGCTTCCTAATTCCATCAAGCGCGCCGGCGTGGACAACGTTTCCACGCCGTTGGGGTCCATGACGTAGCGGATCTGGTCGCGCACGTAGCGATGGAGCGCCGCCGCTTCCGCTTTCCAGTCCTTGAACGGAACCGTTCGGGTCAACGCGCGCGCTTGCTCGATCACGCGCGGATCAGCTTTCGCTTTGCGGACGATGGAGCGCATCAGGGCAAGCGTTTCGCGCACGCCCTCGATACCGGGGGAGATCCGGTATTCATAGTTCACGGTTTCGTTCACGGAGTGACATCATACTCCGTTCGGTTCAAGCGTCAACGAGCCCGCGCGCGGTCATTTTCAAATGATAAGATTCCAGAGCGGGACCGAAACGGTTTTTGGAAGCGATCAACAGCCGTTTTCTGCCCTTGACGTTGAAATGCAGCATCACGTCAACCACATGCTCAACCGAGCGCGGACCGGATAGATTATTTACACGCGTGACGTGGCCGATCAACAGCGCGCACAGGTTCAGCGTTTGCGCGAGCCGGACAAAGGTTGTCGCGGCGTGAATCAATTGTGAGGGTGAGCCGGGACGGGAACGGATGCGCTCGTTGTGAATCGTATGCAGCGAATCCACTACGATAAATATGGGGCGCTCGCGGCGTAGCACGCGCGAGAGTGACATCATTTCGGTCCAGGTGCAGCATTGAAGCGCGGTCACGTCGCATTGCAGCCGTGCCGCTTTCGTTTGCAATCGTTCCAATGGTTCCTCGCCCGAGACATAGAGCGTCGGACGATCGAGCGAAATATGCGAAGCCACTTGCAGCGCCAGCGTGGACTTGCCGGCGCCGGGGGCGCCCGCTAACAAGACAACGGACCCGCGAACGAAACCGCCGCCTAGCGCATCGTCAACCGCAGAAAATCCAGAAAAAACTCGCGATTCATTTTGAGTTTGAACATCAGACAATATCTCGATCGCGCTAGCGCCCGCTCCCGCGTCAATGCTCGCCGGTAGCGAACGGGCAACCGCAACGTATGCGCTCGATTGATCGCACACGGAGCAAGTGAGCGCCCATGTTTCCGCCTCATGGCCGCAGTTCGTGCAGCGAAAAACATCAGACACCGTTTAGTTCCAGCGCAACACGCGCGATCACGGAATCCCAATCGCCATATTTCGGTTGCCGGAAAACTCGAACATTCGGATACCAGGGCATGGTGTTACCTGAGAATCCATATCGCCATTCAGGAACGTGCGGTGCAAGCACTTTGACGGGTTTTCCCATTGCGCCGGCCAGGTGGACGTTGGTATTGCACACAGTCACGATCTCGTCACAGGCACCGATCAAGGCTGCGAGCGAGTCCAGTTGCGTTAAAAGATCAGGATATGACGTGATTGAAAGAACGCGATCAGTTAATTCAGCGCTTTTCAAATCGTGCTGGATCGCGACAAAAAGCACGTCGCGTTTCAGGATCGGTTGCAATTGCGCGAGCGTCATCGAGCGCGCGGCCTGCCGCGTCATGGCGGTTCCGCCGCGCCATGAAAGGCCAATGATGCGCCGGCCCGCCGCGACTCGTTCAAGATCAACGCGTAGTTTCGCGGACAAGTCAGGATCCGTTTTCAACCACGCTTGCGGTTGCGGCGGAAGTTCCAGGTCTAGCGCCAGCGGCAGACTCCCGAGCGGGCATTCGTAATCGAACGTTTCACCGTGCAGCGCTTCCGGCATCGCACCGTTCAGTTCAACGGGAAAAACGCGCACGTTCGAGAAACTGCGCCGAAACAGCGCTGCGGTATCGCGCGAGCATTCGAAAGTGACCGCGTTAAAGTGCGGTGTCACTTTCGGAATCAAAGACGCGAACATGATCTCATCCCCGAATCCTTGCTCGGACCAGATCAGCAATTTTCCGCCGCGAGAGTTTTGTGGACCTTGCCAGCGTTCCCAGGTGACAGCGCGCGGCAGATAACAACGTTGTGGAGTTTTCAATCGCAATTCATATTCCGGCCAACCTTCCGTAAACTGCCCCAAGCCAAGCAGCAGGAGGGCGTGAATAAAGCGCAACGACGCATGACCGGGAAAGCGCAACAACCCGGCATCGAGCAAGCGCAATGCTTCCGGCAACTGGCCTTGATTCCGCATCGCTTGCGTCACGCCTTCATAGAGCGCGGCGGAGTCAATGCCGGGGACGTTGGCAGCTTCGATAAAAGCGCGTGCGGCTGCGCTATCCTGTCCGAGCGTCAGCAGGCGCCGCGCGGCGGTCAGCGAAACTTGAGCGAGATCGTCATTATTCACTTTTATCAGCGTCATGGATTTCCTTGATGCGAGCGCGCAGCCGCTCGAACCAGGCCGGGTGCAGTTTCACGTCGCGGTTATAGGTTGCGAGCCGGTCAAGCCACAGGTCGTCCCGAAACATCGCTTCCAGAAAATCTTCCGGCGCCTGGTCATAGATCGTTTGCGCGAGCGCGTTCACTTCATTGTTGGCGCGCGCATTGTCCACTAGGATTTTGACGTAACCCTTGAAAATGAAATCCATGCCAGTTTCCTCCTGCCCGATGGGTGCGGGGGCAACCGGCGTTTTTTCCGCTTCACTACCCTGAACGGATGCGACTCTCGAAGGATCCGGTTCGGGCAGGTTCGCGGGAAGCGCCGGCGCCCCGGCATCGGTTGCCTTACGGAACGAAGATAAAAAATCACGCCCGAGCGCGATCAACGACTGCGTGCCGCTGGCGTTGCCGGGAAGCCGATCGGTCGCGCTGCGTAATTCGTCCTGCATCCGCATGAAGCGCTCGAAACGGTCGAACTCGTCAACCGCCTTCGGCGTGTCGCTTGAGAACAAGGTTTTCAGGGCCATCAGTTCCTTGAGATTGTCGATCAGCGAGGGCCGGGAGCGGTTCGATTCATTGATCGCGGCACTCATTTCCTTGAAGCCTGTTAACATCACACCGGCCAGTTGCGCGATCTCGGAAGGGCGTTCGGGAGCGCTCATCGTGACGGCGGCGGGAGGATCCGGGCGCTTGATCTCTTTCATCGGTCCATCAATGAACACGCGCGGGCGCGCGGCCAATTTCATGCCCAGGCGCTTGCCATCTTCATCAATCGAGGGCACGTAGAGTTTCACGTCATAGGTGCCCCCGCCGCAATCTTCCGCCAGACGCTCCATTGAAAACATATCCGGCGCGAACGTTTTCACGTAAGCTGGAAGTCGCTGGTCCTTGACGATGCGCCAGATTTGAACCTTAGATTCACTGACGCTGTCCCCCAACTCCACCACCACGCGTTTAACGTCCGCTTCCGCTTCTTCCGCCGGCACAATCGCGAAACCGGACGGGTCGCCCTCGATCGTGGTCGCAATACGCGCACGTTCGGCGGCGGGTGTAATGCGTGTTTCACGTCCCATGTGCTATTCCTTTTGCTTTACCGTAACTTTATCTTGAGCATTATCTGACATATCAGTAACCGGCTGTGACATGTCAGCCACCATCTTGAATTCCGCGCGCTTGTGCTCGCGCCCGAACTCGCCACGAAATTGAACGTTTCCTTTCGTCGCCAATTGCACCGCTTCAGCAAACGTCGGTAGCCGCGAGAAACCTGCCGCGCCTTTGTAGGATTCCACGCCGGGGCGATATTGAAGGGTGCTACCTTGAACGCTATGAGCGTCATACAGCGGATGCCGGTGACACCAATCGTCCCCGGTCCAGATTCGGAGCGCGTAGCCGGTAGTGAAATCGTTAAAAATACGCGGACTATCCTTCAAACACAAACCGGCGATGTAGGTCAACGTCAGCGGTTGTGTCAACCCTAGCGGGAGTTTTGCCGCTGGTAACCGGGTATCAACCGTTGAGTGAACGAGCCAGTGAGGACAAGTGCGACAGCGCACGAAAGCGTTTTGTGGCGCGTAGCGTGAGCGCAGCCAGTAAAAGCCGAGTCGGATCCAGGCGAATGCGCGAATGCTCATATTCTTTTCCTGAAAAGTTTTCCATCAGAACCACAAGGATTGTGCTTCATCCGCATTACTCCGCAGAAAGAAGGCTCTAACGAAGGACTTTCACCGTTAATCAAATAATCCGGGGAATCCGGGGCGTCCGGCAGCATACGATCAGCCAACGCCCAAGATTCCACGTGCTTGCAACGTAGAAAAGAAGGATACTTTTTCCAAAATCTTTGCCACCATGTTGTATTAGAAAAACAACAATCTTTGCAAAGCGGAATCATGAACTCACCTGTTCAGGCGGAACCGGCTCGCCGGGGTTAGCATTCGCGCCTTGCGCCATGCGCTTGGCTTCGTCCAGCGTCGGGATGCGCGAGAAACCTGCCGCCGTTTCATCGGGATATTTCCCCGGCTTGTAATCGAGCATATCGAGATAAGCGCGTATCGACAACGCCACCATGCCGCGCAAGGTGTCAGCCTTGAGGATGGGGTGATGCGAACAGATTTCATCCGGCTGCGTGATCGGATAATGGCGCTGCATCTTCATCTGCATCATTTGCGGGTTCATCGGATGCGCGACGGGAATCATCACCATCGTCGGCGGATCCATGCGGCAGTGACCGAGCCGGGGCGCGCGAGGTTTTCCGCTATCGTGCATAACCAGCGCGGCTCCCGCGCTCGGCGACAGCGTCGGATCCTCCAACCAGAAATCGCAATTGCCGCAGTTGTATTTTTCAGTGATCGCGCTCATAAATTGTTCTAGTCTCAAGGACGGTAAACGCCATCGCCTTTATTAAGAGCTTCATTAACGGATCGCGCGAGTGATCGCAACGATTCAAGTTCAGTTGCCAGTTCTTCTGTAGCACAATCCCACGCTTCACGCATCAGGCGCACCGTTACTTCGGCTTCAAATTTTTCAGCGCCAGGTTTACTCCATTCGCGCCAGTGCGGGCGAGTCTCATCCATCCATTGTTCGAAGGTTTTCATACAGAAACCCATCAATGAGCCGATGGGTTTGAATCTGAAACCGTCAGGTTTTTTTCGCTGTCTTGTCCGCGATCGCTTTCAACGTGCCGGTCGAATCCAACAGCACCTTCATCGGGTCCGACGGCTTGGCTTCCATCAGGGGATTTACAGTATAGACATACTTGGTCGCGGCAGTTTCATCGAATTTCACGCCAACCTCGAACGCGAACTCGACCACGCCGTTGGCGTTTCCCTTGTCGTCTTTCGGCAACCCGGACAATTGCGCGTAAACAGCCGATTCCGCGATGCCGGGCAGGATGATCGAGCCCGAATCGAAGCGCTCGCCGGTCAACAGATTGACGCCGATAAACTCGCCGTGAAAACGCACGAAATCACTCATTTTGGAACTGTCCGGCTTGCTGCGATCGGTGCGACCGACGATCCGGCACAAGGACACGGTTATCTTTTTCTTACCAACGATCATGTCCGCGACCGGCGGAAGTGTATCAATCTTCGCCCCCATGATTCCTTTCACCGTCAATTTTTTAAGCAATTGTTGCATGAATGTTTCCTTTTCACAAACGCGATTGATGAAAGCTCGCGTAACGCTTTCGGGTGTTGGTGTTTGGAAAATTACGAATTCATGATTCACCCGCGATTACAGTAACATAATGAGAAACGAAACGCAACACCTTTCTGAAACGATTTAGAATCAGTCTAAATCGCAGGTTACAGGTGCGCGCGCCCCTCCACTTCCCCGCGCTTGATCCGAGTCGCGAACATGTCAAACCCCGTCATCACCTTGATAAAATTCTGTTTTTGCAGTTGTTGCTGAATCGGCACGACGCCCTTGAACCACGCCTCAAAATCCGCATCCGTCAGCCGGCGCACGTTCAAGCCTTTGGCATGTTTCTCGGAACCGTCAACGGTTACGCCCACTTTCGCATAAGTTTTCTTGTTAATGATCCGATACGGTTCTCCGTCCACTTCCAATTTCCAGAAACCGTATCGTTTCGGATCAAGATTAAGGCTCAATACCGGACGCGAGAACGCAGAAGCATCCGTGTCCGCATACAACCACGCGTCCACGTCCATCAGCGCGGCACGTCGCAGCAACATTCTAACGTGCGCGGTTATGAACGAGCCCAATTGCGGCTGATGATACTCGCGCGGGACCGGCGCCGCGATCTTCGCCCACACGTGCTTGAATAGATCATCCGCGTCCTGGTATGCGTAAAACCCCTCAGGACATTCGCGCGATAGCACCAATTCCAAGCCGTCCAAGCGTTCCACTGTCTTGCCGTAGGAATTGTTACCGACCGCTTTCACCATCAACCCGATCGCGCCGCCCGGTCCGCCTTCCGCTTCCCCGCGCAGTTTTTCCAACTGGTTCACATAATCGCGCATGTTAAATACATCGGACCAAAACCAACCTTCGATCACTTTAATATCCCAACGCTCGCGCTGTAACTGTTGCAATTCCTCAATCGTCACCCAGGTATCGGTGATCTCGCGTGCGCCGTAGACTGAATCCCCCGCGCTATCGCGATAGTAAAACGGCACGCGATTTTTAGCGTTCGATGCTTCAATCCGGTAAATCGCAGCGTTCGCATACTTGTGAACGCGATCAATATGGATACAACGGCCAGCGGGCAACCACACGTCACGCATCGCGGCAGCGTAAGCTTGATTGAGATCGTATTTCCAGATCGGTCCCTCGAAACGCTTGACGCAGATACAAAAACCGCCGCGCATCACCGTATCACGAATAACCTGTAATGCCGACCACGGCGGCTCCCACACTATAACGTCCTGTGGCATGTTGCGGGTGAAGATGCGGATGCTGGTGTTGCCGATCGTAGGATATAAAGGAACTCCAAAAGTATCGAGCACGATTGACTGCGCCTTTTGCATCCCATGATAAAGGCCCTCTGAATCGCGCTCGGCATAGGCCACGTGCGCGGGATTCCCCGCGTCAAAATCCTCGCGCTCGAAATCGGGACCGGGCAGTTTTCCGTAATCGGGCGCGAACCGTTCCAGAAAAAATTTCAATGACTTATTCGGCCACGCCGATGCGCCGGTCATCGCCATGCCGTCAAGGAATTCCCACGACAACGATTGAACGCGCTGTGTCCCTTTATAGGGATAGCCCTCGTTTTTTTCAGTGGGAGTGTGCGTCACACGTAATCCCCGGAGATTTTTAGAGCGCGTGAGATAGGGACGCATGACATAACCCGGATGATCCAGGAGCGCGGCAGCGATGATATACACATCAAAATTGTTGCCATTCCAGGCAACGAACCGGACTTTGTTAAATTCAGGGACCAGCAAGCGGGCGATCACGATCTCGCCTAAATGCTTCAAGGACTCGACCTTGAGCGAGCCTTTGCAATCCGAACCGAACCAAGTGATATAAAGCGGTTCCGGCGTGCCTTCGCGAATCCGCGTAGTTTCAAGATCGTAAGCGATCATCGGCTTGATGCGATGCCGTGTTTCATGTCGTTTCAACGGACGTTTGACACGCATTCGATATTTTTTGCTTGCGCGATTCAACCCGTAAGTTTCTTCGCATCGGCGTGCGTAACGGCGCGTGAGCGAATCAATGCGCTGCGAACGCGGGCGCTTTTTCTTATGTGAAACAGCACGTTGCTCTTTCTCCCAATCAAATAAAAGTTGTCCATCGAAAGCCGAATAGTAAAAATTCCGTCCCGCTATTTCATCCTGAATCCAGTCCCTTAACTGTTGAACGCCACCATCCGAACTCACGTGATCGAGAAGAAAACCGCGAGCGTGAAGCCTGGTAGCAAGATCGTCCAGACCTGCCCCGTCCTTCTGAAAAAAACCAACGGGGACGCCGGCGGAATCGCCTCCGGTTAAATCACTTTTCTCATCAATCGAGCAACCGCCCAGGACGATAATAGTCCTGAGCAGCGAACGCGGGCGCTTAACGGACACGGCATACTCCGATAACCGGAGATCAACCCGTTCCGATATCCGTCACTCTGACATGAACCAATCGCCCCAATCGTTTGCGTTTCTTCAAAAACTTTTCGATATCCAGCGCGTCCAATGACTCAGGACGAGAAGCCAAATGTGTGCCGGTAGGCAACACGATCCCGGTTTTCTGCTCATACGGTCTAGTCAACGCATGAATCAACACAATTGCCCTCTCTTGTCCTTTGAATGAATTCAACAATGCCGCGATATCGGACTCGCGAGCAGCCCTTAAATCGAACGTGACCGCGCGACCATCCTGTGAACGATAAAAACGCGTGCGCCCGCGCGCATCCCGCCTTTTGTAAAAACGATCATAAATTCGTTTTTCAGCGCGCGAACGTTCGCGCTCCGCTTCCCATGCTTTGCGGTTCTCGGCAACCTTGCGCGACGGTTTTATTTCCTCAGTGACATACTGGCGCTTGCCGAACAACGGGACCGCCAACGGCGCCAGACCCAAACGCTCATGGGGACGGCGCGCGAACTCGCGCAATTGCCGGCGATCGCGCGAAGCCGCTTTATGGATCTTGCGTTCGTTCGAGCGAATGGGTTGTTGACCCTGATTTTTCCAGCGCTGCACGGTGCGCCGGTCCACTCCCAGACGCTTGGCGATGCGGCGAACGGTATCCGTCTGAAACAGCGTCCATATCTGGTCGACCGGGGAGAATTTGCGGGCCACGCACCATTCCTAAAAAGGCACATCGGCCCCTGGCGCGCGCCGGTCACCCAACGAGCCAAAGTAATTCAGATTTTTCCAGGAACTGTGACGAAACCGCGATATCGAATCGTTGATGTTGTCACTCTGTGACTTCGATTCAATATGCTCAGGATTGCAACACAATGTATTGTCGCAACGGTGCGCGCGAACCTGCCGGTAATCGACCGGACCGTTGAACAGGACCGACGCGAGAACGTGAACGCGGAAGGGCACCGGATGCGCGATATCCGGCAAACGCACCGACAACATGCCATAGAGATCGCCGCCGCTGCTGTTACCGGCAAGCCGGCGCTGCCACTCCCAACAGCCAGTAAACGGATCCTCTAGGATATTGCCAAGCAACCGGCGTTCGAGCGCGAACGCGAAACCTTCATCGGCGCAAAGGCGCGCGAGCAACCGCCGCAAATGACTTTTTCTTTTCCGCGTCCCCACGATTCACCCGAGCGCTGGACCTTAAGCGACGGGGTCCAGGCGCGAAGGTGGAGACTAGCAGTTGAGCCGGGGCATGACAAGCAGCCTAATGGTAGCTGCCGGGTACAAAACTACTATTAGTATCGGTGCCAATCATCAGCGTCCAAACGGATCCGGCAATTGACACGTAGGGAGACTTCATTCCATTTTTTCATCGTCGCTTGACCGAGATCGACACCGGCACGGAACGCGAGAATGTCCAGATAAGTTACCACGTCCGCGAACTCGCGAGCGAGCGCCGGGCGCGCTTCTTCAAGCGTCAGATCGCCTCGCTCAATTTTCTTGATCAGATTCGCGGCTTCTCCCAATTCACCGAGCACGGCATTTGACCATGCCGATAACGCCCAATCGGATCCGTCCGGTTTTGAATGCGCGAGACAGCCCCGCGCATTTTTGAATTCAGGCAAGCGTGCTATGTTCGCGCCGCGCAACGAATTAAACGTCAAGCCATCCGTCATGTACCCCATAAAATACCTCTCATCGTTTAGCAGCATTCATCGTCATCGGCACATGCTCATGAGCCGCGTTTTTGCCCGGACGCGCGAGCTTCAAGTGAACGCACCCGGCAAACTGTGCGTCCCGCACATGGGCATAACAATAGACCGCCGACACCGATACCGGCACGCGATCGCGCTTGAACCAGGACGCTTGAATGTCCGCGCATTCCCTGCACTCGAAGGCAATCATCACCGGCTGTAACGCGTTATGCCGAGTGTGCAGGAGATAGATCGTTTTCATGCGACTGGCTTCAAAAAATCAAACGGTTTCGTGGGAGCGACCTGGCGCGGATTCAGGACCGAAACCCGCTGCGCCCATCGCAACTCAGGATGATACTGCTGCATAAAAGTCAACAGTTCACGCACCAATTGAACGTCATGAACCATCACCGTGAACGCCAGAATTTGCTTGTCACCATCAATCCGGTAGGCCGAAAGAAAACGGTTCATTTTTTGCGACCAATCATACGGACAAAAATCCAAACTATTCCACAGAACAATGCAACAATGAAACGCCAACCGTTGTCAGTGAAAATACACCAAACCGCGGTTGTCCAAGGTGTCAGGATTGTTGACCAAATCCAGTGCTCAGCAAACCACCAATGAATAAAATCCATCATTTTCTCCTAATATCGTAAAGCAACAGATTCCGCTGCCCCTCCGTGAACGGTTCCACTCCATGAAAACTCACGTCGCTCTTGACGAATGCCAGCATCGCGTTCGGCACGTAATCGAAAGTGAACACACGATCGAACTCCGTAACCGCGTGATGTAGACAGCCCGGACAAGTGCGCGCGCGATCCTTCGGCACATAAAACGTAGTGCCTAACCACGGACGCGCATCATCACGCGCCAGATAAAACAAACAAGAGATTACTTTGCTCGGAGAATCGGTATGCGGCCCCAGGCTGTAACCAGGAAAATCTCGAATCACCAGAATTTCATCATGCAAATTCTGTATGCCGGTAACGAAAAACTTAGCGAGCAATTGTTCACCTAGAACAGGCAACGATAAAATTTGCGTGAGAGCATCATGCACCTCGCCTAACGATCGCCTGACAAAACGTTGGTCCGAATAGTTACGCGTCACGCGCCCGGTTTCGTTTAACGGAATGAAATCCTTTTCCACCCCATCAAGAGCATTGTAAAGAATATTATAAAATGCGCTCGAAAAAATATCACGCACAAACACATGCGGGAACGGCCACAGGCGAACAGACGCGTCCCGTAACGCGCCCATTGTTAAAATATGAATCGGCACATTCATCATGATCTCACCTGAAAAATAGATATTCCGCGACACCCTGAAAGGGACCGCCCGCTCGCGTTGACGCCCTCACTTGCGCGGGATCGAACCGGAAACCTTCATCACACAGGCCCGAAACCATGAAACGATGCGTCACAAGCGCTGGATTCACTTCGACGAGCATTGAGCGCACCGTTTTGAGACAGCCGCCGATGCCGCGCACCACCGCCGGCTCGAAGCCGTCAACGTCTATCTTGACCCGTGTCGGTGCGCTTACACTTTCCTGATTAATCAGCGTATCCAGGCGCGCGAACTCGCACGGTTGAGAAAAAACAGGATCGAACGCCTGACCGCGACCATCAACTTTATCGTTCAACGCATGACACGACGATCCGGGCTTTTGACTGGACAAGTGAAGCTCACCGAATCCGTCCCTATCACTCAAAGCGCGATCATCAACCAGCACACGATAAAGCAAGCCGTTACCAACAACGTTCCAAAGCAACACGGCACGATTCTCTGCCATCGGCTCAAACGCGTAAACCCGACATTTCGCGAGCGCGCCCGCGAGAACGGCATACATACCAACATTCGCGCCCACATCCACGAAAACATCATTTTTCGTGAAGCTGCTGATCCACTCCACTGTCACCGGCTCTTTAATAAGCAACGTGTCTACGCGCCAGCGCGTCAATGCGTTCGGCGTATGGAACGTGAGCTTGAGATCGGAAAAGTTCAGTTCAGTTAAGTTAACCGGTTTCATGGCTCTTTTCCTTTAACGCAATTGACTCAATTCTCCCGATAACCTGAATACGCTGTCCGTGCCTACAATGAAACGCACCCATTTGAACGGGAGTTTCCACTCCTTCCGCGTAGGCGTTCATGGATTCGATCATGACACCATTTTGATCTGGAGTTAGATATAAAACGGAAGTTTCCTGCGCCGAACACTCCGCCGCACGACTTTTAACCAGCGCGTCAAGGTCATCATCACGCGGCCAAATCATTGTAAGGAATTTCCAGCGCATAAATCACCTGTTCGTTAACGTGTCAGTCGGGAATTTAACCGTGCGCGAATCCACACGATAATAAATTCCCAGTTGCGTCAGACAGCCACAATCACAACACGTTTCCGGGGCAGCATCAAGAACCTGATTCGGTAAACGCCCTGGATGCCGTTTCAGATAACAACCCAAGCAAATAGATTGATTCCAGTTCATCGGATCACCTGTCCGCACTCGATACAACGCCTCTGCCGCAACCGGCGCTTGAACGCGCGCGATAAACCGGAAATGTCCAGGCGATAACGCTTCGCTGCGCGATAAATCGTAAGCGGGCACCGTCCCGAACGCGACTCAATCTCACGCTTAATCGAACGCACCAGCGCGTCAACCGCTTTTTGGGTGCGGGATTTTTTCATCAATTACCTAATTGCTCAATTGTTCTACACAACAAAATCAAAGCAGAGACAGCAGCCAATCCCAAATAAATATTTGCCGTTACCGATACGCCAAAGCCGACGAAAAACAGCATGCTCACAGTTATAAAAACCCTAAAACTTTCATTTCACCTCCCCGTCGGTCACGGCTTTCTCCGACTCTTGGCGAGGGCGGTACAGGCTTTACCCGCTTGATAACCCTTCTCGAATCCCGCAAGGAAATGTTTATGAGGCAGAGCCAGCGGCTTGTCATCCTTGCGGGATGAAACCAACGCCATAGCAAAAATGTTCCAAACCGTTTCGGTTTCGATGTCGAAGTGTTCCTTAAAAGCAGTATCCACTACTTCGGAATATGGGGGTGCCACTTGTTTAGCCTTCGTCATCATTTCCCCTCCCCGCTGTCAGGCGCCGCGCTCGCAGACCGGGAAACGCGAGGCGTCTCCACTTGAGAATTGCTAGGCAACTCTCTAGTCTGCGGCGCGGCTTTCGATTGGGCGAGGAGGGCGTCGATCAAATCAGTGGCGGTTGCATACTTCGAGCCGTTCGGCTGATTGATTAACTCACGCACTTGAAGCAGCAGCTCGTGAAGGGCTGGGTCATTTCGATTTCCTTCCAAGGGCGCTTACTGGTTCTCGAATGAGGCAGATGACGTTTTCACTGTTGGAATTTTTGCGAAGCTCCACGCCGACGATGAAATAACCGTAATTGTCTATAACAGACAGATAGCCCGGCATTGTCCTCAATTCTTCAATGAGATCAGTTACGCTCATGTTTTTCCCTCCCCGCCGCGCGCAAGGGCGCGGATGGCAGTAGCCATGTTATCTACTCCGTGGCTGTAAGTTTGAATGGCTGTCCTCCGACACTCCTCGATCACCCTCTTCCGCTCCTGCGCCAGCGCGGCTTTCGATTGGGCGAGGAGGGCGTCTATTCGGTCAAGCACATCACCAGTGGCTTTTACCCTTGAGGGAACATTGCGGCCTTGTGCATCCATGTGCAAGTTCCACACATAAGAACGGCACTCTCGCAGCACTTCGCGCAGTTCGGGGATCATGGCTTCATCTACGCAATGAAATTCTCGATAATCTGCTGTATCTCTTGTGCGAGCAAATGGGCACGAGTCGCTATCGTATCGGAATGGATGTTCTTCTCGTTTGCTTCATCACGCAGGAATGTTTCTGCTAACTCGTAGCACCTCCGATCGTAAGTCATTTCACCTCCCCGTCGGTTGCCAGCACGCGAAACAAACCATAGACGCCCACGCCTGCCATGAAAAAACCGATCACCATCCATAAGACACCGATCGCGATCAGAAAAAAACCGATCGGCTCCAATCCCCAATACAATCCAAGCAAGTGAACGATCGCGACCAAGAAACCGATTGCGACGAGCGTGAACAGGAACGCGGACGCGAAAAAGAAAGCAGAAAGATTCATGATTTTAACAAAGCATCCACCAGAGCCGGCACCGTCACGAACTTACATAAATAGAAAACGTTCAATCCGGCATCCAACGCTGTTTCCGCGACCGCCACGGAAACAACCGCACCCTTCGGAAAAACTTTCTTGAATAATTCAACTTGCTCGGCACAGGCACCTTTCAAATGAGCCAAAGCGATTGTTTTCATGATTCACCCATCCATAAATATACCGCTTTTCTGAAATCGTTCATATTGTCCCTCAATCCACATTAACGGTTTCGATCCAGTGTATGCGCTGGACCAGGAAATTACTCTGCTCATCACGCACGCGCTGTTCAGCTTTCGCAAAATCGGTATAACCTCGCAACGCATACGCGAACATTTTCTTGGGACCGTCCGGAGTCTCGTCTACGTGAGCGCGAAAGACTACGTGAATTTGCTTGAGCGGCTTCGCCATGATTCACCGATTAATAAACTAACACTTGACCTCACGCAATACTTGGATCGCGCAATCGAACTGACTACCGCGACCGTGAAAGCGCCGGTGTGCATAAGAATTCGCGAGCGTTTCCGCCAGCGCGTTAGCGATCTCGTAACCATAACAAACCTTTTCCTCGGGATCGCCACGCACATCACCACCCAAACTACGTGCTTGAATATGCTTAGCACAGGAACGCACAGTATGCACCGGCCAACACGGTTCCAATCCCGTCTCTTTCTTGAAATCCTTCGCGCACAATTCAGCGTTATAGATCGCGTGCGAATCCATTTCCTCAAGCCACTGAGAAACTTTTTTCATAACTCACCCGATTAAGAAAACCGCGCAACCGGCGCGGCGGATATGAGGATGATAGACGGTTGCGAGTCAGGTGTCAACTAGCATTCAGAAAAAGAACAGGAACCAGAACGTGAACTATGACCGGATCCCGAGCCGGGACCTGGAACCAGCTCCCGACCGGCTCCCGACCGGCACGCATAACCCATAGCTAAACGCCCCAGGACGGGCCAGGACACGCACAAGGGCAACAGCACGACCTCACAACTCAACCCCAGACCGATCACCTACCAGGGGCTAGGACAAGAGCCTACCCTGGATTGTCGAACTCCCGAC
>Ga0184637_10000643_pt1 | contig 25564 bp, 28 predicted proteins | sample PLM3_127_b2_FD_133143 | JGI IMG/M metagenome (GOLD analysis project Ga0184637, IMG submission 133143) | Groundwater sediment microbial communities from an aquifer in East River, Colorado, USA - PLM3_127_b2 | ecosystem: Environmental > Terrestrial > Soil > Riparian zone | place: USA: East River... | reverse complement strand
GTGCAGGCTGTTCAAAAAGGTCCAGATGCAAGGCGGCGAGGAAGCGAGGAGGGAGGCGTATTCGGTCATACGTTGCACCGACGAGCGACGAAGCCAACGCCGCAGATGGGCCTTTTTCAACAGCCTGATAGGCCCCAGGCGGTGAGGAGGCGCCTCGTCGTCGTGACGGGAAGCCCGACCACGTTGGTGTAACACCCCTCCACGGCCTCCACGAGCCGCCCACCCCAGCCCTGAATCGCGTAGGCCCCGGCCTTGTCGAACGGCTCCCCCGTGGCGAGATAGGCCTCGATCGTGGCGTCGTCGTACGAGGCCATCCGGACTCCCGTGACGACCGTGGCGGTCTCCACCCGACCTGATGGCGCCTCGACGAGCGCCAGCCCGGTGATGACCTCATGGCGACGGCCCCGCAGAGCGCGGAGCATCCGCCGGGCGTCGTCTGTGTCTTCGGGCTTTCCGAAGATTGTTCCCTCCAAGACCACCGCCGTGTCCGCCCCTAACACCACGCCCGCCTCCACGGTCCGCGCGACCGCTCGCGCCTTGGCGAGCGCCAATGCCGTGACGCCCTCGCGAGGGCCGCCGGGCGGGAACTCTTCAGGAATACCGCTGGGGCAAACCTCGAAGGGAAGGCCGAGCGTGGCGAGAAGCTCCCGCCGCCGCGGCGACTCCGACGCCAGAATCAGCCGAGGACGATCGGTGCTCATTGCCCTGGCCGGGGGCCTCGCTCGCTTCAATGGCATCGCCTAGGTCGCCGTAGCTGGCTCGGGCGTGGCTCCGCGCGACCCCCCATCCCCCTGAGGGGGTATGTGTTGATCCCGACCGGAGGTCAGCGCTTTCAGGCCGGCGCGCTCCGCCCCGCCCTGCGCCGCGCACGGCGACACGGCTCGCCATGAGGCGCTCGCTGAGGCCCCTGGCCAGAGCAACAAGACTTCACTACAGCGGCTGGATCAGGGGATTGGCGTCTTCGAGGACCCGCTCTTCCTGCTCCAGGGCGCGGCGCAAGTACTTCGGCAGGGCAAAAGCGTGGAGATGGGTCTGCCCGTCCCAGTAGAGAAGCTCCCCCGTGACGCGCTCCGCGATCCGCTGGTCCACCACCTGGGAAGAGAGGGCGCGGGGGTCGGGCCCCTTCGACGCCACGACGAATCCCCACGGGCTCCCGAACGCCGGGACAAAGGTCTGGTACGGGGCCACCACGGGGAACACATGCGCGAGGGTCCGATAGACGGCGCTATAGCCCAGGAGCTCCGTGACCTTCGTCATCCCCGCCTGGACCGTCACCAGACCGTGCTCCGTGAGCCGCGCGCGAACGATTTCGTAAAACTCACGGGTAAAGAGAAGGGCTGCCGGGCCCTCTTCCAAGGGCTCGGTCGTGTCAATCACAATGACATCGAAGCGCTCCTCCGACCGTTCCAGCCAGCCCCGGGCGTCCTCGTAGCGAAGCTCCGCCCGCGGGTCGTCGAAGCTCGAGCGGTGAAACTCGGGAAGGTACTGACGGCAGGCCTCCACCACCTCGGCGTCAATGTCCACCATGAGGGCCCGCCGCACCGAGGCATACCGGAGGATCTCGCGGAGGGTCGCCCCTTCGCCCCCGCCGATGACCATCGCGCGTTCGGGGCGGGGGTGAGTCAGTAAGGCGGGGTGGACCAGACCTTCGTGATAGATGAACTCATCCCGGACCGTGGACTGGATCCGGCCGTCCAGGGCCAGGGCCATCCCGTAACTCAGGGTCTCAAGGATTTCTAGACGCTGGTAGCGGGTCCTTTGAGAGAAGACAGTCCGGGAGACGGCGTGCAGGTGCCCCTCGACCGGGGTCGTCGGCTCAAAGAACCACTTCGAGCTGGTCGGACTGTCCATACGCGCCGGTGTCCTTGGGCTTTTGCGGAACCGGGGCGAGGGGGAGGACCCCCCGCTTCATCTCCACCACCGACGCCCGCTCGCAGCCGAACTGCTCCACCAGATAATTCGCGGCCTCCAGGGGCTCCAGGGTTTCACCGCACGAAAAGATGTCCACCGCGGCGTACCGATGCTCCGGCCAGGTGTGAATGGAGAGGTGGGACTCGGCGATGACCACCACGCCCGAGATCCCGAAGGGATTGAACTCGTGGAAGACGACGTCCACGATGGTGGCGCGGGCTCGGGTCGCCGCTTCCACCAGTGCGTTCTTCACGCCGTCGAGACTGTTGAGGAGCTCCGAATCGCAGTCGTACAGTTCGAGCAGCAGGTGACGCCCTAACGATTGCAATCCGATCAACCCCCTTTCTCACCCCCAAAATGGGCTACGCCCTGAATTTTCGGTTGCATTATGGGGTCCCAAAAAACAAAAAGCAAGAAAATTCTCTTGATTTTTCGGTCGGAGCCAGTATGATGGCCTCAAAATTTTGACCGCCAGAGACTGCGAGAGACTGAGAGACTGAGAGACTGAATGAAGGGCTCGGTGAGTCGGTGAGGAAGAAGCGGGAGAAGACGGTGACGAAGATGGCCGTAGCGGCGGGCCACGCCGAGGGCGGCACCGCTCTCAACGCCTTCGACAACGCGCTCCTCGCGGCCGGCATCGGCAACGTCAATCTCCTGAAGGTCTCCTCCATCGTCCCGCCGGAGGCAGAGCTGGTCGAGTTGCCCGCCATTCGCCCAGGAGCCCTCGTCCCGACCGCGTACGTCTCCATCGAGAGCGCCATCCCGGGACAGATGATCTCGGCCGCCGTCGGCCTTGGGCTCCCGGTTGATCCTTCCCAGCCCGGAGTCATCATGGAGTTCTCCGGCCTCGGGGATCGCGCGACGGCTGAGGCAGCGGTTCGCCAGATGGTGGAAGAGGCGTTCCGCGTCCGCCACTCCCCGCTCCGGGAAGTGCGGGTCGCGGTCACGGAACATCGGGTGGAACGGCTCGGCTGCGCCATGGCCGCGGCGGTTCTCCTGACTGACGACCACCTGGCGTAGAGTGCAGGTCCGAGGCGTTGGACCTACTCGCCAAGGCAATCCCTACTGCGGACCTAGCTCTTGATGGCTGAGCTAGCTTTCACCGATTTCAACGCCTCCCTGTCCCACGCTCAGGTCGCCCTCTATGGCATCCCCTTCGAGGGGCAGGTGAATCTTCGTAAGGGAGCCCACCTCGGTCCAACCGAAGTCCGCCGGGCCTCCCACTTCATTGAGACCTACTCCCCGGCCCTTCGAAAGGACCTCGAAGACCTTCGCCTCTACGACGGCGGCGATCTGGACCTCACCGGCCGGACTATCGCCGAGGTGATGGATCAAGTGGCTGACCAAGTCGCCGAGCGGGTTCCGCTCGGGGTCCGCCCTTGTTTCCTCGGGGGCGATCACACGATCACCTACCCGGTCCTGAAGGCCCTCGCCCCGCGCCGGCCTGAGCTTCGCGTGGTCCAGATTGACGCCCATCCCGACCTCAGGGCGGAGTTCCTCGGCGAACGCTACAATTACGCCTCCGCGATGGCGCGGGTCATTGAAGTCATCCCCCCGGAGCACCTCTTTCAGCTTGGCCTGCGCACCGGAGCCCGGGAGGAGTACGCCGAGCCCCGGCGAACCCACTGCTTCCCGGTCGCCGAAGTCCCCTTCCTTGAGGCGGTCGCTCGGACGGCTGAGGCGGTCCGAGGCTTCCCCGTGTACGTCACCCTTGACATTGATGCGCTGGACCCCGCCCTCGCGCCCGGGACCGGCTCTCCCGAACCTGTCGGTTTGACCGTTCAAGAGCTCCTGGCGTCGATCCGCGCCTTTGCGGGGGCGGAGGTGGTCGGGTTTGACCTCGTCGAGGTCTCTCCTCCCTTCGACCCTGATGGGCGAACCGCGATCTTGGCGGCGTGTATTGTCCGGGACTGCATCCTGCACTGGTGGGCCTGAGATGCCGATCCCGCCCCTCTCCGGTGCCTGGCACCTGGACCAGTTCAGTCCGGACGATGTTCAGGGCCACCGGATTGGTCGGACCATCATCAGCGCACGGACCAAATACCAGCAGGTGGAAATCTTAGAGAACGACTTCCTCGGCCGCTTCTTGGTCCTGGATGGAAAGCTCCAGTCCGCCGAGCTCGATGAAGCCCTCTACCACGAGCTCTTGGTCCATCCGGCCATGCTCTGCCACCCCGCCCCCCGCCAGGTGCTGATTGTCGGCGGCGGTGAGGGAGCCACGCTGCGGGAGGTCCTCCGCCACCCGACGGTAGAGCGGGCCACCATGGTGGACGTTGACGGCGAGCTGGTGGACCTCTGCCGGGAACACCTCCCGGGCTGGCATCGAGGGGCCTTCGACGACCCTCGCACCGAGCTGTGCCACATGGATGGTCGCCAATATCTGGAGCAGACGGGCCGAGTCTTTGACGTGGTGGTGAGCGATCTCACGGACGTCCTCGAGGAGGGACTCTCCAGAGCCCTCTATACCGAGGAGTTCTATCGGCTCGTCGCCCGCCGTCTGGCCCCCCGCGGCGTGGTCGCACTGCAGGCGTTGTCCCTTCGCGCGGAGCCGGAGTACCGCCTTCACACCGCGCTCGCCCGCACCCTCCGCGGCATCTTCTCCTCGGTCTGGTCTTACGCCGAATTCATCCCGTCCTTTGATTCTCTGTGGGGATTCCTCCTCGCCCTTCGGGCACGGGCCCATCTCCTTTCACCGTCGGCGATGGAAAAGCGGCTTCAGGCTCGCGGACTCGGCGACCTCCACACCCTGGACGCCGAGGCCTTCGCCCGGTGCTTTGCCCTCCCCAAGCCTCTGCGGGCAGCCCTGGCGGCACCGGGCCCGCCGCTTCGAGACGGCGGACCCCTTCCTCACTGATGCGCCAATGAAAACGCGCGACGAATTCTACAGCCACCCCGAGTACTACGACATCGCCTTCGACCTCAACCGGAAGAAGGAATGTGAGTTCTTGACCGAGTGCTTCGCCCGCTACGGCCGTGGCAAGATCCGCTCGGTGCTCGACATCGCCTGCGGCACGGGGCAACATCTGATCCGCCTCGCCCGGCAGGGGTTCGAAGTGGGAGGGCTCGATCTCTCCCCCGAGAACATCGCGTACGTCCGGGCCAAGGCCCGGGCAGAGGGATTCCGCCCTCACCTGATCGTGGGGGACATGACCCGCTTCACGGTCCCGCGGCCCTACGACGCGGCGATCTGCATGCAGGATTCGATGGGGCATCTTCTCACCAACGAGGAGATCATCCGCCACCTCCGGGTGGTAGCCCGGGCCCTCCGGCCCGGAGGCCTCTATATCTTTGACCGCCTCATCCCCAATCACTGGTCGAATCCGGCCTCCCGGTGGGTCTGGACCAAGCGGCGCGGGCCCATCACCATCCGAACGACGTTTCTGACGCTCCGCAATGTGGACCCGGTACGCCAGCTTTGCCGGGAGCAGATCCGCTTCGAGGTGAGCGAAAACGGGACGCACCGGACCTTCCGCCAGCAGCACCGGAGCCGGGTCGTCTTCCCGCAAGAGCTTCGGGCCCTCGTGGAGTGCGCCGGGACCTTCGACTTCGTCCAGTGGTTCTCGAACTTCGATATTCGCCGTCCCCTCGACCGGGCCCGCGCACCGCTCTTCATGGTCACGGTGCTGAGAAAGAAGAAGACCTAGCGCCCCTCGAGGGCGCTCCCCCCTTGCGTCCCCCCGAAAGCGATGGTCAGGCTGATTCTTCAAAAGGGGCGGGAGGACCGGGTCCTCGCCGGCCACCCGTGGATCTACCGCAACGAGATTGGCCGGACGGACGGGGCGTGGGCCCCTGACGAGGCCGTCGCGGTCTACGCGTCGGACCGGAGCTTCGTCGGCCGCGGCTTCTACAACCCCAAGACCCCCATCGCCTGTCGCATCCTCACGCGCAATGACGAACCCATCGACATCACCTTTTTCCGCCGCCGCGTCGAAGCTGCCCTGGCCTATCGCCGGGGGTTGGCTTTGGATACCGACGCGTACCGCGTCGTTTCGAGCGAGGGAGACCATCTTCCCGGACTCGTCGTGGACCGCTACGGCGATCAACTGGTCGTCCAGTGCCTCACCCTCGGAATGGAGCAGAACCGCCACTTCATCCTGCCCGTGCTGGAGTCGCTCCTCGCCCCCCGAGGGATCCTCTTCAAACCCGATCGGGCGGCCCAAACATCGGAAGGCCTCCAGGGGATCTCGGGATGGCTTCGGGGTAAGGGGGCGAAGGAACTGGAGATCCGGGAGGCGGGGGCGCGTTTCTGGGTCGATCTCGAGGGCGGGCAAAAGACGGGGTTTTATCTGGACCAGCGGGAGGCCCGCCGGACTGTCGCGGCCCTGACCCTGGGGAAGCGACTCCTGGATGCCTTCTGCTATACCGGCGGCTTCGCCTGCGCGGCGCTCCTGGCCGGGGCCCGCGAGGCGGTGGCGATCGAGTCGTCACCCGAGGCCCTGGCCCTGGCCCAGCGGAACGCGGAGTTAAACGGGGTCGCGGACCGATGTCGCCTCATTGACGGGAACGCCTTCGACGAGCTACGGCGATTGGAGCGCGCCCGCGAGTCGTTCGATCTCGTCATCCTCGACCCGCCCTCCTTCACCCGCCGGCGGGATACGGTAGAGGCGGCCCTCCGCGGCTATAAAGAAATCAACCTCCGCGCGCTCCGCCTCCTCACCCCCGGCGGGATCCTCGCCAGTTTCTCCTGCTCCCACCATGTCTCCCCGGCCCTCTTCGACGATGTCCTCCGCGCCGCCGCGGCCGACGTCGGGCGGGACCTCCGCCTCCTGGCCACCCTCACCCAAGCCCTCGACCACCCCGTCCTGTTAACAGTGCCGGAAACCCTCTATCTCAAAGGCCGCCTCTGCCACGTGATTTAGCTGGAGCCCGGTGAGGTCCGTCTCACCACGGTGAAGGTCTTCGGGTATAATACGGGCCACTCCTCCCCATGACACCCCGGGCACCGAACCTCATCCTGATCGCCGATGACGAACCTGGCGTCCGTGGACTGATTCGGAGGATCCTTGAGCGGGAGGGCTTCCAGACCGTGGGGGCCGAGGACGGAGTGCGAGCCGTCGAGCTTGCCATCGAGCGCCAACCAGCGCTCGTGATCCTGGACATCAGAATGCCGAGGATGGACGGTTACGCCGCCCTCACCCGCCTCCACGCCGACCCGACGACCCGGGAGATCCCGGTGATTATCCTCACGGGCCAAGCCGGAGAGCTTTACCAGGGCGTAAGCAGCGGGCTGGGGGCGGTGGCCCATCTCACCAAGCCCTTCCGCGCACACGATCTCCTCGAGGCGGTCCGCCGCCACCTCCCCCAGAGCGGGGGCTCGACGGCGCAGCCAGGCGGCCAAGCCCCGGACGGCTCCGGTTAAGCTGTGACCCCGTCCTCCTCACCGTCCCCGAGAATCAGTATTTGAAGGACCGTCTCTGCCAGATCATATAAGCTGGACTGAGCCGCGGGCCTTCCTCCGAGCTAATCGCTCCGCCTCTTCATAGATTGTCCTTCGCGGACCGATCGCCACGATCTGAATGATCTCACCGGATTGGCGATAGATAACTCTGAATCTCCCTGCCCGGGCGGACCAAAGGCCGAGCAGGGGACCCCGGAGAGGCTTTCCGGAGAGCGGATCGGCAACTACAGTATCAAGCGCCGCTCGAATCTTCCGCTTGATCTCTGGATGGAGTGTTCGAATATGCGCGCCCAGCTCCGCGGAGATCAGAAGGCGACGGGCGCTAGTCACCGAACAGATCTGCCACCGTGTGTTGCTTCAGCTTTTTCCTCGGGATTCGGAGGCCACGCCGGATTTCCTTCATCAGTTCCTTGTCGGCCAGAATCTCAATCGTCTCCCGCCACCCCTCGAACTGGTCCTGACTGAGCAGAACGGCTGTCGCCCGCCCGTTACGGGTAATGACGATCTCCTCGTCCCGGGCCGCAACCTGATCCACCAGCTCGCTGAACTTCGCTTTGACTTCTGAGAGCGGCATGACCTTCATGGCAGGCTCCTCGGATTAGTCACAATTCTGACCAAAGCTTACATCCCCTGTCATTTTCCGTCAATGGATTTTTTGTTTCCGTCTCCCGCAAGCCGGGATTTGAGGCTCCTGGGTCCCTTCTCCCAAGCCCTCGACCACCCCGTTCTCCTCACGGTGCCGGAAACCCTCTATCTCAAAGGCCGCCTCTGCCAGGTGATTTAGCCGGCCGTTACCATCCAGATCCGAAGAACCTGTGTGTCGCGGAAGGCGCGGAAGCCGTGGCCACGAGGGCGGCCGGGTGGGGCCGAGGTTTAGCTGCGACACGTTAGCAGGTGAGGACGCGGGTGGTGCCAATCGGGGGGCAGATCGAGCCCTCCGGACAGGGGTTGATGGAGTAGTTGGCCAGGACAAAGGTGATATGGTGCGTGCCAAAAAAAGTCGCGCACGTGGGGCCACCTCCGATGTTGCTTTGTTCCCAGGGGTTCAAGTCGCAGTATTGGAAGGCTTGACCGACTTGGATGGGGACATTCCGGGAGTCATAGGCGGTGAAGTTCCAGGCGCAGGTAACGCGCAGCGGCGGGGGCGGGGGCGGAGGTGGGGGGGGTGGTGGGGGTGGCGGCGGTTCGATGGGGCAATTAACTAGGGAGCCAGCAACCCCATCGGGTTCCAGTCCAAGTTGCCCCCGGAAGGCAACCAGGCAGCCCACGGCCTGCGATGGCACCGGGACTTGGAGTTCACTCGCTTCGCCCGACTCCAAGGCCAGCGCCCCACTGGCCAGTGGCACGCGGGTCCCGTCGGATGTTTCGTAATAGAGCGTGAAGGGGCCATCCATTCGTTCCCCCGGCGTTCCATTGGTGATGGTCAAGCGGTTATCCTGCATCTGCGTCTCAAGGTTCCCCCGGAAGAAGTAGTCGAGGAGGGCCGCGGAGTACCCCACCGCCCGCGGGAGCAGGTTGCTGGCGGCGGCCTCGTAGGTCTTGTCTTCGAGAATGAAACCTCCGAGCAGCTGTCCTCGGAATCTGAGCCGCTCGAACAGCGTCCCTTCGGCTACAAAGTGGGAGACTGGGTCACCATCGGTCACCTTGGGGAAATACTGCCGGGCGCCCGACGTCCCTGCGGGAGGATCGAAGAAGCCCGCACCCAGGCTGGCGGGTCTTGGCAAGGCGAAGTCGAGGAAGATCGTGTCATCACTTACGTACCCGCCGTTGGTGTACTCCGCGAGACCGACCTGTCCCCCGGTGGAATACGACGCGAGGGTTCCCGCGTATGTGTCGCTGTCGATTAACCGCGCGATAGGGACGGGGGCCTGGGAATCTCCCGTGGCGGTGAAGATCGAGGACGACGGGAAGCTTGATGGGGCGGTGAGGAGCTGATCAAGGCGAGCTGGGTCGGTCTGGCGCAACTCCTCGATTCGAGCTTCGTACCCGTCGAAGATGAGGTGAGGGTCGTCCCGGGTATGCGGGGGAGAAGTGGCATCTTGAAGCATATGCATGACCTGCCCGAGGGCCCGGGCGGTATCAGCAAGCGCTACTTCACGCTCACCCTTGCTCGGCTTGGTCAGGAAGTCGAAGAAGCGGCTCCGGGCGAACGGCCAGGACCAGGTCCCGCTCCGGCCCTGGTTCGGGTTCTGCTGCCAGTAGATGGAAGATTGCCCGAAGAGTCCACCGGCCTGGGGCCAGGGCTGGAGTGGGTTATGGAAGTGGTTGAGGGGGCGGAAAAAGGGAACATCTTCCTGGTTTGCTCCGATGCGGATCCATCTTTGAATGGTTTGACCAGCCACCCGTTCCTGAATGCCTCCTTGCACGGCATACTGAGACTTCAGGATCCCGTCCAGCGTTGAGCGATCGACGGCTGTATTGCTGATCTCCTCATGTGTTTCTCGTTCGTAAGCACGAACGGTACCCAGACATAGACTCAGACCGATCACAGCAGCCAGTATTCCCTTCAAAGCCGACCTCCTCAAATAATGCATGGCTTACCTCATGTGGACTGGAAGATTTAATCTCGGTATCCCATGGCCTTCCGCTCTTCTTTGATCGCTTTTTCGAGGAGCGGCGTCTTTTCGGGAGGAACAGTGGAGAAGCCGACTCCAACCTTGCCCAAATACCCTTTGCGCTCCTCCAAGGTTCTCAACCGGGGCAGTTCGATGATGATGTCATCGGGTTTCTCCTCCGGCCATATTTCCCGCTGCTTACCGCCTGGCCAAAGGGCTCGCCCATATCCCGGTTTGAAGATCAGGAAGTGCGGCCCCCGGAAGAAGACAAGGGGGTTGAGGCTGAAGAAGCTGCGGGCAGCGATGGTGAAGCGGCCCTCCTTGTCGGTCAGAACCTCCTGGGAGTCGTGGTACTCACCGCTGGGTCCACCGAAAGTCCGCACGTTCCTCGTCCACACCGCGAGGATTACCACGCCTTCCAGGGGATGCTTCGTCTCTGCATCCACAATCTGCGCCCGCCAGGGACCATCGGCCATTGCCAGCGGCACCTGTCCGGTGACAACGAGCAGACTGCTCAGGCTCATCGTGACGAGGGTACTGCGCATGCGTCGCCTCCTCAGAAAGCCCGCAGACGCCACAGGCTGTCCACGTCCACGCCAAAACACATCTCGGACGATCTCAAGAGCCATCATTCTTATGGAACATCTCAGTGCACCACCCTCCCATATGCTTCAACGAGCCTATCGTCAAGGCCGGGCCGCGCAACGAGAATGGCGTAGACCAGCTCGTGGTCGGGCCGGTCCCTGTCCACAGGGTTGAACCCGATACCGGCAGCCGGGTACCAGAGCCGCCCGGCTGTGCCAGGACCATAGGCGGCACGAACGGCCTGAACAGAACTGCCAAGCCCCCCCTCGGATTTTTCCGGTGAGGACCGGCGTCTGGGAAGGAGCAGTCGTCATCACGAGCACTGCTTCCACGTGTCCCTCCCTGAAGACTACCCGGAGCAGCGTAACCGGCGTTACCATGAGGTAAAGAGCCACCTTAAACGGCGTACCTGAACCTGGCCGGGATGAGTCGACCCGGTCCGGCACGCCAAGGGTCGTGACCACCTCATCTTCGGTGGCTCCCACGCGGACGCCAGCAAGACTCCGTCCCTCGACGATAGGAGCAGCGAGTGCCTGCGCCAGCTTGGCCGAGTCACCCGCCAAGAGCGGGGTCACGCCCTGGCCCCCTATTAGAAGAATTGCGCTGATGGCAAGGCAACCCGCCTTTCGCATTTGAACTCTCATGGCAGGTGCAGCAGGCGGCGGACTTCTGCCGGGGTAGCCTGCGGATTGAGCACGATGAGGCTGGCTTCCATTTCCCCCCGGACGGCTCGCTCTCCAGGGGAGATGATGAGCCCCGCGGCTCGATACCACCAGAATTCCTGGACCCCAGGCCGCTGGCTGAGCACTTCATCGGGGGCCCCGTAGAGCGCTCGGAGTCGGTCCGGCGGATCTCCGAGCTGATAGCCCCTGCTGGTCCGCCCCTGGTAGGGATATGCTCCTGGCGGCAGCCGGCCACCGAAAATGTGAATCGCCTGAGCACGGTCCCGGCGAAATGTGATGCCGAGCCCGAGGGTCCATTGCGCCTGGGGATCAACGCCCACATAGAAGAAATCCCGCCGGGCTCCGCCCTCAAACTCTTCGATCTTCCAAGGCAGGCCCCCCAACGTCTTGATGACCGCGTCCTCGGTGTCGCCGAGCTGAATCCCGGCCGCCCCCTTGCCATCGATGATCGGCTCTCTACGGGCTCGATCCAACTCGGGAGTTAGAGTCTGCCCGTGAAGACCGAGAGGAGCCAGAACCGAGAGCCCGACCACGACGATGAGACACCGACGTCGAAAGCGCTCAAAACTCCGCCAGCCGCCATGAGTCACGGCGTTTCTCCTATCCAGCTTATTGTCAGGCGATAAACATCCAAGGGCTGCCCTTCCCGCAAGGTCATGGCTACCCCAGACTGTATCCCGTGCCACCTCATGAGGCTCACCCCTTCGCCTTAAAACATCCGAAGGCGCCAGAGGCCATCGACATCCACGCCGAAGCGGACCTCGAAGGATTTCACAACGCCGGAGTCCGTGCGGAACATTTCGTAGATCGCCTCCTGGCCCCGCACTCGGACAAAGGTAAGGTTCGTGAGGATGGAATCGATGCCCGGCAGGTCAGGCGCCAGCGTTATGAAGGCTGCTTGGTACCGAGGTCGGGCGCTGACGGCGATGAGTTGGAGTGCGGCGCTGGTATCGCCGCGCCGGAGGGCGTCTTTCAGCCCCTGCCATTTGGCCTGGAGGGTGGCGTTGAGAGTGGCCACGTCGTAGACGTGAAGCACGGTAGTCGCAGTGTAGACCTGCCCCTGGGGATCCGTCACTTGGACCGTGGGGAGGTAGAGGCCGGGGGCGGGGTAGCTGAAGACCTGGCCCTCGAGGCTCGGGCCTTGGAAGTCGACCGCGCCGGTGCCGCTGAGGTCTAAGCTGATCTGACTGATCGGGACGAGGCTCGAGAGGCTGAAGCCCACGGTGAGGGGGGCGATGCCGCCGGCCGGGACCGGACGAAAGACGAGGACCGGCTCGGGCGCGGGGGTGACGGTGAGGGGCTGCTGGGCCTGAGCCGTGCTCCCATCGGCTGCCGTGGCCGCGGCGAGGAGCGCGGTCACCTCGGGGTCCACCGGCACCAAGCCGAGGAAGGCGCCTCCCGCCACGGCGGCGGGGAAGCCATTGATCGTGACGCCCACGTCCGCCGCGCCCTGGACACTCCCCCGCACCAGGAGGAGCCCGGCCGGGACCGAGGCCCCTGGGGCCGGGCTCTGGAGGGCGACGGCGAGGCAGCCGGTCTCGCTGGTGATAGAGACGGCCAGCGCCCCGAGCGGGGTGCCGGCCAGAGTGAGGCTCAACGTGTTCTGGGCCAGGAGGGTGACGGGCTTCTCGATCAGGGCGACCTGCTGGTTGAACTCGCTTTGGGTAACGACCTCGACACCGTTGAGGACGAGGGAGGCGCTACTGACCCGGGTCTTGCCGCCTGGGCCATTCTCGACGTGAAGGGTGAAGGCCCGCTGGGGCTGGCAGACGGCAAACGACTCCGTGAAGGTATTCGGCTGCCCCGTGGTCCGGCCATACTGCTTCGGCCCAAAGACCGAGGTGGCGGCCTGGGCCGTCAGGGGCAGGACGAGCAGGAGCACGAGGGAAAGGAGGAAACTGGTGGAGAGGAGCGAGGGCCTTCGTCGCATGGGCGGGTCCTCCTTTGGTGGGATAAGCCCAGGCCTTCTCAATAAGTGGCAAGCACGTTACGGCAAGAAAAAGAGGCGAGTCAACCGGAAAGCTTTGTCAAAACGTGCAAAAAGTTTTGTCAAAAGTGGTGGCGGGAGGGGGCTCGTCAGCCCGCCGACGAACGTCGGTAGGCACAGGGAGTCTGCCCGGTGAGGCGGAAGAAATGCTTATAAAAGTGAGACAAACCCTGATAGCCAACGGCTGCGGCGATGGCTTTGATCGGCAGGTCGGTCTGCCGGAGAAGCGTCCTGGCGTTTTCAATCCGAACCCGGATCAGGTAGTCCTTTACGGAGAGCCCCCACTTCTCTTGGAAGGCATCGCAAAACTGACTCGGCGAGACCCCGACTGCCCGGGCGACCTTCTTCACGGTGAGCTTCTCCGGATATCGCGTTCGGATCACGCCGAGCGCGAGGTGGGCCACACTTTTCTGGCCGCTCAGAAGCTCGGGATCGATCCGAGTGATCGCACTCCGACTCAGGGCACACTCGATCTTCTTCTTGATCTCATCGGCGTCGAACGGTTTCTTGACGTATCCGGCCACCCCGAGGTTGGCGGCGTCGACGGCAGAATCATGAGTGCTAAACGCGGTTACGATGATCACAGGCACGGTGGGAGTGAGCCGTCGGATGCGGCGAAGCACTTCGATGCCATGGAGGTCGGGGAGTTTGAGGTCGAGCATCACGAGATCGATAGGATACCGCCCGAGCAAACGGAGTGCCGTCCGACCGTCTTCGGCGAAGTAGAGGCTGTAGTCGTCCCTCAGGGCGAGATGAAAGGCCTCTCGAACCGCGGAATCGTCGTCTACAACAAGACAGCGATGCGCGGTGTGAAGTGCCTCGGTCGCTCGGCCCTTGAAGGCCACAGGGGGCGTTAGCTGCCGGCTTCGACCGCGAGGCAGAAGAGCTCGAGGCGAGCGAGGTCGTCTGGAGTCACGCTCCCGAGCTGTTGAGCCACCTGGAGGTAGAGCCGGAGCGTCTTCACGTGAGAGTACCCGTTACCGCCAGTCGCGACCGACGCGAGGAGTCTCGCCGCGCACTCTTCAATTCCTTGCGCCAGCCGGTGAGGGGTCAGCCCCTCCACCAGGCGGAAGCATTCGGTAGCGAGCGCCACGGCCGGCTCCGCCTCGGGCGGGATGACGCGGGGTGGAGCCGCCGGTGCGTCGACTGGCCCGGGTATCAGGGGGCTCGACTGGTCGAGGCGCTCAGTCGCCTCCTCGACCTCAAGGGCGGGCGCCGGCGGGGCCGGTCCGGCTACCGTGGGTTCGATGACTGCCGGCTCGGGTTCTGTCGGTTCCGGCGGGGGAGGGAACAGGGAGAGGACGGTGCGCTCGAGGTGGGGGAAATCAATGGGCTTGGTGATGTAGTCGTACGCGCCAAGCGCCATACTCTCGCTGGCCAGGATGGTGTCCTGGGTGGCCGTGATCATGATGACCGAGATCTCGGGGGCCCGCGCCCTGATCCGCCGCAGGACCTGCATCCCGTCCATCCCCGGCATCCGGATGTCGAGGAGCACGAGATCCGGATGTTCCTCTTCCGCTCGCTTGAGCCCTTCGCGCCCATTCGTGGCCGTGATAACCGTATAGCCCAGACGAGTGAAGAACCGATCCAGGAGAGAGACGAGCTGAGCCTCGTCGTCGACGATCAGAATCTTGCCCATCACAGCCACATTGGACTCCTATCTGGTCCCGGTCCCGGAACGCTCGCCCACCTTAGAGGGCCTACGGGGTCGGAGCGCTTCCCCCCTCAAGATCCCGGCAGAGCGCGTCGAGGCGGATGATCTCGTCCACCGCGAGGCTCCCGAGCCGCTGCGCGACCTCGAGGTAGAGCCGGAGCATATTCAAATGAGGTAGACGATCGCCTCCGGTTGCAACCGCTTCGAGCACCCAGAGGGCACATTCCTCAATCCCCCGCGCCAGCCCCGGAGGGGCAAGCGCGTCCGCAAGACGGAAGCATTGGGTGGCGAGGGCCACGGCCGACTCGGCCTTGGGGGTCGGTTCGGGGGTGGTTGGCATCGAGGTGGTGGCGCTCGACCGAGTGAGGAGCTCAGCCAGGAGCACGCCCGGGTCCACTTCGGCGGGGGCAGGGGCGGGAGGGGCCACGGGCTCTTCGGGGGCGGCTGGTGTCGGAGTTGTGGGGACCCTCGTCCGACTGATGATTTCAGCGAGGGCCGCACCCGGATCCACCTCGGCGCGGGCGACCGGGGGGGCATCAGCAGGGGCGCTCGGGCGACCGAGAAGTTGAGTGACGACCGACCGCTCGAGGTAGGCAAGATCCACCGGCTTGGTGATATAGTCACGAGCCCCGAGGGCGAGACTCTTGCTCGCTATCACTCGATCCTTGCTCCCGGTGAGCACGATCACTTCTACCGCCGGGGCCCGCGCCTTGATCTGGCGGAGGATCTCCATCCCGTGCATGTCGGGCATCGTGACGTCAAGGAGGACGAGCGCCGGGTGGTCTTTCTCCACCCGCTCCAACGTTTCCTTCCCGGTCTTCGCAATGAGCACCGTGTAGCCGAGACGGGTGAAGTACTCGTTCAGGACCATAGCGATCCGGGGATCATCGTCTGCAACCAGAATTTTTTGCGATTCAGCCATCACGGCCGCTCCCCGTCGCTCAGGGATTCAGTGAAGGCCGGTCATGACCGGACCTTCCGGTAAATGACAAGGGCCATCCAGCCGAGAGCCATGACGATCAGCAAGGTTAACATGGAGACATTGTACCCCGCGAGGAGGGTCTGGGCCCGCTCCCAGTTTGTCCCAGCCATCAGCCCGAGAGCCATGAGCCCTCCATTCCACAAAAGGACCGAGCAGAGGGCGAAGAGGCTCACCTTCAGGCCTCCGAGTCCGACGAGCCCTGCCGCCGGGGCCACCAGGGCCCGGACGCCGGGGAGGAATCGAGAGATGAGCAGGGTCCCGGCGCCGTAACGTTCAAACCACCGCTCCACGTCCTTGACGCGGTCAGGGGTAAAGAACAGGAACCGGCGACGCGCAAGCAATCCGCGGCTCATGGCAAGACCCGCCCCGTAGACGGCCATGACCCCTACGTAGCTCCCCGCCACCGCCACGCCATAGACTGTCCAGGGCGAGAGTGAGCCTCGCCCCACCAGGAACGCGCAATAGAGGGTGACGACGTCGCTCGGGAAGATCGGGAACAGACTTTCGACGATCGACCCGAGAAACAGGATCGCATAGATCCACTCCGGAGGCAGATTGATGATCTGGGCGATGAGGGTGGAGCCGTCCATCATCCTCCACCAGCGCCGCCGGCGAGCGGCTGAGCGGCAAAGCGAAAGATCATCTCCCCGGGGGTCCCCGCTCCTTCCCAGGCATAGCCAACCCGCAGGGTGAGGCGGCGGGCCGCCGGGTCCACTCTGGTGAAATAGACAAATCCTCGGATCTGGGCGGCGGGGTAGACTCGCCCCAATGGGAGCGCCTCGAGAAAGAGGTCGTCAACGCGCTCGGCAGGCGGCCACCGCTCCCACCACCAGGGCGGCCAGAAAAACGGGTCCCAGAACAACGGATCGCGGACGAACGGCCGATGGCGGATCGGCCGAACATTGGAGCCGGCCGCCACGGAAAGGGCCAGGCTCACCCCCGCGGGCGCGCCGGCGCTCCGGAACATCGCAGCCACGCGCTCCGGCGGGAGGGGTGTGGATTGCCGTCTCGCCTCGTCGAAGATGACCAGGTCCTCTCCGCTGATCTTGAGGATCATGGCGCTCCCGTTGACCACGTGGATGGCAATAGGGGTCACGTACAGATCGAGGCCTGTCGGGCGGCCGCGCCAGGCCGAGGCCTGAACCGTCATCGTCACGCCGTCGCGGGATTGCGTGGCGCTCTGCATCGCGGGATCTATCGTCGCCCCGTCGGGGAGCGGGACCCACCTCACCCCGGCGCACCCCGTGAGGAGAAACAAGACAAGGAGGGGAAGGAACCGGATTCCCACTAGGCGGACTCGGCCTCTTCTACGAGGCGATAGACCATCTCGAGGGCCTCGTTCAACTTTTCCGGCAGCTTGCCGCCGGCCTGGGCGAGGTCGGGCTTGCCACCGCCACTTCCCCCGACCGCCTTCGCCACGGCCTGGATGAGTTTGCCCGCGTGGAAGCGCGGGATCAGGTCCTTGGTCACCGAGGACACGAGCGCGACTTTACCGTCCACCACGGAACCGAGACAGATGATCCCCGAGGCCAGCCGCTCCCGGACCGAGTCCATCACCGTCCGAAGCCCCTCAGCGGTGAGGCCATCCACCCGCGCCGCTAGAACGGCGACTCCGCTGACTTCTCGAGCCCCCGCCACGATCTCTTGGGCCCGACCACGGGCCAGCCGCACCTCGAGCGTCTCGAGCTGCTTCTCGAGCTGCTTCTGTTCCTCAAGGAGCTTCGCGAGCCGGCGCGGTAGCTCCAGCGGCGGAATCTTGAGGAGGGCCGCGGACTCGCGGAGGGCTGACTCCGCCTTCGCGACCTCCTGGAGGGCGGTCACCCCCGTGACGGCTTCAATCCGCCTCATCCCGGCTGCGACGGCCCCTTCAGCCGTCACCTTGAAGAGACCCACCTGTCCCGTGCGGTCGAGGTGCGTGCCGCCGCAGAGCTCCACGGAGAACTCGGCGATCTTGACCACTCGGACACGCTGGCCGTACTTCTCACCAAAGAGCGCCAGGGCCCCCATCCGACGCGCTTCGTCCAGGTCTGTGTAGAACCGGTCCACCTCGAGGTCATCCCGCACCTTTTCGTTCACGAGATCTTGGATCCATTCGATCTCCTGATCTTTGACCTGCGTCGGGTGCGTGAAGTCGAACCGAAGGCGATCGGGGGCCACCAGAGACCCGGCCTGGGTCACGTGAGCGCCGAGTACCTTCCGAAGAGCGGCATGGAGGAGGTGGGTCCCGGTATGGTTCAGCCGGACCGCCTGGCGGCGTGGCGCCTCCACGGTCACCGCGACTTCTTCGCCTTCGTGAAAGCCGCCCGCAGCGACCCGGACGCGGTGGACGATGAGCCCGGAGCCTCCCAGGAAGGTGTCGAGGATTTCCCCACGGCCCTCGCGGCCCGCAAGGTGACCTCGGTCTCCGACCTGACCGCCGGACTCGGCATAGCAGACCGTGCGGTCAAGGATCACGTCCACCTCCATCCCGGACGCCGCTTCCCGAAGGCGGCTCCCCTCACGGACCAGGGCAAGGATCTTCGCTGGCGCGGCGAGCGAGTCGTACCCGAGGAACTCAACCGGGGGGAAGGCTCCCGCCAGCTCCTGAAAGATGCGCGGTCCCCCCTCCGCGGCAAATGTCGCCGCAGCCCGAGCCTGTTCGCGCTGCCATGCCATAAGACTTTCGTACTCGGCCTTCGTGTCAGACGTGACAGCGAACCCCCGCCTCTGAAACTCCTCTTCGGCGAGATCAACGGGAAACCCAAAGGTGTCATAGAGCGTGAAGAGGACACGCCCGGGAACTGGTGGCTTGATGTTACTCAGAGGTTGGCCCAGTGGCGTACCCGGGCCGGTTACGTCGACTCCCCACAGTCCGCTCCGGGACACCTCTTCCTCGATTCTCTCCAGTCCCCGATCCAGCGTTTCGGCGAAGCGCTCCTCTTCCTGGCGAATGAGCGGGGAGATGGTCTGGTGTCGCTCCTTGAGCTCGGGGTAGGTCCCCCCCATCAGATCCACCACGGTGGAGGAAAGCCGCCAGAGGAATGGCTCGCCAACGCCGAGAAGCCGACCGTGACGGAGGGCGCGCCTCATGATCCTGCGAAGGACGTAGCCGCGCCACTCGTTGGAGGGCACCACGCCGTCGGCGATGAGAAACGTCGAGGCCCGGGCGTGGTCCGCGATGACCCGCATGGAGATGTCATCGCTCTCGCGCTCCCCGTAGGCGCGGCTTGAAATCTCTTCCACCGCCCCGATCAGGGGACGGAGGAGGTCGGTCTGGAAGTTGGAGGGGACCCCCTGAAGGATGGCCGCAACGCGCTCAAGCCCCATCCCGGTGTCAATCGAGGGTTTGGGGAGGGGGCTCAACGTTCCCGAGGCGTCCCGATTGAACTGCATGAAGACGAGGTTCCAGACCTCGAGCCAGCGGTCGCACTCGCATGCCGGCCCCAAGCAGGCGCGCCCCGCCGCCACCTCGGCGCAGGGGAGGTGATCTCCCTGGTGGAAGTGGATCTCCGAGCACGGCCCGCACGGCCCGGTCTCCCCCATGGCCCAGAAGTTGTCCTTCTCCCCCAGGCGAAGGATCCGGTCCGTACCAAGCCCCGCCACCTTCTGCCAGAGTCCGAAGGCGTCGTCATCGTCCGTGAAGACGGTGGCGGCGAGTCGAGCGGGAGCGAGACCGAGATCCTTCGTTAAAAACTCCCAGGCGAAGGCGACCGCGTCGGCTTTGAAGTAGTCGCCGAACGAAAAGTTCCCCAGCATCTCGAAGAACGTGTGGTGGCGGGCGGTGCGTCCCACGTTCTCGAGATCGTTGTGCTTGCCGCCCGCGCGGACGCACTTCTGGCACGTGGTGGCGCGCACATACTGCCGTGTCTCCTCGCCCAGAAAGACCGCCTTGAATTGGACCATGCCCGCGTTGGTGAAAAGGAGGGTCGGGTCCTGAGCCGGGACCAGGGGCGAGGAGGGCACGATGGCATGGTCGTGGCGCTCAAAGTACTTCAAAAAGCGCTGGCGGATCTCAGAGCCGGCCATGCGATTTTCCGAGGGGGCCCCCTTGGCCTGAATAGCCCTTATCCTATCACAGGGGGCTCTCCCAAAGGGGGAACGACCAGGACTCCACGCTCGGGGCTTGAGAAGGGGAGATCGTTGGTGGATCTCGGTGCTGGTCAGTGAAGCTCGTCGGGTTTCACGCGAGAAGCGAGCGGATCACGCCGGAGACCACCCCGGGGGGGAACCCCCGGCGGAGGAGAAACGTGCGAAGGCGGATCGGAGCCTGAGTTTTACCGCGGGCCAAGAGGGCCGGGAGCCGGCGCAGCGCCACCTCTCGGGCCCGCGCTGCCTCGCTCACATCACTAAAGCTCTCCCGGGCCGCCCGGGCCGCCAGGTCACGCCCCACGCCCTTCTGTTTCAGTTCCTCCGCGATCCGCCGAGCCCCGAGCCCACGCTGAGCCCGCGCTTGAGCCCACCCCTCCGCGTAGCGTTCGTCATCCACATAGCCCAGGGACTCCAGGTCGGCGACGGCAGCCTGCGCTCCGTCCGCGGGAACCCCCCGCTCTTGAAGCCGGTCCAAAAGCCCCTGGCGACTCCAGGAGCGTCGGGCGAGGAGCGTGGAAAGGTAGGTGCGGACCTTGGCGGGCGTCCACACGCGGGCGGGACGTTGTCTACTGCCGAAGGACACTCCCGGCCGGTCCCTTGGCGTTAACCTTGGGGGCGTCCTTCAGGGCCGCGGCTCCCTTCAGATCGCCGGTCGAGACGAACCCACGGGCCTTGAGGGCGAAGTCGTCGGGATTCGACGCGCCGGTCAGGGCCGCCTCGTAGCCAATAGTCCCTGCCTGATACAGGTCCAAGACGGATTGATCGAAGGTCTGCATTCCGTATTGGGTCCGGCCCTGGGCGATGACCGAGGGAATTGACGAGGTCTTGGCGGGGTCACGGACGCACTCGCGGATGAGACCCGTCCCCAACATCAGCTCCACGGCAGGGACCCGGCCGGTGCCATCTGCCCGGGGCAGGAGCCGCTGAGAGACGACAGCCTGGAGCACCCCGGCAAGCTGCTGACGGATGTGGTCTCCCTGATGAGGGGGGAACATCGTCAGGACCCGGTTCACCGTCTCTTGGGCGTTGAGGGTGTGCATGGTTGAGAGAACCAAATGGCCGGTCTCTGCGGCCGTAATCGCCGTAGAAATGGTTTCCTCGTCTCGCATCTCCCCCACCAAAATCACGTCAGGATCTTGGCGGAGGGCGGAGCGAAGGGCCTCAGCAAAGGAGATCGAGTCCTGCCCAAGCTCCCGCTGGGTGATGATGCAGCCCTTGTCTTCGTGAACGAACTCGATGGGATCCTCGATCGTCAGAATGTGATCGTTCCGGTGGTTATTCATGTAGTCAATCATGGCGGCCAGGGTCGTGGACTTGCCGCTCCCGGTGATGCCGGTAAGCACGACGAGGCCGCGCCTCTCCATCGAAAGCTTCTCCAGGGGGGCAGCGGGGAGCGCAAGCTCCTCGAAATTCGGAATGTTCGCAGGGACCACCCGAAGGATGGCCCGGACCTCGGCCCGACTGAGGAAGACATTGGCCCGGAAGCGTCCGAGCCCGGGGACCGTGTAGGCCCGGTCCACCTCCCGACCCTCTTGGAGGAGGGTCAGGCGCCCCGGCCCAATGACCTCCTTCACGATGTCGTCCAGGACCTCCCAGGTCACGGGTGGAAGGGTGGTTTGGGGGAGGAGGCGGCCGTGGATGCGGAGGACGGGGTGAGCGTTAATCTTCAAATGCACGTCCGAGGCCCCATGAAGGACGGCGAGTTGGAGGAGATCTTCAAGGGTCATGTTGGTCGCATTACCTCCAAGATGTCGCCAGCCGAGGGCATTCCCCGGCCGGACTCATGAAGGAAATGTTGCAATAATGGTGCCACTTAGGAGGACCCCGCCACAGGCTTGAGACCAAGGGCCTGGCGGGTGGCTATCTCCAACTCTGATGCCACTTTTGGGTGCTCCCTGAGAAATTTTTTGGCATTGTCCCGGCCCTGCCCAATCCGCTCGCCACGGTACGAATACCAGGTCCCGCTCTTCTCGAGAAGCCCCTGCTCCACGGCCACGTCCAGGAGGGAACCTTCTCCGGAGATCCCGTCGCCATAGATGATGTCGAACTCGGCATCTCGGAAGGGGGGGGCCAGCTTATTCTTGACGACCCTGACCCTGGCCCGGAATCCGATAGAGTCCTGGCCCGACTTGATGGCTTCGGTCCGTCGGATGTCGAGACGCACCGAAGCATAAAACTTCAGCGCCCGGCCTCCCGGGGTAACCTCGGGGTTTCCGAACATGACCCCAATCTTCTCCCGCAACTGGTTAATGAAGATGACGGCCGTGCCCGATTTCGAGATCGCGGCCGTCAGCTTCCGGAGCGCCTGGGACATGAGTCGGGCCTGGAGGCCGGGAAGCGAATCCCCCATCTCCCCCTCCAGCTCAGCGCGGGGGACCAGGGCGGCCACCGAGTCCACGACAATCACGTCCACCGCGTTGCTCCGCACCAAGACCTCGGCAATCTCCAGGGCCTGTTCCCCCGTGTCCGGCTGTGAGATGAGCAGCTCGTCAGTGTTGACCCCGAGCTTCTTCGAATATGGGGCGTCGAGGGCGTGCTCGGCATCGATGAATGCCGCGATCCCTCCCAGGCGCTGGGCCTCGGCGATCACGTGAAGCGCAAGCGTGGTCTTCCCGGACGACTCCGGGCCGAAGATCTCCGTCACGCGGCCTCGCGGGATCCCGCCGGTTCCCAGCGCCACATCGAGGCCGATCGCCCCCGTCGGAATGACCGGGGCCTCCTCCAGGGCCCCGGCGGCCCCAAGACGCATGATCGCCCCTTTGCCGAACTGCCGCTCGATCTGGGCGAGAGCCAGCTCCAATGCCTGGGATCGCTCCTTCTCATTGGCCATGATTCAACTCTCCTCTGGAGAAAAAAGTTCTCAAGACGATTGCCATCCTAACGAAGCGACCGTGGAAAGTCAACGCGACGCGCATCGGATACCCTCCTCTGGTCTCGGATTCAGCAATGCAAATGCCAAATCGGAATGTCTTGAGAAACCAGACGTTCCGCGTACGGCGAGGGGAACCCGCCACTGGTGGTGGTGGCGACCTGAGCAGTTCAAGACCGGAGCGTTGGGCTCGCTCACTCGGCTGATGCTTACGGGGGAGCGAGAGAGAACGGCCGAAGAATTGTGTAACGTGCCCCTTGTGGGTGAAGGTCACTCCGCATCAGGTGGATCGCGGAGACCTCCTGATGCCCGAAGGAAACCTTCTCTTGGGCCTTGAGTGCGGAGAAAAGGGGTCGGGCGTGGCGGGGTTCCTTCACTCGCGCGAGGGTGAGATGAGCGTGGAAGGGTCGCTCCTCTCTTGCAATTTCTTTCTGAGCCAAGGCGTCCTCGACGCGCGCTTGAAGGGCCACGAGCATTTCCGCTCCTTTCGTCACGCCTGCCCAGATCACGCGCGGCCGTTCCACAGAGGGAAAGGCGCCGAGACCTGCAAAGGCGAGCGTAAAAGGGGGCTGATCCGCGACGACCTCGGCAAGCCCCGCTTCGACTCGCGCCAGCGTCTCAGGCGGAATGTGGCCGAGGAACTTGAGCGTCATGTGCAGATTCTCCGCTCGTATCCATCCGACCGCGGGAGCGACGCTCCTGAGGCGATCCACTTCCTGAGCCAGAACCACCCGCACCTCCTCAGAAAGGAGGACGGCGATGAATGCCCGGACCTTCTCACTCACGCTAGGTGCCGCCCGGCCTCAGCCGCGAACCGCGTCTTCCTCCTTTCGAGCATACTCCGAGACTCGGAGGACACCTCATGAAAACGTGCCGCCCCGCTCGGCCGGGAGATGCCCACCCACGCCCGTGGCCCGTCCACCCTGGAGGCCGGCCCATCCTTCGCAGATTCCCGCCCCACATCGTCGTCGACCCTTCCCTGCTTTTCTCCTTGACAGGCTCTTCGTCCGCGCCGTACCGTGGCCCGTATCCTGGAGTCGGCCCCCGCGGCGGCGAAGCGGGAACACGCAGAAGCGGTGTGACCCATCCCCGTGCCCGGCGGGAGGATCGACAAGGGCTTGTATGCTTCCTAGGCTCTAGGCTCCGGGATTCCTACAATCACCGCCAGCGTGGCACCCAAGTACTGTGGGGCCGGCTCGCGCGACGCGGCGGCATGCGTCGCGCCTGATCGGGCCCGGGGAGGACAGCCGATGAGCGCTGACGTCACTCGAGTCGGGACGGGTCATACCAGGGAGGGCGGCGGGGCCGGGCCCGTCAGGGACACGCAAACCGTGACGCCACAGGGCGAGCGCGTCCAGCCCTTGCCGGCTGGTGTCAGGCTCCGAGAATCGCGCACACACACCGACCGGCGCGGCACGGTCGTCGAGCTGTTCGACCCGCGCTGGGGGTGGACCGAAGACCCCCTCGTCTACTCGTACTGCTTCACGATCCGCCCCGGGATGATCAAAGGATGGGGGCTCCATGAGCGGCACGAGGACCGGTACTTCATCCTCTTCGGCGAGATGGAAGCCGTCCTGTACGATGAGCGCCACGACTCGCCGACCCGCGGTCTCGTGGCGACGGTCGTCCTGTCCGAGCATCGCCGCTGCCTGATGAACATCCCGGCTGGCGTGTGGCATGCGAGCCGCAACATTGGGACGCGCGACGTCGTCGTCGTCAACTTCCCGACGAAGCCGTACGACCACGCGAATCCAGACAAGTATCGCCTGCCGCTCAACGACGAGCGGATCCCCTACCGATTCGACGACCCGCGTGGCTGGTAGCGTAAGTCGGTCGCAGACCACAACCGTTTTTATTCCCACGCACGACCACGGACCGCTGCTGGAGTACGCGGTCCGGAGCGTGCTGGGCCAGACGGTCCAGGACTTCGAGATCCTCATGGTCGGCGACGGGGTGCCCCCGGCCGCCCGCCCGCATGTGGAACGGGTCGCGCGATTCGACCCGCGGATCCGCTACTTCGACTTCCCCAAGCGAGGCCGGACCGGCGAGCCGCACCGCAACGGTGTGCTCGCCCAGGCGAACGGACAGGTCGTCTGCTACCTGGCCGACGACGACCTGTGGCTGCCCCAGCACCTGGAAGAGATGCTCACGCTGCTTCGGGACGCGGACTTCGCACAGGCCCTGACGCTGCGCGTCCATCCGGGCGGGACGAAGGAAGTCCTGGTGGTCGACGTCAGACAGCCGGGCTTCCGCCAGCTAGTCGTGGGCGGTAGCAGCCGCATCCACCTCTCCAGTGTGGGCCACACAGTGGAGGCGTTTCGCCGCCTGCCGGAGGGTTGGCGCGAGACGCCTCCCGGGGTCCCCACGGACTACTACATGTGGAAACGCCTCCTCGAGCGGCGCGACGTGCGGGCCACCAGCGGGCACCGCCCCACCGTGCTCGTGTTCCCATCTCCGCTGCGGGCGGCCGCCTCCCTTGAGGAGCGGGTCGCCGAGACCAGGGAGTGGAGTCGGCGGCTCGGTGACCCGGCGTTCACCCGGGAGGTCGAGTCGTGGACGTTCTCCGCGCTATGTGCCGCGTGGCTGGAGCAGTACCGCGAGGCGGAGCGCCGTCTGGAAACCCTCGAGCGCGTGCACGAGAGCGCCGCTGGCATGCGCCAGCAACTCGACGAGAAGGAACGGCTGATTCGCGCAGGCTGGCGGCGCTGGTGGAGCCGGGCGACATCGGTCGGGCCGGGCCGCCAGCCTTCCTAGCAGGCTGATGAAAAAGGCCCATCTGCGGCGTTGGCTTCGTCGCTCGTCGTTGCAACGTACGACCAAGTACGCTTCACTCCTCGCTTCCTCGCCGCCTTGCATCTGGACCTTTTTGATC
>Ga0184637_10000642_pt1 | contig 25569 bp, 21 predicted proteins | sample PLM3_127_b2_FD_133143 | JGI IMG/M metagenome (GOLD analysis project Ga0184637, IMG submission 133143) | Groundwater sediment microbial communities from an aquifer in East River, Colorado, USA - PLM3_127_b2 | ecosystem: Environmental > Terrestrial > Soil > Riparian zone | place: USA: East River... | reverse complement strand
TTTCGGTCTTCCCCTGGAAGGAGGCGATCTGCCGATCGGAGAACCCGCACTCTTTCGCCTCTCGGAGGAGCTCGGGAGTGAGAGCCTCGTCAAGAAGTCTCTGGCCGAGGCGAGTCACGATCGCGAGCTGCTCGAGAAACCACGGATCGATCTTCGTGACGAGTGCGATCGAAGCGACCGACCAGCCCCGGTAGAGCGCCCCGAAGATCACGTCGAGACGGTCGGGGCGGGGAGCGCGGAGCCGCGCCGCGAGGTCCCCCTCTTCCACTTCCAGGCCCCGAACGATGCCGACGCCTTCGTCTGTGAGCTCGAGGGAGCGCGTGGCTTTGAGGAACGCTTCGCGGAAGTGGCGGCCGATGGCCATGACCTCGCCCACGGATTTCATCTGGATCCCGAGCGTCTTGTCGGCGAGCGGGAACTTCTCGAAGTTCCATCGCGGGATCTTCACGATGACGTAGTCGATGACCGGCTCGAAGCTCGCCGGCGTCGTGCGGGTGATGTCGTTCTCGATCTCGTCGAGCCGGTAGCCGAGCGCGACTTTCGCGGCGATCTTGGCGATGGGAAACCCCGTGGCCTTGGAGGCGAGAGCCGAGCTTCGCGAGACCCGCGGGTTCATCTCGATGACCACCATGCGCCCGGTCTCGGGAGAAATCGCGAACTGGATGTTGCTGCCTCCGGTCTCGACCCCGACGGCGTCGATCACCTTCCGCGCGGCGTCGCGCATTTTCTGATACTCGACGTCCGTCAAGGTCTGCGCCGGAGCCACGGTGATCGAATCTCCGGTATGAACTCCCATGGGATCGAAGTTCTCGATTGCGCAGATGACGGTGAAGTTCGAGGCGGCATCGCGCATCACCTCGAGCTCGAACTCCTTCCACCCGAGGAGAGACTCCTCGAGGAGCACCCGGTGGATGGGCGAAAGCCGCAGGCCCCGCCTCACCAGATCCGTGAGCTCCTCGCGGTTGTAGGCGATTCCGCCGCCCGTGCCCCCGAGGGTGAACGACGGCCGGAGGATCGCGGGATAGCCCAGGCTCTCGCTGAGCGCGAGCGCTTCCTCGACGGAGGCGACGTGACCGCTCCTGGGGACGTCGAGCCCCGCCCCGATCATCGCGTGCTTGAAGCGCTCCCGGTCCTCGGCAAGACGCACCGACTCCACCCGGGCGCCGATGAGGCGCACGCCCAGCCGATCGAGGACGCCCGCCTCGGAGAGCGCGACCGCGAGGTTGAGCGCGGTCTGGCCGCCCACCGTGGGTAGAATCGCATCCGGTCTTTCCTTCTCGAGGATCGGCGCCACGTAATCGACGGTGAGAGGCTCGATGTAGGTCGCGTCGGCGAGCTCCAGGTCGGTCATGATCGTCGCAGGGTTCGAGTTCACAAGCACGACGCGAACGCCTTCCTGCATCAGGACCTTGACCGCCTGGGTTCCCGAGTAGTCGAACTCCGCCGCCTGGCCGATCACGATGGGCCCCGAGCCCAGGACCATCACGCTCTTGATGCTGGTATCGCGGGGCATGGGCTCAGGCTTCCATCATCTCGATGAACCTCCCGAAGAGGTACGCGGCATCGTGCGGGCCGGGCGAAGCCTCGGGGTGATACTGGACGCTCATCGCGGGGACGTCCTTCAGCCGGAATCCCTCGAGCGTTCCGTCGTTCAGGTTCTCATGGGTCTTCTCGACGGCGAGCCCGCGAAGAGAGTCGGGGTCCACCGCGAACCCGTGGTTCTGGGAAGTGATCTCGACGGCGCCGTCTTCGATGCGCCTCACCGGGTGATTCGCGCCGTGGTGCCCGAACGGAAGCTTGAACGTTTTCGCGCCCGCTGCGAGACCGAGGACCTGATGACCGAGACAAATCCCGAAGAGAGGCACTCGTCCCAGGAGCGCCCGCACCGAGCCGATGGCGTATGTGAGAGGCTCGGGGTCTCCCGGGCCGTTCGAGAGGAGAACTCCGTGCGGTTTTCTGGCGAGAACGTCTTCCGCCGGTGTCTCCGCGGGAACGACGGTCGTCCGGACGCCGTGCCGAGCGAGCGACTTCAGAATCCCCCGCTTGATGCCGAAATCGTAGGCGACGACGTGGAGGCGTCCCTCGGCGGCTTTTGGGAACTCGTACGGTTTGGCGCAGGTCACTTTTCGCACCAGATCCGAGCCCGCCATGCTCGGGACTTCGCTTTGCACTCGTTCGGCGCCGGGAGCCTCGCGATTCTCCTCGGTGGTCAGAATCGCGCGCATCGCTCCTCGAGTCCGGATGTGCCGCGTGAGCGCGCGGGTGTCGATCCCGGAAAGTCCAGGGACGCCATGCCTCACCAGGTAGTCCGAGAGAGTCCCTTCGGAGCGATGGCTGCTCGCGATGGGGGAGAGGTCCTTCACGACGAGTGCCTCGACCCGGACGCCGTCGGACTCCTCGTCCTCGCGGTTGATGCCGTAGTTGCCGATATGGGGGTACGTGAGGGTGACGATCTGCCCGCAGTACGAGGGATCCGTGAGGATCTCCTGATAGCCGGTGAGGCCGGTGTGAAAGACGACCTCGCCCCGCGCTTCTCGCCGGGCGCCGAAAGGAGTCCCCTCGAAGACTCGGCCATCTTCGAGGACCAGATAACCCCTAGAGTCGCGCTGCACTAAAAGGCAATTCTAGTCCAGTGGCGCCCGCTTTGAAAGGCGCTCGATGCGGCCGTGTTACACTGCGCCTCCGTCATGTCCGGGAGTTTTCTCTCCGGCTACGTCGTCACCGAGACGCTCCTCTCGCGAAAGCCGGCTCGCGGGAGCCTCGGAGCCGCGGCAGCGAGCGTTCTCCTGCTCCTTCTCGGATCGCTCGTCTACTGGACGAACGCGGCCGGGCTTGCACGGTTTCTCCCCGCGAGTCGAGAGGCGGTCTTCGGGCGCTCCGAGTACTTTCGGCTCGTTACCTCGATCCTGGCTCACGCCGACTTCGAGCACTTCGCGGCGAACGCCCTCGTCTTCGGCCTTCTAGCGTTCCTCCTCTACGGTTACTACGGGGCGCTCGTTTTTCCCGTGCTGTCTCTCGCAAACGGTGCTTTGACGGCCGCCCTCTCCCTTGCGACCTACGAGCCGGATACGAATCTCGTCGGAGCCTCGGGAGTCGTCTACTGGATGTTCGGCTTCTGGCTTTCTCTGTACTTCTTCGTCGAGCGGCGCGTCGGGATCGGAAAACGGACGTTGCGCGCCGTCGGATTCTCCGTCATCGTTTTGATCCCGACCGTCTTCGAACCGGAGGTGAGCTACCGCGCGCACGCGATCGGCTTCGGCCTCGGCGTCGCCTTCGGCCTCGCCTACTTCGCCGCTCGTAAGCCGGCGCTGCGGGCGGCAGAGAGAATGGAAATGGAGTGAACGTGCGTATTTTTCTCATGCTCCTCGCCGCCGCCTCGACGGTCGCGGCATCCCAGCGCGAGCCGGTGCTGAAGCAGATTGCCGTTCCCCATCCTTATTACTACCGGGAGATGTACCTCCCACAGCTCACCTCGGGCCCGAGCTCCCTCGACTGGACTTCCGACGGTCGCTCGCTCGTCTTCTCGATGGCGGGCTCTCTCTGGCGTCAAGAGCTCGATTCCGAAATCGCGGTCGAGCTCACCTCTGGGCCCGGATACGACTACCAGCCGGATGCGTCGCCCGACGGGCGCTCCGTCGCGTATGTGAAGTACGACGGCGGCGCCATGGAGCTCTGGCTTCTCGATCTCGAGTCCGGAGTATCCCGATCTCTGACCCGCGACGGACAGGTGAACGTCGAGCCTCGCTTCTCCCCTGAGGGCGATCGCCTCCTGTTCGTCTCGACCGCGTTCAACGGCCGGTTCCACATCTTCGCGGTGGACGTGGCGAGCGGCGGCATCGAGCGGCTCACGGGCGAGAACCGTAGCCCCTTCCCCCGCTACTACTACGGTCCTTTCGACCACGAGCTGAGTCCTCTGTGGTCGCCCGACGGAAGCGAGATCCTCTTCGTTTCGAATCGCGCGAGAATCCACGGAACCGGCGGCTTCTTTCGCATGAAGGCTTCTGCCGGTGCGGAGGCGCGCGAGATTCACTACGAGGAGACGAACTGGAAAGCCCGCCCCGAGATCTCGCCGGACGGAAGCCGCATCGTTTACTCCTCGTATCTCGGCCGGCAGTGGCATCAGCTCTGGACGATCCCCGCGACCGGAGGCGACTCTTTTCCGCTCACCTATGGGGAGTACGACAACACGGCGCCGCGGTGGTCTCCCGACGGAAGGAAAATCGCATTCGTGTCGAACCGGAGCGGCTCGACCGCGATCTGGATTCAGGAGGTCGTCGGCGGAGGTACCTTTCGACTCGACGCGCGGGAGCGACGGTACCGCCGGCCCATGGGACGACTCTTGCTTTCTCTCGCAGCCCCGGCGCGGGTCTCGATCGAAGGGGCTGACGCCCGTTTCTACGCGCCCGAGGACGCCTGGATCCACGCCGACGACGCATTCGTGCGCACCGAGCGCGCCTTCGAGAAACATTACTTTCATGCAACCGGGCAGTCCGAAATCACGGTCCCTCGGGGATCGGTGAAAATCGAGATCACGAAGGGGCTCGAGGCCCATCCGGAGATACGGACGGTCGTGGCAGGAGAAGGGACGGTTTCGCTACCGATCCAGCTCTCGCCGCTCGAGGCACTTCCCACCGTTGCCGGAGAGCGCTGGTCGAGCGGGGACCTCCACGTCCACATGAACTACGGAGGCGCCTACCGAAACACTCCCGAGCGGCTGCGGTCTCAGGCGGAAGCCGAGGACCTCGAGGTGATCCATAACCTCATCGTCAACAAGGAGCAGCGCGTCCCTGACGTCGAGTACTTCGCAGGCGAGCCGGATCTGGTCTCGAGGGAAGACTTCCTCCTGTTCCACGGACAGGAGTTCCACACGAGCTACTGGGGCCATCTCGGCCTTCTCGGGCTCACCCGAAACCTCGTGGTCCCCGACTACGCCGCCTATCCCAATACCTCCGCGAAAAGCCTCTACCCGCCGAACGCCGTCGTCTCCGATCTCGCGCGGGCGCAGGGCGGGCTCGTGGGCTACGTGCACCCTTACGACACGGCTCCCGATCCCGAGCGCGATCCGTTCCTCGCCAACGCGCTCGTGGTCGACGTCGCGCTCGGAAAGGTCGATTACCTCGAGGTCGTGGGATTCAGCGATCACCGAACGACGGCCTCGGTCTGGTATCGGTTCCTCAACAGCGGCTTTCGTCTTCCCGCGGGCGCGGGCACGGACGCCATGGCGAACTTCGCGTCGCTTCGCGGGCCCGTCGGGTTGAATCGGGTCTACGTTCGCGTGCCCGAAGGTCCCCTGAGCCTTTCGACGTGGCTCGATTCCCTTCGCGCCGGACGAAGCTTCGTAACCAACGGACCGCTCGTCGCCTTCACGCTGTCGGGAAAAGGCCTGGGAGACACGCTCGACGTTCCCGCGGAGGGGACTGAGGTGAACCTCGCGGCATCACTCCGGTCGATCGTTCCCGTCGATCATCTCGAGGTCGTTTGTAACGGCGAGGTCGTTCGGGCGATCGAGCTCTCCGGGGAACGCGACCGCGTGGACTTCGAGGGAACGATCGCGGTTCGAAAGCCGGGGTGGTGCGTCCTCCGCGCCTGGAACGAGGCACCCTCGGAGAGAGTGCTCGACTCCTATCCCTACGCGACGACGAGCCCCGTTTACGTGACCGTCGCGGGCCGTGAGGCGCGATCTCCCGAGGACGACCGATACTTCATGCGCTGGATCGACCGCATTCGCGAATCGGTAGAGGCTCACACCGATTGGAACAACGCGGAAGAGAAGGAGAAGGTGCTTCAGATGCTGGACCAGGCTCGGGCGGTCTATGCCTCACGGAGCGGCGGCCGTGCTACCATCGATCGGTTCCATCAAAAACGCAGGGGAGGAACGCCATGGCGAACGGTCCCGTAGTGCCTCAACAAACACCGAAGAAGGGTCTGAGCCCTCTCGCGTGGGTAGGTATCGGCTGTCTCGGCCTTCTGGTCATCGGAGGCATCGTCGCGACGGTCGCCACCGTGTTCGTCGTGGGCAAGGTGAAGGAGGTCGCGAGCGAGATGGAGGCGGACCCGGTCGCTACCACCGCGAAGCTCCTCGCGGCCGCGAATCCGGATATCGAGCTCGTAGCGACGGACAAAGAGAACCGCACGGTGACCTTTCGCGACGTGAAGACGGGAGAAGAGCTCACCTTCGGCTACGACGACATCGAGAACGGCAAGGTGACCTTCTCGTCGGGGTCGGAGACAGCGGAGCTCGAGGTCACGGCCGGCGACGACGGATCCGGCGGGCTCACGGTCAAAACGCCCGAGGGAACCGCGACCTTCAGCGCCGGAGGAGACGCGTCGGATATCCCCGGCTGGGTTCCCGTCTACCCCGGCGTGACCCCGGCGAACAGCTTCTCGGCCGAGGGTACCGGCCAGTTTACGGGCACTTTCACCTTCACCTCCGATTCCAACGTCCAGTCCATCCTGGACTTCTACGACGACAAGGGGAAACAGGCAGGGCTCGAAACCAAGAGCCGGACGACTACGACCGAGGGCGCGATTTGGGTCGCTGCCTCTTCCGATGAAAGCCGCACGCTCACCGTCATGGCATCGAAGCAGAGGGGCGGCATGGAAGTGGTCGTGAGCTTCAACGAAAAGCGGTGACCGAAGCGAGCTTTAGCGACTCCAGGCCTAAGCTCACACCGCCGAACCCGATTGCGCGGCGCTCCGGGAGAAGCCCGCGGAGTTAGAGACGCATCACCAGACGACTAATGAGCCCGCCAACGTCGGCCTTGAAGTCATCATCGTCCGACCGCCCGAGAAAAGTGGCCGCCCGAACTGGCCCGATGGAGTCGAGACCTGCAAAATCTTCCTTCAAGTACGCCACCGCCAGCCGAGCATCCGCATCATCCAAGAGCAGCGCGAGTCGCGCCGTCAGCTCCTCTACGCCCGAACCGAAGTACTTGACGATGTAGTAGAGGTCGTAGGCGTCTTTGTTCTCTCCGCGAGCGCATGATATCGACCTTCGTCGAGGATACCGATCTCGAGCGCGAGGTCGAGATCCGCTGTTCCCACGTGAAGCTCGGACCCGTCCGGAAGCGATTCAACCAGGAGCGAAGGCACGAGTCCACCCACAACGACAAGGCCGTCAAACAAGTCACCAAGGCTCGACGCGAGTTGGAGGCAAGTAGCGCGAACTTGCTGAAGCTGCGCCGGCGTATAGCCGTCGGCGGTCCTGGGCTTGGTCAAGCTCCGCTCCAGTTCAGGAAGCGCGAACGCACCTCGGCCGCCGCTTCACTTGCCCGCTCAGGATGCGCCTTGAGGTCGAGATAGACCTGAATGGGATGGGCGGTCGACACTCCGTCGATCACCCGCGTGCCGTCGAAAACGCCGTCGTCGACGGGACGAACCAGCCAAAGGTTGGCCCCGCGCAGCTGTTCCTGGAAGCCGATCGCATCGAGCCATTTCTTCGATGGAATCTCGCTCGTGAATACGGTCGTGAGTCGAAATCCCGCGAATCGGGTGAGGTACCATGCACCCGCTAGCCCCGTCAGCGCGTAACGGCCTTTCGACGACGAGGATTTGGCGAAGAGTCTCCGGATGAGCTCATCGGAGCTCCGCACACCGACGTGACCGCGCAGAATGTCGTGCTTCTCGAAGTCGTAGGCCTCACGCCAAGCTTCGAGGACGAGCGAAGGCTCTTTGAGACGAATCGCCGAATTTTCCCGAGCGACGAGACTCATATCTTCCAGACGTCGCAGCAGACGACTCACCCGACCCTTATCGACACCCGTGGCCTCGACAAGCTCCGCCTGCATGAACGCCCTTTCGGGCGCGATAAGGAGTGCGCGAATCACACGAGAACTCTTCGGTGCGAAGACATTCGCGGGGCGGCCTCTAGAGGTAAAGCGGTTGGGGTGGCCGAGAATGCGGATTTGCCGCCCGGGAGCGTCTATCCAGGCGTTCCCGGAAAGGTCGATCCATGAGATGCCTGCCTCCGCGCTGAGGCGCCGACCGGTCTCCCCCATAAAAGGTACTGCCACTATTGGAACGACCGACTTGGAGCGGCCCTTTTTTTTTTTTTTGAGCACCGAAAGCTGCCGCACGGCGCTCCCGACATTGGCAGCATCCCCTACCGCCTTCCATTCGACGGCGAATTCCACATCGGGGGCGTTCAGTAGCAAGTCCGCATTTTGAGAATCCGACTTCTGCTGAATGAGATCGGCTTCGAGACCGAGGATTTCCCTCAGAGCAAGCTTCACTCGATCCAGCGGAGCTGCGCGTGGCGAGCGCGACATGTTGTCTAAATAGCATAGGTTGTTTCATGAATCAACCGAGGGGATTCTGCCCAGGTTTGTAAAAAACTAGGCAGGAAGTCCACGGCGCGTCGAGTCTACTCGTCCTCTGAAGTTCCCTCGCGCCCTCTGCCGCTGTAGGCCAGGGCCATCGCTCGTTCCGTCACCTTTTCGTAGAGCCGTTCGAGCGATCCGCGGATCTCGGGATGGGGCTTCCAGAAATCGGGAAGGCCGAGTCTCTTGAGAAGCGAGGCTGAGACCGCGGGAGGCTCGACCGAAATGGTGATGGCGTCGAAGCCCTCGCCCAGCTTCCAGAAGTGGTCGATGGACTCCTCGAGGCTCGCTTCCGCCCGCGCCGCCGGCCGGCCGGAGGCTTCGGCCGCGCGATGGCGCCGGATCTCCCGCAGGAGCAGCTCGCGTGACTTTCCTCTCCAGCGGAAGAGGAGAAACGGATCCTCGTCGAGCCGCTCGGCCAGGACGTAATAGAGCGCCGCGACGTGCTTGCAGGGGACGACCTCGTCGGGGCAGCCGCAGGCCATCTCGAGCTCGCGCGTCGAGGTGGGGAAGAGCGGCAGATTGATTTCCGCGAAGACGTCTTCGATGTTCTCGGGCATCTCGCCCGAGAGGAGCTTCGCCGCGAAGAGCGCCTGGGATGCGAGCGCTTCGACGGCCCGGTCCCATTCCTCGCCGGTGAAGACCCGAAGGGTCAGCTTCACGTGATACGGCTCGTAGGGCGAACCCTGGACGTCGGCGGTGATGAGACCGGGCTCGATCGAAACCGTGAGCACCCTCTCGGCGCGCGCGTAGCGCTTCCCGCGCTCGAGCCTGCGAGCGATGCCGATCGCCTCCATGACCGCCCAGAAGCGGTCGCCCCACCAGCGGCGGCGAGGTCTCGCTTCGTCCGACATCTCTACTAGACCTCCACCGCTTCCTTGCGGAGCTCGAAGAGCTCCCGCAGGCTGTCGGTCGAAAGTTCGGTGATGAAGCCCTCGCCCGATTGGATGACCGCCTGCGCGAGCTCCTTTTTGCGCTCCGCGAGCTCGTCCACCCGTTCCTCGACGGTGCCGGCGCAGATGAACTTGTAGACCGAGACCGATCGCTTCTGGCCGATGCGAAACGCCCGGTCCGTCGCCTGGTCCTCCACCGCGGGGTTCCACCAGCGATCATAGTGAAAGACATGCCGGGCCTCCGTCAGGTTGAGCCCGAATCCCCCCGCTTTGAGCGAGAGCACGAAGACCGGCGGGCCCTCGCGGTCATCCTGGAAGGAGCCGATGAGACGCTCGCGCTCGGTGGCGGGGACGGCGCCGTGGAGGAACAGCACGTCGACCGAAAGGGATTCTCGCAAGTGCCGCTGAATCAGTTTTCCCATCTCCGCGTACTGGGTGAAGACGAGCGCGCGATCCCCTTCCGCGAGGAGCTCCTCGAGCATCTCGGTGAGCCGCGTGAGCTTTCCCGAGCGGTTCACGAGAGAGCTTCCGTCGGCGAGAAAGTGCGCCGGATGATTGCAGATCTGCTTCAGCCGGGTGAGCGCCGCGAGCACCTCGCCTTTTCGCCCGATGCCTTCCGAAGTCTCGATCTTCTCGAGGCTCTCCGAGACCACCGCCTGGTAGAGCGTCGCCTGCTCCCGCGTCAGGTTGCAGTAGACCTTCATCTCGTTCTTGCTCGGAAGATCCTTGATGACCGTGGGGTCGGTCTTCACCCGCCGCAGGATGAAGGGCTCGACGAGCTTGCGAAGCTCCGTCGTCGCCGAGGGATCGCGGTAGCGCTCGATGGGGAGCGCGTATCGCCTGCGGAACGCGGCCTCGGAGCCAAGGTAGCCCGGATTCAGGAACTCCATGATCGACCAGAGCTCCGAGAGCCGGTTCTCGACCGGAGTTCCGGTGAGAGCGATTCGCCGTGGAGCGACGAGCTTTTTCAGGGCGCGGGTCTGTTTGGCCTGCGGGTTTTTGATGTTCTGGGCCTCGTCGAGAACGAGCCCCTCCCACTCGACGCCGCTCAAACGCTCGAGGTCGCGATGCACGAGGCTGTAGGTCGATACCACGAGGTGATGGCGCGCGGCCTCCTTCTGGAACCGCTCGCCCTCGTGGCGCTCCTGGCCGTGGTGGATCAAGACCCGGAGCGCCGGAGCGAATCTCTCCGCTTCCTTCCGCCAGTTCGAGACGACCGATGTGGGGCAAATGAGAAGCACGGGACGGTCGAGGTCGCCCTTGTCTTCGAGATGGAGCAGAAGCGCCAGGACCTGGATGGTCTTTCCGAGGCCCATGTCGTCCGCGAGACAGGCGCCGAGGTTCCACCGCCCGAGAAACGAGAGCCACGAGAGACCGTGCTTCTGATAGGGCCGGAGCTTGCCGTGGAACGAGCGGGGCGCCTCGAGATGTGGAGGCTCCTCCCGTCCGGCGAGCCGGGTGAGAAGCGTCTCAATCCATCCTGTAGCCTCGAGGTCGGTGACGAGGAGACTCCCGTCTTTCGGTCGTCCGAGCTCGAGCTGGAGCACGTCTCCGAGAGTCATTCTCGGCGATTCGGGGCGCGCTTGAAGCGCTTCGAGAACTTCCTCGACGCGCTCGGGCGAGAGCTCGACCCACTGTCCCCGCACGCGGACCAGGGGCTGCTTCATCTTTGCGAGCTCCAGGAACTCCTCGCGCGGAAGGCTCTGTCCGCCGAGAGCCACCTGCCAGTCGAACTCGACGAGCGCCTCGAGACCCAGGGGACTGAGAACGCTCCTTGGACCGCTCGGCGACGGGGTCACCCGAAGGCTCAACCCGACGCCGCGCTCGCGCTTGCCCCACCACGACGGGAGGAGGACCCCGAAGCCGCTCTCGCGCAGAAGGTACGCGCCTTCCTTGAGGAAGGCGTAGGCCTTCCCGAGATCGAGCGGACAGGACTCCGGTCTCGACTCCTTGAGGCTTTCCTCGATCGGAGGAAAAAGAGTCGCGGCGCGGCCGAGGCTTTCGAGCACCATCTCCTGAGGCCTCGAGAGGAACCTCTCGAGATAGCGCCAGGTGGTCCCTCCGTGCTCCCAGACGCGCGCCACGGGAACGAGGAGGCTTTCGTCGTCCACCGCTTGAAGGAAAAAGCGCAGCTCCCAGGAGTCCGCAACCGGTTCGTCGTCTCCCGGAGTCGCCTCGGGCTCGAGGGGCGGGTCGAGGCGGAAAGCGATGCGAAAGGGGGAGACTTCTTCCTCCTCGAGCTGCGCCTTCCAGTCGAGGAGCTCCTCCGCCGGCCCCGCTCCACCATCGAAGACTCCGACTCCATCCACGAGCGCGGCAAGGAGCTCCTCGCCTAACGACTCCACGAAACGAGGCCTGAGCCTTAGGCGGGAGGCCGCGCGGCGGACGAACCGATCGACGAGAGCGGAAAGAAAGCTACGCAAGAGCGCGTCCGACGTGAGCTCACCCTCTTCCGCGGCGGAAAGGGCCCGGCACATCGGGGGCATGGCCACACGAAGCGCGTCGAACCTGTCGATTTCCTGCTCGACCAGAGGCTCCCATCGCGAGAGCATCGCCTCTTCATCGTCGGGGACGAGCGCGGGAAGAAATCTCTGGCGTGCGAGAAGCTCGAGGGCGAAGCGGGCCGCGACCGACCAGTATCGAATTCCCGCTCCCAGGCGGAAGCGGTGGGGGTCCAGCTCTTCGGGGGTCGGGAGCATGACGAGCCAGTCGAGGGCGGCTTCGGGAGAGAGCGTCAGTCCAGAGACCCTCCAGGGAGAGAGGCGGCGTTCGTGCGGCGAGGAGGCCTCGCGTTCGAACAGTAGCTCCGGGGAAGGAAGAGGCGCATCCCCCTCGGTCGGAAGAACGAGCGTGACCCGCCGTTCGAGAGCCTCGGGTCTGGAGTCGGGATCGGCAAGGGGGAGAAGCAGATTCTCGACGAGCCTCTCCATGGGAAGCTGGTAGGGATGATCGGGTGGCGCGGCCGAGGCTCCGCCCTGAGTTTCAGCCCAAAGGAAGAAACGCCCGGTCTTGGGAAGCCAGTTCCCGTGTACGACGATCACGAAGGGGGCTCGGAGATTCCTCTCGACGGCCGAGGCTGATTGCCTCGGCGAAACGGCCAACTCTCAAGGATAGCCAGACGGACGCCGAGAATCAAAGCGGCCAGCGAACATGGGGAGCGAGCTTTATACTTCGGCTCGATGCGGCCGCCGAGCGACCGTAGCCTACGGCACTGCTAAAGCCCCAGGACCCTCTTCACACCCGACCCTACCTCGTTGAGATCGCGAGGGTTGACCAATCCGATTCTCCTCTTCAACCTCGACTTGTGGACCGGACCGACGGACTCGCATTTGGCAAAGCTCTTCTCCTTGAGACCGGTCATCGCGGAATTTTCGGTCAGGCCTACTCGAAGGGGTCCTTCCTTCGTCGTGATCGGTACCAGCAGCACTTCCGGGCGAAGGTCGTTGAGCGGATTGATGCTGAGCACCAACGCCGGACGCGGTTTGGGGAATCCGATGGGCTCGACGAGCCAGATCTCGCCCCGGCTTATTCGTTCCACATCGCCTCGTCGAACGTCCGTTCCCAGGCTTCCTGTTCGCGCCGCTCGTCTTCTTCCTCTCGGTATCCGGCGAGCTGCTCCCGCAGGCGTTGGTCCTCCACCCAACGTTTGAAGCGCACCAGGACGCGTTCCAGCTTCTCGGACCTCGATCTTCCTGGGAGCGAATCGAGAAAATCAAGAAGAGGCTCTTCGACTGTGGCGGAAAGCTTGCCTTTCATTAGAGTATCCCCCATCGTATCTTATGGAGGATACTCTATCGCCTATCGTTCGGACTGTCAAGCTCGTTGGCGGGTGCCATCCGCGTCGGGAACCGCGGCAGACTCCCTTCACTCGGCGGCGTGCGCGGCTCGCGAGCTGCCGTGCAGCGGCCGGGGAGCGTCCCACGATTGGAGCGATCTCGCCGAACGGCAGATCGAACATGTCGTGCAGCACGAACGCGGAGGCCACTACTCAGCCTGCGAGGCGAAACGCTGGTGCCATCCGATCACACGCTCGGGCTGACAGTGCCAGACGACCGGCGATCTTGCGCCATTGCTTGACAACTGCTTGGCTGCTCTTGATGATCTCGTCCGCGGTCTTCGCTGTAACACGGAAGAACGGCGCGACGGAACGAGCCAAATCGAGGTCGAGCGAGTTGTCCGTCTCGTTGATGTTGAGCGTGAGACCGTACGAACCGGGCGCCGGGTTCATGTCGAACGCCTCGGAGAGTCGCCACCCCTTGCCCGGCACCAGGATGAAGCCGTGATTCCTCAAGTGATCGTCGGTGTTTGACACAACCACGTTGAAGACGATGCGGGACCACAGTTCCCGGAGGTCCGCGTTGGTCTGAGCGCCGTGGTCCACCAGAACTCGCGCGATCTCCAAGTAGCTCGCCCCTGTCGACGCATCGTCGCCGTCCTTGTGACCGGTAAGGGTCATCGACGATGCAAAATGCAATCGTCGTCCGGCGTCGGTGCGATCGAAGCGTTTCACGAGAAAGGTGTGGTGCGGGTGTCCAAAGCGGCGAGCCTGGCTCTCCGGCACGCGCAGCCCGCAGCCAAGCGCCAGCGTCTGTACCACCAACTCCCAGGCTCCGACGTCGTGCTCGTCACGCACGCTGGGAAACTTTGCGATCCACATGTGGCTATTGGGATCGACCACGCTGGCCTTTGGGCGCGCGCCTCCGAGCGAGCCACCGGGTGCGATCAGCATGCGCAGCCATGCGTCGGCCTCGTCCCCGGCGTTGTCCTCGTCGCGCTCGATGCCGAGGCTGGCCGCCTCGAGCTTGCGCAAGCTCACAAACGGCGGCGCCGCCACATCGTGCCGATTGTCCAGGAACTCACCGGCGTCATCGAGTCGGAAGCGCAACGCACCGACACGAAAGACGTCGTGCACCCCGAGCAAATAGTCCGATTCGTGCAAGCGAACGCCCTGCGCCACATGCCCGGCGCGCTGCGCGCGTTCCAGGCGACGACGCATCAGGAGTCGCCCCCAGCGGTCGGGGCTGGCATCAGCGAAAACGCCGAAGTTGTCGCTGCCCTGCGCGGGATGTTGGCGCCCCTCGTAGAGGCCGAGTCTGGCATCGAGCCGTACGTTGGTCAGCGCACTCGAGTCCAGCGCCGCCGCATCGAACTCGAACTCGAAGACTTCACGGCCTCTCGTGCGGTTGGCATGGAGCCGCCCCAGTCGAAGCGGTTCGGGCAGCCCGTGCCAGTCGGCGTAGACGGCGATCGTGACGGCCATCTGTCACCGACGCTTCGCCCGTGCCCGAGGTGCAGGGGGAGCATCGAGTAAGGCGGCCAATGCTCGCGCGCTGGTGAAGCGGCTCTCCTCGACTCGCTCGGGCGAGTTCTCAGTCGTGTTGGGCCGCGTTTTTCTCATTGGAGCTCGCGCGTCACGCTGTTCTCGCAGCGGCTTCGATGGTCCCTCTTGCGCCCGTGTTGCAGTGGGTGCCTCGAGCAGGCCACGTGTCCTCGGAGCTGAAGCGCGGAACTTCCATTTTGCCGCCTTGCTGCGAGTTGACAGTCGAGCGTCCTGTAGCGAGCGCCCCATGGGGTCTGCATTGGCCAACAGATCGAGGTCCTTTTCCACGCCGAGCACTTGCATAACCGAGAGGTAGGCGCCCATCGTCACGCCGGATCCCCCCCGCTCCAGGCTGCGCAACGTCATCGGCGCCATACCGGCGCGCGCGGCGACTTGCTTGGCCGACAGCCGCCGACGCAGTCGGGCCAAACGCAATCGTTCTCCGAGCTGGCGTAATAGCTCATCCGTCGAGGGCAACAACGCGGACACCTTGCGGGGCATAGTGCTGTTATTGTAGCTCAAATCTAACGTTAACGCTATAATAATGGCACATCTGGAGCCGATACCATTCAGTCTATGTGTAAATATTAGACTCGTCAGAAGAATTCATGGGTAAGTTCCGGTTCAGGTAGTTTGCCAAGTGAGTGATAGAGCGCGAGTTCCAGGATGCGAAAGGTACGGAAACCATAGGATCTTCTCATGGTAACTTTGGCTTTGTTGTTTAGCCCCTCGATGACTCCGCTGGAGAACTGCTTTCTAGCCTTGAAATAGTTGAGCAGCAGAGCGCGGTGAGAGCGTAAGGTGCGGGCGATCTTCTTCATGGGCTCGATACGGCTGCGCATGGTTTGATAGCACCAGAAATCCAGGAACATGCCGGCCCAGGTGGGCGAGTTGTATTCCCAAAACTGCTGAAAATCTTCTTTGAGGAGATAGGCACGGACGGTCTGGAGGTTGTAGCGGAGCAGATCGCGCAGCCGGAACTTCTGCGGCGAGGTGAGATTCTGTTTGCGTTTGAGTACGCACCAACGCGACTTCTTCAGCAGCGGTGGGTGACCCTCTTGGGCCATTTTGCGCGACTCAGCGGCGCGGACTTCATCCAAAGCCTTGTTCATCTTGGCGACGATGTGGAAGCGATCGAGGATGTGTAGCGCCTGGGAACATTTCTGACGAATCACGTCCAGGTAGGGCTGCCACATGTCGGAGCAGACAAACTCAATCTGGGATGCGAGTTGTTCGCCGATGACGGTGAAGAAGCCCTGGAAGGATTTGAGAGTGCGTTCCTTGCCGACCCAGAGCAAGCGGGTGAACCCCTGATCGATCTGATAGACCAGGGTCAAGTATTTGTGGCCTTTGGCGTACTGGATTTCATCCACGCCGATGGCACGGATCGATGCCAGGGTGCGACGCTCCAGGCCCCAGGTGACCACAGATTCCACGGCGTCGCAGACTTTGTCCCAGGAAGTATGGAAGGACTCGGCGGTTTCTTTCCAAGAGAGCTTGCGCGCCCAGCGGGCTAGAAACAGCATATAGGCGCGGGTCAACTGGTGCTTGCCATCGCTCCAGGGAACCTCCTCGACCACGACGCCACAATCTCGGCAATCAACCCGTCGCATGCGGTAGAGCAGGAAAACCAGAAAACCCCACAGGGGAATGAACTCGAAGCCACGCTCGGGGGATGATCGTACCCCGGCGCCGGTCGGTGGCACCCGGAACAGACGGCGGCCGATCCCTCCCGCGGTCGGACGTCCACTTCGATGCTTTTGTTGTCGGCTCCAAAGCGGGCGTGTTGGTAGACAAACCCTCGATGGTGATGGCATTGGTTTAGAATCGTGAGCAGTTCCATGGCACGGACGATTTTCAAGGCGAAGACTTCCAAAGTAAACCGCGCTGCTCCCTCGGCCTCGGCCTCCAATGCATCCGCCTACTGCCGCGATCTGGACAACTGGCCGCGCTCCTGGATGGTTAAATTCCAACAAAGGTACGTAAAGTCCCACAGGAATTTGACCTGCTGAGGGAGTCTCGCATCAGATCCCCACGGTCTGAACCGCGTCCTGGTTAAGTTAAGCCTTATCGACCGATTGCAACGACAGATGCTCTACCGCGTCCTTGTGTAGCTCTCGGTGGTATGGTCAATCAATGATCGCGATCGCGTCAACTTCGATCAGGTAGTCGGGGGACAGCGTCGCTACGCCGAGCACCACGTCCGCTGGCTTGTGATCTCCGAACAGCGCTATCCGGGCCTTTTCAATAATCGGCAAGCATTCGTCGCGTTTGTAATTGACGACGTAGATTGTGATCCTGGTGACATGCGCAGGCCGCGCACCGGCAGCAGCAAGTGCTCGGCCGAGATTGCCAAACACCTGGCGCGCCTGAGTAGCAAGATCACCAGGGCCAACAAGCTTGCCACGTATGTCTTCGGGCTCCTGGCCCGAGACGAATACCATCTTGCTTCCCGTCGCAACGACGACCTGGGTGTACGTTTGCGGAGTAGGCAGATCCTTGGGATTGATGCATTCGAGCGTCATTGATTAGGTCTCCTGCTATGGTTAAATTCCAACATTCCAACAAAGGCACGTAAAATCCACAGGAATTGTACCTGCTGAGGGAGTCTCGCATCAGATCCCCACGGTCTGAACCGCGTCCTGGTAAGCCTTATCGACCGATTCCAACGACAGATGCTGGTAGACCTCCAGGCTTGTTTTGCTTTCGTGGCCGGAAATTAGTTGGATCTGTGCGTCGGAGAGGCCCTTGGATGTCAAGTAGGTCAGCATCTGATGGCGAAACAGGTGCGGGTGAATCGGCTGCGACATACCGCCTTCTCGCGGTAGCCTTGAACAATTTGCTGGATGCAGCGCGTGGTGAACGGCCCGAACCGACGGGTCTCGAATAGGTAGCGATTGCGGGGCGTGGCACTGAGGTGGCTTTTGAGCACCAGACGGAAGCTCGACGGGAACAGGATGTAACGGTCCTTGGCACCCTTGCCCCGATTGATGAATATCTTGCAGGCATCGAGGTCGACGGCGGCCCACTGATCTACAACGGCTCGGAAGACGCGCAGTACTCCCTCGATTCAACCTGCCGCAAACTCCACCGCTTCCTCAGTCAACCTCAACGCTAAGCTCGCCACTTACCCACAAATTCCTCCGACGAGGCAAATATTATGGCTATAATGCGGTGACGTATCTAAAAGATTGGCATATTTAGCAGGCCGGAGATGAAAATCACACTCACTGAAGCGGTTTTATTTGGCGGAGAGGGTGGGATTCGTTCCTGTGGTTCCCTCTCCCATCAAGCATTTACGCGCGATTCGAAGCTCTCAAACCGCCAAATCCACTCAAAGCCTGAGTATCAAGTACAAAACAGGTACAGCGCAAGTAGGGGTTCAGACGGCGCCCGCCTCTCTCCGCCTGCGCCGCCAGCACGATAGCGGGGAGAGACCGGGGCGGCTAGTCCTGCCTGAGAGCCACCATGGGATCGAGGTTCATCGCGCGGCGTGCCGGGAGATAACAGGCGACCGCCGCCACGCATAGCAGGAGCACCGCGACAGCCGTGAACGTCCAGGGATCGGTCGACCCCACGCCGAACAGCAGGCTCGACATCAATCGCGTCAGCCCGTAGGCCGCGCCGAGGCCGATCACGACCCCGGCGATCGTCAGCATGACGCCCTGCCCGACGATCAGCTTGAGGACGTCGCTCCGCTGTGCGCCCAGCGCAACGCGGATGCCGATCTGCTGCGTGTTCTCGGACACCGAACACGAGATCACGCCGTAAAGTCCCACCGTCGTCAGGATCAGCGCGACCGCGGCGAACAGGCCCAGGAGCAGCGTACTAAAGCGCGGCGTGGCGACCGAGCGATCGAGAATCTCCTCAACCGTGCGAACGCCGTAGACCGGCGCGTTCTTGTCGAGCGACTGAACCACACTGCGCACCGTCGTCTGGAGCGCGCGCGGATCGCCGGCCGTGCGGAGCACGACGGTCATCGCGGACATCGGCATCTGCGCCTGCGCGAAGTAGATCTCGGGCTGCGGCGGAGCCTGCAGGTTCTGGTGCTTGACGTCGGCGGCCACGCCGATTACTTCCCGCATGCCGGTGTCGTCATCACTCACCGGCACCGTCGAAAAACCGGGCGCGATGCGCTTGCCGATCGGATCCTCATTCGGGAAGTACTGCCGCGCCAGGGCCTCGTTGATGATCAACACCGGGGGCGAGCTCAGGTCGTCCCGATCGGTGAACTCGCGCCCCTTGGCCAGCGGAATGCCCATCGTCCGGAAGTAATCAGGGCCGGCCATGTGAATGACGGCGGTCGGCCGGTCGCCGGGATCCACTGGCCTGCCTTCGATCGCGACGCTGGTGTTCGCGGCGGTGCCGCCGAGCGGCAGTTGAAAGACGACGCTCGCGTTGACGACCCTGGGCAGCGCTTTGAGTCGTTCGGTCAGCTCCCGGTAGAAATCGGCAATCTGCCGCGGATTGGTCGTGCGGTCGGCCGACGGGGCGACGTTGAAGGTCAGCGTGTGGCCCGGATCGAACCCCGGGGCGACCTGTTGCAGCCGGACGAAGCTGTTGATCAAGAGGCCGGCGCCAACCAGCAGCACCAGCGCGAGGGCGACCTCGGCGATCACTAGCAGGCTGCGCGTGCGGTTCGTCTGGACGCTGGCGGTCGCGCCGCGCCTGCCCTCCTTGAGCGATTCGGCCAGGTTCGTCTTCGAAATCAGCAGCGCGGGCGCGAGTCCAAAGGCAATGCCCGTCGCCAGCGAAACCAGCGCCGTGAACGCCAGGACGAGCGGATCGAGCTCCGTCTCCGCGACGCGCGCCAGGGATTCGGGGCTGAGCGCGACGATCAGATCCGTGCCCCAGAACGCGAGCATCGTCCCCGCGACGCCGCCGAGGCCGGCGAGCAGCACGCTCTCCGTCAGGAGCTGGCGGATGATGCGCGCGCCGCTCGCGCCGAGCGCCAGCCGCACCTTGATCTCACGCTGCCGGCTGATGGCGCGTTCGAGCAGCAGGTTGGCGACGTTCACGCACGCGATCAGCAGCACGCACGCGACGGCGCCCATCAGGATCAGCAGCGTGGGCCGCAGGTTGCCGACCACCGATTCGAGCAGCGGCCTGACGCCGATGCCCATGTCCTTGTTGTGGTCCGGAAACTGCGCCGCCAAGCTGGCGGCGATCACCCCGGCCTCGGACTGCGCCTGCTCGAACGTCACCCCGGGCTTCAGCCGCCCGATCGCGCGCCACCCGCGATAGCCGCGCGCCACCATGATCGCGCCCGGGCCTTTCGGCCGGTCGTTGTCGAGCGCGGTCGAGATCCACACCTCGCTCGCCTGTGGCTGGATGGGGAACCTGAATCCGGCCGGCATCACGCCGACGATGGTGAAGCGTGCGTTGTTCAGGTCAACCGAGCGCCCGATCACGCCGGTGTCGCCGCCGAACTGCTGCTGCCAGCACTGCCAGCTCAAGATCGCCGGGCGCCCGCCGGTCCCGCCGCCGGCGGCGTCCTCTTCCGCAAGAAACGGGCGTCCCAACGCCGGCGAGACACCAAGCAACGGGAACAGGTCGGCCGTCACGACCGTGCCCCTCAGGAGCTGTGCTTCGCGATCGCCGGTGAGCGTCAGGTTGATGTTGTAGTAAGCCGCGAGTCGATCGAAAGACCGGCTTTGATCGCGCATGTCGGCGAAGTTGGGGAAGGAAAACTGCGACAGCGCGGCGCGGTTCTGCGCGCTTTGCTGGCCAAGCGCCATCAATCGATCCGGCTCCGCGAACGGCAGCGGCTTGAGCAGCACGGTGTTGACGACGCTGAAGATGGCCGTGTTCGCGCCGATGCCGAGCGCGAGGGTGAGAACGGCGATGGCGCTGTACGCGGGCTTCTGCCACAGCATGCGCGCGCCGTAGCTCACGTCCCGCCAGAGAATCTCCAGGAACATGCTCACACTCCTCGTGACCGCGTCAGTGCGGGCGCGATGATAACACCGGCTCGAACCGATCGGTACACAGCCCGAAGTTCAATTTCGACATCGTGCGCGAGCGCTGCATTTCGTCCCAGCGTTCGGCCCCGCTGATGCGCTCTCGACAGAGTGGGGCGAGGCAAACACCGACGCTCGTCGTGTCTATGCCGCCATGCCGCGCGCTCCAATAGCCCCACGCCGCCAGGTTTCAATCCAAACCAGCGTTCCGCTCCTTTGAAGGCGGCTTCAAAGCTGCCGCAAAAAGCGATTATCGTAACTGTGATCTCGGTGTCCGTCAGCGTTTTCAGACCGTCAGTCGACTCACGTCCCTCACGTGAGTCGACCCACATTGCTGCTGTTTCCGCGCGGGTCACACGGACAGTGCCCGAGACTGGCCGCCTGAATTGGTCTCGGCAACCGTGAGACGCGGCAGTGGCTGAGGCTGTCTGAAGCCGGCCGCCTGAAGGGCCCAGATCGTCCGGGAAAGGCGGAGTGGGCTGTAAGGTTTGGACCGCAGATCGCGTTCAGATAGATAGACGCATCGAGCCGTGATGGCCGAGGTTAATGGCGGAGAGGGTGGGATTCGAACCCACGTGCCGGGTATAAGCCGACAAGACGCTTTCGAGGCGCCCCCGTTACGACCACTTCGGTACCTCTCCGCAAACTTTCGCGCCGGCGTTTTTCAGTCGTTATCGCGCCGGTACTGAAAGAAATCTTGAAGAACCTTCCGGCATTCCTGCTCCAGGATGCCGGAGACGATCGCGAGCCGATGGGGAATCCCGATCCGCCTTAGATCGACGAGCGACTCTACCGCGCCGAACTTCGGCTCGGGGGCTCCGTAGACCAGAGTCCCGATCCGCGCCTGCACGATGGCGCCCACGCACATCATACAAGGTTCTACCGTAACGTAGAGAGTCAGACCCGAGAGGCGATAGTTCGAAAGCTCGCGCGCAGCCTTCCGTATCGCCACGACTTCAGCGTGGGCCGTGGGATCCACCGCGCGTATCGGCTGATTGAAGCCGACGGAGATGACGTCCTGCTCCTCTGCGATGACCGCGCCTATCGGAACCTCGCCCAGGTGAAGGGCGTTACGCGCCTCCTCGAGGGCAAGACGCATCATCTGCTCACGGATCCCTATCGCTCCTCACCTCGCTTCGGCCCCGAGAATACTCGACTCGTTCGGGGTCCGCAAGCACCGTTCACATCGAGACTTTGTCGCTAGAGGCACTAGAATGCCCCGCCATGCTTCCTACCGGCTGGATCGGCGAAATCCAGAAGCGATACGGGAGGACGCTGACGTTTCCGGAGATCCGGAAGGGTGTCGTGGCGCTCTCGCGCATCTACGTGGAGGAGCGGCGGCGGATCGGCCGGGGAGCGGTCTTCGACGGGGCGGGAAAACGCGCCGCCTTCGCCTGTTTCTACAGCCCGCTCCATTTTCTGGTGGTTCGAGAGATCGTGACGGCTCTAGAAGCCGAGCGCGAGCCGCCGCGAAGAATCCTCGATCTTGGCTGCGGGCTCGCGGTCGCCGCCGCCGCTTGGGCGACACTTTGCGAGCCTCGACCCCAGGTCGCCGGGTTCGAGAAGAGCTCCTGGGCTGCGGACGAGGCCCGGTGGCTGCTGTCGACGCTCGGGCTCCGCGGCCGGATCTACCAGAAGCCGCTTCAAGAAGCACCGCCGTCGGGAAAGGGCGATGCGGTCGTCGCCGCGTACACGGTGAACGAGCTCGAAACGACCGGGAGGCGGAAACTCCTCGACGGCCTTCTCGCCGCAGGAGAGCGGGGCGCTTCGGTTCTCATCGTCGAGCCGCTCGCCCGCCGGAGCTCACCGTGGTGGCCCGAATGGCGCGAGAAGTTTCTCGAAGCTTCGGGCCGGGCGGACGAGTGGCGCTTCCCTGTCGCACTTCCACCGCCACTCGCCCTTCTCGATCGAGCTTCAGGCCTCGACCACCGGGAGCTCACCGCCCGCTCCCTATACCTTCCGGGCGCCTGACCCGGCTCTCGATCCGATGTAACATCGAGAATGGTGGGGGAATGGTGGGAATGGTGAAGAAGGGCGCGCCCGCCGGGGCTCAGGCGGTCTTGAGAGCGATCTCCCTTCTGAAGTCGTTCCCTCCCGAACGGCCGGAACGGGACGTCGCCGAGCTCGCGAGCGAAGCGGGACTTAGCCGCAGCACGACTCATCGCCTCCTGGCAGCGCTCGAGAGCGAGGGACTGGTCTCGCGCAACCCGGCAAACGCCCGCTACCGTCTCGGGCCGGAGACGGTGGTGCTCGGAGCCCGGGCTCTCCGGGCCGTCAGTCTTCGGGAGACCGTCCATGCGGAGCTCGAGGCGCTCGCGGAAGAAACGGCCGAGACGGCGACACTCGAGGTGCTCTCCCAGGGGAAGATGCTGATCCTGGACGAAGTTCTCGGAGCGCATCTCGTGGGCGCTTCGCCCTCTCTCGGGACATCCTGGGCCCTCCATGCCACCTCGACCGGTAAGGCGCTTCTCGCGGAGCTTCCGAAAGCGAAGACGTCGGAGCTTCTCGCGGCTCCGCTCACTCGCTTCACCGAGCGCACCATCGTGAGCCTCGAGGATCTGGAGGAGGAGCTCTCGCGAGTGCGCGATGACGGATTCGCCACGGTAAGCGGGGAGCTCGAGGAGGGCTACGCCGCCGCGGGAGCGGTCATCCGGGTCCCCATGAACGAGCCGTATGCGAGCTTGAGCGTCGGCGGTCCGAGCGCCCGGCTGGAGACACCGGCGCTTCGAGCGCTGGGAGCGTTGGTGAAGGCGCGCGCCGAAGAGGTCTCGAGACGCCTCGGCTTCGAGCCCCAGTAATATTCGCTACTCGCGGAGGCGAGCGAGGAGCTTTCGAATCTGCGCCAAGTGGTAGCGATCGTGGAGGCACTTTCCCGAGACGAGGAAGGCCGGCGTGACGGACAAGCGTTCCTTCTGGTTTCCCGAGGGAGCGAGCGGGAACGCGGCGGGCTGATAGAGGACGGGTTCTTCCATATCGATCAAAAGCTCCTGGAGCCTTCTGGTCTCCTCGTCGAACTCGCGGAAGATTTCCTCGAGCGAGCGCTCCCGCCGAGCCTGGACCTCCCGCTCGTTCCACTGGTTCGGACCGAGGATCGACATCGCGAACGGAATGGCGTAATCGAAGCTCTCCTTTCGCGCGACGGTCGCGATCTCGCTTCCGAACTCCCGGGCCCACGAGGCAAGGTGGGCGAGGAGGTCCTTCAGCGTCCAGGCGGCGTTCGCGAACCTCCCGCCCATCTCCGCGTCGACGAGGTGCTTCATGGACGTCCATTCCTCCCGGACTTCCTCGAGCTGCGCCAGGAGCGCCACGCGAGAGACGGCTATCCGGCGACCCGGGGCAAAATCGAGCGGGCTCCTCTTCCGGGCGGAGAACGCCTCGAGAAGCGAGCGCCACTCGAGCTCGAGACGAGCTCCGATCTCCTCGGGCATTTCGCTCGGCTCCGTCATGACCCGACCTTCATCTTCGAGCGCAGACGCGCCAGAGCGTCGCGGTACCGGTGATCGACGACCGCTTCGGTGAGGGAGAGCGTCCTCGCGACCTCCCGTGCCGACATTCCCGCGAGCTTCGCGAGAAGCACGTCGATCTCCTCCTCCGGACAGATGCGGCGGGCGAGGGACAGCGCCTTCGCCGCTTCGAGGTCGCGGAGCAGGGTATCGGGCCGGCTTCCCGCGATTTTCTCTCCAACTTCCTCCAGAGGGTCGCTTCTCCGCGATAGCGCGAGCCGCAGGTGACCTCGCGCCACGAACTGGCACGTGCGAAACAAGAAGCTCAGCACCGGCCGGGCTTCCCTCGACTCCATCTCGGCGCCGAACTCCCAGCGGCGAAAGCGGCCATAGAAAATCAGCCAGACGTCCTGCGCGAGGTCGTCGACCGAGCCGCTGTCCACGCGCACCGCGAGCCACGAGGCGACGATGCGCCGATACTCCTGAAACAGCGCCTCGAAGGCAGCGTCGGCGGACATCTCCCCTCTTGCTCGCGCTCGAAGGACGCGGTTCTCCAGGGGAGAGTCTTCTTCCTCCTTTGTACCGATCATGGAACCGGGTCCATTCTTTCGCGAAAAACTTACGCGGGCAACATTCGGGTGGAGCAGACGGGGTCGACGTGCCGCGCAACCTTCAGGGCTGGACTGGAACTTGCTCCCTCAGCTCGGAGAACCAGTTCGTAACGACGACGAGCCGTTTCGCCTCGCGGCCCTCGTCGGTCCGGACCATGACGAACTCGGAGCCGTCTTCCGTGACGTCGTAGTTGGCGTAGGGCGCTCCCGCCTCGTCGAACGGGGCTTCGAATAGAGGACGGGGAGCTCCGGGCTCGAAGCCTCCCTTAGCGTCGATCGAGACCGCCATCATCCACTCTTCGTCTCGATAGAAGAGCTCGGTTCCATCGCCTCTCCACACGGGCTCGCGTCCCCCGGCGGTCGAGATCGACCACTTGCCGGAAGAGCCGTCCGCGGGGCGTACGTAGACTTCGTCCTCTCCGGTCTCGTTCGAGACGTACGCAAGGAAGCGGCCATCGGGGGAGAAAACCGCGGCGCTCTCGTTGAACGTCGAATTCTGGAACGGTTCGGCTTTTCCTCTCTTGCGCCAGATCCAGACGTCGAACCCGGTCTCGGGGTCGAACTCCACGAACGCGAGCTCGCTTCCGTCGGGCGACCAGGAGGTTGGGAACTGGGTGTTGGGGCTCTGGGTGAGGCGTCTCTCCGGCTCGGAGGAGTCGATGGATTTCGAGAAGAGGTTGAACGCCCCTCCGCGCTCGGCGGTGAACGCGATTTGATTTCCATCGGGGTGCCAGACGGCAACGCCGTTTTGTCCGTCGAGCGTGATGCGGCTCATCGTGGCCCGTTCGAGCTCCATGGACCAGACGTCGGTGGATCCTCGCTCCGTCAGGATCGTCAGGACACTCTTCCCCGAAGGCGATAGACGGGGGACCTGGTAGGCGCGGGAAATGGGATTGAGCAGACGGGCGGCGCCGTCACGGCGGAGAGTAAGAAGTCTCCCGTAGATCTCCTCGCGCTCCTCTTCCCGGGGGGCGTAAACCAGAGTCCCGTCCGAGGAGACGTCATAGAACGCCGCTCCCGTGAG
>Ga0184637_10000641_pt1 | contig 25582 bp, 24 predicted proteins | sample PLM3_127_b2_FD_133143 | JGI IMG/M metagenome (GOLD analysis project Ga0184637, IMG submission 133143) | Groundwater sediment microbial communities from an aquifer in East River, Colorado, USA - PLM3_127_b2 | ecosystem: Environmental > Terrestrial > Soil > Riparian zone | place: USA: East River... | reverse complement strand
GATGACCGGCAGCGCCTTCTCCAGCGGGCCGAGGCCACAGGAATAATCTGAGCCGAAAACGACTCGATCCTCGCCCATGGTGTCGATGAGGAACTGGAGGGTGCGCGGGCTCGCGCTCGCGCAGTCGACGAGGAAGTGCTCGAGCAGCACCTCTGAGTAGCGCTGCTCGACCCGTGGCCCCTTGTGCTTCCACCAGAGCTTGCTGAGCAACAACGGCACCCCGCCCCCGGAGCTGCGGATGACGATCTGCAGGCTCGGGTGCCGATCGAAGATGCCAGCGGCGATCATCCGCACGACGCACTCGGAGACCGCGGCGTCGGCGAGGGCGCTAACGATGACACCCTGGCCGCCGTCCTCGAGATGCTCCAGCCCACCGTCGCGTCGCGGGCCAGCGCCGCCGCCGTGGAGGAAGATCGGCAGACTGAGCTCGTCGATCTTCGCGAAGATCGGCTCGGCCTCCGGGCTATCGGCCATGTCGCCCCGCGCATACATCAGGACGGCGCGGAAACCACGACCTGCCATGCGCTCGATCTCGGCCGCGGAGCCAACCGGGTCTTTCCAGCAGATCGCGATCGTGCCGAACAGCCGGTCGGGATGGGGCGCCACGCGCTCAGCGATCGCGTCGTTGGAGGCGCGGACAACCTCCATAGCATCTCCGATATCAAGTCCGTCAGCGTTCAGGCCAGCGCCCTGAGACACGAGCTGCAGCTCGATCCCCGCCGCGTCCATCTCGCTGACGCGGCGGGCGAAGTCCGGCGAGTCGTAGGGGTCCGGTTGTGGCGCGCGGCCGCCGAGCCGGCCGATACGCTCGGCCACTTCGGGCGCTGTGTGGTGCGCGTGCCAATCGATGAGCATCTGAAAGTGGCCCCCACCCGGCTCGCGCCTACGGCGCGTCGCCGGCCTCTCTCAAAGGGAGAGGCTAAATCACGCTCGCCAGCTCCCGCTCGTCCGCTCCCGCGTGTCGCGCTCGCCAGTCGCGCAGCCAGTCGATCGTCTCCGCGAGGCTCACCACGTCTGCGTACTTCTGATGCATGTCAAAGAGGTTCATGGCGTGGGCCGTCTCGTGGCGGTCCCACACGCCCTCTTCCACGACCATCATGCGGAAGCGGTTCGTGCAGCCGTCGACGACGGTGGCGCGGACGCAGCCACTCGTGCTCTCGCCGCACACGATGAGCGTGTCGATGTCCGAGTAGCGCAAGTGCGGGATCAATGCCGTCGTCCAGAAGGCGCTGGGCGACGACTTGCGGAAGACGACCTCGCCCTCGATCGGCGCGACCTGATCGACGATGTCGAAGCGACGGCGGTGTCGGTCGGCCCCGGCGGGATCGGTCGGCACCCTGCGCTCGACGCCGATGCGGTCGGACCAGTGCGGCACCCCTGGGTTCCCGGTCACGTGGATGACGGGGATACCGACCTCGCGTGAGACGCCCAGTAGCTCCCGGACGCGCTCGACCGCGTCCCAGCCCGCCGGCCCTGTGCTGCCGGGCCAGGTCTTGATGGCTTCGAGCAGCGGCTCGCGCCTATCGCCGAAGACGCCGCGATAGATGTCGATCAAGAGCAGCGCCGGTTTCTCGCCCCACCCGTAGAAACGGTGGGACTCCCTCGCACCCAGATGCGCTCGATCGTTCTCGCTGAGGAACCGTTCCCAGGGCCTCGAGTTCATATTGAGCCTCCTGAGCTCCAGTTTACGCCGCCACCGCCTCCGGCACCTTGAGCCGAGTGAAGACCTTCCGCACGTTGCCGTTGAAGATCTTCAGCTTGTCCTCGGTGCTGAGGAAGTCGAGCCCGTCGATGATCGGGACCATGTCATCGGATGGCCGGCCAGTGTCGGGTCGGATCGCGCCACCCGAGCCAGGCGCTTCGGTGCCGAACAGCATCTGGTCGACGCCCTTCTGCTTGATCGCGGCCGACAGGAACGTCTCGTCGTAGGCGCAGGTGTCGAAGAAGAGGTTGTTCTTCATGCCCTCGAGCTCGCCGGAGTGCCGCGCGTCCCGTTCGATGAAGCGGCTCAGCGCGCCGCCGCAGTGGCAGACCACGACCTTCAGGCGCGGGAACGTCTTGAAGATGTCGCTGTGCAGCATCAGCTGCGTCCAGATGAACTCCTCGGTGACGTTGTTGATCTGGTAGCTGTGGGGCACGATCTCGATGCGCGGGTCGCGGCTGATCGACGGGTGGATGATCAGCGGCACGTCGAGCTGCTGAGCCTTCTCGTACAGCGGGTACCAGTACTCGGTGTGCGCGCCAGGCGTCGCTCGGTCCCCCGCTGGATCCGGGTTCACGATCGCGCCGACGAACCCGTAGTCATTGACCGCCCGCTCCAGCTCGGCCACGCAGTTGCTCGTCGCGATCTTGGAGTTTTGCGGCAGCTGGGCGATGCCGACGAACCGATCCGGATACATCTGCGTGATCTTGTGGATGGTGTCGTTGGTGACGCGGGTCCAATGGGCGACCAGGAACGCCGCCTCCCAGTGCATGTACGCGACCGGCCGTGGGGAGAGCATCTGCAGGTCGATGTTGCGCTCGTCCATGACTTTCAGGTGGCGCTTCTGCGCCGCGTCCAGCGCCTCCTCCGGGATGTCTGCCCCGATGCCTTCGGCGGGGCTTCGCAGCGCGATGAGGTTGTAGGCGTACGCTCGGAAGTGGGGCGGCGTCGACATGTGCCCGTGGACGTCGAGGACCTTCTGTCCGTTGTACATGCTCTCTCCCTCCGTTTTTCTTGGTCTCGCGAAGCAGATCACACCCGCGAGAAGGTTCCTTGTATCGCAGCCCGTAAACGGGCGTCAAGCTTCGATTCAAGTTCGCAATTCACCGCCGCTCGGCTTCGCCTCACGGCTCAGAATTGCGGGTCGCTGGCTATTGCATGTCGTCAGGCAGGCGAGCCACGAAGAGCTCCTCGACCCGGTAGGGCCGATCCACCAGGTGCTGGTCGAGGGCCGTGTCGACGAATGCCTGCAGCGACTGCCGGTTCGGCGTGATGCCGAACGGCCATGGATCGCCGCCGACGACCTCCAGCATGTCGATGCTGATCTCCCCGATCTCGCCGGATTCTGACGCGTGTCCGCCTTCGTGCTCGCGCACGAGGGCTTTTGCCCGAGTGAACGCGTCGCAGACGCTCTCGACCACCTCGGGATGCTCGTTGGCGAGGTCCTCACGGATCACGGTGAGGTGCAGGATCGGATAGACGCCGGTCCTTTCGTAGTAGGCGCGTTCGGCGGCGGTCCGGTCGGGGAACGCGGGAAGCAGCGCAGGCGGCTGATCGCTGGACCCCGGGGCGCCCGGCGCGCGAGCGCCTCGCGACAGTTGCGCATCGATCTCGCCCGCGGCGGCCAGCTCGGCAGCGGTCCGACCGCTGTCGTCGAGACGGTGCGGAACGCCCGGCGGCACTCCCATGCCCTCCATCCGCTCCGGCCGCAGCATCACCCAGCTCACGTCCTCGGGCGCGATGCCGTACAGCTCTTTCAGGAGGTGCCGCTGCCAGATCGGCGGCCCCTGCCAGTACTGGCCTGTCCCCAACACTCTACCCCGGAGCTTCGACGGGTCCCGCAGGCCCGAGCGCGCGGCCAACTGGAAGCCCCCGTGCAGAAACTGGCGTCCCGAGGTGAAGATCGGCAAGCCGACCACCGGCAGGCCCTGGTCGCGAGCCTTGAGGTACGTCCCGAGGGACACTTCGGCTATGTCGAAATCCAGCTTCGCCATACGTCGGCTGTTATCGTCGATGGTGACGGCCTCCCCGACATGGAGCGTCATCCCTTTCGCGGCGATCTCGCCATCAAGCAGTGGCTTCACCGGCTCTGACCCCTCCACGAGTAGCGTCGCTTCAACGTTTGCCATTTACCCTCCGCTTCGTTCGATCGCGCGAGTGTACCGGCATTCGCACCGCCACGCGTATGATTGGACGTGTTCTCGTCGGAGGGGCGATTGGCAAGAACGATCGGCCGGACGCAGATCGAGCAGCTTCGCGAGGCACTCGCCGGGCGCGGCGTGACGATGGAATACATCGAAAACCGATCTGAGGCGCTGGCTCGACTGAAGGAGCTGGTGCCGCTCGGAACCGAGGTCCAGACGGGCAGCTCGACGACCCTCGATCAGATCGGCTTCACCGCCTGGCTGAGCGAGCTGCACTGCGAGGGGAAGCTGCGCTACTTCCGCGCCGAGACCCAGCAGGTAGACGATGAGGCCACCCGCACGGCCAATCGTCGCCAGGCGACGCTCGCCGACTACTTTCTGGGCAGCGTCAACGCCCTGACGGAGGACGGCATCGCCGTCGCAGCCGATGCGGCGGGGACACGGGTCGGCGGCTACGTGTTTGGCGCGCGGAACGTTATCTGGGTGGTTGGCATCAACAAGATCGTGCCGACGCGGGACGACGCGGTTCGGCGCATCTGGGAGGTCGCGCTCCCGGGTGAGGACGCGCGAGTGAAATCGATCGGCGGCCATGGCAGCGAAGTGGGCAAGATGGTGATGTTCCACCACGAGCGGCCGGGCCGCATCCGCATGCTGCTGGTCGGCGAATAGCTAGGCTTCTAACCACCTGTCATTCCAGGAGCGGAGCGACGAGGAATCCGCAACTATCGGGACGGATCCTTCGCTGCGCTCGGGATGACATCCCATCGTTGAGTAAGGAGGCTGCGACGTGGCAGAAGCGATCGACTATCGGAAGCTAACCGGCTCGAACCCGGACAGGATGTACAAGTCGACGCTCTTTGAGAGCCAGAGGCTACTACTTGGCCTGAACTGCTTCGAGCCCGGACAGGCGGACCGCGCCCATACTCACGCCGAGCAGGACAAGTTCTACTTCGTGCTCGAGGGCAAGGGCGAGTTCACCATCGGCGACGAGACCGTGAACGCCGGCGCCGGCCTGACGGTTCTCGCGCCCGCCGGTGTCACCCACGGCGTCGCAAACAACGGGAGCGAGCGCCTCGTCATCCTGATGGGGTTGACGCCCTGGCAGACGCCGTAGCCGACGCGGCGAAGGGGCGACGGGGTGACGCGGAGACGCGGCGATGGGGCGACGCGGCGAAAACGCGTCCCTGTCCCCGCGTCGCCGTCTCGCCGCGTCTCTAGTCCAGGTGCCAGTAGTGGTCGATAGGCCGCGTCCCGAGCCGCTCGGCGCCGTTCGCCGTAATCACCACCGAGTCGCCCACGTGGCCGACATCGCTCTTGCCATTGTAGATGACGCTCGGCTTGACGACGAATACGCAGCCCGCCTGCAGCGGCACGCTCGTGACCTCGGGGTTCGACTGGTTCGTGATGAGCGGGCCGTCGTCTCCCAGCCCCCGTCCGTGGAGCGTTAGAGCGCCGACGGCGTTGCCGCGCCGATTGACGTTGGTGCCGGCTTCCTGGAGCTCGCCGAAGGTTGCACCGGGCTTCAGCACCTTCACGATGTCCCAGAAGCATTCAACGGCGGCTTTGTGGGCATCTTCCGCCCAGCTCGGCACCTCGCCGAAGGTGACCGACTGGTCGAGCTGGGCGGTGTAGCCGGCCCACCGGCCCTCGATCTCGATGGTCAGATAGTCGCCGCTCTGCATCGTGCGATGCGTCGGCTGCTCGATGCGATGGTAGGCCTCGCCGAAGGGACCGGAGGTCCAGCCGAACATCATCGGCATGCTGCCGCCAGCCGCGATGGCCGCCTGGTACATGTTCGCCATGATCAGCGGCTCGAACACGCCGACGCGGGCTGTCTGCAACATCGCGGAACACGCTCGCTCGGCGATCGCCGTGCCCTTGCGAAGAAACTCAACCTCCTCGGGGCTCTTCACGAAGCGTGCCTCGCCCAGCACGTCGGTCGCGCTCACGAACCGCGCGTTCGGCAAAGCCTCTTTCATGCGCGTCACCGCCGTATAGCCGGCGTAGCCGTCGGGTTGCCGCACGCACGAGTAGATGCCCGTCGTGAGGCCGCACACGCCGACGGTCGCATTCTCCATGCCGGCCTGCTTCAGGCACTCGATGAGCGCGCGCGACCACCCCCGACCGGAGCGCATCGTCTCCCCAACCCAGTCGCCGGCTGCCCAGTAACCGCCGCGGTTCGTGATCGCGGCGACCTTTCCGTCGCGTGGGAAGCAGACGGCCACCTCCTCGCAGTTGTTGCCAAGCTGCGTGAGGTAGCGGACGTCCGCCTGATTCCGATTGTGCGTGCCGGTGCTGTTCAGGCCGACGATGCAGTCGATGCCATCGCGCCGCATCAAGTCGCGCACTCGCCCCCACCGGCGGTCGCGCTCCTCCATCGAGAACGTGGGCAGTTGCCAGTCAGTGAAGACGAGATCCCGCACGGGCTGCGCTGTTGCTGCCATGGCTTGTCCTCCGTCGAGGCGCTGACCGGAATGGCGCAATGCTAGGGCCGGCCGCTCGTTCGGTCAAAAGGCCGAAGGATCGGAGAGAAGCTTTGGGGTTCGAGAGGTCGCTGTTGGCAAATACCTGCTGGTAGTCTATCGTGAGCTCGACGATGACGGGTTCATCATCACGGCGTTCCTCACGACACGAACCCGCTCTCTCACCAGGAGAAGGCAGTTGTGGCCATAGCGGACATAGGCGATTATCTAAAGCTCGTTCCAGCGGTGAAGGGCTCACCTGCCCGATATCTGTGGTCGTCGTACGATGCTGAAGCCGACGTCCTGTACGTCAATTTCAAGAAGCCCAGCCGCGCGACCGACAGCGAAATTACCGAGGACGACATCATCATCCGCTACGAGGGCGACGAGGTCATCGGACTGACGATTCTTCACGCCGCTAGCCGCTAGGCCGGACGCAGCGCTGGGCGGTCCTCAACGTTACAAGTCCGCAGCCACCCGAAACCCGTAGTCGTTGTAGCGGAGCGCCGGAAGTAGCGAGCTGCGCGCAGCGCAACGGCTGAATTTCAGATGATGCCGCCACGCACCGCCGCGCGAGGCGCGGCGCTCCCCCGACAATGGCCCAGCGGGATTGTCGACCGGCGAGACCGTGTAATAGCCGGGGTCCCACCAGTCACTGCACCACTCGTGGACGTTGTCTCCCATGTGGCAGAGGCCGTAGCCGTTCGGAGCAGCATCGTTCACCGGAACGGGTCGGTCCTGCCCGGCGGACCCTGGCGCCCAGGCGCCCTCCAGTCTGGGCTCGTCGTCGCCCCACGGATACCGGGCGGCGGCGAGCCCGCCTTGCGCAGCCCACTCGCGCTCGGCCTCAGTCGGCAGCCGGCACGTCCGGCCGATCCGCTCGCTCAACCAGCGGCAGTAATCGACGGCGTCGAACCAGCTCACGCCCACAACTGGCTGCTCCGGCTGGTTGAACCCAGCATCCCGCCAGAAACGGGGCGCCGCCGCACCACCGGCTTCGAGAAAGCCGGCGTACTCACGGTTCGTCACGGGGAAGCGGGCGAGCACAAAGGCATCCACACGGACCGGGTGCACCGGGCGTTCGTCGAAACCGCCGGCCTCGTCGCCCATCAGAAACGACCCGCCGGGGATCTGCAGCAACGCGGCTTTCATATCAGTTCGTTAGCGGAATGTCCGCCAGCGTCGACGAGTCCACGGGCACGCCGTCCGGGTTCATGCCATTCATGTCCAGGAGGAACGCAGTAACGTCGAGGTATTCCTGCTCGCTCAGGATGCCTGGAAGGTCGCCCGGCATCGAGATGGCGACAAATCGGAAGAGTCGGTCGGCTGATCGATAAGTGGCAAGCGTCCGACGGTCGAGAGCCGGGCCCTCCCCGCCCTCTCCCGCGGCCCCGTGACATAAGGCGCACCATTCGGCGAACACGGCTGCCCCAGACTCGACTTGGCCCTGAGCCGTCACAACAGCCGGGCTCGACGCTGCTGACGCCGTCACCACGCAGATCGTCAGAGCCGAAAATGCCAGAAGCCCCACCGACCCGCCAAGTAAACGAACCAACTCCATGTCCTCCCCTACCGAACGTCGACTGACAGCGTATAGATCGCGTTCATGTGGTACCCCTGGCGGTTCCATTCGACCGTCTCGGGCTGAACGTTGCCCCGATCGTCCATGGCTCGAGAAGCCAACGAATGCCGTCCGGAGGTCGCCATCCAGGGATGCTCGAAACGGACCCAGGCCCGCGGCAGCCGCGGCTCGAGGATCCGGGCCGCGGTCCACGATTGTCCGCCGTTGGTGCTGACCTCGACGCTGTTGATCGGGCCGAAGCCCGACCACGCATACCCGGTGATCAGCTGTGCGCCTGCCGCCAGAGCGGCGTCGGGCGACGGTCGGTTGATGTGGGACTTTACGGGTTGGACCGTTGCCGGCTCGGTGGGCGCGCCGCTCGGGCGGTCGACGTAGACGTAGCGCTGCTCATTGTAGAACCCGTCGAAGGCCGTGTTGATCACTTCCAGGCGCTCGAGCCATTTGACGGAGGCGACGCCTACCCAGCCCGGCACGAAGAGGCGGACCGGCGCGCCATGATCAGGACCGAGCGGCTCGCCGTTCATGGCCCACACCACCATGGTGTCGGGATCGAGGGCGACGGCCAGCGGAAGGCCGCGCGTAACGCGCCCGGCATCGCCGCCCTCGGCGACAAGATGCACCGCGCCACCCCGCACGCCAGCTCTTTCCAGCAGAACGGAGACGGGGATGCCCGTCCACTCGGCGGTACCCGCCGCGCCGTGAGTCCACCGCGTTCCCTCGGCGGGAGGACTGAATCGTCCTCGACCGTTCCCCGCGCACTCCAGGAAGGCGATCAAGCTCCGTTGCTGCGGCAGACCGAGGAGCTCCTCGTAGCCAATCGCGAAGGGATTATCGACGTGGCCTTCGACACGGAGTTGCCAGGTGGTCGCGTCGAGCTGTGCCGTTGCGAAGTGATTCCGGATGTAGAAGTTTCGGGTCGGCGTTATCAGGCCATTGAGCTCAGCGACGCGCGTCTCCTCGATGGGGGGCGTCTTCGAGTGCACGATGTTGGTCGAACCGGGCTTCTCGGACGCCAGCGGCTCCTGGGCGAGTGGCGCGGCTGACGATCCCACCGCGCCGCTCGCGCCGGCGATCGCCAGGCCGGCGGCGGCGCCCGCTTTCAGCAATTGCCGGCGGTTCAGTCGAGGCTCCTCATCCCGCCTGGGGCTCGGGGTGTCCGACCCATCATCCATCGGTGTCCTCCTGATCTGACTCGCGCTAGTTTAGCGGCTGGGAGGCGGCTGGGAGCCGCTGCCCAAGGGGTGAGCAAAGCTTGAGCGTCTGCGCCTACTTCCGGTGCCAACTCGTTGGAAGCTCTGGCGCCCGGGATGCGTTCGTATAATCGGAAGATCTGGAGGACTAATGGCTGACACAAGCGGTTTCTTCGCCGAACGCTACGGCGTCGACGCGAAGATGATGAACGACATCCTGGCAGTCGCGCTCTCGCACGGCGGCGACTACGCGGACCTTTACTTCGAGCACCGACAGACCAGCTCGATCCTGTTCGAGGAGCAGGCGGTAAAAAACGCCGGCGCGGGCGCCACGCAGGGCGTCGGTATCCGGGTAGTGAGCGGCGACGCGACCGGCTACGCATATGCCGAGGACCTGACGCCGGAAGCGATGCGCCAGGCAGCGGAGACCGCCGCGAAGATCGCCAGCCGCCGGGACCGGGTTGGCCCGGTGCCCGTCGGGCCGAGGTCGCGGCCCGACTTCTACCCCGTCAAGCGGCCGTTCTGGGACGCGCTGCCCGCCGAGAAAGTCGACATCATCCGCCGCGCGGACGTCGCAGCTCGGGCGTACGACCCGATGATCCAGCGCGTCGTCGTCTCGTTCGGCGATGAGATCAAACACGTCGCGATCGCGACGAGCGACGGCACGCTCGTCGAGGACGTGCAGCCGATGATCCGGCTGAACGTCCAGTGCCTGTCCGAGCAGGGCGCGAACCGCCAGAGCGCGGTGGAGGGCGGAGGCGGACGGCTCGGCCTCGAGTACTTCGAGGCCCACTCGCCGGAGGACATCGCCCGTGAGGCGGCTCGCCAGGCCGTCCTGCTTCAATCCGCCGTCGATGCGCCCGCGGGCCTCTTCCCCGTGGTCCTCGGCTCGGGCGACTCCGGCATCCTGCTGCACGAGGCCGTGGGCCATGGCCTCGAAGCCGACTTCAACCGCAAGAAGACGAGCAACTACGCTGACCGTGTGGGCCAGTCTGTGGCCTCGACGCTGGTCACGGTGGTGGACGACGGCACCATCCCGAGCTCCCGGGGCACGATCAACGTCGACGACGAGGGCAACCTACCTCGGAGGAACGTGCTGATCGAGGAGGGAATCCTCCAGGGCTACATGCAGGACCGGATCAGCGCCCGGCATTTCGGCGTGGAGCCCTCGGGCAACGGGCGGCGCGAGACGTTCCGCCACTATCCGATGCCACGCATGACCAATACGTACATGCTGCCCGGCGAGAGCAGCCCGGATGACATCATCCGCAGCGTGGATCGAGGCCTCTACTGCCTGTCCTACAGCGGCGGGCAGGTGAACATCTCGAACGGCGACTTCGTCTTCTCCGTGACCGAGGCCTACCTGATCGAGGACGGCAAAGTCACGTCGCCGGTCAAGAACGTGACCCTCATCGGCAACGGTCCGGAAACCCTGTCGAAGGTGACGATGGTCGGCACCGACTACGAGCTCTCGGATGGGCGCTGGACGTGCGGCAAGGACGGCCAGAGTGTGCCAGTGGGCGTGGGCATGCCGACGGTCCTGGTCTCTGGCATCACGGTCGGCGGCACGGCTTGAACGATCCTGATCACTACCTGAACCTCGCGGAGGACGTCGTCCGCCGGGCGAAGGCCCACGGCGCGGACGACGCTGACGTGCTCGTTGCGGCCGGAACTGAGTTCGAGTCCACGGTCCGCGAAGGCCAGATCGAGCGCCTCATGGAAGCCGACTCGCGGGCGCTCGGCCTGCGCGTCTTCGTCGGTGGGCGGCCCGCCATCACGTACACCTCGGACTTCGCATCCAATGCCCTCGACCGCCTTGCCGAGGAGACTGTCCAGCTCGCGCGCATCACGGACCCTGATCCCGCGATGGGTTTGCCGGATCCCGAGGCGTGGGCCGAGCGCTTCGAGGGCGACCTCGAGATGTACGACCCGACGCTTCAGGGTGTGGCGAATGACATCAAGATCGAGCTCGCGCGCCGCTGCGAGGCCGCCGCCTTCGACTTCGATCCACGCATCACCAAGTCCGATGGCGCCACCTGCTCGACGGACGTTGGCGTGCGCGCCCTCGCGAACTCGCGGGGCTTCGCCGGCGCGTACCGCTTCAGCTCGGCCTCGCTCCAGGTCGAGGTGATGGCCGACGACGAGGAGGGAAAAAAGCGCAACGACCACTGGTACACGGTGGAGCGGTTCTTCGACCGGCTGGAGCCGCCGGAGGCGGTGGGTCGCCAGGCGGCCGCGCGCGCGCTGGCAAGGCTCGGCGCCCGCAAGGTGGCGACCCGCGAGGTGCCGGTCATCTGGGAGAACAAGCTCGCGCAACGGATCGCCGGGATGATCGCTCGCGCCGCGAGCGGCGAGGCGCTCTATCGTCGACAGACGTTCCTGATGGACCTGGAGGGCGAGGACATCGCGTCGAAGCTCGTCACGGTCGTGGATGACCCGCATATGCCGGCGCGGCTTGGATCGGTACCGTTCGACGGTGAGGGCGTCACTACGCGTCGCAACGACATCGTGATCGACGGCGTCTTTCGCGGCTTCCTCTTCGATACGTACACGGCGCGCAAGACCGGGCGCCGGACCACGGGGAGCGCTCAGCGCGGCATCGCGAGTCCGCCGGGCGTGGGTACCAGCAACACGATTCTCCAGCCCGGCTCGTCGAGCTACGACGAGATTCTCGGCAGCGTGAAGGACGGACTTTTCCTGACGGATCTCATGGGGTTCGGCGTGAACATCACGACGGGCGACTTCTCACAGGGCGCCGGCGGCCACTGGATCGAGAACGGCGAGCTCGCCTACCCGGTCACGGAGATCAACGTGTCGGGCAACCTGCGCGACATGCTGAGGGACATCGAGATGGTCGGGAACGACCTCTTCTTCCGCGGCAGCTCGGGAGCGCCTACGGTGCTGATGAAGAAGCTGATGGTGAGTGGCCTGTAGGGCACTGAAGCATCACCGCCTCCAGCGCCGTTGGTAGTCGCTGGCGTAACAGTTGATGTCGGCGGCGAGCGTCGAGGTGGCTCCCGGATTCTACGCGATGTTGGTGTATATTACGGGTGCGTGTAGGAGACACCATGGGAAGATTCTCGATTACGGTGGATGAGGAACTCATCGAGGAGGTGAGGCGACTCGCCAACGCTAGAACGAAGCGGGCAGCTATCGAGCAGGCGCTTCGTGAGTTCGTCCAACGGCGCAGGCTCGCCAAGTTGGCCGAACTCCGAGGATCTGGGCTCGTTGAGCTGAACGCGATAGAACTTCAGCGCTGGCGCCAGTCGGCCACACCTGAACAATAGGTGCGAGACGATCTCTTGCTTCTTGATTCCTCCGTCTGGATCCGCTATCTGCGCCCGCGGGAATCGGAGGAATTCAAGACCGTGGTGCAGGAAGCCCTCGCCGACGGTCGAGTTGCCACGTGCTGGGTGGTGAACGCTGAGCTGCTAATAGGTGCCAGGGATGAAGCCGCTTTCGACACATTGTTGGAAGGTCTACTTGGCCTGCCGGAGGTGCCGATCACGGAAGGACTGTGGGAGGAAGCCGCTCGCCTTGGCCACCGCCTGCGCAAGCAGGGTCTACTCGTGCCGCTGCCCGACCTGCTGATCGCACAATGTGCCATCAGTAGTGGCCGAATCCTTTCGCACGCCGATGAAGATTTTGAACGCGTTAGAAAGCTCAGTTCCCTGCGGACGCGATACTGGCAGACATCGAGCTGAGACCTAGCCCGTCGGCTTGTCCCACCTGGCGAAGACGAGCTCGCCCGCCTCGCTGAGCGCGGCGAACTCCACCATCTGCTCCTCGCGGACGGGGATGGCCACGAGCACGTACTGCGGGCCCGGCCAGTAGCTCAGGCCGGTGGCGAAGAACGGGTAACGGCCGTCGAGGATGAGTGCCAGCGTGTCCGCGGGGCCGGTGACCATAGCCATCAACGCACCGCCCGGGGTCGTCAGATCGCAGTCGCCCGCGCAGGTGGGCCAGCGGTGGTGATAGATCTTTCCGGCGAAGCCGATGCCGCGCACGTCCTGCACCTCGGTGCGACCCTGGCGCATGAGGCGGACTCGCATGGGTAGCGCGCCCTCGTTTGTTTCGAGGTGCGCATCCTCTCCATTGACGAAGATCGCCTGGGTCGACACCAATCCCCACTTGTCCTCGGCGGTCACGCGCAGCGAGTAGTCCTGCGCCCAGCGCACCATGGACAATTCCCCGGAGAGGTAGATCCCCGGGCTCGTATTGACGATTGGCTCCTGCTCGTTGACCTGGATGCTCACACGCTGCAGGTCTTCGCCTTCGACAAAAAAGAACAGGCTCCGGTTGCGCTCCCGATCGGGCTCGAGCGTGAGCGCATGCCCCTCCCAGATCGCGGCGCTACCTTCCTCCCTGTCTTGCGGGCCGACAGACCCATTAGCGCGGAGGACGGATTGGCCGAGCTTGATCGTAATGGGTGCTACGAGGAATGGGCCATACGGCTCAATCTGGTCGGTGAGCGAACGGTTCGATGGAGAGGCGCCTGGGAGGAAGCAGCCGGACAGGCTGAGGCAGAGGAGGGAGAGAGCGAGAAGGAGCCGCTCGCCCGACCGCCGATTCATCAGGGACTCCTGTACGCGCTTCGCCAGGGAAAAATCGTCCCCGATCCAACGTCGGGAACCGGTCGGGCGCTCTTAAGAAAGTCTTATAGACCACTGGACGTAAAGGGTCAAGGGGCATAGTGCATCAAATTGTGAAGATTTTGTCCAGTTATCCTGAATTGGCACGCAGCCAGTCGCGCCAGCGCTGGTACGTCGGGTCCTCGTCGATGTAGCAGCGCTTCACGCCGTCGAAGAAGAGCCAGAAGACGTCCAACGTTCGCTGCACCGCCTCTCGAACCGCCTCCTGCTCGGCGTCAGTCCGGGCGAAGCGCTCGACAGCCATCTCGCCAACGGAGCCGTGCTCGTCCTCGACCTCGATGTGGACCAACCAGTAGCCCATGCCTTCTCGTGGGATCTCATAGTGGTCCCGGAGCCCACGGACGATGCGCCGCATGCGCTCGGCGGCAGTGCCCTCGAGCGCGTAGCCCTGGGAGGCCATCGCCTCAACCCACGGCCGCTCTGAGAACAGCACCTCGCGCCAGTTCAGGAGCGCCGCGGTCTCGGGCAGTGGCTCCGCCGAGTTCAGCGCCTCGGGGCTCATCCCGAGCACGCGGCCGAAGTCGAGATAGAGGTCGCGGTGGCCGGCGCTTCCCGATACCTGCCCCGTGCCCTCCTCGATGAGGTTCTCCAGGAGGTGCTTCTCGATCTCGGGGTCATCGGGGCAGCGGGCGTAGAGCGCGGCGATGGGCTTCGGAAACACCTTGGGGAACAGCTGATAGAACTGGACTGTGAACCCGAGCAGCTGCTCATGGGACAGCTCGCCCCGCTCGATCATCCCGATCACCGGGTGGTCCTTCGAGTGGTGAGCCGCGACGACTTCGTACAGCTCCTTCGCAAATGTCTCGGTTGCAGCCATCTCGCCCCCTACTTGTCTTCTTTCCAGTTGCTCGTGTTGGGCTCGATGTCGTCCCGTCGCTGCAGGGCCAAGCGCTCGCCGGTCTCGATCCAGCGGCCCTCAACGGCAGCCTGCGCCTCGCGCTCGAACTCCTCGTTCCACTGGCCAAGCGAGTAGCCGTACCACGGCGACTCCGGCTTCAGCGTTGGCAAATCCAGCTCGTCCCAGATCTGCGCCGCCCGCTCCATGTACTCGCGCTTGGGCAGTGAGATCGGCGGGAACGACCCGCGAATCGTCGCGTTGATCAGCATCGCGGAGTCCAACTCGTCGTCGCCCGAGTGCTCGCCCGCCCGCGGGCTGTGGCCGGGGTCCTTCCCCCGAATCACCTGCAGGTCGCGGTGCGGTCGGCTGCGATAGCAGATCGCCCAGAGGACGGCGTCCACGCTGTCGGGGTCGATGTCCTCGTCCACCGCTACGACCATCTTGCCAACGGCTATCTGGAAGGAGGTTGCGCCGAGCAACGCCTGCCACACCTCCTGCTCGGACGCGTTCTTCATCTGGATGACGACGAGCTTGCGCAGGTTCGTCAGCGGCTCGTGGAAAGCGACTCTATTGACGCTGAAGATCCCCAGCGTATTGCGAAGGTGGTCGGTGAACAGGGGCTCGAGCGCAACCTTCTTGATCAGGCTCGACTCGCTTGGAGTCACCTGGCTGATGATCGAAGGGAGGATGGCGTCGCGGCGGTGGGTGATCGCCGTGACCTCCATGACGTGGTTGTATTCCTGCAGGTTCACGTGGCCGTGGGACTCGCCGAACGGGCCCTCAGGCTCCAGCCAGCGCGGGTCGATCAGGCCCTCGATCACGATCTCGGCATCGGCGGGTACGAGGAGGTCGACGGTCTTGCACTTCACGACCTGGATCGGCGCACCGGCCAGGCCGCCGGCGATGGCGAACTCGTCCACATCGTAGGGCAGCTTGGCGACGGCAGCGCACGAGAACACCGGCGGTGCTCCGACAACCACCGCACAGGCGAGCGGCTCGCCCCGCGCCCGGGCCTTGTGCCAGTGGGGGATGATGCCCTGCTGTAGCTCGTGCGAGGCGTTCATGCCAAGCTTGCGGCGCCCCTTCAGATGGCCCCGATAGTTGCCCGTGTTGTAGATGCCCGACTCGGGGTCCTTCGTCACGTAGTGGCCCGCCGTGATATACGGCGCGTTGTCCCAGCCCGGTGTCGAGATCGGCACCGGGAGCGCGTCGAGGCCCTGGCTCTCGAGCGCATCACCGGTGATCACGACCTCGTGAACCGGCCCCGAGTCGACCAGGACGGGTGGGATCGGGTTGGCCCGGGCGGCGCGCCATTTCTGGTTGATGCCGTCGATCTCGCAGCCGAGTCCGCGCGCGTAGATCCAGCGGCTCGCCGCTAGCGCGCCCACCACAACCGGCATCGCGTACTGTCGGCCGGTTGAATCCACGACGTTTTCGAAAAGGAACGCCTTCCGGTCGCGCTCCGGGATTCCGCCGCGGAACTGCCAGCGAACGAGCGGGTGCAGCTCGGTGTCCTTGTTGATCGGCCGTCGCACCCGGATGAGAAAGCCGTCCCGCTCCAGCGCTTCCAGGTGCTCGTGCAGATCGGGGTAGGCGCGCGGCGCGGCGACCTGCCGCGGCTCGGTTATCGCCATGGCCGGGGCCTCCATCGAGTGGCTCCCCCGAAACTCCCCTCGCCCCCACGCATGGGGGAGAGGGTTAAGGTGAGGGGGCGCCTCGTTTTTCGAGGTGCCGACCCACGGGATCAAGGGCACCCCGGTCATTTTGCGGCTTTCGCGATTCTTCTTCAAAGTCGGCGAACGGGAGGCACGCGATTCGACCGGCCCCCCGGGTAAGATTCTTCTATCGACTCTCAGCCTCGAGTCCCGTGGGCGGGAAACCCAATTGCGGTCAGCACTAGACAACCCGGGCACGCAGCCTCGGTCCACGAGTGCAGCCGGTCGAGCGTGTCGCCCTCCGCCGCCGAGCCACCTCGCCTCTTGAGGACGAGCCAGCCGAGCAGACCCAGTAGCGCGAGCGCGGCGAAAACGACGAGCAACGACACGTTCATCCCCTCGAGGAGTGCCAGAGCCGCCGGGCCGGCGATGAAGCCCAGCGCGATGTGCCAACCGTAGAAGACGCTGTTGCCGGCCAGCATCGCGGGCGCAAACGTCGGGTAGTTGAGGCCCGCGACGCCCGCCGCCACGACCACCCCGGCACGTCCCGCGGGAACGTTCAGGCCAAGAAAGACTGCTGTGGCGCCTCGCCGGCGCAGGACCGCCGTCGCCCGTTCCAGACGGCTTTCGGTCAGGCCGACGAACCGTCCGAAGCGGCGGACTAGCCGGCGACCCGCGGCGCGGGCCAGGAAGAATTGGACGGAACACCCGATCAGGATCGCGAGCTCGACCGCGACCGCGAGCCCGAGGAGGCCGAACGCACCGGCCGCGAGCTGCACCCCGGCCGTGATCATGATCAGGTCGGAGGGGATCGGAACGGGAACCCCGATCTCCTTCAGGAGCATCAGAACGAACAACGCCAGAAGGCTGGAGCCCGCTAGCAATTCGGCTGATCCCATCACCTGGCGCCTCCGTCTCCGACGACTAGAGATCGGGCAGCAATCGGACGGCCCGCAGCAGGCCGGCAACGTCCCACACGTGGAATGCCCGGCTCACGCGGTCCCCATCCAGGGTCAGGAAGGATACTCCGCGTACAGCGACCTTGCGGCCCGTCGCCGGAATGTGCATGAACGTGCCCTCGTGCGTTCCCCTCGCCGTCCAGGCGACCGCGGCGCGGTTTCCTTCCACGATCCGGTCCTTGGCCGCGAGGCGCAGGTCCGGGAAAGCCTCCCAGTAGCGCGCGAAGCATTCGCCCGCGGCTGCCGGCCCGCGGTGTGCGCCAGGACAACCGACGTCCGTTCCCTTGTAGTCTGCGCTGTAGAGCGCCACGACCCGCTCGAGATCGTGGCGATTCCACCTATGCACAAGGTCGCGCAGGACGGCGTCGATGCCAGGGGCGAACACCGATTCCGCGGTCGCAGGCGTCTGGCTCATAGGAAGCTCATCGCGGCCTGGGCCGTGATGGCGAGGCCCCAGAGGGTGATCGCAAAGGCGCTCAACGCGGGCAGCAGCCGCGCCGGCCGCGAGGAACCTAGACGGGCGCCGAGCTGCATCCTGCCGAGGGCTCGGCCTCCGTAGACAACTAGGAGACCGATTGTCGTGAGGATCCCGGCAAGCCCAACGCTGAACGCCATGACGAGCAGCATCCCGAGTGGGATGTTCTGGAAAGAGATGGCCGCCAGGAGGAGCACGAGGGCGGTCGGGCAGGGAAGGATTCCGCCCGACACACCCAGCATGAGGAGGCTGCGTGGCATCAGGGCATCCCGCGCCCGCTCGGGAACGTCGTGTGAGTGGGTCCGTGGCGCGTGTAGGTGCTCAAGGTGATGAACGGTGTGCTCATGGTCGTGGTAGTCATGATCATGCTGGTGCCCGTCGCCGTCATGCTCGTGAGCTTGGTGGTGCCCGTACCTGTCCGCTCCGCCCTCGCGGGGGAGGGTTAGCGAGGGGGGCACCTCATGCGAGTGACCATGGTCCGAGCTCGCCTGCAGTCGTGCGCGCACGAGCGAGACACCGATCGCGACGACCATCAGGCCGGACACCAGCGTGATAACCGGATAGAGCGTCTCGGGAACAATGAACCTCGCCGTGAAAAGAGTCACGACCCCAAGGGCGAACACCCCGAGCGTGTGCGTCAACGTCACAGTGAGGCCGAGTAGCACCGCGTGCCTGGCGGTTCCGCGCGAACCGATGAGATAGGCAGCGACCAGGGTCTTGCCGTGCCCCGGCCCGAGCCCATGCATGGCGCCCAGGGCAGCGGCCAGGGCGAGCGCCGCGAGGAGCCCGAATGGGTTACCCGCGGCGTCGCCCCGAACAAAGCTCGTCAGCTCAGCGGGAATGCGATCGGTTGGAGCCCAGGTAGTGGCGATGCGACGCGCGGAGTCGGGTCTCGCAACGCCTCCATCGGAGAAGCCCGACAAAGAGATCGTCGCGCGTCCCGCCGAAACGTCAAGCGGTGTTTGCATCGGAGCATCGGGGTAGCTGCGCAGCTCGTCGGTCTCGTCGACTGCCGGCGCCGTGCTATGGTCGAGGCCGACGCCCCCGACGCCCCGCAGCACGAGCTCGTGCCAACCAATGCGGCCGACGTAGTTCGTGTCCTGATAGTCGACGCGGCCGCCTTCCGAGGCGCGCGCGGGGGCTGCGAGGGTCAGGGCGACGCGCATGGTGTCCAGGTCCGCCTGCCCGGGGATGAGATCGAGTGTCGCCGATTCGACGCGCCAGGTAAGAGGGGCCCCATCGATCGCCAGGCGGGCGCCCGCGGCCAGGTCTCCTGTCTTGGCGTCCAGGAGACGCTGCCGACTCGGATCGTCCCGAGTGCCGGTCGGGCTCGCCGCCCGCAGCTCCTGCAGGGTTGGGATCTCGGCGAGGTCCAGCACGTAGTGGAGGCGAACCTCCTCGGGTCCGATCTCGACGCGGCTGTAGCGGTTGACCGTGAAGTTGCCGAGCGGATGGGCAGAAGCCGCCGCTGACGGGACGAGCAGAAGGGCGAGTCCGAGCAACAGGCCGCGCAGCAGGCGTTTCATTGGGTACCTCCGCTCGACGTCAGCAGGTCCACGCGTGCGGCAAGATCGTCCGCCCACCGCAACGAGAATCGCGGGTTCAGCGCGGCTGATTCACTGAGCAGCGTACGAGCGGCCTCGTCATCCCCATTCGCCTGTGCGATGACGCCCGCGTGATAGAGCATGAGCGGGTCGCGGGTGCCAAGGCGCAGAGCCTCCCCGCGGTGGACCAGGGCGCCCGCCAGATCGCCCGTCCGGTACTCGACCCAGGCAAGGGCGTCCGCCACCGCGACGCTCGGCCGCAACGCGTACTCGGCCTGGACCGCCGCCAGCGCCTCGTCGAGGTTGCGGCCGTGGTCTGCATGAAAGACCGCCAGCTCGAGGTCCATCCGAACGCCGTTCGCCGCGAACAGACGGCCGATGGCGTCCGCAAGCTCGTACTGGGCCGCAGCGCGATCCTGGTCGCTGAGCCTGGCGTAGACGTCGCCGAGCGCGATGGCGTATTCCGCGAGCGGCGTCGCGAGGACCGCGCGCTCGTATAGGGACGCGGCGCCTGCGAGATCGCCGGTCGCGGCCTGCACGCGCGCGAGGCCAGCGATCGCGGGGACGTAGCCCTCGATCCGCAGGCCAGCCTGGCGATAGGTATGCTCGGCGCCTGCGAGATCGCCCCGCGCGAAGAGCAGGTTCCCCAGCTGCACCTCGCTCCACGCCGTCGCCTCGCTGCGCGGCGCGCCCGCGGCGACCGCCTGGCGCATCGCATCCGCGGCTCCATCGAGGTCGCCGTGCAGCTCCCGCAGGTACGAGACGCGCGAGAGCGAGGTCTGGTCCGGCCGCAGGTCGACCATCTGCTGAGCTGCCGTGATCGCCTCGTCGTAGCGTCCGAGCTCGACCAGTGCGTCGGTGAGCACGCCGTAAGCCGCGGATCGATACGGGCTCAACTCAATCGCCCGCTGGCCCTGGCCCAGCGCTTGTGCAAATTCATGTCGCGTGAGGGCAAGCGTGCCGGCCGCGAGTACGACGTCGGGCTCTTCCGGGTCCACGGCCGTGGCGGACTCGAGCAGCGCCTCGGCCCGGTTGTAATAGGTCGGGTCGGCGACTTCTCGTGCGCGAAGCAGGTACGCCGAGGCGAGGGCTGCCATCGCAGTGGCGTTGTTTGGCGCGACGCTCATCCGGCGCTGAGCCTGATCAACTGCACGCTGGCCGGCAGTCCGCCCGTCGACCGCCTGCTGGCTGGCCTCCGAGCGGACCGAAGGTTGGCTGCCCCGGACCAGGCCGACGGCAAGGGCCAGGATCGCCGCCAGGGCGATGGCGCCGAGCGCCTCGATCGTTCCATTCTTCCAGCGTCCGGTGAGCGTAATCATCGATTACCCCGTGAGTCATTTGGGGAGGCGGGGCAGCCCCGCCTCCCCAAATCCGCCTCTAGCGTCGCGGCTCCATGCGATGGTGCTGGTGTTCGGTCCCCTGGTGGGGAGAGGCCAGGTACGGGAAGCTCCCCAGGAACGGCTTGTCGTTCTGGTTCACGCCGTCCCCGAGCTGGTTGTTGGGCGCGACGTTCTGTGCCGGGGTGAAGGGCGTGCCGCCGGCGACCGCTTGCAGCGAGATGTCGACGACGTCGTCGCCCAGCCGACGGCCGTTCGGGTAGCCCTGGTTGTCGCCGCCGAGAACACCCATGCGGTGAGCGTTGGAGCTCACGGGCACGGCCAGGTTCAGGTGCGCGATCTCCGCCGGCTGCACCTGGGGCGGTTGATTCAGCCCGGGGATGCCTGTCAGGAAGATCGACACCAGGTCGTTGCGCGGGGTCGGTGGCACCGTGAGCCCGTAGATAGCATTCAGCAACCTGGCGGGCTCCGGGTCGGTCACGACCGAGAGGAACCGGCCGTCGTTCTTCGGCTCTGACGCGTTGAACACGTCCTTGAAGGCCAGCGGCACGACGACCTCGTTCACCAGGGCTGCGCTCAGCCGCGACACCTGCACCCACTCACCCTGGTAGCTGGGCGCCATCTCGCCGTTCAGCACGCGAGTGCTCTGGCGGCTGGTGGTGAGCCACATGCCCACTACGCAGTTCATGTCGGCCGGGTTGCTCATGTTGCACGCCGGGTGCATCACCGCCGAGATGGGGGCCTGCACCGCGATGGTCAGCACGTTGTAGCCGGCGAGGGAATCCACCCCGCCGCCCGCGTTGCCGGGTGCGCCGGGCCGGATCGTCAACAGGTCGAAGATGTTCAGGTCTACGAAAAATGGATCATCCCGTGGGCCGGCGAACATCTTCCAACCGTGCAGACCTGGCACTTCGACGATGGCCTGCGCGGCCACGTGGTCGTAGTTCGGGAACGAGGCCGCGCCAACGTTCGGAGGTGCAACGGGAAGGTCCTCGGCGATGCGGGTCGTCGACCCACCCGCGACCAGGTCAACTGAGTAGTACTGGCGCACGTTCAGATTCGGGTCGTCCAGGGACATGACGGGGCCGGTGTTTAGCAGGAACGTGTTGCCGTTCCGTGTGACGGTCCTGAACCAGAAGTCGAGCCGCATGTCGGCTTCATTGCCGCCATCCTGGGTGATGTTCATCGAGTACCGCACGTTGTCGTCGAAGCGATACCAGTTGGGGCCGCCCTCCGGTTGTCCGAAGGGCCAGACGTTCATGATGGCGGTGACGGTATCCGGCGCATCCGAGCTCCGGAAGACGTACATATCGGTGATGTCCGCCGCCGGGTCCTGGCTGATGAGCGGCGCCTCCCGATGGCTGGACGCGCTGACAAAGTAGCCGGCGGCCGGCACCGCGAGCAGGGCAGCCAGGGCGACGAGGGCTACGATTCCGGCTGGGGGTCGACCAGGGGTGAGTCTTCGCATTCCTCCTCCTTTGCAAGAAACATGGGCGTTCGACGACACCCAAGTTCACTGCATGGAGGTGACTGCAATCCAGACCGTCGGCTGCTCACCCCTCGGTCAGGAAATGCTCATTTGGTGCTCAGTTTCTCGGTTGGTAGCCCAGCGACCCGCAATTCTGAGCCGCGAGGCTGAAAGCCGAACGGCGGTGAATTGCGAACTTGAATGTCTAGCTCCCGAGCCCACCGATCTCAAGGGACCAGAGCTGACTGGCGACGCTCTCGATCGCCGTTTTGAGGTGGCGACGATACGTGCTGAAGGGGATGTCGAGGAGTTCGGCCGCTCGCTCCTGGGTTGGGGCCGGCCGAAGGTACGTACGGTCCAACGCGCGGTAGAGCTTCGCGTCGCGATCCGAATCGCGCAGCCGTTCGGCGGCTTCCAGCAAGAGGGCCTGGAGCGCCGCGGCGCGCTCGCTCGCGCCCGTGCCGGCGGCCCGTTCAACAACAAGTCGGGAGCGAAGCAGTGGGTTCGTTCGTAGTCCCTCTGCGCGAGAGATCAGGCGGAGCGCATCGTGCACCGCGGCCGTGAAGTCAGCCTGGCTCAGCACCACCAGCGGCTCCCGCGTCACCTGCGGCTGCCCTCGGCTCGGGGTCGTTGCGATCTCGCGCTCGGCGAGCAGGTCGAGCCAGGCCATCGGGGGCACCTGTCGCCAATCATGGCCGTACATGCCGTAGCGCCGCCCTTCGACTTCGAAGTCCGCCTCGGGGAGACGCGTAAGGTCCGCGTAAGCGAACATGGGCGCCCAGAAGTCGGGATCAGCACACGGGAAGAACGTGACCGCAAGCCCGGGCGTTGTCAGGTAATGGCGCACAGCCTCGACAAACACCAGGCCCTGGACCGGCGAGACCGATTGGTAGCCCTCGCGCGCCATCCAGAAGCGAAAGAGGGTCGACCGCTCACTCGCCCGCAACGGCCCGTGCTCGGCGAGATACTGCGAGGCGACACGCACGGCCGGATCGGCGCTCACCTCGTCCGCGGCTGCGCGGTCGAGTGCGAGCATCAGCATGAAGCCGGCCGTCCGGCCCGCGGCGTCCCGGAACACGAGGGCGTTGTCGCGCTGGGTCGCCAGCCACCGCTCGGCATGCTCCGCGCTTTCCTCGCCTTCGTGCCGCATTACCATGGAAATCAGATCTGAAACGTCGTCGGCCTGCGCCACGTCCGTCGCCGTACTCGAGCCGCTCGGCGATCCTCGGTCGGCGTCTCCAGCCTGGCGGAGGAGCTCGAAAAACGGGCGCACGGCCTCGTTGTCCCGGTGGAGAAAAATAAGATCGATGAGCGCGCGCTGCTGCTCGGCGCCGTGCGTCTGCTGAACCCGGTTGATGTGGTAGTTCCTGGCGCGGCGGTGGAGCTCGGCATACCAGTCAGGGTTGCGCCAACGCAGGTCCGCGACGAGCGCCTCGCGGGCAAGATCGTGCGGAAACAGGCCCTGCTGGCCGGACTCGACGAACGAGAGGCCGCGCAGCCACTCGAACAGCTCGTGGGCGTCGGGCATCGCGAGCATCTGGGCGAGCAAGCCTTCCGTCGTGATCCGCAGGAGCGCGCAGGCCTCGAGGGCGGTGCGGTGGGCGGGTCCTGGCACCTTCTGCACGAACTGCTGCAGGAGGGTGCGCACGACATCGGGCGCAGATTCGGCCTGGAACTGGATCGCTCGTCCCTGGGCGAAAAGGTCGGCCACCAGGGAAAGAGCGAGGGGATGCCCGTGGGTGAAGTCGAGCACAGTCGATTGCTGGCCGAGAGGTATCGATCGATGCCCCAGGTAGGCCTCGGCCTCTGACCTGGACAGGTTTCGCAGGGGCAGCGCACGGAACAGCAGCTGCCATCCGGGGTCGGCTCGCCAGGCAGGGGATGGCGGCTCCCGTGCAGCAAGCACAAACAGAACGTGCTCGGTCATTTGAGGCAAGAACACGTCCCGGAGCCAACCGTCGAGCGGTGCGAGCGTCTCGTAGGTATCGACCGCCACGACCAGTCTGCGGCCCTCTTCCCCGCCGGAAGCCTCGCGCAGCGCGCGCCCGAAGGCCTCGGTCGTGGGCTCGACGTCGCGACCGTCGACGTACGCGCAGGCGTGGCCCTCGCGCTCGCAGCATTGGACGAATTCGCGCAGCAGGGAGGTCTTACCCACGCCGCCGGGGCCGTAAAGGTACAGGACTTGAAATGGCAGCTCGGCCGAGCAGATGGCTGCGCGGAACAGCTCGATCTCGGGCTCGCGGCCCACGAAGCTACGTCGGCGCGCGGCGGTGAGCCTATCGGCCAGACGGCTCCCCGCCCGCGCCGGGCCTGCATTGGCCGCGGGTGGCGAGGGACCTGTCTTCACGCGCCGAGCACCTGCGAGGCGTTGTGGCTCGCCATCCGCTGGACGTCGTTCTCGCGGAAGCCGGCGTCGAGCAGGCGGCTGATGTACTCGGTCAGGCCCTCGTCGACGAACGGGTTGTGCGCCTGGCCGAGGTCCGTCGCGATGATGGTGGTGGACGGACCGATTGTCCGAATGTTATTGAAGACGTGCTCCCAGCTGATCTTCCCGCTCTGCGGCGTGGTGAAGCACCGCTCGAAGAACACGTCGTACTTCGTCAGCTCGCGTTGCTGGTCGATGTCGAGGCATGTGGTGGGGAACTCGGGGTGGGTGATCACAATGCGACGCACGCCGTGTTCCTCGCGGGCGGCCTTCACGACAGCGGGCATCTCGCCCGGGCTGATGTGTCCGGTGGCCAGAACCATATCGTGCTTGCCGATCAGGTCCAGGCAATCGTGCGTGGCCTTTGTGACTTTCCCGTCGTCATCGGTGACTTTCAGCCACTCCCCGGCGATGCCGAGCGCTCGCATCTCCCGCGCGATGCTCATCCAGTAGGGGAGCTTGCTCTCGTCCTTCTGGCCCGCGACGTTTTCGAGCTCGTTCGCCGAGTCCACCGTGGGCAGCCACACGACCTTCGCGCCGAGGCGGCCCGCGATGTCTACGGCAATGGGATTCAGGCCACCGACCGAGTTGTTCAGCACGATCCCGCCATACGCGTGGACGTCCGGGTAGACCTGCCGAACGATCGCGGCGCGGTCGGCTGTGCAGACGTAGTGCGACTTCAGGACAAAGCCCGCCATGCCCGATTCACGGGCACGCTCGGCGAGCAGCAGGTCGTTGAACTTTCGCGGCAGCACGTCCGGCCCGCTGTGCACGTGCATGTCGTAAGCGCCGTTCAGCAGGCCCCGCGCCGTCTCCTGATCAGCCATCGCTCACTCCCCATCGACTGCACACCCTGATTTGACGCGAAAGCATACAACGGCGCACATGCTCCCGTGCCTCGATTCTCAGCCTGGGCGACGCCGGGTTGGGCGAAGGCTAATTGGCCGCCCCGTGGAGCGGTTACAATGCACAAGTGCGCACGCCAGCTGCGGTGTGCAGGCCACGGAGGACAAACGGAATGATTAACGTGAGCGACCGCGCGGCGAGCGAGCTGAAGCGCCTCATTGAAGAGCAGGGCCAGAATGAAGTCGCGGTGCGCGTCTTCGTATCGGGCAGCTGTGGCTGCGGGGCCGCCCACTACGGCATGGG
>Ga0184637_10000640_pt1 | contig 25632 bp, 24 predicted proteins | sample PLM3_127_b2_FD_133143 | JGI IMG/M metagenome (GOLD analysis project Ga0184637, IMG submission 133143) | Groundwater sediment microbial communities from an aquifer in East River, Colorado, USA - PLM3_127_b2 | ecosystem: Environmental > Terrestrial > Soil > Riparian zone | place: USA: East River... | reverse complement strand
CGGTGATCGTACGGTTGCCGAACCGGCAGCCCGGCACGGTGATCGTACGGTTGCCGAACTGGCTGGGCGATACCGTGATGGCAGTGCCGGCGGTGCGGGCCCTGCGCGCCGGCTGGAGCGAGGCTCGCCTGATCCTGGCGGGCCCCTGGGCGTCGCTCCTGGCCGGGCAGGGGCTCGGAGACGTCCTCGTGGACTACCCGCGCGGCTGGATGGGGCGCCTGCGCACGGCGGACAGCGTGCGCTCTCTCCACGGCGACGTCGCCGTCCTGCTGCCGAACTCCCTCGAGGCCACGCTCGCCGCCCAGTACTGGGGAGCCCGACGCATCGTGGGCTTCGCCACCGGCGGGCGATCGTGGCTCCTGACCGAGGCGCTGCCGTTGCCGGACCCACGACAGCATCAGGTCGACGAGTACCTGCTGCTCGTCGAGCACCTCGGCGGCGTGGCCCTCGAGCGCGCTCCGCGCCTCGCCGCGCCCGACCCGGACGACGGGGAGCGCCGCGAGGTCCGCGCGCTCCTTCGAGAGTCCGCCGGCTCGGAGACCATTGATGGCCGAAGGCGGATCGGTATCCATCTGGGAGCCGCGTACGGATCCGCCAAGGTGTGGCCGCGCGAGCGGGTGATCGACTTCTGCCGGACGCTCGCCCGTGCCGAGGTCGTGGTGGTGCTCCTGGGGGCGCCCGCCGACCGTGTCGTCGCCGACGAGGTTGCCCGAGCCGCGCCGGCACTGAATCTCGTGGGCCGCGATCGGCCCGGCCTGCTGACCGCGATGCTGGCGGAGATGGACGTGCTCGTGTGCGGCGACACCGGCGTGGGCCACCTGGCGGCGGCGATCGGCACTCCCGTCGTAGCCCTCTTCGGCCCCACCGACCCGAGGCTGACGGCCCCGCGCGGCCCGTGCGCCGTGCTGCGCCATCCCGTCGCGTGCGCACCCTGCTTCTACCGGTCCTGCCCGATCGAGCACCCTTGCCTGCGTGGCATCGAGGCGTCTACCGTCCGCGCCCACGTCGATCAGGCGCTGGCGATGAGCTCGGCGTGAGCGAGCTGGGCGGGCGCCCGCTGACGGTCCTGCACCTGGCCGCCAACCGCTGGTGGACGGGTAGCGCCGATCCCGTGATCCGCCTGGTGGTGGCCCTCCGCCAGCGCGGCCATCACGCGCTGCTCGGCATGATTCCCGGGGACCGCTTCGAGGCGAAGGCCCGCGAGGCAGGCCTCGAGCCCATCGCCGGACTGCGTCTGCGCGCGCACGGGGAGCCGCTCGCGCTGGCGCGGGACGTGACGCGAATCCGCTCCGTGGTGGCCGAGGAAGGCGTGGACGTCATCCATGCGCACCACTCGCACGACCACTGGCTCGGCGCGCTCAGCGCGCTCCGCCTCTCCGGCGGCACGCGCGTTCCTGTCGTCCGGACCTTCCACAATCTCCGCTCGGTGAGACGGAGCCTCCTCGCGCGCGCGCTCTACCGGCGGACCGCCGCCGCGTTCGCGGTGTCGCGGCAGATCGAGGGCCGCTGTCGCGAGCTGGGTTTGCTGCCGGCGCGGGTGAGATGGATTCCCGGCATGGCGGATCTGCCGCGCTTCTCGCCTGACGAGCGCGGCGACGCGATCCGCGAGGAGTTCAAGCTGGGGACGGCGCCCGTCATCGTGACCGTCTCGCGCCTGGCCCCCAACCGCGGCCATGAACAGTTGCTGGCCGGCTTCCGCCTGCTCCTGGGGCGCATGCCGGAGGCTCGGCTGCTCCTGGTGGGCAAGGGGGAGACGCGCGCGCGGCTGGAGGCACTCGTCCACGACCTCGGCCTCGGCGACCGCGTGATCTTCACCGGCTACCGCGACCGCGATCTGCCCGCGGTTCTGGGGGCCGCCCACTGCTTTGCCCTCATGGCCGCCGGCGCGGACGATTCCTGTCGGGCGGCGCTGGAGGCGATGGCGGCGGGCCGCCCCGTGGTGGCTCGGCGCGTGGGCGCGCTGCCTGAGACCATCGAGCACGGCGCGACAGGATGGCTCATCGACGACGAGCGCCCGGACAGCGTGGCGGCGGCGCTCGAGCGCGTCCTCGGGGATCGGTCGGTGGGACATGCCATGGGCCTGGCCGGGCGTCGCCGGGTCGAGGAGGAGTTCAGCGCCGAACGCGCGGTCAGCATCGTCGACGAGGTGTACCGCACACTGGTGTGAGGATCCTCCAGCTCGTGTCCTGCCGGGGCTGGTCCTCGGACGCCTACCTCGCCGCACGGGTGAGCTCGGAGCTGGCGCGGCGCGGCCACGAGGTGTGGCTCGGGTGCCGGCGCGGCACTGAGGTCCGGGTCATCGAGCGGGCCCGGGCCGAAGGCGTGGACCGTATCGAGGTCTTCGAGTTCCGCGGCGGGGCCGCGCCGGCGGCCGACGTGGCCGACGTTCACCGCTTGCTCGGGTGGCTGCCCAAGGTCGATGTCGTCCACGTGCACCGCGGCAAGGAGCACTGGCTGGCCGCCGTGGCCAACCGGCTGAGTGGCACGCCCCGCCCGCTGGTGCGCACGCGGCACATCGTGCAGGCCGTCCGGCCGCACGCGGCCAACCGGTGGCTCTACCGGCGCGCCACTGCGCTCGTGCACACCGTCAGCGAGACCATTCGCCAGCAGTACGTCGCGAGCGGACTCGTCACGGCCGATCGCGCGGTGGCGCTGCCGGGCGGTGTCGACGCCGCGCGCTACCAGCCGGCGCCGGCGGACGTGCGCCTGCGGAGCCGCCTGGGGGCTGACGGCCGATCGTTGCTGGTGGGCCTGGTGGCCGGCCTCCGCGTCATGAAGGGACACCACGTCGTGATCGAGGCCGCCGCCGGTCTCACCGAGGCCTCGGATCGCATCCGCTTCGCCTTCGTGGGGACGGGAAGTCAGGAGACGCGAATCCGCGCCACATTGGAGCGGCAGGGGCTGGGCGGGCGGATCCTGCTCGCCGGCTTCGCGGAGGATCTGCCGGCGTTGCTGGGCGCGCTGGACGTGGCGCTCTACGTCCCCCTGGAGTCGGAAGGCATGTCCCGGGCGGTGTTCGAGTACCTGGCCGCGGCGCGGCCCCTCATCGCCGCGCGCGTCGGGATCGTGCCCGAGATCCTGCGCGATCGCGCGCACGCGCTCCTCGTTCCCGGTGGCGACGCCGCGGCGCTGCGCGAGGCGCTGGTCGAGCTGCGGGGCGACGTGGAGCTGCGTCTCCGGCTCGGAGCGGCGGGACGCGCCCTCGTGCTCGAACGGTACTCGGGACAGCGCCTGGCGGAATCGCTCGAATGGCACTACGCGCGGCTGGGTGCGGGGTGAAGATCTCCGTCGTCGCCTTCGACCTCTCCGACAACGCCACCGGCCGAGCGGATCTGCTGGCCCGCCTGCTGGCGCCTCGATACGAGACACACGTCGTCGGGCCGCGCTTCGGCCCCGAGATCTGGCGGCCGGCCCGCGACGGCGACGTGGCGTATCGTGCCGTCTCGGGCGGGCGATACCCGGCGTTTGTCCGGCGCCTCTCCGCGTTGGTGGACATGATCGACGGCGACGTCATCTATGCATCGAAGCTTCGCCCGACGAGCTATGGCCTCGGACTCCTGGCCCGCGTCCGCCGCCGTCGCCCGCTGCTGCTGGACATCGACGACTGGGAACTCGGCTTCTTCTATCGATCGCGGCCCTGGCGCCGGATCGGGCGGGCGGTCAACCTCGGCAATCCCAACGGCCTGCCCTGGACGTGGCTCGTGGAGCGCCTGGCCGGGCGCGCCGATGCCGTGACGGTGGCCTCGCGCTTTCTCCAGTCCCGCTTCGGCGGAACGCTGATCCCCCACGTGCGGGACACCGAGGCGTGGGATCCCGCCCGCTACGATCCGGGATTGGTTCGACATGCGCTCGGGGCTGACGGCCGCCCGATCGTGATGTTCCTGGGAACACCCCGCGCGTACAAAGGTATCGACGATTTGGTCGACGCGGTGAGCCTGCTCTCCGGCGACGTCCTCCTCGCCATCGTGGGCGTGAAGCCTGACTCCGCGGAGGCGGCGCGCTGGGCGTTGCGGCCCTTCGTGAGACTCGTGGGCGAGATTCCTTTCGCCGACGTGCCGCGCTACCTCGTGGCCGCCGACGTCGTCGCCGTGCCCCAGCGCGCGACCAGCGACACGCAGGGCCAGGTGCCCGCCAAGCTCTTTGACGCCATGGCGCTGGCGCGCCCCGTGGTCTCGACGGCGGTCTCCATGATTCCCGAGATCCTCGACGGGTGTGGTCTCGTGATCTCGCCGGGTGACGTCCGCGGGCTCGCCGCCGCGTTACAGCAGCTGCTCGGGGATCGCGCCACGGCCGCGGCGCTGGGCCGCCGAGCCCGCGCGCGCTGCGAAGAGCTCTACAGCTTCGCGGCGGCGCGCCGCCGTCTCTATCCGCTCGTCGAGCGCGCCGTCGCCGCCCAGGTCTCGCGATGAGAATCGCCATCATCGCGCGCCCGCACTCCTTCCACGGCGGGGTGGAGCACGCCACGGCGGGTCTCCTGCGCGGCCTGGTGGCGCGGGGCGAGGAGGTCGAACTGCTCACACCCGGCGACCCCGCGCCCGTCGCGGGAGTGACAGTCCGGCGCCTGCGGCTGCCGCCTCTACCGGCGGCCGCGCGCGTGCTCGCCATGGCCGCCGCCGCGCGGTGGGCCGTACGGCGCGGGCGCTGGGACATCGTGCAGAGCCACGAGCGCACCCTCGCGCAGGACGTCTATCGTGCCGGGGAGGGATGCCACCGCGCCTACCTCGCGGCCATGGGACACCCGCGAGGACGCCGGGTGTATCACGCGATCACCTTGGCCCTGGAAGGGCGTCTCTTCGCGCGCACGCCTCGCATCGTGGCCATCGCCGCGCGTGGGCGGCAGGAGATCCAGCGCTGCTACGGCGTTCCCGAGGCGCGCCTCTGCGTGGTCTACAACGGCGTCGACCTCGAGCGCTTCCATCCCGATCACCGCGGCCGGCATCGGGAGGCGGTGCTTCGGGAGGCCGGGCTCGACTCAGGGAGCTTCGTGGTCCTGTTCGTGGGCAGCGGCTTCGAACGCAAGGGGCTGGCGACGGCCATCGAGGCTCTGGCCGCCATGAGTGACTCGACGGCGTGTCTGCTCGTGATCGGCAAGGGGGTGCGGGCGCCCTTCGAGAGGCTGGCCGAGGAACTCGGCGTCAAGAGTCGGTTGCGCCTGCTCGGTCCCCGCCCGGATACCGAGCGCTGGTACGCCGCCGCCGACGTGGTGGTGCTCCCCACTCGCTACGAGCCCTTCGGGAACGTCCATCTCGAAGCCCTCGCGTCCGGCGTTCCCATGGTGGCCAGCAATCGGGCAGGGGGGGCCGAGCTGATCGAGAACGGGGTGAACGGCTACGTGGTCGATCCTCTCGACGCCGCCGCGGCAGCTCGAGCACTGGATCGGATCCGGTCGGGACCACGGCGCGAGATGGTCGATGCGGCCCGGCGTTCAGCCGAGCCCTTCACCCATGCCGCCCAGGCCGAAGGATTCACCCGGATCTACAGGGAGGTGAGATCCGCAAGGGCCCAAGATCCTTGAGGAATCAACCCTGAACCTTTACACTTGCTCGGTGGACGGCGCTCGGCTGCGCTCGGCGGTAGAGGGCTTCGGCGACCGTACCATCGTCGTCCTCGGCGACCTCATCGTGGACGAGTACCTCTCGGGCAAGCCTGCCCGCATCTCGCGGGAAGCCCCCGTCCTCATTCTCCGGTTCACGGAGCGCGAGGTGCGACTCGGGGGCGCCGCCAACGCCGCCCACAACGTCCACGCTCTGGGGGCCCGAGTCATCCCGATCGGCGTGATCGGGCCCGACGGCCCCGGGGACGAGCTGCTCGGTCTCTTCCGCGGCGTCGGTGTGCGGACCGACGGCATCGTGGTTGAACCGGGACGAGACACCCCGGTGAAGACCCGAATCATGGCGGGAGGGTACCGGGCCACCCGCCAGCAGGTCGTGCGGCTCGATCGCGAGCCGGCGGGCGAAATCGCGCCGGTCACCGAAGACGCGCTGCTCGGGCGCCTCGCGGCACTGGCCACGGGCGCACACGCCATCATCGTGTCCGACTACGGCTACGGGACCGTGACCTCACGCATCTTCGAGCATGTCCGTGACCTCGCCCGCCGCGAGAACGCCGTGGTCACCGTGGACAGCCGATACGATCTGCCGCGCTTCACCGGGATCACCGCCGCCACCCCGAACGAGGCCGAACTGGAACAGCTCAGCGGCGTGCCCGTGGATGACGAGCGCTCGGTGGAGAAGGCGGGGCGCCAGCTGCTGGAGCGTCTGAACGTCGGCATCCTGCTGGTGACGCGCGGGAGCCAGGGCCTGGCCTTGCTGGAGCGTGACGGAGCGACGAGCTTCATCACCATCCATGGCACTGACGAGATCGCCGACGTCACCGGCGCGGGCGACACGGTGATCAGTGCCTTCACCGTGGCCCTGGCCAGCGGGCTGGCGCCCCTCGACGCCGCCCACCTCGCCAACGTCGCGGGTGGACTGGTGGTGATGAAACGCGGCACGGCCACCGTGTCACGCGGCGAGCTGGCGCGGAGCGTCGACGAGCGCCCGCCCTCGTGAGGTGGGCGGGCACTTCGTGACGAGGGATCCCGCCGCGCCCCTGACGGTCGACGAAGCGGCGACGCTCGCCACGCGGCTGCGCGCGGCAGGCCTGCGGATCGTCCTCGCCAACGGGTGCTTCGATCTCCTCCACGTGGGCCATCTGCGCTACCTGCGCGAGGCCCGGGCTCTCGGCGACGTGCTCTTCGTGGCCATCAACTCCGACGCCGCGGTAGCGCGACTGAAGGGAGCGGGGCGACCCCTGATGCCCGCGGGCGAGCGCGCCGAGCTCCTCGGGTCGCTCCGTGCCGTCGATCACGTGGTGGTCTTCGACGACGATACCGCCGACGGACTGCTCGCCGCGTTGCGGCCCGCCGTCCACGCCAAGGGGACCGACTACGCGGCCGCCGCGGTCCCCGAAGCGGCGACGGCGCGGGCGCTGGGAGCCCACGTCGCGATCGTGGGCGATCCCAAGCAGCACTCGACCCGCGACTTGATTGCGCGCATCGCGGAGCGTTTCGGACGGCCATGAACGTCGCCATCGTCAAGCTCTCCTCGCTGGGCGACGTGGTGCACGCTCTGCCCGTGGCCGCGGCACTCCGAGCGTGCTTTCCCCGCGGACATCTCACCTGGGTGGTGGAGCACCGCGAGGCCGCGCTCCTGCGCGGCAACCCCGCGCTCGACGAGGTGGCGGTCGCCGATACGCGGGGGTGGCGGCGCCGGCACGGCATGAGAGCGGGAGCGGACGCCGTGCGCGCGTTCCGCGGTCTGCTCCGCCAGTTCCGAAACACGGGATTCGACGTGGCCCTGGACCTCCAGGGCAATCTGAAGAGCGGCGTGCTCACGGCGGCCACGGGGGCCCCGATCCGAATCGGGTTCGCCGCCCGGCACTGCCGGGAGCCTCTCAACGCGCTCTTCACCAACCGCCGGGTGGAGCCGCCCGAATCCGCGCATCACATCGTCGAGCAACAGCTGGCTCTCCTCGGTCCCGTGGGGGTGACGGCGCCTCCGGCAACCTTTTGGTTGCCTCGCGAGCCGACCGCGGAGGCGGCCGTCGAGCGTGTCCTCGCCGGGCAGGGGCTCACAGGGGGCGATCCCATGGTGGTGCTGAACCCCGGGGCGGGCCGGGAAGCCAAGCGCTGGCCGCCTCCACGCTTCGCGGAGCTGGCTCGCCGGCTTCGGGCGGACACCGGCGTCACCGTGCTCGTGCTGTGGGGGCCGGCGGAGCTGGATCACGCCCGAGCCATCGTGGAAGGATCCGGCGCCTCGGGGGCCATTCTCGGCCCGCCGACCGATCTGCATGCGCTCCTGGCTCTCCTGCGCCGGACGCGCGTGATGGTGGCCGCGGATACCGGCCCCCTGCACCTGGCCGCCGCGCTCGGTGTGGCCTGCGTCGGGCTCTACGGCCCGACGGACCCCGCGCGCAATGGTCCCTACGGCTCCGGCCATCGGGTAGTGCGTGGGAGCGACGGGGCCATGGCCTCGGTGTCGGTCGAGGCCGTCCTCGCCGCCGTCGCGGATCTGCTCGAGTGATCACATGGGGGGCTCCGGTCCCCGGGGAAGCTGAGGGGGCCCTTACCTTCCTCCGACGTCGGCCAGCAACGTGAGCGACGCGCGAGCCACGTGCTCGGCGGTGGTCATCACGCGCAACGAGGAGGCGCGGCTGCCCACCTGTCTGGCCAGCCTGGCGTGGGCGGACGAGGTCGTGGTCGTCGACGCCGAGTCAACCGACCGCACCGTGGAGATCGCGCGCGGGGTCACCGACCGGGTCGTGGTGCGGCCGTGGCCCGGCTTCGCCGCCCAGAAGAACTTCGCCGCGGATCAAGCGCAGGGCGACTGGGTTCTTTCGGTGGACGCCGACGAGGAGGTGAGCGCCGAGCTTCAGCAGGAGATCCGGGGAGTGCTGACCGCCCAATGCCCGGTCGGCGGCTACGCCCTCCCGCGCCGCAACATCTTCTGGGGTCGCTGGATTCGCCACGGAGGCCTGTATCCCGACTGGCAGATCCGCCTCTTCCGGCGTGGGCGCGGACGATTCGTGGAGCGCGCCGTCCACGAGTCGATCGAGGTGACCGGCGAGGTGCGACGCCTGAGCGGCCCGCTCATCCACCGGAGCTACGAGAACGTCGCCGAGTTCCTGGAGCGCGCCAACCGGTACTCGTCGCTGGCCGCGGAGGATCTCGGGCGCGGCGGCGCGCGCATCGGGCCCGTCGCCCTGGTGCTGCGTCCCCTCGGACGTTTTCTCACCATGTATCTCCTGCGCCGGGGCTTCCTCGATGGCACGCCCGGGCTTCTTCTGGCGGGACTCTACGCGTACTATGTCTTCATCCGTTCGGCGAAAGTCTGGGAGAGAACGAGGGGCTGATGGCTGTTGCGCGTGACCGCGTCCTGTCCGGGATGCGCCCCAGTGGGAAGGTGCACCTGGGGAACTATCTCGGAGCGCTCCACAACTGGGTTCGCCTTCAAGAGATCGCCGAGTGCTTCTATTTCGTCGCCGACTGGCACGTGCTCACCGACCAGCTCGAGACCCGCGAGGTGCCCGCGAACACCATCGAGATGGTGGCCGACTGGCTGGGGGCCGGACTCGATCCCGAGCGGAGCACGCTCTTCATCCAGTCGCTCATTCCCGAGCACGCGGAGCTGCACCTGCTCTTCTCGATGGTCACGCCGGTGAGCTGGCTGGAGCGGGTCCCGACGTACAAGGAGCGCATCGAACAGCAAGAGATCGCCTCGCCGTCCTACGGGCTGCTCGGCTATCCGCTGCTGCAGGCCGCGGACATCCTGATGTACAAGACCCGCTGGGTTCCCGTGGGGATCGATCAGGTGCCGCACATCGAGCTGACTCGCGAAGTGGCCCGGCGCTTCAACAATGCCTTCGGGCCCGTCTTTCCCGAGCCGGACGCCCAGCTCACCGCGATCCCCAAGGTCACCGGGACGGACGGCCGGAAGATGTCGAAGTCCCTCGACAACTGCATCTATCTGTCCGACTCCGCCGAGGTGGTGACCCGGAAGGTCAAGCCGATGGTGACCGATCCCGCGCGCAAGCGGCGGACGGATCCCGGCAACCCCGACATCTGCCCCGTCTTCGACCTGCACAAGATCTTCACGCCGGCCACGGAGCGCGCCGGCTTGGCGACGGGGTGCCGCACCGCCGGCATCGGCTGCCTGGACTGCAAGGACGCGCTCTTGACGCATCTGCTCCCCACCGTGGCCCCGATCCGGGAACGGCGGCAGGCCTTCGCCGAGAAGCCGGACCGGATCGCAGAGGTTCTTCATGAAGGATCGCGCCGCGCTCGAGCGGTGGCCGCCAGCACCATGGACGAGGTCCGTCGCGCGGTGCACCTGACTCCGTGAGCGCCGTCGAGTCCCCTGGGGGACTGACACTTCGGGTCGGGGACTTCGAGGGGCCCCTCGACCTCCTCCTGCACCTCGCGCGGACCCAGGAGATCGACCTCGCCAGTTTGCCCATCCGCACCATCACCGACCAGTACCTCACGCACCTCGAGGCGATGGAGTTTCGTGATCTCGAGGCGGCCGGGTCCTATCTCGTCATGGCGGCAACCCTCATCTATTTGAAGTCGAAGCTCCTGGTCCCGCCCGACCCCACGGCAGACGAGGAGCTGGACGAGGAAGGCGAGACCCTCCGGCACGAACTGGAGGAGCGGCTGCGGGAATACGCGCGGATCAAGGTCGCCGGAGCCTGGCTTGCCCAGCGAGAGGCCGCGCAGGCCCTGCTCTGGGGACGCCCGGCGAGCGGCCTTCCCTCCGTCGACGATGTCCCGCTCGAGGATCTCAGCGTGCACCTCCTCGAGCGGACCCTGCGCCGGCTGATCGAGGAGCAGCTCCGGCAGCGGCCGCGGGAGATCGAGGCGAATCCTCCGTCCGTGCTCGAACGCATGACGGAGATCCTCTCGGTCTTGCGCGATGCCTGGTCGCTGCTGTTCTCCTCGCTGGTGGGCAGCGATCGCGGGCGCTCGGAGATCGTGGTGAGCTTGCTCGCCGTCCTGGAGCTGGTGCGCCTCGGGCGGATTCGCACCCAACAAACGGAGCTGTTCGGCGAGATCGTCATCGAGCGCCAAACGCAAGGGAACAGCTAGATGGTGAGACAAGGGAACAGCGAGATGGTGAGACAAGGGAACAGCCAGATGGTGAGAACTGTCGGAGCACCCCCGCGTGAACCGGGGGGACTGCGGGGGGGCGCCTCGCCCCTCCCGCACTCCAAGGAGACTGCGCCGCATGCCTGAGCCCGTCGACATCGTGGAGGGCCTACTCTTCGCCTCCGACGCTCCGCTGGAGGCCGAGCGCATCCGCGACGTGCTCGACCTCGAGACCGTCGAGGAGGCGCGAGGTCTGGTCGGAGCCCTGCGCGAGCGCTACGAGCGCGAGGTCCGCGTGCTCCAGATCGCGGAGGTCGCCGGCGGCTATCGCATGGTCACGCGCGCGGAACTCGCCCCGTGGCTCGTCCGTCTCGCCCGGACCCGGACGCGCGTGCGCCTCTCGCGGGCGGCGCTGGAGGCGCTGGCCATCGTGGCCTACAAGCAGCCGGTGTCCCGGCCCGAGATCGACGCCGTGCGCGGGGTCAACTCCGAGGGCGTGCTCGAGAGCCTGCTCGAGCGCCGGCTCGTTCGCATCGCCGGCCGAAAGGACGCGCCGGGTCGCCCGTTTCTCTTCGAGACGACACGTGAGTTCCTGGTGGCCTTCGGCCTCCGGGACCTGGACGATCTTCCCAAGGTGGAAGGCGACCTCGTGCTGCCCGACCTCGCCGCGAGCGGGGAGAGCGCCGACGCCGCGGAGCCCGGAGATGGCCAAGCTCAGGCTGAACAAGATCCTGGCCCAGGCGGGTCGGACCTCCCGACGGGGCGGTGACCGCCTGATCCTCGACGGTCGCGTGGCGGTCAATGGCGCCGTCACGCGCGAGCCGGGTACGCTCGCCGATCCGCTGACGGACGTCGTCACCGTCGACGGCCGCCCGTTGCCCGCGCGGGAACCCCTGCACTACGTGTTGCTCAACAAGCCGCCGGGCTACCTGACCTCGCGGCACGATCCGCGAGGCCGGGCGGTGGTCACCGATCTCGTCCGCGCGCCGGTCAGGCTCTATCCGGTGGGCCGGCTCGACTACGACGTGGAGGGCGTCCTGCTCCTGACCAATGACGGGCCGCTCACCCACCGTCTCCTCCACCCGCGCTACCGGATCGCGCGGGTCTACGAGGCATCGGTCCGGGGCCGCGTGGCGCCGGGCGATCTTCTGCGCTGGCGTCAGGGGGTGATGCTCGAAGACGGGCCGGCGCGTCCCACGTCGGTGGAGCTGCTGCGGGGAAGAATCGACGAGAGCCTGCTCCGCCTCGCGTTCACGGAGGGACGCAAGCACGAGGTGAAGCGGTACGCCGAGGCGCTCGGACATCGGGTGCTCCACTTGCGGCGGGTCGCCTTCGGCCCCATCCATGTGGGGACGTTGCCGCGCGGACGCAGCCGGCCGCTCAGCCTCGCCGAGATCCGCGCGCTGCGCGCTGCCGTCGCCGAGGTGTCGCCACGCTAGTGTTGCCGACAGGTGACGTGTCGCCACGCTAGTTGCGCCTCTCGGAGGCGTTGCCTATAATGCGGAGGCCCGCGAGAGTCGTCGCGGCAGGAGTCCCTATGAACCTGGGCGATTGGCGCTCCAGGATTGACGACCTAGACAACCAAATCCTCAACCTCCTCAACCAGCGCGCCGAGGCCGCCCTTCGGATAGGAGACCTCAAACGACGGCAGGACACGCCGTCGTATGTCCCGGAGCGCGAGGCTGAGATCTTCCGCCGCCTCGTCGCGAGCAATCCTGGCCCCCTCGGCGCCGACACCGTGCGCGCGATCTGGACGGAGGTCCTGTCGGGTTGTCGCGCCCTCGAGAGCGCGACGGTCATCGCGTACCTCGGTCCGCCCGCCACCTTCACGCACCAGGCGGCCCTGCAGCGCTTCGGCTCGGCCGCCGAGTATCAGCCGGTGCGCACGATCGTCGATGTCTTCGAGGAGGTCGAGCGGGGGGGAGCGCACTACGGCGTGGTGCCGGTGGAGAACACCACGGAAGGCGCGGTCAACGTCACCCTGGACCGCCTCACCGAATCGAGCGCCATGATCTGTGGCGAGCTGGCCCTCGACATCGCGCAGTACCTCCTGTCGCACGCGGAGAACCTCGGCGAGGTCAAGCGCGTCCTCTCGCATCCTCAGGGGTTGGCCCAGTGTCGGGAGTGGCTGAACGCGCATCTGCCGGACGTGCCGCGAGGGGAGGTGCCGTCGACGGCCGGCGCCGCGGAGATCGCGGCCGGAGACCGGTCGGCCGCGGCCATCGCCTCCGAGCTGGCGGGTCGGCTCTACGGTGTTCCCGTCCTCCGCGCGCGCATCGAGGATAACCGGCAGAACTCCACCCGTTTCCTCGTCATCGGCTCCCAGCCCGCCGGCATCACCGGGCGGGACAAGACCTCGATCCTCTTCGCGATGCGCAACGAGCCGGGCACGCTCCACAGGATCCTGGAGCCCCTGGCCCGCCTGGGCCTCAATCTCACCAAGATCGAGTCGCGCCCGGCCAAGAGCCGGCCGTGGGAATACGTGATCTTCGTGGATCTGGAAGGGCATCGCGAGTCGCCGCCGGTGGCCAGTGCGCTGGTGGAGATGGCCGAGCGCACCCTGTTCCTCAGGGTTCTCGGATCGTACCCGGTCGCGTAAGGAGAGAGCATGAACGTGCAGTGGGAGTCGCTCGCCAACGAACACATCCTGGGCATCGAGCCGTACGAGCCGGGCAAGCCCATCGAGGAGCTGGAGCGGGAGCTGGGCATCCACGACGCCATCAAGCTGGCCTCCAACGAGAACCCGCTGCCGCCCTCCCCGCGCGTGCAGAAGGCCATCGAGACCGCCATCACCCAGCTCAATCGCTACCCGGACGCCAGCGGCTTCTACCTCCGCCAGGCCCTGGCCAAGAAGCACGGCGTGACGGCGGATCAGGTCGTGCTGGGCAACGGCTCCAACGAGCTGATCGAGCTGGTCGTGCACAGCTTCGTGAAGCCGGGGGACGAGGCGGTGGTGCCCCACCCCTCGTATCTCGTCTACCCGATGATCGTCCAGGCCGCGGGGGCGATCCGCGTCATGGTGATGCTGAAGGACTATCGCCTGGACCTGGAGGCCATGGCGCGCGCCATCACCCCCACGACCAAGCTGGTGTTCATCGCCAACCCGAACAATCCCACGGCCACCATCGTGACCGCCGACGAGGTGGAGCGATTTATGTCGCGGGTGCCCGAGCGGACGATCGTGATCTTCGACGAGGCGTACATGGAGTTCGCCCTCGGCCCTGACTTTCCCGACGCCCTCGGCTACGTCAAGCAGGGGCGCAAGGTGGTTGTGCTCCGCACCTTCTCCAAGGCCGCCAGCCTGGCCGGCTTGCGGGTGGGGTACGGGATCACCGACGCGGACGCCGTCGCCCTCATGAATCGCATCCGGCAACCCTTCAACGTCAACTCGCTGGCCCAGGTGGCGGCGCTGGCCGCCCTCGACGACGAGGGCCACACGCTCGAGTGCGTGCGGATGATCGAGGCGGGGCGACACTTCCTGTACGACGGCTTCAAGCATCTGGGTCTTCGCTACGTGCCCTCGCGCGCCAACTTCGTGCTCGTCGACGTGGGGCGGAACGCGGGGGTCATCTATCAGAAGCTCCTGCGCGAAGGGGTCATCGTGCGATCGATGACGTCGTTCGGCATGGAGACCACGTTGCGGGTCAGTGTGGGGACGCCCGAGGAGAACCGGCGGCTGATCAAAGCGCTCCAGACAGTCCTGGCGGCCAGCGGCACGTGATCCAGCGCCTCGCCATCGTCGGAGTCGGGCTGCTCGGCGGGTCCATCGCCAAGGCCGCGCGGGCGCGCGGGCTGGCGCGCCAGATCGTCGGCATCGGCCGGGACGAGACGCGCCTGGCCGTCGCCGTACGGGATGGTGCATTGGATCGCGCGACCCTGGATCTCGTCGATGGTCTGCGCGGCGCCGACCTCGTGGTGCTGGCCATGCCCGTCCTGGTCATCGAGCGTCTGCTCCCGGCGGTGGCCGCGGCGGTCGGAGAGGGGACGCTGGTCACCGACGTGGGCAGCACCAAGGGCGCCATCGTGCGATCGGCCCAGGCCCTGGCCGCCGCGCGTCCCTTTCACTTCGTGGGCAGCCATCCCATGGCGGGCTCGGAGCGCGCGGGGTATGGCGTGGCGCGCGCTGATCTCTTCGAGAAGGCCACGGTCATCGTGACCCCCACCGAGGTCACCTCGCCCCCCGCGGTCAAGGACGTCACGAATTTCTGGGAGGGGATGGGCGCACGGGTCAGCCAGCTCGATCCGGCGACGCACGACCGCGTGGTCGCGGCGATCAGCCACCTCCCGCACCTCGTGGTCTTCGCCCTCGTGGCGGGCGCTCATCGCTTCGAACCGTCGGCCTTCGCCTTCGCGGCCCAAGGCTTTCGGGACACCACGCGGGTGGGCGCCTCGGATCCCGTGGTCTGGCAGGAGATCTTCCACGACAACCGGGAGGCGCTGCTGGCCAGCGTCGATCGTTTCCGGGAAGCGCTCCAGGAGATCGAGCGCCTGGTCCAGGGCGGAGACGACGCGGCGTTGCAGGCATGGATCGCGCAGGTCAAGAGACTGCGGGAGACCGTGGCGTGAGGCTGCGCATGGTGGACGAGTGAGGGGGCGCGAGCTCGTGGTCACCATCGACGGTCCTGCGGGCGCCGGCAAGAGCACCGCCGCACGCCTCCTCGCGCGGCGCCTCGGGTATCGCTTGCTCGACACGGGCAGCATGTACCGAGCGGTGGCGTGGAGCGTGGCGCAGGCGGGGATCGCGCCCGTCGACGGGCCGGCCCTCCGTCGTCACCTGGCCGCGGTGCGGGTCGCGGTCGATGGCGAGCGCGTGAGCGTGGACGGACGTGATGTGACCGACGCGATCCGGACACCGGAGATCAGCGGGTTGACCTCGCGCCTCACCATCTTGGCGCCCGTTCGCGAGAAACTGACCCCGCTCCAGCGAGAGCTGGCCGCGCCCGGCGGCGCGGTGCTGGAGGGCCGCGACACGGGGACGGTGGTCTGCCCCACCGCCGAGGTGAAGTTCTACCTCGACGCCTCGCTCGATACGCGGGCGCGGCGGCGGCAGGGCGAGCTGGCGTCACGCGGAGTCGCGCTGGACCTGGCCGAGGTGCGCCGGCAGGTCCGGGAGCGCGACCGGCAGGATACCGAGCGGACCCTGGCCCCGCTGCGGAAGGCGCCGGATGCGCTCGCCCTCGACACGAGCGAGTTGAGCGTGGAGGAGGTCGTGGAGTCGATGATCCGCGCGGTGGAGGAGCGCCGAGCGTGCTGTACGCGTTCGTGAAGCCGCTGATCGTGCTCCTGCTGCGATGGCTCTTCCGTCTGGAGAGCGTGGGAGGCCAGCACGTGCCGGCCACGGGAGCGGCGCTCCTGGTCGCGAACCACCTGAGCGTGCTCGATCCTCCGCTCGTCGGGGGAGCCTCCGACCGACCACTTTCGTTCCTGGCCAAGGCGGAGCTGTTCAAGATCCCGCTCTTCGGCCGGCTGATCCATGGTCTCAATGCGCGCCCCGTGCGCCGGGAAGGGGCCGACGCCTCGGCCCTCCGAGAGGCGTTGCGCACCCTCGCCGAGGGACGGGCCCTCCTGATCTTCCCTGAGGGGACGCGCGGGGCCGAGGGGCAGTTGCGCGAGGCGAAGGCGGGAGCCGGTATGCTCGCGGTGCTCAGCGGCGCGCCCGTGATCCCCGTGTACATCACGGGCAGCGGGCGGGCGTGGCCCAAGGGCCAGCGGCTGCCCCGGCGCAGTCAGGTCAAGGTGGCTTTCGGCCCTCCGCTCACCTTTGGCGACCCCGAGGGGAGGGCGCGGAAGGAACGCTACGCGGAGGCGAGCCGTGTCATGATGGCGGCCATCGCCGAGCTTCGTGATCAGGTCACCGGTGCCGCCGCGGACCGGGTACCATGGCAGCACGTTCGAGCGGTGGGCGGGGCGGGCCTCGGCGCCCAGAGCCCGACCCAAAATCCCTAGGGAGGACGCAGCGGCATGGAGAAGGAGCAAACCCGCACCAGCCTCGGCATTGGAAAGGAGGGCGCTCGGGAGGCCGAGGAACGGATGGAAGACTGGTACACCGAAGGCACCACGAGCGAGGTGGAAGAAGGCGAGGTCGTTCGCGGGCGGGTGGTGCACATCGGGACCAGCGAGGTCCTCGTTGACGTCGGCTACAAGAGTGAGGGTGCCATCCCCATCGAGGAGTTCCGCGGGATGCTGCCCAAAGTGGGCGACGACATCGAGGTGTACCTGGAGGCCAAGGAGGATTCTGAGGGCCTCATCGTCCTCTCCAAGGACAAGGCCGACAAGATCAAGGTCTGGGACGCCGTCACCCGAGCCTACGAGAAGGGCGCCGCGGTCGAGGGCCGCGTGGTCGAGGTGGTGAAGGGTGGTCTCGCCGTCGACGTCGGCGTGAAGGCCTTCCTGCCAGGCTCCCAAGTGGACCTGCGGCCCATCAAGAACCTGGGCTCCATGGTGGGCCAGACCATCCGCGCCAAGGTCATCAAGCTCAATCGCCGGCGCGGCAACGTGGTGCTCTCGCGGCGCACCCTTCTGGAGGAGGAGCGCGAGGAAAAGAAGAAGCACACTCTCGAGGTCCTCGCCGAAGGCTTGATGACGACCGGGGTGGTGAAGAACATCACCGACTATGGTGCCTTCGTCGACCTCGGGGGCATTGACGGTCTGCTGCACGTGACCGACATGTCGTGGGGACGTGTGGGGCATCCGTCGGAGATCTTCCAGGTCGGCGACCAGATCGAGGTCGTGGTCTTGCACTTCGATCGCGAGTCGGGCCGGGTGTCGCTCGGCTACAAGCAGCGCTCGTCCGACCCCTGGGAGCGGGTGGAGCAGACCTATCCGCCGGGCACCAAGACCCACGGCAAGGTGGTGAGCCTGACCAACTACGGGGCCTTCGTGGAGCTGGAGCCCGGCGTCGAAGGGCTGGTCCACGTCTCGGAGATGTCGTGGACGCGGCGCGTGCGGCATCCCTCGAAGCTCGTCAACGTCGGCGACGACGTCGACGTGGTGGTCCTCGACGTCAACAAGCAGGCCAAGCGCATCTCCCTGGGCATGAAGCAGGTGGAAGCCGATCCGTGGGAGACGATCGACGAGCGGTATCGGCCCGGGCAGCGGGTCACCGGGAAGGTCCGGAACCTGACTGATTTCGGCGCCTTCATTGAGCTGGAACCGGGGGTGGACGGCCTCCTCCACATTTCGGACATGTCGTGGACGCGCAACGTCGGGCACCCGTCCGAGATCTTGAAGAAGGGACAGGATCTCGAGACCCAGATCCTCAACGTCGACCGCGAGAACAAGCGCATCAGTCTGGGGCTCAAGCAGATCCAACCCGATCCGTGGACCACGGTGGCCCAGCGCTACCCGATGGGCGCGCGGGTGACCGGCAAGGTCGTCCGACTCACGGATTTCGGGGCCTTCGTGGAGCTGGAGGCGGGAGTCGACGGACTGCTCCACATCTCGCAGATGGCCAATCGGCCGATCGGCCGGCCGGACGAGATCGTCACCGTGGGCGACGAGCTGGCCCTCCTCGTCATCCGGGTCGATCCACACGAGCGGCGCATCGGTCTCAGCCTGAAGGAGCTGGCGCACGCCGTCGAACCGCCGCGCGAGGTCGACGAGCGCGGACAAGGTCGGCGCGGACGCCGGGGCAAACAGCGGGACGACTACGACTACGACGACGAGAACTAGATCCGTGGCCCGGCGAGTGTTCGTCCTCGGGGCGAGCCTCGTCATCTATCTCGTCGTGGTGGTGTTCTTCGTCGCCACCCTTCGCTCACTCGCGCGGTCCGGGACGGAGGGTTTCGTCCTCGGACCGCGCGTGGCCGTGGTGGAGCTGGAAGGGGTCATCACCGACACCGGCGATCTGATTCGCGACCTCCGTCGGCATCGCGAGAACCCCCTGGTGAAGGCGGTGGTGATCCGGATCAACAGCCCGGGGGGCGTGGTGGCGCCGACCCAGGAGCTGCACACGGCCTTGCAGCGCGTCCGCGAAGCGGGCAAGCCCGTCGTGGCCTCGCTGGGTGCGGTGGCGGCGTCTGGTGGCTACTACGTGGCGGTGGCCGCCGATCGCATCTACGCCAATCCCGGGACGCTCACCGGCTCCATCGGCGTCATCATGCAGCTGGCCAATCTGGAGTCGCTCTTCAAGAAGGTCGGGGTCGAGTGGGTCGTGGTGAAGGCCGGCCAGTTCAAGGACATCGGCAACATCGCGCGCCCCATGACCGCCGAGGAGCGCCGCGTGCTTCAAGCCCTGCTGGACGACGTGCACGGCCAGTTCATCGCCGCCGTCGTGGACGGGCGGAAGCTCGACCGCACCGAGGTCAAGACGATCGCCGACGGACGGATCTTCTCGGGCGCCCAGGCCAAGGCCAACCGCATGGTCGACGAGTTGGGTGGCTTCGAGGATGCGATCAACGGAGCCGCCATGCTGGCGGGGCTTCCGGCGCCGCCCGCCGTCATCATGCCCCGACGACGCCTCTCCATCAGCGAGTTGCTGCGCAACGGCGTGGGACTCCCCGGGCTGGCCATGCTCCGGCCGGAACTGCCCAGCTTCAAGACACCCCTCTATCTGATGGACTGACCCCCACCGCGCGACGTCGTCTAAGTGCCTACTAAGGTTGCCATTATTCATCGCCGCGTGCTAAGGTCCCGGTTGGGCTCACGTGCCCGAGGCGGGGTGGACGATGACGAAAGCGGAGCTGATCGACGAAGTCTCCAAGCTGTCGAACCTGACCAAGAAAGAGACAGAGACGATCGTCAACACCATTTTCGACAACATCACGGACGCTCTTGCCCAGGGCGACAAGGTGGAGCTGCGCGGTTTCGGGAGCTTCCGGATCCGGCGGCGCAACTCGCGCAAGGGGCGCAATCCGAAGACCGGTTCGGCCGTCGAGGTCCCCGAGAAGCGGGTGCCCTTCTTCAAGGTGGGCAAGCGGCTGCGCGAACTCGTCAACACCTAGCCTCTCGCGTTCTCGCGTGGATCGTCTGTGGGCGCCGTGGCGTATGGCGTACGTGAGCGCCACTCCGGCGCCCGTGTCCGGCTGCTTCCTCTGCGAGGCCCGTGCGTCGACGGACGACCGGGCCCGGCTGGTGGTGGCGCGGCGCGAGCGAGCGTTCCTCATGCTCAACGCGTATCCGTATGCGTCCGGCCACCTGATGGCGGTCATCAACTCGCACGTAGGGGCCATCGAGCACGCCGAAGCACCGGAACTCGACGACGCCCTGACCCTCGTCCGCGCGGCCACGGCGGTGCTCAGCGCGGAGTACCGCGCCGACGGCTTCAACATCGGCATCAACCAGGGCCGCGTGGCCGGAGCCGGCGCCCCTGACCACCTGCACGTCCACGTCGTGCCACGCTGGCAAGGCGACCTGAACTTCATGCCGGTGCTGAGTGACGTCCGCGTGCTTCCCGAAATCCTCGATCAGACCTGGCAGCGCCTGCGAGGACGGCTTGACGGCTGACGCGCCAGCACCTGCGAGGACGGCTTGACGGCTGACACGCCCCTGGTGGTCACGCCGATGATGCGGCAGTACCAGGAGCTGAAGCAGCGCTATCCGGACTTCATGCTGCTGTTCCGCCTCGGCGACTTCTACGAGATGTTCCTCGACGACGCGGAGCGCGGGGCGCGGCTGCTGCAAATCGCCCTGACCTCGCGCCAGGGTGCCCCCATGGCGGGCATTCCCCACCACGCGGCCGAGAGCTACATCGCGCGCCTGGTGAAGGCCGGTCAGAAGATCGCGGTGTGCGAGCAACTCGAGGCGCCGGGCAAGGGGAAGAAACTCCTGCGGCGCGACGTGGTGCGGATCATCACCCCGGGGACGATCACCGATACGGCCTACCTGCCGGGAGCGGCGAACAACTTCCTGCTCGCCGTGGTTCCGACCGCGGACGGCGGCCGCCGGCGCGCGCTGGGCGTGGCCCTCCTCGACGTGTCCACCGGAGACTTCTGGGCGGGCGAGGGCGGCGAGCTCGACGATGGCGTGCTCGGCGCCGCCTTGCTCCGGCGGCCGGCCGAGATCTTGCTCCCCGGGGCGGTCCGCGAGGCGCATCCCGAGCTCCTGGCGCGTCTGCAGCGAGCATGCGCCACCCTGACCTTCTGCGGAACGACGGCCCCCTCGCTCCGGCACGCCGTGGAAGAGCTGCGCGCGCAGTTCGGAGCGCCCTCGCTCGACGCCGTCGGACTCGGAGGGATGACCGCGGGTCTCCAGGCAGCCTCGGTCGCCCTCGACTACGTGCGGGCCACCCAGGGCGCCTCCTCGCTGAGACACCTGACCATCCTCCAGCGCCTCGCCCCCGCCGATGCCATGGCGCTCGACGAGACGGCGGTCCGCACCCTGGAGCTGCTCGAAGGCGCCGACGGACACGTCCGTTCCTCGCTGCTTGGCGTGCTCGACACGACCGTCACGCCCATGGGGGCGCGGCTCCTGCGGCAGTGGCTGCTCCGGCCGCTGCGCAACCCGGAGGTCATTGCCGCGCGGCAGGATGCGGTGGAGGCCCTCGTCGAGGATCCGGCAGCGCGTGCCGCCCTGCGCCGCGCGCTCGGCACCATCGGCGACCTCGAGCGGCTCACCAGCCGGGCTACCCTGGGCGTGGCGCACGCCCGGGACCTGGTGGGCCTTCGGGCGTCTCTGGGATCGATGCCGGCGGCGCGCGATGCTGTCTCCGGACTCGCGCCGTCGCTCCTCGGCGAGGCGGCCAGCGCCATCGCGCCGCTCGAGCCCCTGCGCGAGATGCTGGCGGCGGCGCTGGTCGACGAGCCCCCGCTGGTGCTGCACGACGGGGGCATCATCCGCGAGAGCTGGAGCGAGGCCCTGCGCGCCATCCTGGACGACGCGCGCGAGGCGCGCGAGTGGATCGCCGGGCTGGAGGAACGGGAGCGCGCGCGCACCGGCATCAGCGGACTGCGCGTCCGCTTCAATCGCGTCTTCGGCTACGGCATCGAGGTGACCCGCTCTCAGTCCGGCCGTGTTCCGCCCGAGTACGTGCGCCGCCAGACCCTGACCACGGGCGAGCGCTACGTGACCGAGGAGCTGAAGGCGCACGAGGTCACGGTGCTGGGCGCCGACGAACGCCGCCGCCGGCTGGAGTACGAGCTGTTCGACGACGTCCGCCGCCGGGTGGCGCAGCAGGCGCGCGAGCTGCAGGCCACGGCGCGCGCGGTGGCCGTGTTCGACGTGTGCGCCGCCCTCGCGGAGGTGGCGCACCTGCGCGGGCACGTGCGCCCCGTGGTGGACGAGAGCGACGCGTTGGTGATCGTCGATGGCCGCCACCCCGTGCTCGAGGCCCGCGCCGAAGGACCCGTCACTCCCAACGACGTCGACCTCGACCCCCAGACGCGCGTCATGATCCTGACGGGGCCGAACATGGCGGGGAAGTCCGTCTATCTGCGCCAGACGGGCCACATCGTGCTCATGGCGCAGATCGGGGCGTTCGTACCGGCGCGCGAGGCGCGCATCGGCGCCTTCGACCGTGTCTTCACGCGGGTGGGCGCCCAGGACAACCTGGCACGCGGGCAGAGCACCTTCCTGGTCGAGATGGTCGAGACCGCAGCCATCCTCCACAGCGTCACGCCCCGGAGCTTGGTTCTCCTGGACGAGGTGGGCCGGGGGACCTCGACCTACGACGGACTGGCTATCGCATGGGCGGTGGTGGAAGCGCTCCACGACCGGGCTCCGGGAGCGAAGGTGCTGTGCGCCACACACTTCCACGAGCTGACCCGCCTGGCCGGCCGGCTCGCCGCCGTGCGGAACTTCCATGTGGCGGTGCGCGAATGGAACGACGAGATTGTCTTTCTGCACAAAGTGCGGCCGGGGAGTACGGATCGGAGCTATGGAGTACAGGTGGCGCGACTGGCCGGACTGCCCGCTCAGGTGATCGCGCGGGCGCGCGCACTCCTCGCGGAGCTGGAGCAGGAGCGCGAGCAGCGGCGGGAGGCCGACGATCCCCGCCAGCTCGGCCTGTTCGCGCCGGTGGAGCATCCGTTCGCGGCGGAGCTGGCCGCCCTGGACCTCGCCCACCTCACGCCCATCGAGGCGCTCAACCTGCTCGCCAAGTGGCAGGACCGCCTCCGGAGCGGCGGGTGATCCGGAAGCTTCCCGGATCGCTCATCAACAAGATCGCGGCCGGTGAAGTGGTGGAGCGGCCAGCCTCCACGGTCAAGGAACTGGTGGAGAACGCGCTCGATGCCGGGGCGGGCACCATCGCCGTGGATCTGCGCGACGGAGGCAGTGCCCTCATCCGGGTGACCGATGACGGCGTGGGCATGAGCGTGGAGGACCTCCCGCTCGCCCTGGAGCGTCACGCCACCTCGAAGCTCGCTCGCGACGAGGATCTCGCGGCCATCGCCACCCTCGGGTTTCGGGGCGAAGCCCTGCCCGCGATCTGCGGAGTCTCGCGGTTCACCATCACCAGTCGGACGCGCGACGCGCTCGGGGGTCTTCGGCTCGCCGGCGAGGGAGGCGTCGTCACCCAGCAGCTCGCCATGCCGGCGGAACAGGGCACGACGGTGGAAGTGCGCGACCTGTTCTTCAATACCCCGGCGCGCCTGAAGTTCCTCAAGAGTGCCGCGGCCGAGACGGCGGCGACGTTGCGCACGTTGACGGCGCTCGCCGCCGCGCATCCCGAGGTGCAGGTGCGCGTCACCCACAACGGCCGCGCGGCCATCACGGCGCCCAAGGCGGCCGACGGCCGGGCGCGGATGGGTGCCCTGTGGGGCTGGGACGCCGCGGGGCGCCTGCTGGTTGTCGACCACGCCGAGCACGGCCTCCACGTGCGCGGCCTGGTGGCGCCGCCCGACCTCACACGCGGCAACCGGGACGACATCCTGGTCGTCGTCAATGGCCGCCCGGTGCGCGATCCCGCGCTCGGCCAGGCCATTCTCGAGGCCTACCGGCCGCTGCTCCCGCGCGATCGCTATCCGCTGGCCATCGTCCATCTCGTCCTCGATCCCGCCGACGTGGACGTCAACGTCCATCCCACGAAGGCGACGGTGCGCTTCCGCCATGCCCGGCTCGTGCACGAGATGATCGTGGCGGCGCTGCGCGAGGCGCTGGGGCGCCGCGAGGTCGTCCCGGCGATGCGCCCGGATGCAGGGGCGCGACCCGAGGCGACAACCCCGGCCGCGACACCCACGACCGGGGAGCAAGCGGCGCTCTTTGCCGAGGAGCCCGCGCCGTACACTGTGGGCCTCTTCGGGCGCGTGCTCGGACAGGTGCAGGAGACGTTCATCGTCTCGACCTCGGAGCGCGAAGTCTTCTTCCTGGATCAGCACGTGGCCCACGAGCGGGTGATCTTCGAGCGGCTCCTCGGGGAGGTGCACGGGGGCACGGTCGCCTCCCAGCGGCTGCTCTTCGCGGAGGCCCTGGAGATCAGCCCCGCCGCGCGCGCGCTCCTCGGGCGATGGCGCGCGCCGCTGGAGCGACTCGGCTTCGCCTTCGAGGAGCACGGCGACAGCCTGGTACTGACCGCGGTGCCGACCCTGCTCAAGGGGGAAGACCCGGTACGGCTGATCGAGGCGGCCCTCGACGACCTCGGCTCTCCGCGCGCCGGGGCGCCGGCCGTCGATCGCGCGCTGGCCTTCGTGGCGTGCCGGGCGGCGGTGAAAGCGGACACGCCCCTCGCCCGCGAGGAGATGGAACGGATCGTGAGCGATCTCGCCGTGACCTCGACGCCCTACTTCTGTCCCCACGGACGCCCCATCGTCAGTCGCGTCGCGCTCTCCGACATCCGCAAGGAGCTGCGCCGGACGTGGTAGCGGGCGCGGCGCCGCTCGTCGTCATTGCCGGGGCCACCGGAGTGGGCAAGACGGCCACGGCTGTCGCGTTGGCCAGACGCCTGCCCATCCAGGTGGTCAGCGCCGACTCGCGGCAGGTGTATCGGGAAATGGACGCCGCGACCGGCAAGCCCACGGCCGAGGAGCGCGCGGCGGTCCCGCACGACCTGATCGACATCGTGGATCCCGACGATCGGTACAACGCGGCCCGCTTTCGCGCCGACGCCCTGCGCGCCGTGGAGTCCGCCCGGGCCCAGGGCCGGTTGCCCGTCGTGGTCGGAGGAACCGGGCTCTACATCCGCGCCCTGCTGCGCGGCCTCGATCCGGCCCCGCCCGCCGATCCGGTCTTCCGCGCCGAGCTGGCTGCGCTGGCCGCACGTCAGGGACGGCAGGTGCTCCACGAACGGCTACGACGCGAGGTCCCGTCCGTGGCCGCACGCTTGCACCCGAATGACTCGGTGAGGATCATCCGCGCGCTGGAGCGAGGACGCGCCGGACGGACGGAACAGCGGGCGTGGCACGATGCAGCGCCAGGGGCTCCGCTGCTCTACCTCGGCCTGACCATGGACCGCGAGCCCCTGGTGGCGCGGCTCCGCGCGCGCTGCGCGGCCATGGTGGCCGCCGGGCTCGCCGCCGAGGTGGAACAGCTGCTGCAGCGTGGGTACGACGAGTCGCTGCCCGCCATGCACGGCATCGGCTACCGTGATTTCGTGCGGGTGGTGCGGGGCAGGACCAGCGAGGAGGACGCCCTGCGCACGATGCAACGGGATACCGTGCGCTACGCGAAGCGTCAGATGACCTGGTTCCGGCGCGAGCCGGACATCGAGTGGATCGACATCGAGCGTGAGGGCGGCCCCGAACGCGTGGCCGCTTTCGTGGAGGGCTGCCTGGGGTGATAGAAACGACGAACGGTCGCCGTCTCGAGCGCGCAGTCATCGGCGCCCTGCGGGTCGGGGGAGAGCGCCGCTGGCAGGTCGAGGAATCCCTGGATGAGCTGATGGGGCTGGTCCACGCCGCCGGCGGCGTGGTGGTCGAGCGCATCGTGCAGGAGCGCGACGCGCCTTCGCCGTCGCTCTACTTCGGGCGGGGCAAGGTCGAGGAGATCGGCGACACCGCCCGACGACTCGAGGCCAACCTGTTCGTCTCCGACGACGCCCTCTCGCCGGTGCAGGAGCGGAATCTGTCTCGGAACCTGGGCCTGAAGGTCATCGATCGGACGGCGCTGATCCTCGATATCTTTGCCCAGCGGGCGCG
>Ga0184637_10000638_pt1 | contig 25653 bp, 20 predicted proteins | sample PLM3_127_b2_FD_133143 | JGI IMG/M metagenome (GOLD analysis project Ga0184637, IMG submission 133143) | Groundwater sediment microbial communities from an aquifer in East River, Colorado, USA - PLM3_127_b2 | ecosystem: Environmental > Terrestrial > Soil > Riparian zone | place: USA: East River... | reverse complement strand
CCTTGGTTCGGACAGCGCCATTACTTCCAAGAAGGAAGATTGACACCGAATCTCTCTGAGTCTCTGTACTCCTCTGTGAACTCTGTGGTGAATGTTTTGGTTGCGGCTCCGCCGCGCTGTGAACTCTGTGGTGAATGTTTTGGTTGCGGCTCCGCCGCGCTGTGTCTCTGTGGCCAATCTTCCCGCCCCAAGAGACCGGTTCAAGGCTTCTAGCGCGAGCGTCCCCGAAGGGCCGCTGCCGGATCGATTTGCGTGGCCCGCCGGGCGGGGATGTAGCTCGCGAGTGTCGTGACGCCGACGAGGAGCAGCGAGATGCCGGCGAAGGTCACGGGGTCGAAGGGAGTGACGCCAAAGAGAAGGCTCGACGCCGTCCGCGTGAGGAGGAGCGCCGCGAACAGTCCTAGTCCCACACCACAGAGGGCGAGGACCATCCCGTGACTCACCATCAACTGCACGATGCTCCTGGCGCCGGCGCCGAACGCCATGCGCACCCCAATCTCCTGAACCCGCTGGCGCAGCGAGTAGGACATGACACCGTAGAGACCGATCGACGCCAGGATCAGCGCCAGCGCCGCGAAGACGCCGATGAGCGTGAGGGTGAAGCGGGTTTGAGACCTCGCGTCTTGGACGTAGTCCTCCATCAGGCGCACGTCCGCCACCGGGACGTCTTTGTCCAGCGCCGAGACCTCCCCGCGGATGGCGCCGACGAGGCCCAGAGGGTCCGACGCTCCCCGCACGGTGAGCTTCATCGGCCACCAGGGAAAGAACCGGTAGGGATAGTAGATCGCCCCTCGGCCATCCGCGGTGAGCGACTCGGATCGGACGTGCCGCACCACACCCACCACCTGGACCTGTGCCCGCTTCAGCGCCATATTCTCGAAGTCGAACCGCACGATCTGCATTCCCTTGCCTACGGGATCCTCGTTAGGCCAGGTTTGTTCGGCGAGTTTCTCGTCGACAACGACGACGCTCAGACCGCCCGGCTGGTTATCGGCCTCGGCGAGCGCTCGGCCCGCGAGGAGCTGGATCCCCATCGCTTCGGTGTAGCCGGGCACGACGGCGCGATAGTCGGCACGGTTCTGGGCCCACTCTTCTTCGGTGGCATTGTCCCGCCCGAACGGCTGAACCCAGTACTGGTTCCCACCCCCCAGGGGGAGGGGCGTGACCCCGCCGACGGCTTCGACACCAGGGAGCGCCGAAAGACGCTGCTGCAACCGCTCGAAGAAGCTGGCTCGCCCGTCGGCGTCGCGATATTTGAAGAAGGGGATCGGGACCGAGAGCGTGAGAACTTTGTCGGGATCGAATCCGGGATCCACCTCCTGGAGCTTCGTGAAGCTTCGCAGCATGAGGCCGGCGCCGATCAACAACACCAGCGACAGAGCCACCTCTATTACCACCAGCGCCGTACGAACCTTGTTGCCGCGTACGCCGCCGCCGTCGCTCCCTCGATCCTTGAGGGAGTTCGCCAGATTGGGACTCCCCGCTTTCAGGGCGGGGGTCGCGCCGAACACGCAGGCAGCGAGAAGCGATGCGCCCGCGGTGAACAGCAGGACGGTTCCGTCGATTCCCACGGTCTCCAAGCGCGGGAGGCCGTCCGGTTGCATCGCCAGGACCGTGCGGATCCCGGCCCACCCCACGGCCAGGCCGGCGACACCCCCGGCGGCCGCGAGCACCAGACTCTCGGTGAGCATCTGCATGACGATGCGTCCCCGTCCTCCGCCGAGGGCGGCCCGCACGGCGATCTCGCGCTCCCGCTCCGCGGCCCGCACCAGCAGAAGGTTCGCCACGTTGGCGCAGGCGATAAGCAGCACGAATCCAGACGCCGCGAGGAGCGTGAGGAGCAGGGGCCGGACGTGATCGACCACGTCGCGGTGCATCGAATTGACCACGATCTCCATTCCCACGCTCTTGTGATGTTCGAACTGCTCCCGGAACCGCGCGGCGAGCGCGTCCATCTCCGCTTGCGCTTGCTCGAGCGTGACTTCTGGCTTGACCCGCGCAACCACCGTGAGAAATTCGCCGTCCCGCGGAGTCGTCGAGAAGTCGACGGGGAACGCCCCCCAGGCGTCGATGTTCGTGGGCATGCCGGCGTAGGCGGGGAGGTAGATTCGGAAATCCTCGGGCAGTACCCCGACGATGACGCTCGCATTGCCGTCGAGCTGGATGGTCTTGCCGAGAATATGCGGGTCCGCGCCGAACTGCCGCTGCCACATTCCATAGGTCAAGATGAGGGTGCCCGGCGGTATCTTCGCGTTTGGATCGAGAAACGTCTTCGGGTCGATGGGTGTCCCGTCCGCCGGCTCGAAATCACGGCCGATGAAGGGCCGGACTCCGAGGACCTTGAAGAGGTCGATAGTGGTCCATCCCATCATCACCTGCTCGGGCCTCTCCTCACCGGTGATGGTCGCCTCGACGGCGATGGCGCCGGCGAAGCCCTCGAACAAGGTCGTCTGGTCCTTGTAGTCCAGGAAATCGGGGCCCGACACCGGGACATTGGGCCGGTTGGCGTTCGGCATGCGGTTCCAAACCAGCACCAGGCGCTCGGGGTCCCCGTACGGGAGCGGCTGCAGGAGCACGGCGCTCGCGACGCTGAAGATAGCCACGTTGCTTCCAATCGCAAGGGCCAGGGTCAGTACGACGACCGTGGTGAATCCGGGGCGCTGTGCAAACGTCCGGACGGCGTAGCGAATGTCCTTCAGGAGCATGGTCAAAATTCTCCGATTCCTCTCTACTTTACTTCGTCGAACGAGTGGCCGCGAAATCGACAGCCCGCATGTCTCTTTGGGAAAATCCTCAAACCAGGGCTTCCTCCGGCTCCGGAACCGCGGGGGACGGCCGGCCGGCTTCCGCCGGGATGGCCGCGGTCCGGGTGCGCGCGACCAGCATGTAAATCGACGGCACGACGAAAAGCGTGAACAGCGGGCCGATGATCATACTGCTGACGAGCATGATTCCTATGCTGTTGCGGGCTCCGGCTCCCGGGCCGCTCGCGATGACCAGGGGGAAGTGGCCGACCACGGTGGCGGCGGTCGTCATCAGGACGGGCCGCAAGCGCGTGCCGGCGGCCTCGATGACGGCGGCGAGCTTCTCCCTCCCTGCCTCCTGCATGTGGTTCGCGAACTCGACGATGAGGATCCCGTTCTTGGCGACGAGCCCCACGAGCGTGATGAGACCGACCTGGCTGTAGATGTTGAGCGTGGTGAAGCCGAGAAACGAGAAGAGCAGGGCACCGGAGACTGCGAGGGGCACCGAGCCCGCGAGGATGATGAACGGATCGCGAAAGCTTTCGAACTGCGCCGCGAGCACCAGGTAGATCAAGATTGCGGAAAGAAGAAACGTGCCGAGAAACGTTCCGTCTTCGGAACGGAGCTGGCGCGACTCGCCGGCGTAGTCGACGGTGACTCCGGGCGGAAGGAGGCTCTCCGCCTCCTCTTCGAGGGAGCGCAGCGCCTGGTCGAGCGTCACTCCGGGGGGGATGACGCCCTGGACGCGCACGGCGTTGAGCTGCTGGAACCTTTTGAGCTCACGGGGCTCGGTCGAGGTCTTCAAGGTGGCGAAGGTCGAAAGCGGAACGAGTCTCCCTTCCGGTCCCGTCACGTACACGTCCTCGAGCTGCTCGGGGTGAGTCGCTCGGCGCGCTTCACTTGTGGGATGACCTTGTAGCTCCTTCCCTGGATGCTGAACCGATTGACGTAGTCGCCTCCGACGAGCGCCGACAGATCCGCGCCCGTCTGGCTCAGGTCGACCCCCAGAGAGCGGACTTTGTCGCGGTCGAACACGACCTCGGCCTGAGGCTGGTCGAACTTCACGTCCGCGTCGGCGAAGAGGAAGAGCCCGCTTTCGAAGGCCTTCCCGACGAGCTGGTTCGCGGGGTCGACGAGCTCCGCCGGCTCGGCCGTGTTCACCTTCCCCCGGAATCGATGTTCACGATCCCCGGAATCCGTGTTCACCTTGCTCTGGAAAGGGTGTTCACCTTCAGCTGGAATCCGTGTTCACGTTGCCCCGGAATACGCATGGTGCTTGCGGTCGAGCCGCGTGCGCCGGCGCAGCAGATCGATCGCCCGATGTTTCGCGGCCGCCACCAACCATGCGCCGGGCTTGCGCGGGATGCCCTCCCTGGGCCACTGTTCGAGCGCGGCCACGAGGGCGTCGTGGGCCAGGTCCTCGGCCGCCGCCAGATCGCGCACGAGCCGTGTCAGGGTGGCGATGAACTTGGGTGATTCCTGCATGAGGCGTCGCCCGAGCTCGATCGCTTCGGCCTTCGAGGCCGCCCTGAGCACGGCGAATCCGCCGACGAGCTCTTTGGATTCGGTGAACGGACCGTCGATCACGGTGAGTTTGGCGCCGGAGAGCCGGATCCGGGCGCCCCTGGCGCTGGGCGCCAGCCCGCCCGTATCTAGGAGCACACCGGCCTCCGCCATTTCCTGGGAGAGCTTGCCCACGGCCGCGATCAGCTCGGGGCTCGGCGGGCCAGTCTCCGGTGCCTTGACCATCATCATGAATCGCATCGTTGTGTCTCCTTCTGAGGGCTGTTCGGGTGTTGCCTTTTCGACGACGCCCCCTATTAGCACGTCGAACGAGCGAGGACCGGATCGACACGCCTCACCAAAGCTCCGGGCTCCGGCGGCCGTCTGACCGTCACGCCTCTCGTGGATCAGCGAGAGCACTCTGTCGTGATCCACACCCTTCTGAATGGGAGACTACAATGGTGGGCAAACACGGTGAGACCGACTCATTGAAGATGTCTGGGCGTGACGGTCATTCACGCTACCAACGCGCCGCTGCAGGTCTACACCGCCGTGTTGCAGGCCGGACAATGCCTCGGATTGATCTTCCGGCCAAAATGCGCGCTGCAGCCGGGACACCGCCAGAAGTTCAAGTAGAACGGGCCGTGCTACGACTTGACTCCTCGGCTCGCCGCCGCGATAGGTATTCCAACGAATGGAATATGACCAATCAACTGCACCCACCAGCGAGCACCGATCGCAGGTGGGCGGTGTACCAGGAGCGGAATGACTGCCAGAGACATTGCTATCCAAACTAGGGGTCCGTACAGAGCTCCAACTTTGGCCGGCCCGTACGGAGACGCGAGGAGGTCACGGATCCAGCGCAAGCGCAAGACGAGAAAAAGAAACACGGCGGACCACGCGAAGGCAACGCCAAAGTGCATCAGGACACCCACCATTGCCGTTGAGGTGCCGCCGTCGAACGCCTCGTTGCCCAGGAGGGTACTGGCGACTCCCTGAAACAGACGTGACACTGTTGAACGGTAAGCCACGACGTTCAAGACGCTCGAGAAGAGCCCATCCGTGATGCCGGTCAGAAGGCCAGCGCGTACGAGCCGGGAGAGGCTATCTCCACCAAAGACCCAATGGGGTCGAGCGTCATCCGACATTGAGAACCCTCCTTCCTTCTAGTGACTCTTACGTATCAGTACTCGAGCTGGTATTTGTCGATGCAGGTTGCCCGTGGTTCGTCTTTATGGCCTCGAGAGGTCCTTGCGGAGCGCGGAAGCGTCAGCCTGCTCAATCTCGCTTTTGGCTCCGTGGGGGCCATCGTAGCTCGGGCGCGAGCGCGGCGGTACGCGAGGGGAGCGAAGCCGGTCCAGCGCTTGAATGCGCGGTGGAAGGTGCTCGCCTCGGAGAACCCGAGAAGGAATCCGATCTCACCGATCGCAAGTCCCTGAGCGGCAATCGGTGCCGCGCGGCCGGTGCGGGAATGTCTGGCGAGACCGGTCAACACTTCGTCGCTTCGGGTCAATCGACCCAAAGCAGAACTGCGGATAATAGCGAGTGGAACGCCGGGAAGAGTGAAAGGAACGGGGAAAGGAGCTGAAGCATGACAGGACTTCTCATCCATCTCGTGCTGTGGTTGTTCGTGATCAACCTCGGCATCGCGTTCGGGGCCGGCCTGTACGAATCCCGGATCGTGATCCCGCAGTGGCTCCGCTACTCCGTGGAGTCGGGCTACCAGTGGGACGCCGACGCGGCGCGCGAAGCGAATACCGGGCTCAGGTTCTGGGTCTACGCGACCACGGTCCCGCTCACTCTGCTCACGCTTTTGAGCCTTGGAGCTGCCTTTTGGTTTCAAGGTGGAGTGCGCGGCTGGTGGTTGGGGGCGGCTCTGGCAGCCCTCGTGGATCGAAGCATGACCTTCGCATACTTCATCCCCACGATGCTGCGGCTCACGGGCGACGAAAGAATCTCCCAACCGCAGGCGGCGGCGACGGCGCTCCAGTGGGTGCGTCTGGGGCACGTCCGGCACGCGGCGACTCTCGTGGCTTGGCTGGCCGCGTTGAAGGCGTTCGCCCTGCTTGCCGCGAGCAGCCTGGATGCAGGCGGCCCATGAGCCCGGCGACCCTCGTGGCTTGGCTGTCTTTGACGCCCGCGGTCACCGAGGCCAGCAACGATCCGGACCGCCTCTACGCTTACCACGAGCACCCCAGCGCGCTCGAGGCCGCCGCCCTGTGGAGTGAGCGTGGCAGACGGCGCCAGGGATTTCGAGACCGCGTGGAAGCTAGCACGGGCCTGCTACTGGCTCGGCAGTCACGTTGCCGCCGATGCGCGGCGGCAGCAGTACGAGAGGGCGTCGAAGCCGCGAAGCGAGCGGTCGCGCTCGATCCGCACAGACCCGAAGGAAACTTCTGGATAGCAGCCAACATGGGCGCGCTGGCGGAATCGCTCGGGCTCGGCGCGGGTCTCAGGTACCGCGGCGCGATCGAGAAGGAGCTCGAGGCCGTTCTCCGTATCGAGCCCGCGTTTCAGGACGGATCGGCGGATCGCGCGCTGGGACGCTGGTGTCCGAAGGTGCCCCTTTTGTTCGGCGGCAGCAAGAGAAAATCCGGGAGTCAGTACGCGAGCTGGCTGGCTGCCGCGGGATTTTCCGGGATTCGCGTCCTGCGCCCCAGACGCTCCCCGACGCGCGTCCTCGTGCTCGCACGCGCGTGACCAGGCGCCGCCCGTGTAGCTCGAAAGCGCCCCGAGCTTCGAGAGCCAGGAGTCGTTCCGAGGAGCTCACGGTTTCTCCGTTACGACCCTGTCAATCCTGATGCGGACGGGCAACGCGATGTCTCCTTGCAGATCGTCCCGGGCCTGACCGTCTCTTCGCGACCTGCGCGCTGTAGGCGGAGGAGGACGGTCGCGTGCTGACATCCGGCGCCAGCTTCCCAAGGATCTCGCCGAGGGCGCGGAGATCTCGGCGGCCGAGGCTGAGCAGCTCAGGCGGAGGCTCATGGAAAGCCCGCATGATCTCCTCCCTCGTCTTGACGCCGCGCGACGTCAGGACGACGAGCTTGATCCGACGATCGCTCGAGATCGTGCGACGCTCGGCCAGGCCAAGGTGCTCAAGACGATCGACCACCCAGGTCGCGTTCGAGGCATCGGTGCCCCAGGCCTCCGCCAGCGCCCGCATCGGTTTTCCTTCTTTCCGATCCAGCGTGTGCAAAGCCCTGGCGTCGTTCGGCGTCAGCGCAAAGCGCTCCAGCGTCTCGTCGCGGTGCCCGCGCGTGCTGATGAAGAAGTCAAAGAGCAGGCTCCAGGCGCGAGCGGCAAGCGCTTTCGTGTCGGAGGCTCGTCCGTCCACCATGAGATGAGCTTACCCGCCTCCGAGATCCCGCTTCAAGCGGCAGTATTATTGAATTACAATTATAGTTGAACTAATTAAACTATATTCCGTACCATGGTGCAGGAGGGGTCGATGGGAAGCCTGGAAGGTAAAACCGCTCTCATCACCGGGGGTACCGCCGGCATCGGGTTCTACACGGCCGTGGGTCTTGCCAAACGCGGCGCCCGAGTGTTCGTTACCGCACGGCACGAATCGCGAGGGCGCGAGGCGATTTCGGAGATCCGCCGCTTGGCCGGTCACGACGCTACTGAACTGCTGATCGCCGACGCCTCTTCCCTACGCGTCAACGTCGAGTTGGCGAATGAGGTCTCGAAGCGCGTCCCTCAACTTGACATCCTGGTCAACAACGCCGGTCGCGTTTTTCCAGATCGAAGGGAAACGGTCGAGGGCGTCGAGGCGACGCTCGCGCTCAATTTCATCGGGCCGTTCGCGCTCACGACTCATCTCCTGCCGCTTCTCGCGCGAAGCCACTCGGCCCGGGTCGTCAATGTCGTCTCGAGCGCGTTCGCGATGTGGAAACGAGACCCCTTCGAGGAACTCGACGCACGGCAGCACTACGTCGGGATCGAGGCTTACGCGCGCGCGAAGCTCCTCAATCTCCTCTTCACCCTCGCGTTGGCGCGAATGCTGGATGGTACCGGTACCGTCGCGAACGCGGTGAACCCCGGTATGGCCTGGACACCCGGCGTAGCAGCGTTGACGCCGGCCGCGGTGCCCCAATGGCGTTTCGTCTGGCCGGTCGTGAGGTGGGTCCAGCGCAGAGGCTCCGCGGAGGCGGCGGCACGAGCTCCAGTGTTCGTTGCCTCGTCGCCGGATGCAGGCCGCCTCTCGGCTCGGTACTTCGATGGGATGAAGGAGAAACGTCTGCCCCTACGTTTGCGCGACGTCGCCGTACAGCATCGCGCATGGAACCTTGGCGAGTCGTTCGTATCCCGCATACTCGGGTCTCACCAATCGAAAGCATAGGAGGAATGCATGGCGAGCGGTGAACTTTCTCACCTTGTCTTTCGTTGGCTGCATGTCCTGGCGGGCGTCATGTGGATCGGACAGCTCTGGTCGCTGACCCTGGTTGTTCGGGTGATGCCCGGCGAGCTCGTAGATCCCAGCCTGGAGCCAGTTGCGCTCCGAGCGTATAACTGGCTCCGCTGGGCTGGCACCGCAACGTGGATCACGGGTATCCCGTTGCTCGGTATCGTGTACTACAGCGGCGGCGCAGTCACGTACGACCAATCGTCTGGTCTCGCCACCGCTGTCGGCCTTGGCTCGCTGTTCGCGGCCTGGATCCTATACGACATGGTATGGACGCTCCTCGTTCGCCATGAAGCGGCGGCAGCCCTTCTTTCCATCATGCTGCTTTCCGCTGCCGCGGCGATGCTGAATCGGGTTATGACCGGCCGTTCCGTGTTCATTCATCTCGGAGCGATGTTGGCCACGATTATGCTGGCGAACCTGTGGCGGCGCATCTGGCCCGTCGAAGGCGGGCGCCTGAGCGGTATCAACCGGCGTGCGCCACCGTCGACCGATTTCGCCGCCGAGGTTGCGGCGCTCAGGTTGCGGCACAACGCCGCTCTCTCGGTTGCCGTCCCTCTCTTCATGGTGAGCAACCATTTTCCGCTTGTGTACGGGCACTCGTTCGGATGGTTGGTTGCTCCTGGAATTGTCGTACTCGGATGGCTACTGTTCAGGCTGTTTCATCGGAGAGGCATGGCACCGGCGGCGCGGCCCGCCTGATCGTGAGTGAAGGAGGGCTGCCATAAGCGGCCATCTGACCCTTTCACCGCATGGTCGCGGACGGCGGGAATCATCCGACGCCGCCGGCCGACGTTCCGATTGAGGCGTACGACCGTGCGCTGCTCATCAATCAGGACGTTCGGTCCACGACGCAGTCGATTCGCTCTTCATGTTCCTCGAAGCCGCCTTATTTATTGCTGCGGCTCTCATCCACGCAGGTGATGGCGCGCATCGACGTGATCTGAGGGAGCGCAGCCGGACACCCTCGGGACGGAATAGCGTGGGTACCGTGACCGTCGACACGGCAGAATCCGGCCGGCCCTTGCTAGACTCCGGGGGCGAGGAGCCGACATTAGAGGTGTTTGGGCGTTGGCTTTGCTGGGGGTGATGGCCGTCTCCGTCACGCGCCCCTCGGCGAGCCCCTCCATCCGGCTGGGCGCCTGGCTCACCTATTGGGATCTCGAGCGGGGGCTCGCGCGTCTCGCGACTCCGTCCGGGCGGGAAGTCCGGGACGTCTATCTCTTTTCCGCCGCGCTCGCTTCCGACGGCAGCGTGATCCTCCTCCACGACGAGGTTTCGATGGCTTCGCTGGTCTCCGAGATCGAGGGCCGCGGGAGCCGCGTCTGGCTTACCCTCGTGAACGACGTCCATCCGGAGGAGACCGACGCCGGTCCCATCCAGAAGGACGCCGCGGTGGTGCATCGAATTCTGTCCGACCCGGCTCTCGCGGCCGTATCGGCGCGAAATCCTCGCCCTCGCCCGGAAGCTCGGAGTCTCGGGAGTCGACGTCGACTACGAGAACCTCGACGCCGGCGATCGCGATCTCTTCACGTCGTTCATTGAGTCGCTTTCGTCCTCGCTGTGGAACCAAGAGATTCTGCTCTCGGTGACCGCGCAGCCCAAGGCCGGGGAGAGCCGCTCGGCGGGTCCCGGCGCTCTGGACTGGCGTGCGCTTTGCCCCCACGTCGACCGTCTCCAGATCATGCTGTACAACCAGCACAGCGCAAAGACCGGGCCCGGGCCTATGGCGACCTCGACGTTCATCACGAGCGTTCTCCGCTTCGCACTTTCGGAGTGCGCCCCGTCCCGGATCGTGCCGGTGTTGAAGGTCAGCGGGATGGAATGGTCGAAGTCCGGAGCCCGGGGCGTCCAGTACGACGAGTGCATCGAGCTCGCCAGGCGGACGGGGGCGACCGTGGTTCGCGAGGAGAAAGACCTCGTTCCGTACTTCACTTACCTGTCGAGCGACGGTCTCGCCACCGTCTATTTCGAAGATTCCGCGAGCATCCAGGCGAAGCGCGAGCTCATTGAGAACTTGGGCTTCGACAGTATCGTCCTCTGGAGCCTCGGGCGCGAAGACGCCGAGATCCTGGCTCGAATCACTTCGTGATCAAGATCATCGATCTTTCATTCCAGCCGCGTTAACCTTCCCGCTTCGATTCCTGGTCCAATCACCGTACGGAGGTCGTTGTGTACCACCCTCTTCGTCTGCTCGCCGTCGCCGTCTTCGCCCTTCTCCTGGGGCCGTTTCAGAGCCTTCAGGCCGGGCCGGCGGCGCCCGTAGGCGCCACCTTCAACTACACCTTCGATTCCGCGGGCACGCTGGTCGAGGCGGGCAGGATGAGCGACAGCGCGAGTCCCTACTGGTGGCTGAGCTCGGGCGCGTACTTGCGTATGGAAAGCGGCGTTGGTTCCACGATCCAGGGAAAGCTCTCCTCGAACGATTACTGGCGGCGCTACTACGCGCAGACAAGCCCCACCGACACCGACAACGGGTACCGGCCGCAGAACCTCTTTCGCCTTCTGACGCGGAGCCGCTGGCAGAACTATCGACAGCAGGTCTACTTTCGTATCCAGAGAGACAACCTGAGCGCGAGCCCGAATCGCAACGCGAGCAACGGTCTTCTGCTGATGAGCCGCTACCTGGACGAGAATAACCTCTACTACGCGGGCATCCGCGTCGACGGGGCCGCGGTGATCAAGAAAAAGTACCGCGGCGCCTATTACACGATGGCCTACGCCCGCATGTTCACGGGTGCCCTCTACGATCGCGCGTCGAACCCGAGCCTTCTCCCGAAGGATCTCTGGCTCGGCGTCCGGGCGGAGCTCAGGAACAATCCAGACGGAACGGTCCGAATCGCCCTCTACATCGACCCCGGCCCCGGCGGCTGGGTCCTGGTGTTCGACGTTCTCGACAACGGCCTCGCGTACGGTGGACCCGCCATCACGTCGGCGGGCTACGGGGGCGTCCGCACGGACTTCATGGACGTCGAGCTCGAGAACTACTGGGCGGTGAAGCTCGATTGACTCCTGGGCTCCGCCCTCTTCACCGCGGTAAGTCCGGCTGGATCGGGTTCGAGAGCAGGTTCCATAATTCCGGCCGGAACTCTCGCTCGCTTCCCCCGACGTCGCGCCGTGCTTCATTTGTCGTCTTCGAGCCCAAGCGCTTGCGCGCGGACCACGTAGCGGTACGGCGCTTTGCCGAGGTAGTCGAACGGAAAACAGGTTACGAGCGTCAACGAAGGCACGGGCGTAGGATCGAGGACCTCGACCCGGCTCGGCCCCACGACCCCGATGCTCACCACCCGATATGCGAAGACGCGATCCGGCATGACCAAGCGAATCGTGTCGAAGGTCTCGATTCCCTCCAAAGCGCGGAAGAACGTGTCGCGATGGCCGGCAAGTCCGACATTTCCTCCTTCGCCTGGAAACGCGGTCCCGGGGATGTGCCCGACTGCCCGGAGCAGAGTCCTGGTGTCGTCCCCATGAGCGATGATCGCGGATATTCCGAGCCGCGGGATCTCGAGCCATCCGATCGGCTGCCCCGGAGAGTAACGGAACCCGGAGGTCGACCGGGTGGTCGATGAGAGTGGAGCGGCCGACTCAAACGAAGAGACCGTGCTGTTTACCGTGCCCATGCTGCGCCGGTAGCGAGCGGCCCAGGGCGCCCGATGTCGCCTGCGCACAGGCGGGCGATTCCTGGGTGACGTCGAGCTATCGGTTACTGGGGTCGCTACGGGAAGCGAGGGTCGGGTCACGGTCTTGAGAAGAGTTCCCGCTCCCACGCGATCGTCCAGGAGCAGGTGGTTCACCGTTCATCTTCAGCGAAGACGACTACCGCCTGACCGCCGCGGGAAGGCGCCAGCTCAAGGAGGAGACGGAGAACTGGACCCGCCTCTCCGATGCCGTCGGAAGCTCCCTCGCATGGATGCGATCCTCATGGCGGTCGGCTGCTTCTTGGAGATGCCCGAGTTGCAGACGTCGGTGAGGTCGCTCATGGGAGAACCCCCACACACTTTCGGGGAAAGCTGCATCACTCACCTTCACTGAATCGCGATAGCTCTTCGAGGAAGACTAACGCGGCTTGACCAATGCAACCAGCAAAAAGGAGGAAGAGATGATGAGCATGAACCGTTCACTGACAGCGCTTGCGACGTTGGTTCCTTTCTTGGCTACGCCAGTATTCGCCCAAAGCACACCATCCCAGAAAGCGGCTTTCGTGTCCGGCACCACTGAGATCCTCAGCCCCGCGGGAGACATCGCGCTGTCGGGTCAGTTGAAAACGTCCGATGTCGGCGACCTGCTAATCCAAGTGTCTCTGGAGTGTGCGCTTTGGACGGCGACGAGCAACACTGCCAAAAAGGGTGGCGGTGCGAGCACGTCGTCATCCAGGGCTGCCGTTAACGTTACTGTCTATGTCGATGGTGTGGAAGCGACGCCCGGGCAGGTTGTCTTTTGCGAACGGGAGCAACAAGTGAACCTGCAGTTCGATTCTGGGACGGTAGAGCTGACCGACCAGATTCTCCTGGATATCTTCCTGAAGACAAAGAGTGCAAACACTTTCAGCTTCTATTACGAGAACCCCGGCAGCGCAGTGCACACCGTGGAGGTCATGATCGATAGCATTGTCGAGACGAGTCTGGATTCTCCGCCAGTCGTCGTAGACAATACACGTGCTGTGGTTGGCAAACGAACGCTGGTCATAGAGGAGTACAACAACCCCTGACGGCTTCGGAGGCATTGCTACTAAGGCCACAGTCGAGACACCGGGTGAGGGTCGGTAGGCCCGGAGCACCCCGGGCCCAGCCGGCGCCGAGGCGTTGCTGAGCTCGTCCCCTACGCTACGCTCAGTCTCGCTACGCGAGCCTGAGCTTAGCTCCGGGGACTCCCTCAGCAACGCCTCCTCCCCTTGCCTCGAGTTCCATCCCATCTTCCCTTCACCTCCTCGCCTTCTACAGTAATTTCTATCAGGTGAACTGTCCCAGGATCATAGGCACCGGGCGCTCGCAGCCGCCGAGCCCGTGGAAGTGCAGGCATTCGCGCAGTGGGGGGAGACCGGCGTCGATTCTCAAATGGCGGGGACGCTCGTATTCGAGAGCGGACTTCTGGCACAGTTCGCCTGCGCTCTCACTCTCGAGAGGCGGGAGCTCTACCAGGCGTCGGGACCCGACGGCCATTTCTCGGTTGGCTCTGCGTTCCTCCCAGCAGAAGGCGAGGCCGAAATCGAGGAGCACCAGGGACGAGCGGGCCGATCGATCCAACCTGGTGCCCGCCAGGGAGAAGAACTCCCTCTCGCGCGCGCGGCATTGACAAGATCGACACGAGAGAATATTCTCTTCCCACTGCCGCACGTCGCCAAGGAGGTGGCTCCATGCGATCCGCCGCTCCCCAGGCCGGCCCGAGCGGGGCCTCGATCCGTTGCTGGCTTTCCTTGGGCGTTCTTCTCCTGTCCTCGGGTTGCGGTGACGGCGGCACAGGTCCAACCAATACCACCACGACAACGGCCCCGAGAATCGTAACGACGGAGTTCACAATCAGCCGGCCGAGCTGCTTCTTCGGCTGGTCGAGGCCATTGGAGTCCCTCTCCATCGGTGAGTCTTTCACCGTTCGTTTCAAGCCCCTATCGGTCGATTACATGGAGAGCGCGGACTGGGGGAATACGGTCGACTTCTGGCTCGATCGATTGTCCGCGGACGATGATGACGCCATCGGTCTGATTTTCAACTACGTCCCGGACTCGAGGTGGTGGATCGATTATTTCACCCCCGAGGGCGGGTTCGAAACCACCGGGAAGAGAGAGCTCATCCACGTGAACGGTGACTTTCGGGAGATCACGTTCGTTCGTTCGGAGGGAGTCTCGAAATGGCTGCTGGACGGCGAGGTGATCCTGGAGCTCGTCGATCACAAGCCAGAAAGGATGGTGTACACCCGCGTGGTCGGGACGGACGCGCTCTTCCAGTACGAAATGACGACCTCGGCTCTCGCGACGGTCCGCCCGGAGTCTGAGCTACGAGATTGTCGAATCGCCGAGCCGATCGCCTGCGGCGGACGGCCCGGCTCGTAGCCCCGGTCGCCAGCAACCCCTCATCCCCCTGCGGTTGATTCCCCGTGGCGGCCGAGCCGGTCCGGCAGTGAGGGGCGCATCCGGGACCGAACGCTTTCTCCCTCGATTCACTGCCTTGGAAACCCCATGACGGTGCGCACGATCGGTGCCCCGACGGGAGCCTAGAATGTGATCCAGGACATTCCCGACGCAGGAGGTGCCGCCGTGCAGGGAAGCTTGGAGAAGGATCAACTTCCGGAGATCCTCCATTCGCTCGCGTGGTCCGAAGAGAGCGGAGTTCTCCAGCTCACGCGGGATCTCACCAGCAAGCACATCTACTTCGGCCAGGGCTCGATTGTGTTTGTCCGCTCCAACCAGCGCGCCCACCGCCTGGGCGAGCTTCTGGTGCGCCGGGAGCGCATCACGAGAGCGCAGCTCGCGGATTGCATCCAACACGGATGAAGACGAAATCCGTCATCGAGGATCTACGATCCTCGGGCGGTGGCTGCTCGAGGAATATGACCGGTGTGCCGAAGCGCTCGAACTCCTCGAGGATCAGGATCCTCGTGATCCGCGAGCTGAAGCACCTATCGCGCGCGCTTACGACTGGGACTCCCTCGAGAGGACCGATTCCGCGTTGAGCCGGTCCCCCTCAACCTAACTCCGCGAGAAGGCGGCGGGCCTCTACCAGGTCCGTCGTCTCCTGCTCTCCCCGCAGTCTTGCCGCAAGAAAACATCCAGTGCGATGAGGGATTCGGTCCGAGGACCGCGAGGTTCAGTGAATTCTGAGCGCTGGATCGCCGAGTAGCTGATAGATACTCAAAAGCTCTGGGAAAGTACCGCTTTCCGCATAAGCCTCTTGCGCAGCCAGCACGGCGTCGCCCAGGCGTCCATGGCGTCCCGAGAAAAGCTCCTCCACCAACGCCCGGTGATACCGGTGCGCTTTCGCGTTGAGACTCAATCCACTGGAAGCGAACGCCGCTATCGCACCCTTGTCCCCGGCTTTCAGCAGCTCTTCGGCTAGCGAGTTGAAGTACGGGAAATGGAAGTAGCCGTTGAGGCAGTTCATGAGCAGAAGCAATGGTTGTTGGGGCTGAGGAGTCAGGGAGGAGACGTCCCCGATATTGAAGACGTTCTCGCTGGCCCAGAGATGAATACCCCCGTGACCCATGTAGCCGACCACCGAAGCCCCGTCGTCGAAAGCCCGGAGGATCGAAGCCCGGGTAGTAGCGACCCCTAGCTGGTTCAAATAGATTCTCTGGACCGCGCGCTCGCTCAGGTGAGCCGCAATCTCGTCCGCATCCGCGACGAAATTACCGGCCACGTCAGGGTTATCGGCGACGAGAACTACCGGTGCGGCGTTGAGACCGGCGACGCCGTTCTCATAGGCGACGATCTTCTCCACCATCGACCGGGCTTCTTCGATCGTGGCCGCGGGCAACCGCCCGATGGCGAGGTCGGGCAGGATGTCCTCGCCGTTCACTGCAGCATAGGAGGGATCGGAAGCCGTCCATAGATACGAGGTCTTGACCATCCGGGGCGGTACCCAGTTCTTGACGCCGGTTTTCAGAGCATCCTTGAAGTCGAACGTCGCGTCGCCCAGGAGCACGACGTATCGAGGCGATGGGCTTCTCCACTCATGATAGGCATAGCTCAGAAACTCTCCGAGCGCTTCGGGTGTCGCCTCGCCGAAACCGAACTCCGAATAGATGTCTTCCATCGAAACGGCTTTGACCCGAAGGCCCTCGCTTCGTCGTAGCTCGAGGAGCGGAGCGGCCACAGACAGAAACTCCTCGGGGCCGATCAGCAGGTAATCACCCCCGTTGTTCTCGCTTCTCAAGCCCGTGGCTCGGGGCTTCCAGAGCTCGGGCCGGAGCACGGCCTCTTGACTTACCGCCAGATAACGCCGGCCCGACTCCACCCGAACCCGAACGCTCCCGCCCTCCCCGACCTCCGCTCCCGAAAGCCAACGTGGATGAGCGTTCGTCGTATCCAGCAGCAGCGCCCTGGTTCCGAGCCCCGAAATCTCCGCCACACCCGACTCACTCCACTTCCCCTCGAAGCGTCCGTCCACGGCGGTCGAAAGTCGCGGGTAGAGGACCTCGAAGCGGTCCAGCATGACCATGGAGTAGGCGGCCCCGGTATCTCCCACGTTCTCGATCGAGAGAACGTTTTCGCCTTCCCGCACGAGTCCGGGAGGAAGCTCCGCATCGATCCTTCGCGCCTGCTTACCCTCCAGGCTCAGCTCCTCCGCCAACGCGCCGTTCACGTACAGACGCACATGATGGTCAGGGAAACCAGGAAAATCGCTCGCCCCCTGAAGCCATAAGCTCAGTTGCGAGGGCTCCGGCCTTCGCGCAAGAGCGTCCACGCGGAAGGGAAAGCTCTTGGTGCTGGGAGCCATCACCAGCTCCCACAGCCAGAGATCGGGCGCATCCACGAGGGCCGCCTGGTAATAGCGGTTTCGTTCCAGACTCTCGGTGTGCCAGTAGTAGGGGACGATCTCGCCCTCCGGAGCGGCGTCGGCTTCCGCCATGCTCTCTCCGTCGTCAGCGAGCTCGAGCTGGTACACCGCTTCATCCCCGTAGGGATTCGCCGAGGCACCGTCGGTCAGGAAATACAGCGTCGAGCCCGGGCCGAATCGATCCGACCGGGGCTCGAGGTGAAGCGCGACCACCTCACCTTGTCGGCTGAGCCGCAGCTTCGAGGCGGGGAGCGCGCGTCGTCGTCGACCAAAGACGTCTTCGAAAGAGACGGCGTAGAGACCTCGGTCTTTCGTCGCGAGACGGACCACCACATCGCCGGCTCGATTTCGAACCGTTCGTCGTCGCCGCCCGCTCACCCCGTCCGTTACTTCCTCGGCAGGCTCTCGCCCTCGGAACGAGAGGCGAACGACCAGGCGGCGCGCCAAAAGGAGCTGCCCCGTCGCTCCATCCCAGCGAAACGGCGAAAGCTCCACGAGTGCTTTCTTCACGTCCCCCTGAAAGCCCACATTCACTACCCGTGCCGCCTCCGAGGGATAGAGCCCGCCCTGGCGCGAGGACGGTCCGCTGCGGGCAGGGAGGCGCGAGCTTCGGCGAAGGCGGGCGCGCACCGTGCCGTCTCGTGCGGCCACGAGCTCCGGGGTGTATGCACCCGTGGGACGGAGGTTCGTGAACGCCTCGACGCCTTCGGCCTTCACCGACAAAAGCTCGACCTTCCGGCCGGCGACCGCCTCCACCCAAGCTCGCTTCACGGGAATCGCCGGTTCGTTCGCCTCCCTCGGCACTTCAAAATCAGGGATTTCCAGACTCACCGAGCCGTCTTCCTGCGGCTCCCCGTAGAAGCCTTCCGTCAAGAGCTCCAGGACGACGCCGCCCCGGTCCCGTTGCATCACCCGCAGGGAGTTCGCCTTTGGGTCTCCATAAGTGATGAGCGACCCCGCACCGTCCTCGCCGGAACAGCTACCCCCACTGAGGCAACCACCACCGGAGTCTTCTCCGCCTGCCCGAGCCCACGCCCGCGGTGTCGCCGAGACCGGACCGTGAAGCTTTGTCCGACCCGTGGTCTCGATGTCTTCGAGCTTGTAGTAATAAGTTACGCCATTCTCGAGACGCATATCCGGGTAGCTGTATTTCGCTCCCACCGGTGAGGAGCCAAGTCCGGGAATCGGCTGTACCGTGACACGCTCGTAGGCTCCTTCCAACGAAATCGAGCGGTACAGGTGAAATCCCAGGTTGTCGAGCTCCGATGCCGTTTCCCACTCGATGAGAATCCCGCCCTCTACCCCCGTTGCATCGAAGCTCGTCAAGGTCACCGGTGTGGTCGACGCTCCCGGTATCGCCACCGCGCTACAGGGACTCACGTATCCGCTGGTTACCGCCACGTCCGTGCAAGGATCCGTGATTTCGATGTCCAGGAGATCGCCATTGTTCGCGCCGGAGCCCACATCGAGAACCACATAGACGCAGACCTGGGAGGTGTCAACGAACATGGGCTCGCAAAGATCGCCGGTGAGATCATATTTCCTCAGCGCCCAGTCAACCCCACCGGTTTCCTGCTCGCCGGCCACGTAGAGGTTATTACTCGAGGCGTCGATGGCGATCGCCCGTGCGTAATCCGCTTGCGTTCCCCCCGAGTTGTACGTGACGATGCCGCTGACTCCCCAGGTGGTATCCAGGTTGCCGGCGCCATCGTACTTTCTCACTGCCCAGTCACTGCCGTTGGTCAGTTGGGAGCCGGCCACGTAAATGCTGTTCGAGGAGTCGATGGTGATGGCATTGGCGCTATCCGCTACTGCTCCCCCCGAGTTGTAGGTGACCATGCCGCTGACTCCCCAGGCGGTATCCAGGGAGCCTGTGGCATCGTACTTTCTCACGGACCCATCACCCCCGTTGGTCTGTTGGACGCCGGCCACGTAAATGCTGTTCGAGGAGTCGATGGTGATCGCCCGTGCGTAATCCTCTTGCATCCCCCCCGAGTTGTAAGTGACCATGCCGCTGACTCCCCAGGTGATATCCAGGTTGCCCGCGCCATCGTACTTTCTCACTGCCCAGTCCCTAAAGTTGGTCTCTTGGTAGCCGGCCACGTAAATGCTGTTAGAAGAGTCGATGGTGATGGCACTGGCACCATCCGACAGGACTCCCCCCGAGTTGTAGGTGACCATGCCGCTGACTCCCCAGGTGGTATCCAGGGAGCCCGTGGCATCGTACTTTCTCACCGCCCAGTCACTGCCGTTGGTCTCTTGGACGCCGGCCACGTAGATGTTATTCGAGGCGTCGATGGTGATGGCCGTGGCTTGATCGATTTGCACTCCCCCCGAGTTGTAGGTGACCATGCCGGTCATTCCCCAGGTGGTATCCAGGGAGCCAGTGGCATCGTACTTTCTCACTGCCCAGTCAATTCCGTTGGTCGCCTGGTAGCCGGCCACGTAGATGTTACTCGAGGCGTCGATGGCGATCGCGTAAGCGAAATCCTGTTGCCCTCCCCCCGAGTTGTAGGTGACCATACCGCCGTTTCCCCAGGTGGTATCCAGGTAGCCGGCGGCATCGTATTTTCTCACTGCCCAGTCCCCGCCGCTGCTGGTCGCCTGGGTGCCGGCCACGTAGATGTTATTCGAGGCGTCGGTGGTGATGGCGAAAGCGATGTCCGCTTCCACAAATTGCGCGTTGTAAGTAACCGTCGGATTGACAAAAGACGTCAAGGTCGCCTTTTCAGAACCGTCAAAAGAGGAGGATGTTGCGAAGAGGGTCTCGTTCCCATCGTAATTGCACGTCGCTGCCGTTTCATAGAAGATTTTGACGTTGGAGAGATGGGCATTGGCGTTGATGGTGTTCGTCTCGGAGAGAATGATCCCGGTGACATCGGTCGAATTCGAAGCCCGGGCAAGAGTGAAGGCGCCTCCCACGTACTGGTTGTTGCCGGGAATGATGAGGGACGCGTTTTGGACGCCGGTCGCGCCGACGCTCATAAAAACAGGATCTTCTTTGTAGGTAGCAATCGCCGCCGCCCAGTTGCGGGAGTTGGAAAGAGCTCCGTCTGCCTGATAGCCACCGGTGGCGGAGACGATCCGGTACTCGGGATGAAGGGTGATGTTTGACGCGGCGCTCTGCCCCGTGGTTCCGCGTCTCGGGAGAGCCGTCCACCCGCCGCCGGGGGTGAAGGTCTCGGATTCGGGACCCTCGACGCCAATCGCTCCAATGAGGAGCTCCTTTGCAACCGTTGTCGTCACCGAACCCGACAAGGGGCTGGCACTCGACCCGGTGCCCGAGTTCGTCTGATCGACGGGGGACGTCCTGGCCAGACCCTGGAATTCCGCGACCGACATGGCACGGGCAGTCACGTTGGGGTGGGTCACGGTGATCTGGGTGCCAGGAGAAACGTTCTGGACATTATGCGCGGAGCAGATGACCGTCCGGACGTTGGGGTTGATGCTTACGTCGACATCGACGCTATAGGTGTGCCCTCCACCCGAATCGTCGGAACAGGTGACGGCTCCCGGCGCGTCGTCCATGGCAAACGTCACGACGATGCTGTGGCCGTCCCTCACCGCAACCTCGAATGTCGCGATCAGCGACGAGCCGGCAACCTTCGAGCTGCTGTTGATGTTCTGACTTGTGTAGATCCTGGCATAAGCAGGATGGGAGGAAAGGGCGCAGAGGAGCGCGGCCGCCGCGCCCCATCCCGCAGACCGTGCCCGGCGGGGATTCCGTGAGGGACGGAGATCAACCCTCACATCAAAGCCTGGCTTGCCGGACAAATTCTAGAACTGGACATGTTGCTGGGAAGCTCTCGCGATGAACGAGAGATCTCCTGGTGGAAGGATGCAAGTATCGTACCCATCGACGTTCGTGGATGGAGCTGGCGAAGGTGGTTACCCGCAAAAAGGTTAGACGGAAGGCTTTCGGCGGCTAACGCCCGGAGGTGAGGTGGACTTGTAAGGGGATGAGGGGTAAATCACGCAGTCCTTCCGACAAGCAACCCCAGCGATGCTCTTTGAGGCATACGTGTTTTTCGAGGGGGGCTCTCCTGGAGAGGAGGAGGCGCAGCGCCGTACACGAAAAGGGCTTCAGGTCCTGCCCAAGCTCAGCTTCTCCAGGACCCCTTTGAGCTCTCGGGCTCGAAGTAGAAGGGGGCCCATCCTCACCTTTAATAGAGGATGCGGCTTGCCGCGATCGATGACGTGTACCCGCTCCGGCCAGGCGGCGTAGCAGGCAAGGGCGGTGTTGCGGATGTCGTCGACGAGGGTATCGGTCTCGACCTCCATCCGGCCCACGAACTTTCAAACGCGGCGATTGAAATTCACGGCGTCGCCCCTCGATCCCCGCCGCATTCGCAGACTTTCTCGAGCTCGATACGCTCCAAATGGACGCTGTCGCGGCCAATCGAGAGGAGCTCTACGAGCTGGTTTCCCTGGCTGAGGCCCACCTCGACCCTTGGGGTCCACTCCCATTCGTTCGTGTTCCGAAGCTCGGAGTCGAGAAAATCGAAGCTCGTGCCGCCGAGCGAGATGCGAACCGACTCCTCGTTCTGCTTTTTTCCGCCCACGCGGTACTGGAAACGCATCAGGTATCGGCCCGCCTCAGGCAGTTCGAGCTCGAGAACGATCCGTCCCGCCTTGGAGCCCTTGCCTCCGGCCACGTAGTAATAGCCTTTCGATCCGCAGCAGCTCGAGTCCTCGTTCTTGTGGCCGGCTTCGCCCTCGATGGCGATCACGTAACGCGACAGGCCGCCCTCGCCCAGATGAGAATCGAGGCAGGCGTTTTGTTTCGGTCCCTCGCAAAGGCCCGGACAGTCCCGCCCGATGACCACGCGCTCGATGTCGAGACGTTCGGAGGCCTCGAGTCGGATCTGGTTGCGGCCCGCTTTGAGTCGTACCCGGACCGACTCCGAGGTGTGCCAACTCTCACGGCTCGTCCTCCACTCGAAGCGCTCGTCTCCGGCCCGGCCGCGCAGACGAACGTTCTTTTCGTGGGGTGAGCGGAACTGGACCCGGATCTTGTAGACCCCGTCCGCGGGAAGCGAGCCCGTCGAAAGCCAGAGCTTTCCGCCCTCTTTGAACCGATAGAAGCCCTTGTCACCGCACTTGCCGCAGTCGTCGTCTTCTTCGTTACCGCAGCTCGAGCAGTCCTTCTTGCCGTGCCGCTCGCAGCGGTCGTCGCCGTCGTCATCGTCATCGTCGTCGTCGTCGCAGTTCTCGACGTGGGAGACTCGTTCCGTCTTGGTGACGTATTGGCTGAGCCCGGTCTTCCGGTCGTACTCCTTGTCCAGGCAGAGAGAGCTCTCGAAGTTCGGCCGGAACGCGATGCCGGTGACGGCGCCTCCGAGCTTGGCAACCGGCGTTGCGTGGCCGGATCCGACGTCGAAGCGATAGAGGGTCTCGGCGGTGATGCCGTAGAGCGCGCCATCCGGGGCGCCTGCGAGCGAGAGTACCGGCTCGTCGAGCCCGGTCGGCCCGATGGGCTCGATCGCGCCATCTCGAACCTGGATGCGGCTGAGCTGATCCGAGAGCTCGTCGACCGCCATCGAATCGCGGCAGCGTCCGGGAAGCGCGAGCGACCGCCCGTCGATTGGGAGCGGTGAGCTGTCGGGAACCGGATAGAGCTTGCCGCTTTCGAGGCGGATCCTGGAGAGATAGCTTCCGGACAGGAAGTAAAGGTCTTCCTTGTCCGAGCTGAGCGCCGCTCCCATGCGTGCGGGGTCGATCGGTCGCGCATCGTCTTCGAGGCGGTAGCGGTACTTCTCAACCACTTTGGGCTTGGTGACGTCGACCTTCAACAATACGAGAACGTCCGGCTCGACTTCGAGCTGCGCCAGGATCCAGAGACGAGAATGGTCCTCGAAAGCCATGGCGGCATTCCGCAGGTCTACGCCGAGGGCGAAGCTCGACAGGAGCTGGCCGGTCATCGGATCCAGACGGAGCACTGAGTCGGAGGCGAGATCGATCCCGTAGAGGTCCTCGCAGTCGGCGGGAAGTCGAATGAAGACCGTCGCCTCGGCGCTGAGCTCGCCGTCGGAGACTACGTAGCGGAACTCGTCGACCCCGTTGAATCCCGCGCCCGGCTCGTAACGGAAGCTCCCGTCGGCATTGAGCGTGACGGTTCCCAAGCTCGCATCGGAGAGTTCTTGCACCGTCAGCGGGTCGCCGTCGGGATCGGAGTCGTTCGCGATGACTCCCGGGGCGGGAACGTCGAGAACCGAGCTCAGCTCCATGCGATAAACGTCGTCGACGGCGACGGGCGGCTGGTTCGGCGGCAAGACGTGGATCGTGACCGTGGTGGTAGCCGAATCGAAGAATCCATCGCTCGCGCGATAGGTGAAGCCGTCGTCACCGATGAAGCCGGCCGGCGGCTCGTATCGGAAGGACCCGTTTACGCGAAGCGTCAGCTGGCCGTTCGGATTCGCGACGAGGATGGCGCTCAGAGCGTCGAAGTTGGGGTCGGTGTCGTTTTCCAGAACCGCCGGGAGGTCCGCTTCGAGAGCCTGATCCACCTGGGTGCTGTAAACATCCGGAAGCGCCACGGGGGGCCGATTCGGAAGCCGCACTTCGATACGGACCGTCGCCGGCTCCGAGGAGACTGCGCCCGCGATCGCACGATAGGTGAACGAGACCGTTCCCAGGAAATCGAGGGGCGGCGCGTACTCGAACGAGCCGTCGCCGTTCAGCGCCAACTGTCCGAAGGTGGCGTCACCCACGAGCTCCGCGGTGAGCGGCTGTCCCTGGAGCTGGATGTCGTTCGTCAGAACACCCGGCGCCGCAAGACTCAGCACCCCTCCTTGTTCCATACCGTAGGCATCGTCCACCGCCACCGGTATCGAATCCGCGCCATCGTCGTTGGTGAAGGTGAACTCATCGGTCTGACCGGAGCGGGTGTCTCCGGTGAACAACGCCACGGGAACGGCCCCGCCGGCGCCGAGCTTGTTCACGAAAACCTCGAAATCACCGGTGTCGTATCCGGTGGCGACGATCCTCACGTCACCGAAAACGGCGTCGGGGATCAAGATGATGTGCGGCTCCACCCCGGGCGTCGTGACGATAGCTCCGGGAATCTCATTCACCACTTGCCCGGTGACGGGGTCGTAACCCGCGCGCCGCCCCTGTGCGTCTTCGACCAGGAGGTCGATGGGGCACGCGCTCATGACCGTGAAGATGGTTCCGAGCGCAGGAAGCGGAGGGAAGTGAGTCGTATGGAAGGGCACGGGGACTCCCGTCAGCCAACGGGGGACGAGATCTAGCTGCACCGACGGGTGGCGCATGATCTGCTTGTGACGTCCGCTCCCCGCAGGGTCGTTCCCAGCGGGACCGGCGTCGAGCGCAATGCGATGGTCGCCCGGGAGATTATTAATGATGCCGAGAAGATTGGCACTCACGGACGGCACCAGGTCGTCCCCGGCCGTTCCCTCGAAGATACCGCCCGAGACCGCCTCGCCGTGAGCCCACATCCCACCGGCCGGCGGAGGCGCTACTTCATAGCTCAGGTCGGTCTGGGGTGCCCCGGACCCGTAGATCGTGAAGATATTTTCGATCCCCAGCTGAGAGACGAGAACGCCCACATTCGCGTTCAGCGCATTGAGGTAGTCGTTCGGATCCTGCCCCCAGGGGAAGCGCGCTGCTCTTCCCGAGGGGTCCCCATCGTTATTCGTGAGATAGGTCGGCGTGAAATCGTCGGTAGGGAGCATCTCCAGAAGAGACAAGACACCGCGCGTCGGATGGTGCGCGAACTCGTTGAGGGCATCTTTCGAGCAGATGTAGACGCCCGGCACGGCACCCCTCAGCCCGGGAACCCATACCTGGTAGGGCACGGGGGTCGCGTGCATCGGCGGGTTGGGCACCCAGAGACAGGTGTTGAACAGCTCGTCGTCGGACGGGTCGAAGTGTTTGAACGAGAGGATGGGCCAGATGAGCGCGTCCATCCCGAAACCGAGCAACGGACCTCCGGAGACGACGGGACCGTCGTAGAGATAGTCCTCCCAGGTCATTCCTTCGTAGGTCTTGTAATCGAAAGGAAAGCCGCGATGGGGAGAGGCCATGAAGACGAGGCGGCGCACGTCGCCGGCATAGGGCATCGCGTCCCCGGTGACAGGATGCTGGGCGAAGCCCTGCACGTAGCCTCGCGACACCATCCCGCCCATGCTGTGGACGACGAGGTCGGCCTTGGCGTCGTCGCGAACGTAGGAAACCGCCCTCGCCCGTGGAAGCAGGACGTTCAGCTGCTCGGCGAGGAAGCCGGCGGAGCGACGGTTCGACTGTCGCCAGTCGTAGGCGAGAGCGAAGAGGGTCTTGTCCCATTCGTAGCCCATCTTCTGGGCATTGACGAGAAGCGGCGTATAGCCGCCCATGAAGGGATCGAGGATCGCCTCGGCGTCAGCCTGGCTCGTGATGAGCTTTCGCTGCGGCGGCATCGAGCCGAGAATCCCGTGGATGAGGACCATCGGCTGGATGGACGCCGGCCCCACGGTGACGCTCTTGCTGTCGCCGAGGACACCCCAGCTCGCCT